>Ga0181520_10001584_pt1 | contig 45785 bp, 45 predicted proteins | sample PEATcosm2014_Bin_29_FD_132451 | JGI IMG/M metagenome (GOLD analysis project Ga0181520, IMG submission 132451) | Peatland microbial communities from MTU Mesocosm Facility, Houghton, MI, USA - PEATcosm2014_Bin02_30_metaG | ecosystem: Environmental > Terrestrial > Soil > Wetlands > Peat | place... | reverse complement strand
GCTGTTGGCGGTAAAGGTGATCGGATCTGGGCTTCCAGGAGCGGTCGAGGTGACGGTCAGGTTGCCGCTCAGCGCGGCGCCGGGAGTGATGGTGGCGCTGGCGCTGGTTCCGCCGCTGTCGGTCACGGTTACGCCGGTAGTGGTGCCGCCCTTACCGGGAATGGTCGAAGTCACATCGAAGCCGCCGCTCAGCGTATCGGCCGGGTTGATGGTGCCGGCGATTGCTGAACCGCCGGCCGTTAGGCTCGCCGGAGAGGTATTGCCGTTGGTAAATACTTGTGTGCCGTTGAACTCGGTCGCGGCGCCGATCTGGTTGATTTCGTTGAGAATGCTCTGGTACTCGGTGTTGGCGCTTCCGCGCTGCTGCGAGGTCAAACCCCCGCTGGCGGCCTCTGTAGCCAGAGTGACGGCGCGGTTCAGCAGGCCGCCCACCTGGGTGAGCGCGCCATCGGCCACTTGCAGAAAGCCAATGCCGTTGTTGGCGTTGCTCTGCGATTGCACCAGGGCGGCAATATTGGCCTGGATTCCGGTGGAGATGGAGAGACCCGCGCTGTCGTCGGCGCTGGAGTTGATGCGCAGCCCGGTGGAAAGTTGCTGAAGGGTCTTCTGCTGCATCGCCGCGGTCAGGCTCAGGCTGTTCTCGGCGGTGAGTGCGGCGGCGTTATTTAAGATACCCAACGACACTTGGGGCCCCTTTTCGTACCCTCGCGATCAAGTCTCCGGGGTGGAGCTTTCATGATCGCGAGGCCAGCAATTCCATGCGCGGAGTCTTGAAAATCCCAGCCATGGAAACCGCATTTGTCAACGTTACTATCGGCGCGGATGTCGATAATTTCAAAATGTTCTTTAGATTGTGCGGCTTTGAGCGATTGGATGCTCGGGCTCGGCGCCAGTGCACGGCAGCCGAGGCCGCCTTACCGTCGGACTCCGATGTAATCGACGGCGCGCTCCCTTGGAAATTCATGGACACCCAGCATCCGGTCGATGAGCGCAAAGGCCTCAATGTCGGTGGCTCCCGAGGCAAACGCGTGCGTCCTTTCGCCGCTCTCGAAGCAAAAGACGCTGGGGATAAACGTTCTGCCGAGCTTGTAGCCCGATGACGGCAGATAGCGCAGATTGCGCACCTCGCGGGTCTGAAAGACGCGTGTGTTCCACTCGACGCCCATCACATGCCGCACCAGTTTCATCTCGGCGGGGTCGAGCGTAAGCGTGGTCTTGCCCTTGAAGTTCCACGCCAGCAGGACCAGGGCCGCGCACGCCAGGGCCAGGAAGCAGAGCGTGAAGAACCACGCCGCGATCCCCGGAGCATCGCGCATCAGCAGCCCTAGCGGCGCGAGCGACATGCAAAGCAGCGCCCAAAGGGCGACAACAAAGCCCATGGCTACCACAGCCCAGTCCAGCCGCGCTGGGATTTCGACGCGAATGCCGCCCTGAGGCGTTCGTTCCCACATGAGCCTGCCGTTGAGCTTCTCGAGCATCGTGCCGCTCCTTGCCTCATGATGTTAACGTGCTCTACACTGAGGCGGCCAGTTGCAAAGTTGAGCGCGCCCCAGGTTCCGAAGAGAGAGTGCGCCAGATACTGGCCCAGGTTGAATTCTTTTATGCCGCGTCCTAACCGTAACAGCGTAGTCGTCTGGCCGTCTCGCGCCTGTTTGAGCATGGCGTTGCTGGCGGCGCTTCCGCCCTGCCTCGGCGCACAGGCCAGCGGATTCAGCGTCTTTCGTAATATCGACTCCTCAGTGGGCTACGTGGGCTCGAAGAGCTGTGGCGCGTCTGGCTGCCACGAAGAGATCAACCGCGCCTACGACCCGACGCCCCACGGGCAATCGATGGCGCTGGCCAATTTGCCCTCCGATCTGGCGCGCGCGCCGCAGCCGGTCACCGTCTTCAACGCCAAGAGCAACCGCTACTACACGGTCTACCAGGACGGCAGGGACCTCTACCAGAGCGCTTACGAACTGGACAAGAACGGCCGCAAGATCTACGCCATCGCCCACAAGATCGACTACGTGACGGGCGGAGAAAGCGTCGGCTACACCTATCTTTACCGCGTTGGAGCTTGGATCTTTCAGGCGCCGCTTTCCTACTACGCGCATACCAGAACCTGGGAGCTGTCGCCCGGCTATGCTGCCGACGACGTAGGGTTCAACCGGGTCATGACCACAGGGTGCCTGCTCTGCCACAACGGCCAGCCCGACCCTGTAGCTCATCGCGACGGCATGTACAAGGAGCCTCCCTTCCGCTTCGGCGAGCTAGGCGTTAGTTGCGAAACCTGCCATGGCCCTGGCGCGCTCCATGTACAAGAGATGCAGTCGAAGAAAAGCCGCGTCCTTCGCCCCAATGAGGTGGATACTTCCATCGTCAATCCAGCCAAACTGTCGCCGCGGCTGACCGACGACCTGTGCCGAGAATGCCACCAGGCCGGCGATGCAGTGGTGGTATATCCAGGCAAAAGTGTCATGGATTACCGGCCCGGAACTCCGCTCACCGAGACCATGGCCATCGTCAAGCGCCCCATCAAGCCTGAGCAGCGCGAGGAGGCCAACCGCCTTGAGACCAATCCGCCCATCCGCGGCAGCCTGGAGCAGCCCTTGTGGTGGAAGAATTCGACGCTGGAGCTGAGCAAGTGCTATCAGGCCAGTCACGGACGCCTGACCTGCAGCACCTGCCACTCTGTTCATCACTTCCCCAAGCCGGAAGACGAAAAGACCGCCTATCGCGCCGCCTGCCTCACATGTCACCAGGAAACCAGTTGCACGCTGAAGCCGGACGATAGCAAGCGCCAGGCGGTTGGCGACTACTGCGTCGATTGCCACATGGAAAAACGCCCGGTGGCCGGCATTGCCCACTCCAACGACACCAAGCACCGCATCGTTCGATTCCCAGGACAGCCGCTGCCCGAGGTCGCATTCGAACAGCCCAAGCCCGACCTGCCCGCTCTGCTGTGGATGAACCGGCCGGCCGGCGAGCCGGATGCGCGCATTCCCGACTTGGCGCAGTTGGAAGCCTACTTCACCGCAGCCCGCAAGGATCCGGGGTTGTGGCCGTATTGGTTGAGAAAACTGAATGAGTTGAGCAAATCTGCACCCGACAATCCGCAGGTGCTTAACTCGCTGGGAGCGGTGGAGCTGGCGCAGAGAAAAGACTATGCCAAAGCCGCCGAAGACTTCTCGCGCGCGCTGAAACTCGGCTCGGAGGAACCGACGACCTTTCTGAATCTGGCCACGGCGCTCGAGGCCCTGGGAAGGAAGCAGGAAGCCGAAGAGGTGCTGGAGCGCGGAGTGTCCGCTTACCCCTACTCGGGACCGCTGGTGGCGCGCCTGGCGCAGCAGTATTTTCTTGGCGGCAAGGCGTGGCGGGCGCGCAGTTTGGTGGAGCAGTACCGGACGCTGTTCCCCGAGGACCCCGTGCTACGCGCGGTACAGAGGCAGATCGAAGGCCCCGGCGCCAACCCTGCCCCCGGTGCGCCCGTCCGTGTTCCTGCGGTAGCGCCGCCCAAATAGGCTTGGGGCATTCCTGACGCGGCTTCGATTCCTGACTTCTCTCCAAGGGGATGGCCATTTGGCGACTTCCGGATTGGCGACGATTCGTTCAGGACCAGAAGACTGTCTTCTCTTCGGTTGGCAACTAGCCGATCTTGACGGCACGTGTACCGAATTTCTCGTCAAGCCAAAACTTCCCGTTCTCACTGTCGCGTGGCTTGAAGGGCACTGTATACAGGGTACAGACGGCCTTGAATCCATATGCCGTCCTTTTTAGTGCCCTTCCTAAAGTCAACCCCTCACCATCCTCCGAAATTATTTGGTATCCCATGATGCAACTGCCGGGCGACGGAAGACGGAGAACAAGGGGCAGCGCAAAATAGAAGGCCATGCATGTGAACGCGAGAATGACCAAGATAAAAGATACATACCCATCGTAGGTTGCGGGGGTGTCCCGAATAAAATTCCAGGCGAAAGTCCCCGTCCTATTCCATTCCATTAGGGTCGGTACAAGGCCAAAGATGGGAACGATTGCCATCATAGAAAGAACGAAATCGAGGATAGCGGCCAGAAGTCTACGGAAGACGCCGGTCATAGGGTTTCCCAACTTGGCAGATGCTGAGAGTAGGAAAAGGCCGTAAAGCAGTATTATTCCCAATGCAATGGCGATTGCCTTGGGTTCCGTTCCACCTGCGAAATGATATTCACCGTCGTGCAACTCCACGGACGAACCAATAATGATCGTCTTGGAATAGTCCCGAAAGAGCGTGTAGAGCGCGATGGGCAAGAACAGCCAACGAAAGTGCTTTGCGTTCATATCGCCCTCAGCATACATGAACCAATTGGCCGTCTTTATGGCCGATTCCGCAGCGAGGCTTCACCCTCTTGTTGTTCCGAGTGGAGATGGCCGTCCATTCTCAAGTGCTTAGCTCCTGTATCACCGGCAACTCGGACAGAACGAAGAACAACCGCAGATGTTTCGCTGCGCTCAACATGACAGGGCAGTGGGGAATTTGCTTGGTTGCGGTTGTATCACCGGCAATCCGGAAACTACACCCCTCAGGGGCTAAAAGCCCACCGGTTTTGTCGGCTTTTCGGCACGACTGAAGAGGCTGCGGAAATACCTCGCAGGACAAGCGAAAGTCCCGAAAGACGCCCCTCAGTGGCTAAAGCCCATGTTGATTTTACAGCTACTTACGGCACGACTAAAGTCGTGCCCCTTCAAAACTCCGCCTCAACATTCGTTTTTCCGCAGCCTCTGAAGTCGTGCCCTATTACAAGGCCCGCGGCTTGGGCGAGCATTGTCACGGGTGCAAACAACGCCAAGAGCGGCCAGAGATCCTCCGCTGCGCGTCAGGATGACAGCGCGACAGGGAGTTCGAAGTGCGCAAGTCACATGCAACTCGGCACAAAGCCCCCGGACGGTTACTTTTCCGACATTTTTACCCGAAGTCGGGCTCTTGTCCCCGGCCAGTTCAGTCGCAGACCAGCGCGCCGTCGGGAAATGCCGGTCCATCGTCCTCGGCCGGTTCCCCATCAGAATCCATTCCGCTCGCGAACTGCGCCGCAAAGAACGCATCCACCTGCGCCAGCACCTCGGCCCCGTTGCGCTGGTGGTAGATGGCGCCGCGCAGCTTGGCCCCGCCCGGAACTCCGTGCGTGAACCAGGTGGCGAACTGCTTCATCTTGCCCGAGGAGTCGCCCATGCGGGCGTCGCGCGGCAGATCTTTGGTGGCTTCTTCTTCGTTCAGCAGCATTTGAAAGTACGCCCGGATCATGCGGTAGCGATCATCCAAAGTGGGCCGGTCGTAGCAGCCGGTCGCCGTGTACTGGGCAATCTGCCGGAAGATCCATGGATTGGCCGCCGCCGCGCGGCCGATCATCACCGCATCGCAGCCGGTCTGAGCCACCATGGCTGCAGCATCCTCTGGAGTGCGGATGTCCCCGTTACCGATCACCGGGATCGCGACCGCCTGCTTGACCCGGGCAATCCATTCCCACTGTGCCTGACCGCTGTAGCCTTGCTCACGGGTCCGGGCGTGCAGCGCTAAGGCGTTCAGGCCCTCGGACTCGGCCATGCGCGCCAGTTCCACACAGACAATATCCCGCTCGCTCCAGCCCATGCGAAATTTGACGGTAAACGGAATCGTCACCGCTTTCCGCACGGCGCGGAAGATCTGGCCGATGCGTGGCAGATCGCGGAGCAGGCCCGAGCCTCCGTTTGAACCCACAACGCGTTTGGCTGGGCAGCCCAGGTTCAGGTCCACCAGGTCGAAGCCCGTCTCTTGCACAATCCGCGCCGCATCGGCCAGCGTCTCCGGGTTGGCCCCGAAGAGCTGCGCCCCGATGGGGTGCTCGTCGTCATAGAAGGTCAGGTAGCGGCGGCGCTTGGTCTCCCGCATGCGCGAAAGGCCGTCAGCCGAGGTGAACTCGGTCATCAGCAGCCCGCACCCGGACTGGGCGTTGGTGACCGCCTCGTCGATTGTCGCCTCACCGTCCGCCTGATCTCTGATCTCTGATCTCTGATCTCTGCTAAACAGGCTGGCGTGGCGAATGAACCGTCGAAAAACCGTGTCGGTAACCCCAGCCATGGGCGCAAGCACCGTTGCCGGAGCCACCAGAACCGGCCCCAAGCGCACCTCCGCCGGCACCCGCGCTTCGGCGGGCATGGCGTGCTCCCTGGGGTTGTCCCAGTCCTTCTTTACGGTGAATCCTTTGCCCGCCATGGGTGCAGCTCCTAGCTGCTAGCTTCTAGCTCTCAGATCTTCCGCACGAAGATCGGCTTTGGTGGTGTGCCTGAGCAGCCGCTCCAGCCCATGCACCCCGTGCCCAAGCTGTCGTTTGTAAGACCTGGTAAACCTCAACCTTCAACCGGCCATGTACAGGGGAAAACTACTCGCGGACTTCCCAGTTCGCGGTATGTTCGGCAACGTAGCGGTCGGCAAGTTCAACGATCTCTTTCGAAGACCGAAAGCGCTCTGGCTTGAGCTTGACCTCAACGGGCGGCTCGAGCGTTAAATCCACATATAGAACCCCAACTCGCCCAACGCCATCCTCGGCAAACGACTCCTGGAGGATTGGATCGCTGGGACAGAACCTATGGTTATCGGGGTCGCCGCTTAACACAGCGACATGACGATATTGACTCGGAAGAGACTTAAGTTCCTTCACTGCTTCGAGAACCTGGCGGGCAATCAAAACTACCGCGCCGTCCTCAATGAATCTTCCTTGAGGGGGCACCATCCTGACCGCATGGACATCGCCCACTCCCGCGCGGTCTATGGCTAGTACATCCACCTGCGTACCATTCCAGTCAGCATCCAGAAAGACCTTTGGGACGACTAGCTTACGAATCAGGTATTCCTGGATAGCGTTCTTGGCCCTGCCTAGTTCCTGTTGCACCTGAGTTTCGATCATCTCAACCACCCCTCAATCTTCAATCTCTTGCCCGTTTCCTCGGCCCAGACCACAAAACGCTCCGTATCTTTCAGAATCAATTCGCAATCGTGCTTTCTGACGGCGTCCGGCTGATAGGCTACCCTGCTCTTCTTGGAGAGTAGACTCCTGAAATGCTCTACCCCGCGCAGGTTTTCGAACCTTCGATCACTTAGGCGTTTCTTCAAATCATCCGCCGCACTGCCATGATCGTCCGACGATACCTTCGTGCTTCCCAAACCAATTCGTAAAGCGTCGCAATACGAAATCGCGCAGTGAATGCCCAGCAACGCCGAAGAATAGGCAAGATCATCCTTGAGGAACTTCATTCCTTCAAAGAAATCCTTCGCTCGATCCAAATAATGGTGGACTTGCACGGCGATCATGAGAGCATTCTCGCATAACAAAAAGCCAATGACTCGCTATTTCCGAGCTAACCCGGCAACAAGTCCGTCTGAAAGAAGTGCGGCTGGCCGCGCGACTCGGGGTCCCATCCCCCCGCCATCGCGTCCCGAATCCCGGCCTCGACTTTGGCCGCCGAGACAAGAACCTGGGCGGGAGCGTCCTTTGTGTTGCCTGGCCTCTCCGTCCCGACCGGTGGAAACTCCAAGAAAAGTTCCCGGCGGGCGCGCCCCTCGGCCAGCTTCACATGAATCGAAACGCCCTTCCAGCCGTCCGCGGTAAACCATTGCTGCTCCCTGTGCAGGGTCCAGACCATTTTGAAGCCGTCAATGTTTGTTGTGCCTTGAATCGAGCGTTTTGCGCGCGCCATGGCGGATCGCTTCTCCCAAAAGGAATCTGTTGCCTGGAGCCTGGCATCCTGGCGTTTGCCGCAACACAGCAAGGCCCCCGCCAAGGCGGAGGCCCGATCCTGCTGGCCGCTGGTTGCGCAGCCGGTTACTTGGCGGCTGCGGCTGCCACTGCCCCATCGGACTTGGCATACTTGCGGCGGAAGCGCTCGACGCGGCCCGCCGTGTCGACCAGGCGCTGCTTGCCGGTAAAGAATGGGTGGCAAGCCGAGCAGATTTCCACGTGAATGTCGCCCTTGTGGGTCGAACGGGTCTCGAAATTGTTCCCGCAGGCGCACACAACCCGCACTGCGTCGTATTTGGGGTGGATCTTTTCCTTCGGCATCGCTGTAGACAGACCTTTCCTGCAATTCTTCTCTTCCATTGTAGGGGGATTCGGGCGGATTAGCAATTGCAGCAAGGCAGGGAATAGGGAGCAGGGAATAGGGAATAGAAAGCTGCTCTGAGAATCGGGGGTCTCGGCTGAGCATAGACGTATTGAAAAGCTCTCGATTATCCGAAAGGAGCTTGGCGGTTCGCTCTGCCTATTCCCATTCCCTGTTCCCTATTCCCTGCTTTTCAGCGCCTTTGCAATTCCCGCCTCCACCAGCGGCGTCATTACCGCGTACCCGGCGGGCAGCGGGTGAACGCCGTCCTTGCTCAGGATCGCTGGCAGCCCGTCGCGCTCATCCTTCATTGCCGTGTGATAGTCCACGTAGACGTGCCCCTTTTCCTCGGCGAAAGCCTTCATCCACTTGTTGATGGCCAGGATCTTGGGCGCGGGCATCAGTCCCGGCTTCCATGGATAGTCAAAGGCGGGCAGCACCGAGCACAGCACCACGCGAATATGATTGGCCGCGGCCAGGTCGGCCATCGAGGCCAGGTTATCCTCGGTCTGCTCCAGGGTCATGGGACCTGTGTTGCCGGCGATGTCGTTTGTCCCAGCCAAGATCACCACCACTTTGGGCTTGAGCGCGATCACATCCTGGCGCATGCGGAGCACCATCTGCGGCGTGGTTTGCCCGCTGATGCCACGGTTGATGTACGGCTTGTTCAGAAACGAACCCTGCGGCCCGGTAAAGTGCCAACCCTCCGTGATCGAGTCGCCCATGAACACAACGCGATTCTCGCCCTCGGCGGGCGGCGCAAGAGCCAAGTTCGCCTCCTTGAATTTAGCCAGCCAAGGCCAGTCGACCTTCAACTGCTCTTCGTGCGCTTTTTGCCAGTCCGAAACCGGTGCAGCGGCTGGCTTTGGCTGAATTGCTGCCTGCGCCTTCATCTCGGGCAACGCGCCAACTTCCTGCGCGCTAAGCAGGATGGAAGGGAGCAGGGTAGTCAATACGGCGGCAAGAAAGACAGTGCGCAGAACGATTCGATTCAAGGGAAAGTCTCCGTCTGGCTGAGTTTGAGGGTTTTGGCAGCCACAGCAGCCAGGCCCCCAACCGCTTCCTATTGTAGGGAATCGCGACGGGTCGCAGGCAATCCTTTTCCCTCAAAGTCCGGCCCTTCAATACAAGCGCACTTTCAGACGCAGACGAAGAGAGGGCGGCCAACCCTCCGGCCGGCCGCCCTCTTGGGAAAATCAGACGCCATGGTTTACGGCACGAAATACACCTGTGTCTGTGCCGAATTGCCGTTGCTGTCCTGGGCCTGAATACTCCAGTTGTACTGTGTTCCATGGGTCAGGCTGGTTACCGAGGTTGTGCTGCCTCCTCCAGTGGGATCCACGTCCCAAGTGAGGGATGTGATCGAATTCGAGAAGCCGCTCGACTGCGAATTCTGCCCCGGTATCTCCCAGATCGTGTTCCCGTTGTTGTCGTTCAGATAGAACGAGAACGCGTCGCTGCTGTCGGCCGCCGGATCGTTCCAACTGAAGTTCGGTTGGGTCGTCCCGGAGACGCTGGGCAGCAGGTTGGTGGGAAGATCGGCCGCGCCCACAACGGAGCTGCCACCATTCCAACCCGTTACCGAGCCCGTCAGCGTCTGCGTGTCTGTACTCGAATCGCTGTACGTCACCAGGAAGGTGTAGGCGTCGCCGACGCTGGGCTCATCGCTGTTGACATTTGCATAGTACTCGAACTGCGAGTTGCCGCAATCGCTGCATAGACCCATGTCAACCGGATCGATCACATTGGGGCCCGACATGAGCGTAACCGAGACCGGCAGCTTGATGCCGCCTTGCACATCGAAGTTGAGCTGATAGTTTGCCGAACTGCCACTTGGCGAGGAACTGCTTTGGTACTGCGTTTGCACCGTTGCGGTGCTGTTGACGGATGGCAAGGTCAGGTTCTGTCCCGTAAGGGGGCCCGATATGTTGATGGAGTTCCCCCCCCCGTTGCCCTGGTTGACGTTGGTGACATCCCCGACGTCGACAAGACCGTCGTTGTTCTGGTCGAGGATGGCAAAGTTGAAGTATCCGGTCCCGCTGGGAACGAAGACCGTGTAGTTGTTTGCACCGGTCACCGGGCTTGCGATGCGGGTACCGAAGACGCCCGTGGTATTGCTGTAGAAACCGACATACAGCGGACCGGTTGGGGTAATCCCGGCGGGAATGGTGACCGTACCCTGCACCTGATTCCCCGTCGTGCCAGCGCCGATGACGACCGGCGTGGGCGTTGTCGAACTACCCCAGTAAGAGTAGCCCGAAGGGTGTCCTGCCGCGTTCTGGGCCCGTGCGCGGAAGTAGTAGGTGGCGCCGTCGACAAAGGTGCCGGTGAGCCCGCTTAGCCCATTGTTCAGTATCCACACATTGCTTCCGTTGGCGCCGTTGGCCTTGAAGGTGTAGCTGGATGTGCTGCTGAAACTGGTCGTCGTGCTCCATTGGACGATGTAGGTGGTTGCCGCCTCGATGGAACCGTTGGCGGTCGTCGTAACGGGCCCGAAGCTGATCACCACTCCCTGGTCGGTCGGGCTGACGACATTGATGGTGGGGTTGGAGCCTGGCGCGTTGAGCGGGTTCGGATCGGCGAGCGGTACCGGCGCACCGGTGATGTTCGCCGTCGAAACTGTCCCGCTTCCCGACGAGGTGTACGACGGATCAGAAGAGTTCTGCTGGCCATCGCCCAGCGTATCCATCCAGGCTGACAGGGTGTAGGTGCCGGGAGAAACCCCGCGGATGGTGAATTGCCCGCCTCCTGTCAAAGTGGCTTCGCTAATGCTGGTGCCCGGCGAGCCGCTTCCGCCGCAGTTGGTGTTGTTCAAGCTGATATAGGTTTGGCCGGTGCTCGTTCCGCTATAGGTCACCGCACCCGAGACCGTGTAGCCCAGCGAAACCAGGAAGTTCTCGTTACTGACATTGGAGTTATTCGCGGTCACGCTTTGGGTCGCGGGGAAGAAGACCGAACTCGGACCCACAATCGAGGGCGTAACCGTATATGTCCCGTTGGGGACGCCGGAGAACGAGTAACTGCCGTTGCTGTTAGTATTCACCGTCTGCACCGGAGTCGTGTTGATGCTCACCGTAAACGTCGGCAAGGTGGGGCTGCCGCCGCAGAAGTTGTTCAGGCCGATCTTGCCGCTTACGGTGTTTCCGGCGCTGTTCACTTGAATCGTGTAGGTGTTTGTCGCGGTGCTACTCAGGCTGTCGGTGACGTTTACGTTGGTCAATGTCACCGTACCGGTTGCGGTGGGTGTACCGCCAACTGTCAGCATATTGCCACCGTTGTTGGAGACCGTTATTCCATTCGATATGGTCACCGCCGATCCAGTGTTCGGAATCGACGCGCCGTTCACCGACCAGGCATACGGGGCCACGCCGCCCGCGGCGTTGATCGATCCTGTATAACTCTCGTTCGCGGTCGCCGAAGGCAGAGTGACCGGGTTGGGAGTGGGCAGAGTCACCGGGGTCGGGTTGCTGACAGCGATGGTGTATCCATTCTGGGTCACAGACGCCCCTGTCCCAGTGTCGGTCAAGGTGACGCTGAAGGTGACCGTCGCTGGGTTCGTGGGCTTTCCACTCACGGTCAAGATGTTTCCGCTGGAAGAAGCGCTCAGGCTGTCCGACGGCAGGCCGGTGACCGACCAGGAATAGCCGCCGCTGCCGCCCGATGCATTGATGGTACCCGCGTAGGACACTCCCGTTGTTCCGGTTGTTGGCAAGGTAACGGGATTGGCCGCCGGGAGCACCAGCGCGCTATTGACAGTAATCGTCAAGGGAGCGATTGCCGTGTTGCTTCCAGAATCGGTGACCTTGGCCGTGAAGCTGGCAGTTCCGGTCTGGGTTGGCGTGCCGCTAATGATGCCTGCCGTGGACAGGCTCAGCCCGTAAGTCGCAAGGTTGCTGGAAGAAGCTGTCCAGGTGTAGGCCGTGCCCGTCCCGCCGGCTGCCGCCAGTGTTTGCGAGTAACCCGATCCCACGTCTCCGCCCGGAAGGCTGGACGTGGTCACGGTAAGCGCGGAGTAGACCGTCACCGTAAAGGTGGCCGATGCCGTGTGGCTCTGCGAATCCGTCACCTGAGCCGTGAAGGTTGCGCTCCCCGTCGATGTCGGCGTGCCCGCCAAAAGACCGCCAGCGGAGAGGGTCAAGTTCAGTGTTGCAAGCTGGCCGCTGCCTCCTGTAACCAGCCAAGAATATCCGGTGCCAGTTCCGCCCGTCACAGCCAGCGATTGCGAATACGCTATGTTCACAGTGCCTGGCGGTAGCGTCGCCGGAGTGGTGATGCTGACCGCCGGATTGACCGTGAAGCCGATGCTCGCAGTGGCTGTTGTGTAATCCGCCGTGGCGGCCTGGCTGGCGCCAAGAACTACCGCGCCGGACCCGGTGAGCGTCACCGTGTTGCCCGCGATGGTTGCCGGGCCGCTGGTCACCGAGTATGTGACGGCGCCGCTCGATGCCGAGCTGGCGCTCACCGCGAACGGTGCATCTCCGTAAGTGTGGGTGGGAATCGCCGCAAAGGTGAGCGTCGGCGTCTCCGGGCTGACCGTGAAACTGATGCTCGCAGTCGCCGCAGTGTAGTTCGCGGTTGCCGCCTGGCTGGCGCCCAGCACCACCGTGCCTACTCCGGTGATCGTCACCGTATTCCCCGCAATGCTCGCCGGGCCGCTGGTCACCGAGTAAGTGACCGCGCCGGTCGAGGCCGAGCTGGCGCTTACCGTGAATGGGACGTCCCCATAGGTATGGGTGGGTATCGCCGCAAAGGCAAGCGCGGGCGTCGCCGGGTTCACCGTGACCGCATAACTGTTGGTTGCCGAATCGCCAAAGGCGTCGGCCGCCTTGATTGAGAAGTTGAACGCTCCCACCGCCGTGCTCGTCCCGGTCACTGCGCCGGTGGCGGCGTTGAGGCCGAGTCCGGTGGGCAAAGAACCGCTGTTCAACGTGTACGTAAGTGGGCCGCCGCCGCCGCTGGCCGCCGCGCTGCCGGTGTACGCCGCGTTAAAGATCCCGGTTACCGGCATGGCGCCCGTAAACACAATCGCAGGAGCCGCGTTGATGGTCAGACCCAGCACCTGCGTCGCAGTCAGCGCCGTGGCCGTGCCCGAGTCAGTCAACTTGAAGGTAAGATTGGCCGTCCCCACCGCCGCAGCCGTGGGCGTTCCGGAAATTACGCCCGCCGCGTTCATCGTGATCCCGGTCGGCAGCGTCCCGCTGGTCAAACTCCACGAATAGGGCGCAATTCCGCCGCTGCCCGCGAGAGTGGCCGTATAGGCTGTCCCCACCGTGCCCGCCGCCAGTGCTCCGGTGGTAATCGTGGGCGCGGCCGGCACGGTCAGCGTTGTGCTGGCGCTCTTGGTGGTATCGGCAACGGATGTCGCTGTCACGGTCACCGTCAACGCAGTGCTGGAGGCTGCGGGAGCCGTGTAGGTAGCGGACGTGGTGGAGGTATTGCTCAGCGCTCCCCCGCCGCTTACAGCCCACGTCACCCCGCCACTGTTCGTGTCGTTGGTCACACTCGCACTCAGGGTCACTGAGTCCGTTGCATCCACTGTGGTGTTCGATGCCGTCACTGCGACGCTCACCGGGTTGGAGCCGCCGCCGCAACCGAACATACTCAAAGCCGCAACAAACCCAAGGACAAGCAGGACAATTTTTTTGGTGAACACAGGACCCTCCTCAAAATGTGATACAACACACCTCTCGCCACTTAACGTAAGTGCCATAATCATTACCGTCAAGCATGTTCTACATCACATGACAAAATCTTCATCCTGGAATTCAGCTTGGCTTTCCTAAAGTTTCTCCTTGTCGCGCGGAAGTAACCTCGGGTACCCTCCTCGGTTGCGGGGGGTGCTCCGCATCCCATTCGGGTTTTTGCGACTGCGGCGAATCAGCAGACAGAGGTTTTCCACTTTCCGTCCCCTGCAACGCACAGGTCCGCGCGCGCTCTTGCTGCGCTACGCTTGAAAGCAGATGAGCGAATGTCCGATCTGCAACGGTGTAGGCTTGGTCCGCGTGGTCAACGAGGCTGGGAAGTGGGTTTCCCGCGCCTGCCAGTGCCAGGAGATGGAGCGCGAGGAGCGGCGACTGGCGGCGGCCCACATCCCCGAGCGCTATCGTCATTACACTCTGGACGGCTACGAGACCGCCTTTCGCGGCGCCGACCCCTCGTTGGGCCGGGCGCACCTGACTGCGCGCAAGTTCGTCGAGGCCTACCCGGTAGACACCGCCGGCAAGGGGCTGATCTTTGTTGGCTCAATCGGCGTGGGTAAGACGCACCTGGCGGTGGGCGTGCTCCGGCGGCTCGTGCAGGAGCGGGGCGCAAAGGGCCTGTTCTGCGACTACCGCGAGTTGCTCAAGAGCATCCAGAACAGCTATAACCCGCAGGTCAACACCACTGAACTTGAACTGCTCAAACCGGTCTTTTCAGCCGAAGTGCTGGTATTGGACGATCTGGGCGCGCAGAAGCCCAATGAATGGGTCTGGGACACGGTGGCGCTGATCCTAAATACCCGGTACAACAACAAACAGACCACCATCATCACCACCAACTACTCCGATCTTCCCGCCGGCCGAGGCCCGTTGACAGATGTCCAGAAGGCCGCCCGCGAAGACTCGCTCGGGGACCGCATCGGCGACCGCATGAGGTCGCGCCTGGCCGAGATGTGCGTGCGCGTCGAGATGACCGGCGAAGACTTCCGTCAAACCGTAAAACGCGCCCGTTTCGGATAATGGCTGGCGTGGTGTAGCGATTCGATACAGCTCCAATCCAGAGGATTCCATGCGCAAGATATTGGAAACAATCAGCTTGGTTGCGTTAATCGCTTTGGCATTTCTGACCCGGAGCGCCCTCCGCGGCCCGCACCGCCTGCCGGACAAGATTCCCACTCATTTCGACATGACCGGCCATGCAAACGGATGGGACTCGCCGGCATCTTTGCTTCTGTTGCCGATCGTTGCTTTGGGGATTTATCTGTTGATCACTGTGCTGTCGCGGTTTCCGGCGCTCTTCAACTTCCCGGTCGAGGTGACGGACCAGAATCGAGCGCGGTTACAGGCCCTTGCCTGGAACATGATCGCCTGGATCAAGGCGGAGATGCTCTGTCTGTTTGCCTGGATTCAATGGATGACGATTCAAGCGGCCCGCATGCCGGATGGAGGTTTTTCACCAGCTTCCGGCTTCATGGTTGGGACGTTCGGCTTGGTCGCCCTGCTCCTGTTCACAATCGCGTGGTTCATTGTGGCCATGCTGCGGGCAAAGCAGGCGCAACCACTTGCCTAGCCGCCCGGAGAGGGCTGCTGTTCACCCAGCCCAGAGGGTCCTAAAAGACCCAAACACTGCCCAGCAGGAGCAGGATGGCCACGATGGTTACGACCTGATAAACCAGGTCTTCTGAACGCTGGGTTGAAGTTGAACGGCCTGAGGCCGCTGGCCCCGGAGCGTATGCGGATTGCGGGGAAGTCTGCATAGTTGGCCTGCCTCTCAACGCCTTTCGGCAAAAGTTACGAAAATCGGAGTATTTCGGTTCAACGTTGTCGCTGCCGGCTCCTTGGCCTCTCACCTCATTAGACGACGCGCGTTGTGCGAAGGTGTCCAATCAAGATTGAGATTGCAACAAAATCTGTACCACTGTAGTCCTTATCGACCGATGTCCCAAAAGGATCTGCTCAATAACAAGATCGAGGAATGGGGGAGTATTCCTTCCGTAACGGGTGTAAAATCCGTTCGTGAGCTCTCGTCCCAATCTCGATCTTGTCCCTCCCGCGCCGGTGCGGGAGCGTAACTGGCTGCCCCTGGTGGTGGCCGCCGCAGTCGTACTCATCGCCGCTGCCGTTGGCGTGCTGGTTTTGGAACACGGCAAAGGCAGAGGCGGCGTTACCCCCCTCTCGACTGCGCTTGACCCCTACGCCGCCAACCTCGCCATTTCCGATCTGGCCATGAGTGAGTCAGCCAATCTGGCCGGAGGCAAGGTGACCTATGTGGATGGTCACATCGCCAACAAGGGGGGCAGCACCGTCACCGGCGTCACCGTACAGGTGCTCTTCCGCACTTTCGCCCGTGAAGTGACTCAAAACGAGACACAGCATATCAAGCTGATCCGCATCAGAGAGCCCTACATCGACATTGAGCCGCTCTCCGCAGCCCCGCTCAAACCCGGCGACGGGCACGACTTCCGGCTGATCTTCGACGCAGTCTCTCCCGACTGGGACGGAGCCTATCCTGAATTGCGCATCATCAAAGTCGAAACCCGGTAGCCTCTACATCCGCATTAGCCGGCGACCAGGCCGGCAAGGCCAACTCCGTCGCACAGGACGCATCCGGCCGTGTCGACCATTTGGGCCAGACCGTCGCAGGCATCGACCAGTACCGTTTGGTTTCAGAAATCGACCTCATCTTCCGCGGCGGTCAGCCGATCCTTTTGGCGGAGGCCCATAAACAACTGGATGGCCTGGCGGCCGGTCTGGCGGGTCATCCGGGCTACATCGTCGAAATCGAGGGGTGCTCGCCCGCTTCTGGCAGCATGGGCATCCAGAACTCCGGGCGGCTGGCTGAGGCAGTCAAGCGCAACCTGGTGACGGAACATGAGATTCCTGTCTTCCGTTTGCACTCCGTGGCGCTCGGAAATGCTGCTGCCGACGGTGACGCCCAGAAGGTGAGGTCCAGCAGTGTGCATCTGCGGTTGATGCGAAACAGTCTGGCGGCCCAGAGCGCCACAACTCCCCAGGTGGGCCTTCTCTAAAGAGTGGTGAGCGGCGGTTAGGTTTGGTTCCCTGCCCCGAGGAGTCCCGAATGGAGCCAAGGGCAGGCCTCCAATCAAGCTCTCGGAAACGAGAGAATCAAGGCAATTTGGCCCCCGGTGAATCCCGGGGGCATTTTTGCATGCCTTTCCCGCCCAGAAGTGCTGGGCCCCCAACCCTTGGCGCGTTTGTGTCTACGCGCCAAGGCGAGAAAATGGCACCCTCAAACTGCTTTTATCTTTGGAACTTTCCCAGTTCGCTAACTGCCTCATTCCATTTTTCCAGCCGCGGTGTCCAATAAGATAGCAGCTCTTTCTATCGGAGGAATGCGATGCTCAGGAAGCGTGCGGGCTACGCCCTAGTCTTGCTTGCAGCCGTCACCGTTACCGCAGCTCAGGAATCCAAGCCAAAAGTCAGCGAAAAGCCGGTCACCGCCGAGCAGCTCGCCATCTACCGGTTGGTGTTGGGCGACTGGATACAGCACGGCTGGAGGTCCGTCAACCTGGCCGTCCAAACAGTTCCTTTGGACGCCACCGGCCCCTCCGGCGACTCCGAATGTACCAAAGGCCTTGAGATGGAACCTGCTCCGGCGGAGGTGCACCGCTTCCGCACCGCGGAGCTGGAAAAGCTCGGTTCAGGCAACATTGCGCTGGTCGATCCCGACCGGCAACGCGACGAGGTCAGGGAAAACGATCCCGAGCGCAGCATCGGCAAAGGGAAATCGATTGAAGAGGCGGTCAACAACGGTTTTGCCCACGGTTTGTTCACGCTGAGCGAGATTCGCTTCGACAAGCAGCACAAGGTGGCCATCGTCTCCTACGGCTTTTTCTGCGGCTCGCTGTGCGGCAACGGCGGCACTGTGGTTTTCGAAAAGACCGACACCGGCTGGAGCCGCAAGAAACGCTGCAACGACTGGATTTCGTAAAGCCACCGCGATAGCTCGATCCTGGCGAAGGGGGCTGGGTTGAGCACTCAGGAAGGCCTCGCCACACTCACCCTGCCCGCATTGTCCCACTGCGGTGTCTATAGGAGGAGTGCTCTGTTCGACGGGAGGTTTTATGGAACATATGGTCGGCAGAGGTGAAAGGATGGACGCCAACCTGATGCCGGTCATTGTCGTTGCCAGCATCGCGGTGCTCCTGGTGGCGATTGCCGGGATCGGCTTTTTGCTCGCCGGAAGATAACCTGCGCGCATCGTTGCGGGAAGCTCGCAGCGGGCGCAGCAGCTCACGGTGTGGGGTGGATCGTCCGCCTTTTCACCCCTCGCCGGATTGCGGATTCCGGCATCCCGCCCGGTCCCGTTAGAATCAACTCTGTATGATCCTCCCCGACCAGAAACTAGCCGCCCCCGGCGCCCTCCCCGAGACCGCTCCCGACACCATTCTCGACGGCAGCCGGTTTGTCCGTGCATGCCTCCGCCGCCCGGTCGACCGCACCCCCGTCTGGTTTCTCCGCCAGGCCGGCCGCTACATGCAGGAGTACCGCGACGTGCGTAAGCACCACACGCTGGTGGAAATCTGCAAGCAGCCCGAGATCGCGGCCGAGGTCACCATCACTGCCGCCGAAAAGCTGGGCGTGGACGCGGCCATCATCTTTGCCGACCTGCTGCTGCCTCTTGAGCCGATGGGCCTGCCCTTCGAGTTCCAGGCCGGCGAGGGACCGGTCGTCCACCACCCCGTCCGCACCGCCGAGGACGTGAAGGCCCTGCGCACCGACCGGGCAGAAGAGCTGGCCTATGTTGCCCGGGCCATCCAGAAGGTGGCCACGCACTTCCGCGACCGTCTGGGCATCATCGGCTTCTGCGGCGCTCCCTTCACGCTGGCTAGCTACATGATCGAGGGCGGTGGCTCGAAGAATTACATCCACACCAAGCAGATGATGTATCGCGACACCACTGCGTGGCGCAACCTTTTGGACAAGATTGTGGTGGTGCTGACGAACTACTGCCGCCTTCAGGTCCAGGCCGGCGCGGACGTAATCCAGATCTTCGATAGTTGGGTGGGCTCGCTCAGCCTGGCCGACTACCGCGACTACGCCTTCGAGGCCTCCCAGCGCCTGGTCCATGCCGTGCAGCAGATGGGCGTGCCGGTGATCTACTTTGGCGTGGAGACAGCCGGACTGCTCACCCAAATGGCCTCGACCGGCGCCGACGTGATCGGCCTCGACTGGCGGCAACCGCTCGACGAGGGCTGGCGCGCGGTGGGCCACGGCCACGCGGTGCAGGGCAACCTCGACCCCATCACGCTCTTTGCGCCCCTTGAGGTCCTCGAGCTGCGCGTCAAGGAGATCCTGCGTGCTGCCAATGGCCGCCCCGGACATATCTTCAACCTGGGCCACGGCATCGTGCCCACCACGCCGGTCGAGAATGTGCAGGCCGTGGTCCGCATGGTCAAAGAGTTCCGCCTGGAGCAAAACAGAGGATAAAATCCCGCGGAAGAAACTTCTTTGAGACGCCGGGGCGCCCACCCTCGGCCGGTTCCAGCTCTTGCGCCCAGGGTGGGAAACCCCAGCACCGATCGCCCCCAGCCGTCAGGAGTCTTCCAATGGCCAAGCACGCCGTCCTTCTTCTCGCCCACGGAACCCCGGAAACCGTCGAGCAGATTCCCGAGTACCTGCGCAATGTCACCAGCGGCCGGCCCATTCCGCAATCCGTGGTCGAAGAGATTCAGCATCGCTACACCCTCATCGGCCACAGCCCGCTAACCCAGATCACCTTCGAGCAGGCGCGCCTGGTTGAGGCCGAACTGCAGGCAAGCGGAGATCCTGTGCGCGTTTATGTCGGCATGCGCAATTGGCGGCCCTATATTCCCGATGTGGTTCGCCAGATGCGCGACGACGGGACGGATGCGGCCGCCGTCATCTGCCTTGCCCCGCAAAACTCGCGCACTAGCGTGGGCCTCTACCGGCGCGCCGTCGAAGCCGAGGCGCATGGCTTGCGCATCGATTTCACCGAAGGATGGGCAGAGCATCCAATGCTCGCCGAAGCCTTTGCCGAAAGGCTCCGCCCGGCGATCGAAAAGCTGAGTGCGGAAACCGGAGCGCCGGTCCCAGTCCTGTTCACCGCCCACAGTGTCCCTTGCCGCACCATCCAGACTCCCGCTTCGAGCGAAAGCCAGCCGCGCCTGTGGCCGGGCCAGAGCGCGGACCCCTACGCCGAAGACGCCAAGCGCACGGCGGCTTTGGTCGCCGCAAGAATACCCGAGATTTCCCAGTGGTGGTTCGCCTTCCAGAGCCAGGGCGCCAGCGGCGGTCCCTGGATCGGCCCCACCGTCGAGCAGACCCTCGACGCTGTTGCGGCCTCCGGCGTAAAGGCCCTCGTTCTTCAGCCCATCGGCTTCCTCTGCGACCACGTCGAGATTCTCTACGACGTGGACATTCTCTTCCGTGGGTATGCCACCGAGCGCGGCATCCGCCTGGAGCGGCCGGAGTCACTCAATGCCTCAACCACCCTGGCCAAGGCGGTGGCTGACCTGGCCAGAAAAGGCCTTTTGCGGCTTTCACCTGCGCGCCCGGTAATCTGAAGCAGCACCTCTCCACTCGATTACCGCGAGACCCCAAGACCGAATTCCGGATTGAAGCCTCACTCTTGGGGACAAGCTCTGCGATTCAAAAAGCAGTTGATACCAGGCTTGGAGTTCGCTTAACCAAAACGTCAAGAGAAAGCGGGTTGAGCTGTAATCTACACTGCGTAGCGCTCGTCTAATGGCTCGCTATCGTGGCCGGAACGTTCAACTTGAGGTTCGATTTGGTTAGCGGCATCAGTCTTTTTCAATTACAATTGAGTGGGCCTCGTTGTTGCAATTCGTTGCATTGAGTTCCCACGCGGGGCTTCAAGAGGCTCCGGCCTTAAGAAGGGGAACACAATGTCCGGGAGGATCCCCCCTGCCCCGGGTAAATGTCAAGGAATTGCTTATGCCACACAGCGAAAACTCGTCGGACTCTGCATCGCAGGTGCCCCTGCTCTGTCCTAAGTGCAAACGGAGCGATCTTCAGCGCATAGCCCGGAAAGGCTTTTGGCAGAATAAGGTTCTTCCCTATTTCGGCTATTATCCCTGGGAGTGCCCAGTCTGCAGGACCGTCTTCTCGCTCAAGAAGCGCAATATCAGAAGGAAACGGCATCGGAAGCCAAGCCGCTCCTGAATCGGTTCGTTTTCATTTGGGATTCAAACGAAAAGCCCCTGGGCCGCAATGGTCAAGGGGCTTTCCGTTTTTTTGGCATTGCAGACCTCGAAGCGACAGATGGGCACAGTTCCTTCCCGGGGGCTGAATGGGGCCTCCACTCCTGGTAAGCGCATCGGCTTGATAGCGAGGCTCTCCAGTATCGCATCCCCCGAACAGCAATCGGGGTAGACCTGCAGCGACGCCCTTGGCGCTTACAGAATCTCAACCTCTTCTGTGTGAGGGGGCGTTCTGGCCAGGAGCAGAGACTGCATTGCGAGCACCCGCTCGCTGTCGGTTGGCGAAACCGGGCATTCAAAGTAGATTTGACGATTGCAGGCCATCAGGATCAAGTTAGCCTGGATCTGGTCTTTGTCAATTGAAGGCGTGCGGCCCTTGTTCAGCATTTCTCCGGTCAGATACTCGATGGCGTGCCGCAATTTCTTCATCCCGAGCCTCGCCCGACGGCTGATTGTGCGACGGCGATTGTCGCCATCGAAGACGATCGAAGCACCGGATGAATCTTCCTGAACCAAAGAACAGGCGGACATGCTAGTTGTTTTCAAGATTCTGTTCCCATCTTCCGAATGACGTTCGAGCAATCACGCCGCGGATGAGGAGTTTATCCCCTTCCACGTATCGCGCAAGGCTTGCACCTGCGAATGACAGACTCTGGGACCCGAAGGGAATCAAACTTTTGCAACAAAGCAGTTGAGCCTAAAGACGAATGGACGTTTTCTAGTGAACGATCATAGGCCCAAGTCGAGTGCCCCTGGCACGTCAACTCACGTCAAAACGCGCCACTGCGACAAAAGAGAACCGCATGGGATACTACAGTTCCTTTGCGGGAAAAGACGGAAGGGGACATCAAGCAGGGCCTCTATTTTTTATAGTTTTATGATATTGAGGGGTTGCATTTCTCTCCTGTAGAGCTATATTTCTGTTCAGTGCAAATGGGGGATCTCGATGCGTCCAGACCGATTGATCACGTGTCTTGCTTTGGCTGTTCTCTCCAGCCCGATCTTGATCGCACAGAGTGCCGTGCCGCAGACTGGCTTAGTCATGGCCCAGGCGGGATGCAACTGTGTCGAGGGGGATGCTCGGAAGCCGGTTATTGCGCCGTACACAGCAATCAGGAAGACGACCCGCGTGCAGAGACTGGCCAACGGTGTCACCATCACCCATGAAACCACCTCAAAGGAAGCCCGCGACTCGAGCGGAAAGACTTACCGCGAAAGCCAGCCTGAGACTTCGTTGGGCGCCGACGTTCAGGCCCACAAGGTCACTTTCTACAATGTCTTCGACCCGGTAAACCGGATTACGATCAACTGGAGTTCGAATTCGAAGGAAGCAACCGTCATCCATATGCTTGAACCCAATCAGGCGCGGATCGCTCCGCCCGCACAAATAACCTCGCCACCAGCGCCAGAAACAGTCGTCGGGTCAGTGTTTGGAACGGCCGGGGAGGCCGCTGCTCCAAGCAGACCAATTCGCCCTGTGCGGGAAGACCTGGGCATGAAGACCATCAACGGAGTAGAAGCCAAAGGAACGCGCACCACGCAGACCTTCCCAGCGGGCGCCGTGGGCAACGACCTGCCGTTCAGCGTGACCCATGAGACATGGATGTCTGTGGATTTGAGACTCGTAGTGCTGCAGATTGACGTAGATCCCCGGTCCGGAGACCGCACAACGGAACTGACCGAGATCGAGCGCGGCGAACCGGACCCGGCACTGTTTCAGCCGCCCGAGGGCTCCACCGTCAGAGATCGTTATCCAAACCAGCAGAATTGAGCTTGCAAGAGGCCTTGATGCAAATGCGCCCGTTTGAATGCGGCGCCGCGGGCTTTGTCCTGATGGTTGTCTCGTTGCAGACGCTGGTCGCTCAAGCTGTGCCTAACGATCCTGCGGCGGGCAATTGGGCTAGTCCCCTGGGAACTCCCACCTCGATCTTGCCGCCCTATTCCGTTTTCAGAAAGACCACTCGGGTGCAGACGCTTGCCGATGGAACAATCGTCACCCAAGAGAGCGTTGTCAAAGAGGCCCGCGACTCGCACGGGCGCTCATACAGGGAGACCCGGGTGCCGTCTCTCGCGGACCCTGAGGACACCCGCAATGAGATCGTCGTGCATGTAATAGACCCAGTAGCCCGCACGAGAACGACCTGGAATACACTGACGCGCGACGCGACGATCTTCCACGACCCAGGGCCCGTGCGGCTGTTGCCGCCTCCCCCTGGGGGTTGGTTCGGCGGCGTAACAGGATTCGTTGGGCCGCTCGGGGCGACAACCCAATCCCAGGCAAAGGTCGAGAAGCTCGGTTCAAGATTGATCGATGGCGTGAATGCCAATGGAATCCGTATCACAAGGATTGTTCCGCCGGGCGCGGAAGGGAACGATCAGGCAATGACGGTTACATCGGAGCAGTGGTTTTCTCCGGAGCTGGGGCTCGCGGTGCTGTGGATTGACGACCACCCGCGCCTGGGCGTGACCACGATGCAATTGGTGGACCTCGACCGTAGCCAGCCAGACCCGGCGCTCTTCCAGGTGCCCGCGGGATACAGAATCAAGCATCGCTGCCCGCGCTGGAGAGACTGATTGCGCAGACCCTGAACCGCGATCTAGCTGGAGCGTCCCAGGCGCAGGTTGCGAATCCACTTGGCCACGCCCAACGTCAGCAGCAAACCGCCGAAGGGGATGCACATCAGGGCCACGATAAGGGCAAACCAGCCGGCGTTGGTGCTGGCCCCGGTGGGCGAAAATCCGCCCAGAAACGCCTGAAGCAGCACCACTGCCAACAGCCCCGCGCCCAGGATCGACGCGCCCCATTCGAGCAGTTGGCGGGTGCCGTCGCCAGACGTGGTTGGATTCGGGTTGGGCTTGCTTTCGGGCATGTGCGCTCCAGTCAATTCTGCGTCGGCTATGGTTATATTTAATTTTCCATATACGTAACTAATCTACGTATAAGTTCCACCGGAGCCTAACCCAGCGCCAATCGCAGCATGGCATAGGTGATTACGCCGGTGACCGAAACATACAGCCAAAGCGGGAAGGTCCAGCGGGCGAACTTGCGATGCTGGGGGATTCGCCCGGTGAGCGAAAAGAAAAAGGTGACCAGGATCATCGGCAACGCCACGATTGCCAACAGAATGTGGCTGGCCAGAAGCGGCAGGTAAACCATGCGCAGAGACGCGTGGATCGGGTAGCGCACATCGCCATGCAGAGCATGGTGCAGGATGTAGCTGACCAGAAACAGCGTGGAGAAGCCGAAAGCCGTGATCATGGCCGCGCGGTGTGCCGCGACCCGGCGCGCCCGGATGAAAGTATAGCCAATCAGCAGTGCGGTGGCGCTGAGGCCGTTCAGAACAGCGTTTAACGCGGGTAGAAAGGCGAATCGAACGCTGGCTTGGTCGGCGGCGGGATGCACGTAGATAAGCCAGAAGAGAAACGCAGTGGCCGCCGCGCTGACTAAAAGTATGGCGGCAATGGCGGGGCGGGCATTCGCAGCAGGAGCGTGAGCGGTCATAGGCACCTAGTGTCTTGCAACGGCGCAGAGCATGAGCGTGGTGAAAAGCAGGGGCAGGTAGAGGACGCTGACCTTGAGCAGGTCGCGCGCCAACATGCGGCTTTCTGCTTCCGGCGGCGAGCGCAAAATGCCGGCGAAGCGGACGGTGTAAGCCAGGTAAAGCAGGCCCAGCGCACTGGCCAGTACGGCATAGAGCACGCCGGTCATGCCGAGCCGCCAGGGAGCCAGGCTGACGGGAATCATCGCAACGGCAAAAAACAGCGCCTGCGCCACGGTAGACCAGCCGTCAGGTTGGACAACCGGCAGCATCTTGATGCCCGCCTTGGCGTAGTCGTCGCGGTAGAGCCAAGCGATGGCCATGAAGTGGGGAAACTGCCAGACAAAAAGGATGGCGAAAAGCGCCACGCCCGGCCACTCGATGCGCCCGCGAGCGGCGGTCCAGCCCAGCAGCGGCCCCATGGCGCCGGGAAATGCGCCGATGAATGTGGCGAGCGAAGTGAACCGCTTCAACGGCGTGTAGATCGCGACGTAGGTGAAGGCCGTCAGCAACGCCAGCGCCACAGTGAGCAGATTGGTCTGCGCCGCCAGCCACCATGCGCCCAGCGCCAGGGCCGCAAGCCCGGCCACAATGCCCTGCGCGAGCGAGAAGCGCCCGGCGGCGAGAGGCCGATCGGCTGTCCGCTTCATGCGGGCGTCGATCTTGCGCTCTAGAGCTTCGTTCAGCGCGCCCGCTCCGGCGGAAACCAGACCGATACCCAGCAGCGTGTCGAGCAAGCCGCGCTGCATGGTCGAGATGCCGGACTGCATCGAGCCCAGATAAAAGCCGCCCCATCCGGTGACCAGCACCAACCCGACCACCTTCACCTTGAACAGCTCGCGCAGATCGTGAATCAGCGTGGCCGTTGCGCCGGGACTGGGCGCATGAAGGTGTGCCGAGCCATGAGCAGCACTCTCCGCGAAGGGTGCGGCGGGATTTTCAGGAACAGCGGCCTGAGAGGCGGAGGTCATCTGATCGTTTGATTCCTCGGTGGAAAAGGAAGGTTCACTTTGCTGCCGGAAGCCTGATTCGATGATAGCAAGCGGGGGAGCGCTCAGCAGTCGCGGTTCCTGGTCATCCCACTGCAAACGCATCTTACCCTCCAGATCGCTATCCACTGTCGGTCTTGTAACAGGGCACGACTGAAGTCGTGCCCTGCTACAAGGCTCGGCCCATCAGGAGCTTTTCCGCAGCCCCTGAAATCGTGCCCTGTTGCAGAGCGCATTGCTTCAACATTCTGCGCGATGCTCTCACTTCCCTTGCAGAAACGAACTTAAATGCGTCTCCCTGATCGTCACCCCAGGTGCGCGGCCCGCAGAATCGCCTCCACGGCCTGTTCGGGCGTGAACGCGTCCACCGGAATCGAGACGTGGGCGGCGCGGTAGAGCGGCAGGCGGCGCTGATAACGGATGGCCAGGTTGGCCTGGTCGGCGAGGATGGGGCGGGTGTGCTCCGTGCCGCGGCAGCGGGCGAGCGTGGTGGCCAGCTCCACCTCAAGATGAACCAGCAGCGTGCCCGCGCCGGTGAGCAACACCTCGCGGGTGGCCTCGTGCTCGATGGCCCCGCCGCCCAGAGCCAGAATCAGAGCGTCCTCGCAGGCGAGCCGGGCAATGGTTGCCCGTTCCAGCTCGCGGAAGTGCGCCTCGCCATGGCGGGAGAATATTTCAGCGATGGCGACCTCGGCTTCGGCCTCGATCACGTCGTCCACATCGATAAAGCGCCAGCCCAGCCGCGTGGCGAGCAGCGGTCCAACGGTGCTCTTGCCCGAGCCCATGAAGCCGGTAAGGACGACGCGGCGGGGCGGGGCGATCTGCGGACTGGAGAGTTCGGAATCGGACGAGGCTTCCACGACCTTAGTGTAACGGCCAGCCATCGCGTCTCGCACACCGTGATCGCCACAGTCGGGTAACCGAGCGCCTGCCGCAATCCATCTTCGGGATGGCCACCAAGCGGCTGAGGGAAGTCCCTCCGGCGACATCGGCGTTTTCAGGAGCGAGCCTGCGAGAGGCCTTTTCTTCAATCCCCGGTCCCTAGAAGCGAGGGACCGGGTGCACCCTCAACTTGATGAGATGCTTCACGATACCAGGGCCACCCGCCAAACGCACCACCTCAGTGGAACGGATTTGAAAGGGCACGGCTTCAGCCGTGCCAATGGAAATGGCTTGAAAAGGACGGGCTTCAGCCCCTGGGGGGAAGTCTGCCAACGAAGAAAACCGTCCCTCAGGGCCTAAAGGCCAAGGTTCGAGGCGGCTCTGAGCGGCACGACTGAAGTCGTGCCCTTTCAAAACATCTGTCCTTGCGGGCTCAACCACATCGTGCGTTTGCCCTGTGTTTCCGAGTCGCCCGGCGTTTAGCAAGGCGCAGGTACTTCAAAATCTCTGTTTCACGCCAGCACCATCACGACGGCTCCGGCGGTGATGAGCAATCCGCCCACCACGGCCGGGCCGGTGAGCTTTTCGCCCAGGAGCAGCCAGGCGAAGAGCATCACCAGCGGCACGCTGAGCTTGTCCAGCGGGGCCACGCGCGAGGCCGGGCCCAGTTGCAGGGCGCGGAAGTAGCAAATCCACGAGAGCCCCGTGGCCACGCCGCTGAGCGCCAGAAACAGGCAGGTGCGGCGGTCGAGCGCGCGCAGCTCGCCGTGCTTGCCCAGCGCCAGCGCGATTCCCCAGGCAAAGACCACCACCACGGTGGTGCGCAGCGCCATGGCCAGGTTCGAATCCACATGGGCCACGCCCACCTTGGCCAGCAGGGCGGTGGCGGCGGCAAAGACAGCGGAGAGCAGCGCCCATCCAATCCAGGTCATGGAAGACATGGTACGCCACCTGCGGTGGGGCCAATGGCTCGCTCTTCGCTCGCATGAGCTTCTATCAAGGGGTGATGGGACGCCACCTGCGGTGGGGCCAATTGCTCGCTCTTCGCTCGCATGAACTTCTATCAAGGGGCTGAAGGTTTCTGTTCATTTCGATTGTCTCGATACAAGCCGACGGTGAGGGGCCGGGAAATACACTTGTATTCATGCAGACAGGCAAGGCCAGCAGAACCGCTCTTCGCGTGGCCATTCGGCGCGCGGCGCACCAGTTGACCGACGAGCCCCGCATTCTGGACGATCCCATCGCCGTACGGTTGATCGGCCCGGAGTTCGCACGGGACATGGAGCGCGCCAGCCACAACGTGGCGCGGGATTTTCGCCTCTTCATGGCCGCACGCAGCCGCTATGTCGAGGACCAGCTGGCCGAGGCAGTTGCGCGGGGCGTGACCCAGTACGTGGTTCTCGGAGCCGGACTGGATACCTTCGCCTATCGCAATCCCTTCCCTGGGCTGCGGGTCTTCGAGGTGGACTTCCCCGCCACGCAGGAGTGGAAGCGCGGGCTGCTCGAAGAGGCGGCGGTCGAAATCCCGTCGAACCTGACCTTTGTTCCCATGGACTTCGAGCACAAGACTCTGGCCGAGGAACTGGCCGAAGCCGGATTCGATGCCGGCACACCGGCTTTCTTCGGCTGGATGGGGGTGGTTCCCTATCTCACACTCGAAGCATGTCGCGCGACGCTCGGAACCATTGCCCATCTGCGCGCCGGAAGCGGAGTCAGCTTCGACTACGCCTTCAAGCCGGAGACGCTGACTGCGGCGCGGCGCAAGGTCTTTGACGGACTGGCCGAGCGCGTCGCGGCTGCCGGAGAGCCGTTCCGGCTCTTCTTTTCACCGGAGGAGATGGAGCATGAGCTTCTCCGCGCCGGATTCGCGCGCCTCGACCAGGTGGACCACGATGGGCTCAACGATCTCTATTTCACCGGCCGCGCCGACGGTCTCAAGCTCTCCCCTTCGGGGCTGGGCATGCTGGTGACCGCCTGGGTGTGAAAGGGCCGCAGTTCCTCCGGTAGCGACGACCGAAGCCCCGGGCCCATCCATTCCGCGGCTTCTCGAAGAAGGAAGCGGAATGGGTGGGAGGGCTCAACGCAGTTTTCAGGCCACACAACAGGCCATGCCCACACGTTAAGATGAGTCATGCGCCTGCACGCCTTTTTGCCGCTCGCTCTTGCCCTGCTGGGGGTATCCGGATGCGGATACCACACCCTGGGCGCGGCCACTCACCTGCCGCCCGATGTGCACACGCTTTCCGTGCCGGTCTTTGCCACCAATACCGAGGCTTACCACTCCGAAGTGACGATGACGAACGCGGTCATTCGCGAGCTGAATACCCGCACCCGGCTGCGCGTAACCCCCGAGGCCGGCAGCGATGCCGACGCAGTGCTTCATGGCACGATCCTCAAGGAGTACGTTGCGCCGCTGACCTACAACTCCTCGACGCAGCAGTCCTCAAGCTTCCTCATCACCATGGTCGTCTCGGTCACGTTGAGCGGCCGGGACGGCAAGGTTCTCTACGAGAACAAGAACTACGTCTATCGCGAGCAATACCAGTCCACGACCGATTTGCCCACGTTTTTCCAGGAGAATCCGGCAGCCATGGAGCGGCTTTCCCGCGCCTTCGCCCGGCAACTGGTGGGCGATGTGCTGGAAGGGTTTTAGAGGCAGGGACTGAGGGATTAGGGACTAAGGGACTTGGGGACTCAGACAGACCTGGCCAGTAAAGAAGAGTGCCGGTCTTGGTCACTTTTTCCTCGTGCTGCTAGCTTCGCTGCGTCGGGAACGGTATTCTGGAGCCGCATGATCTTTTCCTTCATCAGACTTGCATCTCGGGAGCCCCACCTTTGACCGGCGCGCGCTGGGGCGCGGGCTTTGCCGCGACCGGCCGCTTTGTGGCGGAAATCGAGGCGGCCGCGACCGGCAAGGGGCAGCTCAAGCCGGGCTACGTGCTCACCGGCGACGAGGCGTTCCTCCTGGACCGCTGCCGCGCGGCGGTGCTCAAGGCCTTCGTTCCACCCGATCTCAGGGATTTCTGCCTCTCCGACCTTGACCTGGCCTCGACCTCGATCTTCGAGGTGCTGGACCGCGCGCAGACCCCCTCGCTGATGGCGCCTTTCCAGGTGGTTTTTGTCCGCAATCTGCGCACGCTCTACACCCGCGGCGCCAAGAAGGACGAGTTCGCGGCGCTGAGCCGCTATTTCAAATCCCCCAACCCCCAGGCGTTGATTGTCTTTGTCGCCGACTTCATCCGCATCCCCTCCGACCTGCGCCGCATGGACATGGACGACAAAAACCGCTTCGAGCGCGTCAAGGAGACCCTGGGCGAATATTGCGATGTGATTGAGCTGGCGCGGGTCAACGAGGAAGACGCCATGCGCTGGGTCGCCTCCACCGCGCAGGAGGCCGGCGCGCGCATGGACCCGGACGCCGTCCGCCAGCTGGTGGACGCGCTGAGCGCGGACATGATGCTGATCGCCTCGGAGATGGAAAAGCTGCTGCTCTATACCCTGGGCCGCGGTCGCATCACTCTGGGCGACGTGGAGACCATGGTGCTGGGCGCCAAGCAGCGCTCGCTTTACGAACTGACCGACGCCATCGGCGCCCGCGATAAGGCGCGCGCCCTGGCGCTGCTGCACGGCCTGCTGAACGCCTCCGACGGCGGAGAGGACGCGGCCATCGGCCATCTCTACATGCTGGCCCGCACCTTCCGCCAGATGCTGGTGATTCTGGAGAAGAACGTGCGGGACTCGCGCGCCATCTGGCAGGCGCTGTGGCAGGGCTTCCGCATGCCGCCCTTTGCCGCCGACGACCTGATTAAGCAGGCCCGCCGCTACAAGTGCCGCGACCTGACCCGCGCGCTCAAACTGATCGCCCGCGCCGACCTGGAACTGCGCTCTTCCCCGCCCGATAAGCGGCTGGTGCTGGAGCGGCTGGTCTACGACCTGGCCTCGGAGCCCAAACCTGCCTCGGCGCTCTTCCCCGCGTCGCAGCTCTCCTTCGAGGGATAGAGCGGCAGCAAAAGCAACCGCAGGTCCTTCGACGGAGTTTGGCGCAGAATGCGCGCCAAACTCCGCTCAGGATGACAGCTCTATGGTTGTTTGTGCATTTCTTTGCTACGCCTCAAGAGCTTTTGCCGAGTCCTCAGTCCCTTAGTCCCTGTTCCCTGCTTCATTCCACTTTTCTGCTGATATTCAGCAGAATGCCAATGCTCGACAGTGTGCAGAAGAGCGACGTGCCGCCAGAGGAGATGAGCGGCAGCGGAATGCCTTTGGTGGGAACCAGGGCCAGCACCACGCTGATGTTGAAGAACGCCTGCAACAGAATGCCGGTGGTGATGCCGAAGGCGGTCAGGCGGGAAAAGGAATCCTGGGAGCGAAAGACGGCGCGCAAGCCGCGAATGCCCAAGACCACGAAGAGCAGCACAATGGCCATGGCGCCAAAGAAGCCAAGCTCCTCGGCGATGTTGGCGAAGATGAAGTCGGTATGCGCCTCGGGCAGGAAGAAGAGCTTCTGTACGCCTTCCATATAGCCGCGCCCGGTCAGGCCCCCGGTGGCCACGGCGATCAGCGACTGGTTGATGTGAAATCCGGTCTTTTGCGGATCGGCGTCTGGATTGAGAAAGACCAGGATGCGCTGCCAGCGCCACGGAACAAAGATCAGCAGCGCAAGCAGAAAAGGCAGCACCGCGGCAAACGCGCCAAAGAGATACCTCCACTTCATGCCCGCCAGAATCAGCATCATGGCAGTGATTCCTGCCAGCACCATGGCCGTGCCCAGATCCGGCTGGCGCACAATCAGCAGAATGAAAACCGCGGGCATGATGGCCGCGCGCAACAGGGTGCGTTTGAAATCGTTGATCTGGTCCAGCCGGGTGTGCAGAAACCAGGCCAGAAACAAGATCAGCACCGGCTTGGCGATCTCCGACGGCTGGAAGGTGAAGAAGCCTCCAAAGCGAATCCAGCGATGGGTATTGTGCGAACCGGGAAAGAAATAGACCGCAACCAGCAGCAGCGTGGTGATAGAGAGCGCAGGATAAATGAAGCGCGGAGAGTTATATCGGCTGGAGTCCACGTTCATCAGGACGACCATCATAATCATCCCGGCAAGCGCCCAGCCAGCCTGTTTGCCGACAAAAGTGTAGGGGGAGTGATAGCGTTCCTGCGCCACCACGGCGGATGCCGAGAAAACCATCACCAGGCCCACTAGAATGAGCAGCGCCGTAGTGAAAAACATCCACTTATCGACCCCTACTTGCTTCGGCATAATTGTTATCTCCGCAATTCGCTCACCAGTTCCTTGAAGACTCGGCCACGGTGCTCGTAACTATCGAACTGGTCGAAGCTGGAGCAGGCCGGGGCCAGCAGAATAACCTCGCCCGGCTTGGCTGCGGCAGTCGCGGCGCCGATCGCCTTGTCCAGCGTTACGCAGGAGTGCAGCGAGACCACCCCGCGCAGATGCGACTCGATCTTGGCCGCCGCCGAACCAATGGTGTAAACCGCGCACACCCGCTCGCGCAGCAGTTGCGACAGCTCGGTGTAGTCGGAGTTCTTGTCCTTACCTCCAAGGATCAAATGAATGCCCTTGGAAAACGCGGCGATCGCCTTGGCCGTGGCATCCACGTTGGTGGCCTTGGAGTCGTTGTAATATTCAACGCCATTGACGGTAGCAACGTACTCGAGCCGGTGCTCGACCGCCTGGAAGTTCTCGACAGCGCCGCGAATCGCTTCAACCTGCGCGCCCGCCAGCCGTGCGGCAACCACCGCGGCCAGCACGTTCTCGATGTTGTGTGTACCCTTCAGCGTGATTCCCTTCAGCGGCATCACCGTTTCAGTAACCGCGTCCGGGGCGGAGCGATAGACGACAGAGCCTTGCTCCAGCCAGGCTCCTTGCGGAACCGGATGCTCGACCGAAAACCAGTAGACCTTTGCCGGGGAGCGCTGGGCGGCCTCGGCAGCGCGCTCGTTGTCCGCGTTCAATACCACATAGTCCTCGGCGTCCTCGGCGGCGAAGATGCGCTCTTTGGCCAATGCGTAGTTTTCAAAGGTCCCATGCCGGTCGAGGTGGTCGGGCGTAATGTTCAGGATCACTGCGATCTTGGGATGGAACTGATCGGTGCTCTCAAGCTGAAAGCTGGAAACCTCGAGCACCGACCACGAGGCATCCGTGCTCTCGTCGATCAGCGCAATCACCGGCACGCCGATGTTACCGCCAACCAGTGTTGGCAGGCCCGCAGCCTTCAGGATCTCGCCCAGCAGAACCGTTGTCGTCGTCTTGCCATTCGATCCGGTTATGGCGACGATCTGCCCCTTGAGGAAGCGGGCGGCCAGTTCCAGCTCGCCGATCACCGGCAGGCCGAAGCTCTTGACCTGCGCCAGTTCGGGCGTCTCCAGCGGCACACCGGGGCTCACCACGATCAGGTCCTGGCGGCGAAAGGTGAGCAGGCCGTGGCCGCCGGCCTCGACCATAATGCCCTCTTCAAGCAGCGCCGGAATATCCTTGGCCAGCGCCTCGGCCGAGCGCACGTCGGAAACCGTCACCTGGGCGCCGCGGCGGCGCAAAAACAGGGCCGCGGCCAGACCGGATTTTCCCAGTCCGACTACGAGTACTTTTTTGTTTTTCAATTCCAGCATACGAAGTACCTCAAAGATCATTTTGAAAGGGCACGAATTCAGTCGTGCCGAAAGATTGCAATAAATCAAGCAAGTGATGCTTTCGCGACATCGCCCTCAGTGTCAAGATTGTGTAATTCGTATGGATAAACGTCATCATCGCAGTTCTCGACAACAACGCGCTGTGTTGGATACCAGCAAAACGTTTTGGTCGCGTCTCCGACACTGATGCGCCATCGTGAACCATCGCTCAGCGTCACAGTCTGGCCGTACTGTGAGCGACGCAAGACCGAAAGCTGTTCTCCAACGTGATTATATGGTTTCATAGGTGCAAACTTGGCTTACCTCCGTTTCTGCCATGGTACTCCCGTGAATAATTTTACAGATTAGTTTTACTTCGCACCCCACGCCGTACGTTTGACCGCATGATATGCGGCAAACAACTGCATGTATGCCGCCGGAGTAATCTCTTGCGGGAACTCTGGACCGTACTCGACCAACAGCCGCTCGATTCGCATTTTCTCGGGGCTTTCGAGCCACGCTGTTTCGTATTTCCAAAAATTCAGGACAGATGTCATGCGAAGAGTTGCAACGATGATCTCACGAGTTTTTCGGTCAGCTTGCATATATTCCGCTGCGCTTTGCCTAACCTTGGGCAAAAATGGCCATAATCCGAGAACGTAACGGCTCTTCAGAAACGCGGGCAATTTCGTCAATGTCCTCGCCCTTAAGGAAATTTACAACTTGCGCGGCGAGAGCTCTGGCCGCATTATCGTCCATTTGCGATGAATAAAAGTTACGTACGTCTACACACAAATCAACGTTCAATAGGCGAAAACTCATTGAGAAATTATCATCCAGTTCGTGGAGTGACCGTTGGTTATACTCCCGTTCTGCTCGTTTGGCAAAAAACTGCGACAAAATCCCCATGTCGTTGACCCCTACCCAATTGTGCCCCGCTTAAAACCTCGGCTTTGCCTGACGCAAGCCCTCAAAAATGCTTGCATCCTTCTTAATTGTGCGCCGCGCGAAGCTGGTTTACCGCAATTTCAACGTGGTGAGTGCAAACAATGCAAACACCAAGGCGGCGATCCAGAAGCGGGCGATAACCTTGGACTCGTGCCAGCCCAACTGCTCAAAATGGTGATGCAGAGGGGCCATCTTGAAGATACGCTTTCCGTTGCGCAGTTTGTAACTGCCCACCTGCAGGATTACCGAGAGCGTCTCCAGCACGAAGATGCCTCCGATAAACGGCAGCAGCAGTTCCTGGCGAATGGCGATGGCGACCGTCCCGATGGCGCCGCCCAGCGCCAGCGAGCCCACGTCGCCCATGAAGATCTCGGCTGGGTGGGCGTTGTACCAGAGAAACCCAATGGAGGCGCCCACCATGGAGCCGCAAAAAACCGTCAGTTCCGAAACCAGGGGCATGCGCTGGAGTTCCAGGTAATCGGCAAAGACCACGTGCCCGCTGACGTAAGTCAGCACGGTCAATGCGCCGGCGGCAATGATGGTGCAGCCGATGGCCAGTCCGTCCAGTCCGTCGGTGAGGTTCACGGCGTTGGTAGAGCCCATCAGCACCACGACCACCCAAATGACGAAGGGCAGAAAGGCCAGCAATGCCAGATGCGGAACGGTTGTAGGCCAGTGCCAGAGCATCTGCGGGCGCAGCGTCTTGATGAACGGCACGGTCAGCCTGGTGGAGAACATTTTGAACTGTTCCAGCGTCACCAGGGCGATGGCGATGATCGCCGAAGCCAGGCACTGCCACAGCAGCTTGGCGCGCGCGGTCAAGCCCAGGCTGCGACGCTTGACCACCTTGATGTAGTCGTCGGCAAAGCCGATGGACCCGAACGCCAGCGTGGAAAAGACCGTGATCCAGACAAATGGATTTGAAGGATCGGACCACAGCACCGTGGGCAGCAGGATCGCAATGCAGATCAGTACACCGCCCATGGTCGGCGTGCCCGTCTTCTTCAGGTGCGACTTCGGCCCGTCCTCGCGAACAAATTGGCCGATCTGGAACTCGCGCAGCTTCTGGATCACCCAGGGGCCGATGAAAAGCGCAATCAGCAGCGCCGTACCCGAGGCAAATGCCGTGCGAAACGTAAGATAGCGGAAGATGCGAAACGGGTGAAAGAACGGGAAAAGCTTTTCGTAGAGCAGCCAGTAAAGCAAGTGGCCTCCAGAGCCGGAATGAGGCGGGTTTCAGCTTCATTTTACAGGGACGAGGGCCGGTCGGCTGTGGAAGCAAGCGGTATCAACAAGGTTCAAGTTGCGATTTGATCGCCTCGATCGCCCGCTCCAGATGCACGCCCCGTGAACCCTTCACCAGCACCACATCCCCTGCGCGCAGCCTGCCGCGCAGCCAGCGTCCAGCGGCTTCGGCATCTGGTAAAAAGATCGCCGCGACACCGCCAGCGCAGCAAGACGTAGCCAAATGTACGGCGTTTCCGCCCACCCCAGCCACCAGGTCCAGCCCGGCCTCGGCAGCGGCGCGTCCGCATGCCGCATGAAGCATCGGACCTTGCTCGCCTTGCTCCAGCATCTCCCCGGCAATCAGGATGCGGCGCTTGGCCGGCCGCCCGGCCAGGGTGCGGATCATCGAGCGCAGCGCCTCGGGGTTCGAGTTATAGCAGTCGTTCAGAATCGTTGCCCCGGCGATCTCCATTACCTCGCCGCGTTTGTCCCCGGCGGTCAGCGATTCCAGAGCCCTCACCGCCGCATCCAGATCGACGCCTGCCTCCAGAGCCACGGCCAAACCGGCCAGCGCATTCGAAGCGTTGTGCTCACCCAGCAAGTGCAATGTCAAGGCTGCCTCGCGCTCCCCAGCCCGGAATTTCAAGTGCAGCCCTTCCAGGTCTTCGCGTGCCTCAAGAAACTGCGGATCGGCGCAGGGTCCACGGCCAAAGTACACGACCCGGCCAAGATAGTCGCGCCCAAACTGGGAAACATACGGATCGTCGCAGTTCAGAAACGCCACACCGTTGAGCGGGAGCGCTTCCACGAGTTCGAATTTGGCGCGGGCAATTCCGGCCTGTCCCTCGGCAAAGTTCTCGATGTGCGCCGTCCCCACGTTGGTCACCACACCCCAGTCCGGCGCCGCAATTCGCGCCAGAGCGGCGACCTCGCCAGGGTGGTTCATGCCCATCTCGACGACCGCAATCTCGTGCTCATTCTTCAAGCGCAGCAGTTGCAGCGGCAGCCCGAAGGCGTTGTTCAGATTGCCATGCGACTTCAGCACATTGAACTTTGCGCCCAGTGCCGCGGCCACGGCCTCCTTGGTCGTAGTCTTCCCGGCTGACCCGGTGATGGCCACCACCCGCTTGCCCCATCGGCGGCGAACATGCGCGGCCAGCAATTGCAACGCCAGCAACGGGTCTTCGCAAATCAACAGCGGCACGGCCAGCGCGGCATCCGGCAGTGTGGCTACACGCTCGCGCGAAACCACCGCCGCCAGGGCGCCGCGCTCCGCGGCAGCGGTCACAAAGTCGTGTCCGTCAAGCCGGTCTCCGCGCACGGCAAAGAACAGTTCACCCGGCGCGACGGTCCGCGAGTCGATGGAGTAGCCGCCGACCACCAGCGTCCCGGCCTGCGCCAGGCTCTCCGGAGCTTCGAGCAAAGCGCTCGCGCCAACCGCCGCCTCTGCCAATGTCAGCATCATTGCACTCCACCGTACCCCAATTCGGCCAGCGCGGAAAGAGCAATCTGCGCGTCGTCGAAGGGAATCGTGCGCCCGGCCACAATCTGCTCTTTCTCGTGCCCCTTGCCGGCAATCAGCACTACATCCCCGGCTTTGGCCGCCTTCAGCGCCACAGCTATCGCCGCGGCACGATCGGGCTCGATTGTGTATTGGACTCCGCTCGACTTCAATCCGGGTTCTATTTCGGCAAGAATCGCCATTGGATCCTCGGAACGGGGATTGTCGCTGGTGGCTACCACAAAGCTGCTTCCCGCGCCGGCCGCCTGACCCATCCTTGGCCTTTTCGTCCGGTCGCGATCGCCTCCGCAGCCAAACAGCGTAATCACCCGCCCGCCGGACTGCGCCGTCATCTGGCGCGCCAATGCTGCCAGGTTTCGCAAGGCGTCGTCGGTGTGGGCATAGTCCACAATCACCGTAAAGGGCTGCCCGGCGTCAACCGGCTGAAACCGCCCGGGCACCGGCTTGAGACGCGGAACAAATTCGACCAGATCGGCAAAGGACACACCGCGCGCGTGGGCTGCGGTAAATGCCGCCAACAGGTTCAGAATATTCACTTCGCCCGCCAGCTTCGAAGTCACCTTGGCCGAACCTACGGGCGTTTGCAGGTCGATGACGGCGCCGCCTGGCGTTAACTTGTAGCCGCCAGCGCGCCAATCGCCCTGGCCGATCCCATAGGTCCTGACTTCCGCTCCAGCTCCGAGCGCCACTTTAACCAATCTGTTGCTGCGCTCGTCCTGCGCGTTGATCACGGCCACCCGCGGAGCAGGATAGACCGTCCCATCGAAAAGCAAGCGTTTGGCCGCGAAGTACTTCTCCATGGTCTCGTGGTAATCCAGGTGGTCGCGCGTCAGGTTGGTAAAGACAGCCACGTCGAAGTTCACGCCCGTGGCCCGGCCCTGGTCGAGCGCGTGACTGGATACCTCGGTCACCAGCTCGGTGGCTCCACGGCCCACGCCCTCGGCCATCAGCTCGAAAAGATCTCGCGACTCGGGCGTGGTGTGCACGCTAGGACGCACCTCGCCGGCCACGTGATACTCGATGGTCCCCACCAGCACGGATTTGCGGGCAGCCGCGTTGAGCAGCGCCTCCAGAAGGAACGCCGTAGTGGTCTTGCCGTTGGTGCCGGTGATTCCGGTGGCCGCCAGCTTGCGTTCGGGATGGCCGAAGAATGCCGCCGAAGCCTGTGCCAGCGCCCGCCGTCCGTGCTCGACTTCCAGCAAGGGCAGGCCCGCCTGAAAGACCAGCAGGTGGTCGAAGGCCGGCGCGGAGTCGGTGATGATGCCCAGCGCTCCGGCTTTGATGGCCTTGTCTACAAAGCGGTTCCCATCGGTCGAGCCGCCCTTCATGGCCACAAAGACCGCGCCTGGCCGCACCTTGCGCGAGTCGTATTCGACGCCCGTCACTGGCTGATCCGAGTCTCCGCCAGCGCCTACAGCCGTCACTTCTTCAATTAAATCTTTCCAATTCATCTCGTGATCAATTGTAGACGCCAAGGTGGAAACGAGGCGCAGACCGAGCGTGAACGATCCCGGCCAGCGGAGTTGCAACTGGATTCAGATGTGCCCGGCGAGGCTGCGCCAGAACTGCGATTCACTCGCCGCGCGGCTCATGGATACGCCTCTACAAACGCCGCCACTCCATCCAGAAACGAGCCGCATCCTTCGGGCCCGCCGCTATCTTCTGTCTCCAAAAGCGCAGCCAGCGCATCCCTCATGCGGTCGTACTGCACACACGCCTCTTGTTCCGCGCCGAAGAAACGCGTGTGCACCATGCTGCCGTAAATGCCGCAGGTGATCGCGAAGGGGGCCGTGTGGGTGTCGCGTTCCAACGTGATGCGCGCTTCCAGCGGATGCTCTTCGTCGCGCACAATCACACCATCCTCCGACCCCTTCTGGCCTAGAGTGGAGCCGCAATCGAATGGGTACCAGGAGTTGTCCGCCATGGCTCTGACGTCCTTTCAGGCGTTCCATCCATCATCGCACTCGTTGGCCCGGCAAAAGCATGGATCGTTCTATCGTTTCTCCACGGTGCGGTGTCGATTTCCCTTCACAACGATCTGGCCGAACCGGCTTCTCTCTTGACATGCAACCAAACGGTTGCTTATTATCTCCACAATGGCCACGGATATCGACAAGGTATTCAGGGCGCTGGCAGCCCCTGATCGCCGCCTGCTGCTCGACCGGTTGCGTGGGGAAAGCGGGCAAACGCTCAGCCAGCTCTGCCAGCACATGCAAATGACCCGCCAAGCCGTAGCCAAGCATCTGAAGCTGCTGGAGGAGGCCGCGCTGGTGGTTCCCATCTGGCGTGGGCGCGAGAAGCTCCACTACCTCAATCCCATGCCCATTCAAGAGATCTCCCAGCGCTGGATTGGCCAGTACGAAGCTGGCCGCTTGTCGGCAATAGCGGAACTTAAAGCCAAACTGGAGGAAGAAACCGATGCCTCAATCTGAGTTTGTATATGTGACCTTTATCCGCACCACGCCGGAGAAGCTCTGGCAAGCGCTCACCGAGCCCGAATTCACAAAGCAGTTCTGGTTTGGCGTCGCACAGGAATGCGAATGGAAGCCGGGGGCGGCGTGGCGCATCGTGTTTCCTGACGGACGTGTTGCCGACACGGGGGAAGTGGTGGAGATCGAGCCCGGCCGCAGGCTGGTCCTGCGCTGGCGGCACGAACTCCAGGCCGAGCTTTGCGCTGAAGGTTATTCGCGCATGACCTATGAGATCGAGCAGAAAGCCGGGTTCGTGCAGCTTACCCTGACCCACCTGATGGAGACGAGCGAATCGAAGTTCATCAAGGCAATTTCCGGTGGCTGGCCCATCATCCTGGCCAGCCTGAAGAGCCTGCTTGAGACCGGCGAAGCGCTGGAAGGAACCGGCCAACCGCCCAAAGCCAGGTGAACCTGGATCAATGCCCGCATCGCACTACGATCTTGGTGCCGGGAGGAACCAGGCTTCCGGCAGGCGGCGCCTGCTCGCGCACTGAACCGCTGCCGTTGATCTGCACCTCCAGCCCGGCGGCCGCCGCCAGTTCGATGACTTTGCGCATCGGCAGCCCGACCAGCGAGGGAACCCGCAGCCTCTTGGCATCGCCGATGGTGACTTCCGGACCTTTCTGCGTCGCCGGCTGCAGGGCCGCAGTTGCAGGCGGGGCGGAGGCCGCTGGAGTCTTTCCGCCAGAAGATGGGACTTTGGTGTCGGGAACTGGATTCGCGGGCTGCGCGACAGGAGCGCTCGGCATTCCGCGCAGCGGGTCGTCGGAGGGAAGATCGTTGGCCGCCGAGTAGAGGGCTTCGATATTGCCGTCACGATCTCCGGCGTCATCTTCCACCACTCGAACTGCGGCTTTGGATCCGGGCTTTACCGGGTGCACTTCAGTATCGTGGGGGACGCCGAGATATTCCAGGATCTGCTGCGCCACATCTTTAAAGACAGGCGCGGAAACGGTAGCCCCGTGGTAATCGTTCTTGGGCGAGTCGATCACCACGGCGACCGCGATAACCGGGTTGTTGACCGGAGCGATGCCCGCGAAAGAGGCAATGTGCATGTCCTTCGAATAGTGACTGGTCTTCGGGTCGATCTTCTGCGCAGTGCCCGTCTTCCCGCCGGAGGAGTAGCCGTTCAAGCGCGCTGCCTTGCCGGTGCCGAAAACGACCACTCCCTCCATCATCTTGCGCATTTGAGCCGCGGTGAGAGTGGAGATCACCCGATGTGCTCCCGCGGGAAGCGGATTGGGAAGCTCGCCTCCCGGCTTGAAGGGCGACGCGATTGGCGGGGCTGCCGGCTGCGGGCTCGCGACGGGACGGTCAACCTGGCCCGGCATCATCACATGGGGAGGCAAATAGACGCCACCATTGGCGATGGTTGAAACCATCGAGACCAGTTGCACCGGAGTTACGCCCACCTCCTGCCCCATGGCAATCGAACCAATGGAAGTGACGCCCCACTTCTTCACCGGCCGCAGCAGGCCGCGCGTCTCGTCAGGCAGCTCGACGCCGGTACGCGAGCCAAAGCCAAAGTCGCGAATGTATTGATAGAAGCGGTCCGGGCCGACCTTCATCGCCAACTTCACTGCGGCCACATCGCTGGAGTGCTCAAGCGCCTCATGCACCCTGATAACTCCGTAGTGCTCTCCTTTGTCATCGTGGATTACACGGCCAGGCAGCTTGATCTGGCCGCCCTGGCAGTCGATATAGTCGTCCGGCTTGGTTACCTGCTGATCAAGCGCGGCCGAGTAGGTAACCAGCTTGAAAGTAGATCCCGGCTCATATACGTCGCTGACCGCGAAGTTGCGCAGCAACGCCGGCGTGGCGCGGCGCGCATAATTCGGATCGAAGGTAGGGCGGATCGCGAGTGCCAGAATTTCGCCCGTGTGCACGTCCTGAACAACCACTGTTCCGCTGGCCGCATGGGTGCGCTCCATGGCGGCCTGCAATGCGTGTTCCGCCATAAACTGCATCGTCTGATCAATGGTCAGCACCAGGTTCCGCCCCGGCTGCGGATCGCTTTCACTGGAACCCATGACATGACGGCGCGCATCCATGGCCTTGCTCATATGGCCGGGAACGCCGTGCAACAGGCTCTCGTACTTCTGTTCAATGCCGGCCAGGCCGGTGTCGTCTGCGCCGACAAACCCCAACACTTGCGCCGCAATCTCCTTCTCGGGGTAGGAGCGCTGGAATTCCTTCTGGATGTAGATTCCTTTGATCCCCAGCGCCATCACCTGGGCCGCTATCTCCGAGGTAACGCCTTTGGCCACGCGAATCGAGTTGTGTCCAGAGGCCAGGCGAGTGGCAATCTGCTCCTCGGTGGTTTGTGAATCGTCGGCGTCGGTATGCACCAACTGCGCCAGCCGATGCGCCGCGGTGGGCTTGTCGTCCACATCTCCGGGCACGGCGTAGACAGAGTCCACCTGCACCGTCATCGCCAGTTCGCGCAAGTTGCGGTCAAGCAGAGAGCCACGCCGGGGAGGCACATCCACTTTGCTTTCGTGCAGCCGGGCTGCCCGGTTCTTGAATTCGTCATAGCGGACTACCTGGAGCCAGAACATGCGCCCCGCAATCACCAGCACCCACACAACGAAGAACAGGCAGATGAGCCAAAAACGCGCCCGCTTCAAAGGCAGGGCGCGCGCCGTGCTGGCTCTATTCCGGTTGACTCGAGCGGCTGGGTGCATAACGAGCGACTCCGGGAATCGGGACCTTCCCGCAAGAGCGGTTCTCTAATTGATACAAGGCGAATCCACCCACGATGCCTGACTAACTCTTGAAAGATAGGCACACATTGCAGAAATCAGGAAACATGGCACTGGCAGCAGAACCGTTGTCTACTGCGCGCCCGGTCCCGGAGGGGCCACTTGCGCCATGGCCGGTGCGCCGGCGTCGGGATGTGCGTTGGGATAAACCACTTGGCCAGGCTGCGGCTCCGCCAGCCCGTATTGGAGGGCCAGTTCGACAATCCGGCCTGGCTGTGTGAGTTGCGCTTCAGTCAACTTCAATTGCCGGTTCTCCTCGCGCAATTGATCCAGCGTCTGCTTCTCGGATTCCACTTTATAGCCGCTCTCAATGGCGCTGAAGTGCTGCAAACCGTAGAACATCACCAGCGAGAAAAGAACGACAATAGCTGCGGAAAAGACACGCATCTGGCGCACCCGCACAGGGTCGGGCGCCTTGACCAGACGGGAGTTGTCAAAGCTCTTGGGGAAATAGAATTCCGGCGTGCGCGCCCCGCGCCGGCGAAGCGCCTGCTGCGCGAGCAATTCCGCGTTTCGTTCGGCGACCCGAGCGGACCAGCCGCGCCCTGCTTCGAAGTATGTAGTCGTCATTGCCGCCACCGTTCCCTCCCGGACTGCCAGGTGTCAGCTTCTAGCTTCGCCCTGGCTGCTCATCGCCATTTCGCGCGGCCCATGAGCCGTCAATTTAAAAACCAGTATTTCTGCCCATTGCGGAGCTAGCAGCCAGAAGCTAGCGGCTAGCAGCTTTTCTTTCCGCCGCTCTCAGCTTCGCGCTTCGCGAGCGAGGGTTGCGATCCAACTCTTCCTGACTGGCCGTTACCGGCTTCTTCGTCAGGATCTCCCAGATTCCTTGCCGCGCCCCTTCGCGCAGGCTGTCTTTTGCTATGCGATCTTCCAAAGAATGAAAACTGACGACGGCCAATCTTCCGGAGGGCTTAAGCAACAATGGCGCGGCCTCCAGCAGGGCCCGAATTTCATCTAACTCTCTATTGACATAGATTCTAAGTGCTTGAAAAGTTTTCGTAGCCCCATGAATTCTGTCCCCTTTCATTGCCGGGGCGGCTGATGATACAATCCGTGCTAACTCACGGGTTGTAGTAATCATTCGCCCCCCGACAATGGCTCTGGCGATTCTCCGCGACCTCCTTTCCTCTCCGTATGTGTAAATGATGTCAGCCAGCTCACGCTCGCTTAACCCATTCACCACTTGTGCGGCGGTCAGTCCCGAACGCGTATCCATCCGCATATCGAGCACTCCATCCGCCTGAAAACTAAAACCTCTGTGCGCCTCGTCGAACTGCAGGCTGCTAACTCCAAAATCTGCCAGCAGGCCGTCCAGCGAAGCCTTCTTCACATGACTGGCAATGCTGCTGAAGGCCTCGTCCACCAAAGTGATTCGCGGAGCCTGGCTACCTAACTCATTGCAAACTCGGTCCAGCCTTTCCTTGGCAAGAACCAGCGCCTCGGGGTCCCGGTCGAAACCGATCAGATGTCCCTCGGGCCCAAGCTTCCGGATAACTCCCTCGGCATGACCTGCAAGCCCAAGCGTGCAGTCCGCATAAGTTCCCCCGGGACGCACCCCGAGAAATCCGAGAACCTCATTGAAAAGAACCGGCACATGGCGTTCCGTCGTGTTCGTCATGCGCTCCCCCTGGGGGGCTGGGCCTTCATTCCGGCCTGCTTAAGATTGCCGCTACCCTCTTCTTGCGCTCACTCGGCAGCCCATCCACCGGCAGTGCCTGCTCGAAGAGTTCACGGTTGTGAACGGTCAGGATGTTCCGCATCCCCATCACTGTCACTTCCGCGTCCAGCTTGGCCTTTTCCCTCAGGATTTGCGGAAGGAGCAGCCGTCCCTGGTTGTCAATCTCCACCTGCTGGCCGTAGTAGTTCACCAGGCGCATGTACTCTTGCACGTCCTCATCCAGCGCGCTGGTCCCCGACAGCCGGTCTTCCACCTTCTCCCACTCTGGCAGCGGCCAGATTTCGGCGTTCTTTCCATCCGTGCTGGTGACAAAGAACTGGGTGACATTGGCCGCATCCAGCAACTGCTTGAAGGCAGAGGGCAGCTTTAGCCGTCCCTTCTCGTCCACCTTCGCCGGATGATTGCCGCGAAATGTCGCCATGCCCTGCTGCCTCTTGCCGCCGATTGACCGTCCCGTGGCCCCGAACCTGTTTTTCAGCCTGGTTCCTCAGCCGCCCAAACGTCCTAAATCTCTGCTGAGGAGCTTGAATTGGGGTAAACTTGCTTTGAAACCGGTAGAAGCTTTCCCCTTTTTCCCACTTTTGACCACCACGAATCGATAGTACCTCGGTTCCGTGGTCTCGCCAAGAAAAAAATGCATTGAAAGTGGGAGGCGGCGATGGCGCTCAGGGAAAGATCTGCTAATAGGCCTTCTACCAGCGATCACCACAACCCGTAGTGTTTACGGATTGGATTCGGGGGATTTACAGGACGGCCAAAGGGTGATAGGGGAACAAAAAGCGAACACTCGCACTTTCACCGCTTTTGTCCTCACTCCCCCGGCATATCCTCGTCGTCAGACCTGTGCAGACGCTTGCCTCGCTCCGCAATCAGTTTGATCAGATAGAAGAACACCATGGCGTTGACCGTCAACAGGCTGACCCTGGTCGGAGTCACTTTGCGGAAGACCTCGAAGATCTCCCAGGGTAGGAATGAGCCGGTAATGGCCAGAGTCAGGTATTCTGCCCAGGTTTTTTCCAGATATAGGCCGATGCCTTCGATCAGATCCAGGCCAGCATAGACAAAAACCACTTCTCCGATCCGCCTGAGTAGCCGGTCATCCAGGACCGAGGCCTTCTCCAAAATGAAATTGACGAACTTCGACTCCGGGTTGAAGAGCAAATGGTGAGCCGCCCGCCCCAGCACATCGCCCACGTCCTTGTGCAACAGCCGCAAGGCCCCCACGCCGATTGCCGCAAACAACAGTGCCTGCGCCAGCTTGAATGCTGCGATCAGGATGAGCCATTGGTTGTGGTGGCGCGGCTTGGTTACCGAGTGAGTTGGGGAACCGGCCATCGATTTGTGGAGAATCTTCGTACGCTACCTGCTTCTTCTTACGTTATCTGAATCGAGCCAGTTCTGCTTGCGGTCGCTTCAGACTCTATCGGGATTCGTGCAGGCGAACTTCAACCATCCGCGGGCGATCCTTCTATGAAGGCCGCTCTTCCCGGAAGCTGCGCTCCAAGTTCCCAATTACCATCGATTCCATGACGCAGCGCTTTGCAACTCGCCAGTGGACGCCATTTCCAGTCGAATTGGTTTTCGCCTTTTTTGCCAATCCGGCCAACCTGCCCCATTTGATGCCCCCGGGCCTGAAGACGCGCATCGAGGATCTCCGGCTTCAGCCTCCGCCGCCCCGGCCCGTGGCGCAGGATGGTCCGCGGCGTTTTCTGAGCGTAGCCGGGGGCGTGGGGACTGAGATCCTTATCAGCTTTCTTCCTCTTGCCTGGGTCCCCAGGCGCATGAGTTGGATGGCCCGCATTACGGAGTTTGCCTGGAATAGCCATTTCTGCGACGAACAGGTGCGCGGCCCCTTTGCCGCCTTCCGCCATCGTCATGGGATTGAGGCGGCGCACCAGGACGGCGTGGAAGGCACGCTGGTTTCCGATGAGATCGAGTTTGCCCTGCCCTGGGGTGTGCTGGGCAGAGTCGCTGGCCTCTTTGTAAAGCGGGAACTCCAGCGCACCTTCGCGCACCGGCAAAAGCGCCTGCCTGAGATTCTGGCCATAGCGGGACGCCAGGCCACCCGCCGCGTGTGATTGTCCGCCACTATTTCTTAAGGGTCAGGAGCCAATCCCGGTCGTACACATTCCCGTCCATGACGAGTGT
>Ga0181520_10001583_pt1 | contig 45789 bp, 27 predicted proteins | sample PEATcosm2014_Bin_29_FD_132451 | JGI IMG/M metagenome (GOLD analysis project Ga0181520, IMG submission 132451) | Peatland microbial communities from MTU Mesocosm Facility, Houghton, MI, USA - PEATcosm2014_Bin02_30_metaG | ecosystem: Environmental > Terrestrial > Soil > Wetlands > Peat | place... | reverse complement strand
CAACCTTGACAGGCGCAGACGAGCCATACAATGGACAGTGCGATTCGCGCCATGACGGCAGCCATCATCCGGCTTCGCTCACCGGCGAACTGCACATAACTTCTACCTTTGCATAACGTTCCTTATGGAAAGCTTTTCATAAGGAACGGAAGCGGCGAGTCCTGTTTGAGCCGACCCGTAGCATCCTTGAATTTTCCCGCCGCCGACATAAAATGGCCCTCGGTTTTATCGCGCTGCGGATGCTGCAATGTCCCTTCCGTGCAAGCCGTAAAAGTCTTTCCCACTGTGAATAATTCTTTCAGAATTTTCATTTGCGGATGCCGCATTTCTGATAAAATCGCGCTTGAAACAGGGCAGCCGGTGGCAATCGGCTTGTTCCGCCTCGAATTCAAAGTTTCCCGACGGAAATTTTCGGCTCGTTGCCTCGGTAGCTATCGAAACGTGTTCACAGCCACTCTTGGCAGAGTGTGGTGTATGGCAGATCAAAGTTCTGAAAATCCGTATGGAACCGGGCACGACAGAGCATGTGGACGCACAGCGTTCAGATGAAGAATTGGAAGAACTGGCCGAATCGGGTGATTTTACCAGCGCCAAACAACTTTTCGCACGGTATTATTCCAAGTTCAAGTTTCACGCTTTGGGTATTTGCAAAGATGAGGGTTTGGCGGAGGATGCCGTCCAAGAGGCATATTCAAGGTTTGCCTGCAATTTCAATGGTTTCCACCGTCCGTATAAATTCGCGGCTTGGATAAACGGAATCATCAAAAATGTAATACGCGAAGAATGGAAATACCGAAAGAAAAGTGGCACTGGGTTGGTTGCGGATGACATTGGTAATATAGAAGATCGCAAAAATGAAACGACCGGCGAAAAACTCGACCGCAAAGATTTCGCACAACTTGTGGAGGATTTGCCAAAACTGCTGGAAGACCAGTATCACCGGCAAATTGGTGAATTATACCGTGAAGCTTTTAGGAACGGCCAAAAACCGCCTTCCCCTGACGAAATCGCGAAAAAAGTGGGAATTTCCCGGCGCGGCGTGTTTCGCTATCGAGATACGATTGAGCGGCGTTGGAAACGCGAGTGTGCAAAAAGTGGGTTTCCGCCATGTTTCATAGACGAACTTTTAGGAAAACAGAAAAGTGAGCAAATTTAGTGACAGTTCCACGCCGCAACCGACGAGCTTCATCACGCCGGAGCTTAACAAGCAAGCCGAGATCACTTATGCTTTGGCAAATTCCGGCCTTTACAAACATTTTTTGGAACGGTTTCTCGAAGGATTTGGGTGTGTATTGCACTTGCCATGGTGGGCAGTTCATTTCGTTCTTTATTTGGGCACATGGACGGCATTCGTCCTTTTGATTGATGTGCCGAAAATTTATCCCCATACGGGGTATTTTTCTTTCGGTGGAGAACAGGTCGGAGAATTCATGTTCACGACTTTCTTGCTTTTTCACATTCGTCAATGCCGCTCAACGGCCGTTTTGGCAGCAGCGCAAATCGCCGACACAGAAAACCGCCTGATCTGGTTGCGGAGATATTTGGCACCGATTTATTGGGGCTGGGTTGTCCGGTGGAAATTTTGGTCGGGCGGAAAGTTGAGACAAACGATTTTACGGACATGGTTGGCAACAGTTTGCGTGCTAATCGCTTATTACGGCGGCCAATTCCTTTTTTATCGTGGCCATTTGCTTTGGCTTTTTCACGCGCCAAGATATTGGGAAGCGCACTTTTATCCCTGCCCTCAACTCATTTACGTTTATCCGACTATCGCAAAAGCAGCCATGATGGTGGCCGGCGTCGGTCATTTCAGGTGGTTGTCCGGGCTTATGAAAATCGTTCGTGGAGAATGCCCAAGCTCATTGAATTCCAAACAGCGGCAACAACTTTATTTCAAGTGTTGTGACGCAGCGATTCGGTCCAGCATATTTATCAGCGTCGCAACCGCATTTTGGGTGGTTGGTGATACACTGGCTAAAGGCTTTACGTTTTGGTCATACCTGTATTCCGTTTGCCTTGTATTGATCTACGCCACGCAGGTCATAATCATCAGACATTTACGGCTGCTTCCTCGACACGACGAAGGAGAACCGCAGAACTTTTTTCGAGAATTGATTTTCGGTGTTTGTTGGCAGTTGCCCAAAAGCCGCCGTTTCGCAACGGTGACGGTGGTTTGGGGCTTAATGCTCTGCCATGCACCGCTGTCTCAATTGGTGGCGTTAATCAACAATTTGTAAAAAGTTTGGCACAGCCGTCGCCCGCCGGACATAACAATGTAGAAAATTCGGTCGTGAAAATGTTTTGACAAAAATATGAAAACGAAAGCATTCGCAATGTTTGTCATCGCCTCGGCCCTTGTGTTCCGCGTGCAAGGTCAATTGCAATTTTGCAGCAGCACCAATTTGCCTGCGGGAACGGTTGGACAGTCCTACTCCACGACGATATGCGCGAACGGTGGCACAGGAGGTTCATACACTTACTCGGACTCCGGTAATTTTCCGCCTTGGGCTAATCAGTATGACCTCCCCACAATTCAAGGCACGCCGACGGCCGCGGGCACATATCATTTCAAGATAACAGTTACGATTTATAGTCCTTACCAATCCATAACCAACAATTTCAATTTAACGGTCAATCCGCAACCACCCCCTTCCGTCCAAACCGTTGCTGCGAGTTCAGTGGGGATAAACACCGCTACATTAAATCTATCCGTCAACCCGAATGGAGCGTCCACGGTAATTTATTTTCAATATGGAACGACGACCAGTTATGGCGGCACAACCAGTTCAGAAAATATCGGCACTACTTCGGGAAACTATTCAATGCCACTCTCCGGCCTTTCTGGTAACACCGTTTACCATTTTCGGGCCGTGGCTTCTAATAGTGGTGGCACGAATTATGGGAGTGACCTTACTTTCACAACATCACCGCAGCCTCCGCCAAGTGTTTCAACGTTGGCTGCCGGATCAATTGGAAATAATTCTGCCGTTTTGAATTTGTCGGTCAACCCGAACGGCGGAAACACGTCTGTCTATTTCAAATACGGAACGTCAACCAGCTATGGAAGCCAGTCTTTTTCGCTGGTCAACATTACAGCGTCGGGACAATATGGGATCACTGTCTCAGGGCTCTCTGCCAACACGCTATATCACTACAGAGCCGTGGCCTATAACAGCGGTGGCACAAATCTCGGCAACGATATGACCTTTACAACTTCCGGCTCAAGCCCGCAATCGCCTCCCGTTGTTCAAACAATGGCAGCGAGTCTGTTGACAACAAACTCCGCAACGTTGAATTCAACCGTGAACCCAAATGGAGCCGACACGTCCGTGTTTTTCCAATGGGGCACGACAGAAGTTTACACCACTTCAACGCCGGTCGCGGACATTGGCAGCGGCACTGTCGCTGTATTGTGGAGCGCAGAGTTGACCCAACTGGCCGAAAGCACTGGCTATCATTATCGGATTGTGGCATATAACAGTGCGGGAACGAACTATGGAAGCGACATTTCCTTTAGCACATTGGGTGTGCCGCCCACAATTGGCACCCAACCTCAAGGGCAAAGCTTGGCTGTGGGCGGGAACGCAACATTAAGCGTTTCTGCGACAGGCGTTGGGACATTGAGTTACCATTGGCAAAGGAATGGAGTCCCCATTGCCAATGCAGGCGATTACAGCGGCGCAAACTCGGCAACATTGACAGTGCTCGGCGCACAAACCAGTGACTCTGGAATGTATAATGTCGTTGTGACCGATTCAAATGGGAGCATAACCAGTTCCAAAGCGCGATTGTCAGTGTTACCTCTCAGTTCCATTTACGTCACTAGCGGGAATTCTGTGTTGCTTTACGGTGCCAATGGTCAAGGCGGATTCCAGCTAAATGGAACCATATCAGGTGGGAACACGGGTATTAACAGCCCAAGCGGACTGGCTGTGGACACGCAAAGCCACCTATACGTTTCTAGTTATTACGAAAATACAGTTTCAGTATTCCCTACAACTTCTTTGGGCAATGTTTCGCCTTCCACCATTTTAACCGGGTCTAGCACGAAACTCTCCTCCCCAATCGGAATAGCAATTGATGGCAATGGGGTTCTTTATGCCGCCAATAACAATAACGGCACTGTGACTGAATACCAGACTAGCGAGTTAAACGTATTTACAGGCGATGTCAATCTGGCTCCATCCAGGGAAATTACTAGCAGCCATACCACTGCTGATCCGAAAGATTTCGATGTTCCTCGCGGAATCGCAGTTGACGGGAACAGCGACATGTATATCTCCAGCTATATTGAAAATTGGGTGAATGCTTACTGTGCTGGAGCGAGTGGCACTCCTACGCCACTCTCAACACTTCCGAGTTGGTTCAGCGATATTATTGTGATAAGCCTAGATCCCGAAGACCTTCCTGATGACACCGCAGGCTGGGGCGGCGCGATTGCCGGTATAGTGGATGTCGCAGTAACAGCCATCGGTGGTTCAACTGATCTTGAAGGTCAGCCGACGGGAATTGCAGTCGGACCTAACGGATTCGTTTATGTGGCAAATCAATTGCAAAACAGCGTTTCTGTTTTCACAATAGGCTCCGATGGCGCGCCTAACCTCATTGCGGTCATAGAAGGCGCGCAAACTGGACTCAATGAGCCAGCAGGCGTGGCCGTGGACCAAAATGGATGTTTGTATGTTGCAAATGCACAAGGCGGAACCGTGACAGCCTATGATACGACCGTTCTCGATCAGGCTAATTTAGTTGACAACGCTAATTCAATCGTATTTAACCTCAACCCCATTGCAACGATTTCCGGCCTGAACGGTTCCGTGCCGAATGAAGCGATAATTGCTTTGACCCTTGCAAGCCCGCAGACGGTCATCGCCGGAGCCTCTCCATTCATAAATGTTTCTCCTAATAATCAAACGACTCTTGCCAACACAAATGCGAGTTTTTACGTGATGGCCACCGGCTATACGCCGATGAGCATCCAATGGTATCGAAATGGAACTCCGCTTTCGGCCGGAGGCGGCATTCAAATCTCCAACGGACCCGACATCAATGGTGTTAATACCTCAATGTTGACGATCTCAAATGTTGACGCAAGTGATGACGCCAATTACTACGCGGTTGTTTCCAACGCCTACGGCACGGCCACCAGCATTGAGGCTGTTCTGGCTGTGACAAATTCGACCGCTCCTTCCAAAGTAATATCATTAAGTGGAAATTTGTCATTTGGAGACATTTCGATTGGAAATTCCGCGCAAAGTTCTCTCACCATTTCCAATGCTGGCAACACGACTTTGACCGTCAGCAACATTTCCTATCCTCCCGGTTTTACGGGGTCCTGGTCGGGCGGTGCAATCACTCCCGGCGGCTCCCAAGTCGTGACGGTGACCTTTTCTCCTGTTTCAGACCAGAGCTATGGTGGCGCTATATCAGTTTACAGTGATGCCACTGGAGGAGCTAATACAATAAACGTTTCTGGCACCGGAACGATAAGCCAGGAACCGATCATTGGCGTCAACGGCAATCTTTCATTTGGGAATGTTCTGATCGGAGGTTCCGTTCAGCGCAACATGGTGATTACCAACCAGGGAAATCTCGCACTGACGGTCAGCGGTTTTAGTTATCCGAGCGGATTCAATGGGAATTGGTCCGGTGGCACCATTCCACCGGGCGGATCGCAGATTGTTGTCGTCACTTTCGCACCAACGCTGGCCCAAGGCTATGGTGGTTCAATTGTTGTGAATAGCGACGCACAGAATGCTGGAAACACAATTAACGCTTCTGGCACGGGAATGGCGATTCCAACAACAGTGATGGTCCAGACAAATTATCAGGTGCAATTCTCATGGACTCCCGCTTCAGTTGGATTTGATCCGCAGTCGCAGCTTGTCGAAGGGAATGATGGCGCGCTTTATGGCACTACTTATGAAGGTGGAACAAATAATATTGGTGGGGGTGGTGATGGGACGATATTCAAAATTAACAAAGACGGAACCGGCTACACGGTTCTGCATAACTTTGGACCATCGGGAAGCGGAGATGGAATCTGGCCCGAAGCGGGTTTGGTTCTCGGTAGCGGTGGTGTTCTATACGGGACGACGTATGCAGGTGGTTTTGCCCATCCAAATGGGGGTGTATATGGTGTCAACAATGGCGGAACAATTTTCAAAATAAATCAGGACGGTTCCGGCTATGCTGTTATACACAGCTTTGGAGCGAGTGGTGATGGATACACTCCAGATGATGCCTTGTTTCAAGCCAACGACGGCAGATTATATGGCACAGCACAGAATGGCGGCCCTAACAATGCCCAAGGCATTGTGTTTGGGATAAATACTGATGGCAACGGGTATCAAATCATCCATGCCTTTGTCGGCGGCGGTAATAGTGATGGGGTATATCCAGTCGCCAGCTTAACTGAGGGCACTGACGGTGCCTTGTATGGAACGACACCAAGTGGACAGGGAACAACTGGTTATGGAAGTGTTGGCATAATATTCAAACTGAACAAAGATGGTTCTGATTATCAGATACTCCACAATTTTGGGCCTTTGGGCGGCACCGATGGCCAGACGCCCGAGGCGGGTTTAATTGATACCAACGGTGTGCTTTACGGGACAACAGAATATGGAGGACTTAACGGCGCTGGAACCGTCTTCAAATTGAATGAAGGTGGATCGGATTATTCTGTCATTCACAATTTCAACTTCAGCGGAGATGGAGGACATCCTTATGCAAATCTGATGATTGCAAGTAGTGGCGCGCTTTGGGGCACAACTGAAAATGGTGGCACAAATAGCAGTGGAATTGTCTTCGCTCTAAACCAAGATGGGTCGGATTATACTATCATGCACGAATTCGGCCCCTATAACACCACTGGAGACGGATTTTTGCCGCAAGCCGGGCTGATGGAAGGTAGTGACGGAGCGATTTACGGGACAACCCAGGACGGCGGCACCTATGGTTATGGGACAATTTTTTGCCTGCCTTTGATTCCACTAGCGGTCAGCCCTGTGCTTTCAACGGTTACTGCCAGCCCAAGTGAGGTTCAAGCTGATGGAATGAGTGACATAACGGTGACGGTTACGCTGATGGACGCGACTGGCCATCCGGTCCGTGGAAAGAATGTAGTTGTCGGAGCGGTGGGGCAAAGCGGCAGAACGTTTTTCAATCCTTCGATTACACAACCCGGCAGCCCCACTGACGATAACGGTCAAACTACGGCGATAATCACTTCCATGACACAGGGAGTCGCGTATGTGTATGCGAGCGATGTATCTGATTCTGTCTCGATTCAGAACCAACAAGTTATGGTGCAATTCTCTCAATACACGCCACGCTTGGCAGCGATTGCTTCTAGTGCCAATCTCACTTTGACTTGGCCCACAAATGCCGTGGGCTTCATTGTGGAATCTACAACTAGCTTGGCTCCGCCAGTTATTTGGAGCACTAATTCGACGGTCCCGACTGTCATTGGCGGGCAAAATGTAGTGACTGTTCCCGTGACAGGCACGCAACAATTTTACCGGCTAATTCATTAACTATCTGCGAGATTGCCGCCGCTATGAATGCAATCTGCTTCGGTCAGCGGGCGGCGTGCGGAGGGCGTGGAGGCGTAGTGACGATATTAGGAACGGAAGCCGGAACGCATCGCCGCGCGACGAGCCGCTGACGGAAGCGGACGCGCCTAGCGTTCCTTTAATCGAGATCGGGACGAGCGGGCGGGAAATGACGAAAGGCGGGCCAGAGCGACATTAGCGACGCCGCCGTGTCAGTTCCCGCCCGTTGGTCCCGGCGGCTTCATTCCAGATTCAAAAACAGGTGGCTTTCCCCTATATCTTTTTCGTCCGGTAACAATGCGCCGCCTCGTTTGTCGCATAAATCCTGACAAATCTTTCGCAGTGCCTTCCTTTTTGCCGACGCCTTCGGCAGTTTGACCAACAGCCGGTCGGCAAATTGTTTGCCACGTCTGCCCGCATAAATGACGGCAGCAATGACGGCTTCCGCTCCGGCAGCGTATAGCGTTTCCACAAATCGAAGCGCCGCCTTTGCTGTGCGAAACCTTGAGAGCGAGCGAAGGTCGGGATTTTTGGCCGCGCTCAACCATTGCCGGGCCTCGGCGTGGGATTTTTCCAAAAGGGATTCGATGAAAAATTCATATTCCTTGCGTTTCAAAGCCGGCCCTTCGCGGGCAACTCGGCCTGCCGGTTGACCTTTGTGTTGCGGCCAGTCAGGATGCGTGCGGGCGGCTTTCAGATACGCAGCGCGGGTCACGTCCACGTTGCTGATGTAGTAGGTTTCTTGAACCAGTGTGCCATCCCGCAGCCAAAGCCGCATCCGTCCGAAAAATTTACCGTTCAATGAATTGATCTCCAGCCTCAATTTTCCGTTCTGATGCCAATACTGCTGTCTGCCGGTGCCGTGGCTCATGGTGAAGGAACCTAGCAACTTTCCCTTTTCATCCCATTGCCGGCTGATGCCGTGCAAACGACCGTGGCGATAGCGCAATTCCTCGGCCAGTTGACCGTTGTAATGCCAGGTGCGACAAATACCGTGAAACCGCCCTCCCACCTCCCTGTTTTCCAGGCGGATTTGTCCGTTACGGTAGTAAAACCGATCTAGGCGACGTTTTGGCATGTCTGTAAATCAACTGTGTTGTTCGTGTGACTGCCCTTTTAACGTCTATTTTGACGTGCGCTTTACCCCAATTTGTTCAAAATACGCGGCCTGAAAACCTCGTGTTTTTGGCTACAGAACATTCATTGGATGCGCCCACAGTGACGACCCGCCAAATTTACCAAATGATGTGCCCAAATGCGCGAGCCGCCGCTTGAATCAAGCACAAGTTTACGCAATTCCAAGCATAAATGCGATTTGTTTTGCAAAAATGTTTTGTTCGCACGGGATTTTATGGGCCTGTCAACTGTCTAAAATGTAGCGGCTGTCGGATCAAGTTTCGTTCTTTTGCATTCGATTCTACGGGTTGGAAAATATGCGATAATATCGGGGCGTTGTATTGGTCGGGAAGCTGACGGTCGCGGGCGGGCCGTAGTCAATCCATTGCGATTGGTTAAAACCCGGCCCTGTTGGCGGCACGATTTGCGGAGAAAGCAGCGGATTGGCAAATTCAGAATTGTCGCTGTAAAGAATCGTGTAAGACTGGTTGGTGATGCTCGGCCAAAAAACCACCACTGCGCCGGGAGCCACGGCACCGGAAGATTCCCGCGCTTCTGAAAGAGGGGTTGTGGCAGCACCCAAATTCCCCGGTGGCGACAAAGTGGCCAGCGGGGTTGCAAATGCTTGTAACTGCGAACTGGAGAATGTGAAGGAACTTCTCGGCGAAAATTCCAGCAGCAAATTCGCGCTTTGCCCCGGCGCAAGTGTTGAACCATAAATTACAAATGGATTTCCATTGTTTGTGCCAGCTGGCATCCACAATTGATTGGTCAGTCCCGTAACAACCACCCGCGCCGAAGAAATCGAACCTGAACCATTATTCACTATTTGGATGAACTGCGCTTCCAGGCCAGACTGAAGATCAACAATTTCGGTGGAAACCAGACTGGCTGTCAGATTGCCAGAAAGATAATTCCTCACGGTGACGCCAAAGTTCGCCGAGTTGTTGGCGGTGTTTGGATCGGTATTGCTCGTCGAACTGACTGTCGCGGAAAAGGTGTAGCTCCCCGCGCTGGCCGGTTTTGCGCTGACCACCATTTTTTGCACTGCCAGATTTGTCAAAGAGCCAAGATTAAAAGTAAGGGTATTGCCGTTTAATGTGTATGTCGGCGAGGCGCTGATTAGCGAAAATCCGCTTGGCAAAATGTTGGTCACAACAACGCTGGACACGGTGCCTGGCCCAAGATTGGTCACATACATCGTGTAGGGCATATAGTCGTTGGTATAAACATCCAGCGGCGTGTTGAAAATCGAAATGGCCAAGTCAGCCGTTGTTTGGGCGCTGACGGTGGCGGGAAATTGGAACAGACTCCAAACAAACATGGACAAGAGTAATGCGACGACACGGTTGCTTTTAACGGTTGGCTTTGGTGATTTCATAGTGGTAATAGATTTTTTCATTTGGCTGTTAAGGTTGTTTGTCGTTTTGGATTTTCACGTCCGTTTTGAGATCAGCCAGCTTTTCGCCTTCCAACACCACCCGGCTGAAACTGACTTTAGCCGTTAAGTTGGTGGTCGTGAATGGCCGGCTGCTCGTGATAACGAAGTTGAAAGAAGCATTTTTCTCTGGTTCCAAGGCTGGCCGGCCTTTCGTGCCGCCGATAACCCACTTGGTGGATTCTCCAACCATTTTACCTTGGTCATCGAGCAGGAAGCAGACGGCGCGTGCCGATTCAATTTTCTCCGCAAGACCGTTCTTCATTTTTAATTCCACCACCGCCTTTTGGTCGGCGATTTTGGGCGGCGAGACCGTGACGGCAAGCTGTGCTGGTGCGGAGACGGCGTAGAACAGCGCGAGACAAAATGTGATTTGGCAACGGTGGTTCATAGGTTGTTATCGAACTAAATATGTGAAAACGAAAGCGACTCCCAGCATAATAAAAACCAAAGATGCGATGATGATAATTGTGCCGATGATACCGCGTTGCCAGCCTTTGAGACTCATCCATGCGGCAGCCAAATGCGAATAAGGTTGGCCACTGACTACTTCGATGAGGCCGATGCACAAATACACAAATGGAATACACAGTGGAATCATTTTGAAAGGATTGACGGGGGCGTATCCATAAATCATGCCAATGAGAAAAAACAAGCCAAGCACTAGGGCAAACCCAACCACACCAATTCCAACCTTAATCCATGAACGCTTGCGGAACTCCGCGTCAACGGCAGGTGTATTGCTATTGGCGTTGGCTTTCATTTTTGGCATCGGCGGCTTGTCGGAGAAAGGCGAGAATGATTTCACTGTGCTCGAATGTCGCTGGTATTTTGATAGTCTTCTGCCACTTCAGCCCCACAATGAAAGCGAAGCCCGTCATCGAAACCCGAACTACGTCATCGGCCAAAATTTCCCACCGATCACGGCCTTCGGTATAAACCAGCTTCCTTTCCGCAATCCTGATTCGCGCAGTTAGTTGGCGATAGAGCAAAAAAAGTCCACCCAAAAAACAGAATAAGAAAAAAACCTCATCAAGTCTAATACGCACAACCCTCGTTTGCGTGAAAATATCCGCACCGATTATCGCGCTTAATGCGAAACCCAAAGCGGGATAAATGTAATACCAGATTGCATAACGCAGAACGATTTCCTTTGAAGGATCAACGTTGACTTCTTCGCTGGCTCGCTTCAAATATCCGGCCCGTAGTCGTCCCAAGATAACTTTTCCAAGGGCAACCAATCCAAAGCCTATGACTACAGCTGAAATCTTCATGTCAGTGTTTACCGCCTAGTGGCCCTGGTGTATATGCGCCGAGCGTTGGCGCAAGCAGTGATTGAAGTGAAGAATCGCTGACGTTAAAAAGAAAGTCCGATGAGGTTTTATACGTCAAAGTCTCGGTCACTTGCTGTGAGAAGAAACTTTCCACGCCAGTCCCAACACTGCTTTCGCCGGGATTCATCACTGCTCCAAACACTCCAGACCAAAGTGATTTATTCAAGTTATACTCGTCACCGGTGGCAACTTGTTCAACGCTACTGCCTACAAAATTACCAGCAAATCCAAAAGCAGAATTTACAAACCAACTTGCGACGGGTCCAGTCGCTGGTGCAAGTTCACTGCCAAATCCAGTTAGTCCACCCGCAGCTAATCCGCCCATCGTAGCTGGCACGACGGGTTGACCAGTTCCCCAAGCAACTGTGCCTGATGCCGTTCCGTTGACGAATGCACCACGAAGAGCAGAACCGCGGAGGGTTGCCCATGTAATCGTGCCCGCAGTTCCCTCGCCGACAGGGCCGGTTAGCACGGAACCCGCATACGAGTCGGCAATTTGCAAAGCCGGTATCGCAACCGAATAGAACGGTTGTTGAACCGTTGCAATATCGCCCTGAACGCTTCCCGTGATAGGACGTGTGCCGTTTCCGGTGGCGGCGACTGGAAAGAGCGCCTGAAAAACGCTAACACTTTGTCCGGGCCGTGACTGCCACGGCGGCGGTGGCGACATAGCTCCACCCCTTCCATCCGGGTCAAATCCATTGATAGGATCACCGCCCACAAATGTGTAATAATTTGGGTCGCGTTCGTTCCAAACTGAATCATAAGTCAGCCAACGTCCAGAAATTGGGTCGTAAGGACGCAGGCCAATTTGGTAATACCCTGTAATATCCACTTCGCGCCCGCGCCACGCGGATGATTGCGCCATGTCCGCGCCGTTGGCGAAGGCCGCTGGCCGATAGCCGGGCACTGCCCCGTAACCAGTGGGCCGCGCCGGGTTCCATGATACCACACCATTGGTCACTTCCGCCAGAATATTGCCCCGGAAATCGCTGATGGTCGGATTGAACAGGTTGAGATAGGGCGACACGCCATCGAGTCCGCCCGTCCCATTCATGCCGCCATAGGTGCCATCCAAATCCGGGCCGTAGAGTTTCCAAACTGTTTGATCACCATAGGAAACGCCAAGTTCCAAGAACTCAACTTGCGGGTCGAAATACGAGTTGATGGTCTGTGGCGGTGCGGTCGAAGCAACGCCGTTGGTCACGAGCACGGTGGTTGTCGAAAGCCGCCGATTGAGCGGGTCATAGACCGCGCTCCAATTATAGCCCGAACTATTCGTGTCCCGATCAATGACTTGATGCAGCCGTCCGCGTGCGTCCCAAGAAAGTGTTTGGGTGCGTTCGGCTATACCACTGGGATTTTTCCAGACGCGATTGGTGATGTTGCCCGCATTATCGTAACTGTCCGCCGTCGTCTGGTAGGCAAGGCTGTTGGTGAACGAGTTGGTTGCCCACGCAGTGAAGAAGCCGCTCGGATGCAGGGCGCTGACTTTCAACTGATGCGCGCCCGGCGATACTTCCATCATCGCGCGCCACTGCATGGCATTCGTGCCAACGACGGAAATGGAAACCGGCTGGTTGTCCAGCCATGCGCTCAAGAGGACGGATTGGCCGTTGACATGGCCGTAGGCCGGATACGGGAATGTGCTGTTGGTTTCGCTGGCCACGCGCGAGAAGGCATCGGCTGCGCTAGTCCAATCGTTAGACGTGCTGCCAGCCTGTCCCATTTGGGTGAGCACGCCCGGCAAGGCGGGGACACCCTTGTCATAAACCATCGTGTTCGTCCAAGCGGTGGAAGCGTTGAGATTCAACTGCTCCTGCGTCAACCGGCGGCTCAAGTTCGCGTAGGTATAAACTCGCGAATCGGTGAAATCGCCGACCCGGTTCAACGTGTGGGTCGCCAGCAAGCCGTCGCCAGACCATGTAAGTGATTCATTCAATTTCGACGCCATGTTGACAGTAGTGGTGATGGACAATGGCCGACCCTTGCCATCGCGCGATGTGATGGCGGTCGAGCGCACGCCCACAGTGCGGTTGGTGAGCAATCCGGCGGTGTCAAAACTATAACCGCCAGCGCCGGTCGGGTCGCTGGCTCCAATCAGATTGCCATCGGCACGCCAGCTAAAACTGTAGCTGTCGCCGCCGATATTCAAAACAGAGCGCCGCCCGGCAGCATCAAAACTTTGGCTCGTGCCATAGCCGAAGGAACCGGCATTGACGGATTCCGACGAGAGTTGTCCGTAAGGATCATACGAACGGAGAATGGTGGTATTGGGGCCGGTGTTGGTGCTGGCAAACTGTTCGGCGATGCTGGTGATATAGCCGCGCGGTTCATACTGCCAAGTTGTGGTCAGTTGTTGTTCGGGCAACGAACCGCTGTAAGTCATGGTAGCCTGTCTCAACCAGTCATCGTAGGTGTAAGTGCAAATGGTGCCGCGCCCGTCGGTTTTGGTATCGAGCAATCCGGCAAAGGGGTTGCCACTGGAATAATAAGAATAGGTCGTGGTGCGGGTTGGATTGCCGCCGCCGAAATTCTGCTCCTGCAACATCTGGCCGGTGTTGGTGTAGACTGCCTGCCATTGCAAACCTCCCGGCATGGTGCGGTTGGTCAAGTCGCTCATTGAATCATAACTGAAAGTCGTTGGTGCTCCATCGCGGTCAACTTTTCCGGTCATGCGGTTCAGTCCGTCAAAGGAATAGCTCGCCGTTGTCCAGGTTGTGACTACGCCACTGGCAGACGAGTCGTATTGTTGGGCGACAAGATTCCCGGCGAGGTCAAATTGATTCAGGGTGAATTCAGTATTGTTGGCTGAGGGATAGGCAATGGACAAAACGGCATGTCCATCATTATCAGTCCAAGTGGTGTTGACAATGGCATTAGCACCAGAACCACTGGTGGTGGTAACGCTGTTGTGGTCGGCGGAATAGCTCATGTAGGTTTCGTGCGCCAGCGAACCAGAAGCGTTGTAAATCAGCGTGCTGGTGGGGCGTCCAATAGCGTCCCTCGTCGTGATGGTTTTCTCGCCAAGCACATTAATGTTCGTCACCACCCTGCTCGCGGCATCATAGAAATTGGTGACGGCCTGTTGCAGCACGTTGGTAACGTAAGTTGTTACGAACGTGAACGGATTCTCCTGGCTCACCACGGTAACAATGGCCGGGCCTGTCGCGACTTTGGCGCGGTCTAGTCCGTCAAAGGTGGTGGTGAAAACATTGTTGCCCGCGTCCACTTTCTGGATCAGATTGCCGCGCCGGTCTAGTTGCGTGGAATTGGTTGCTTCTGGCACACTCGCAGCCGAGTAAAAGATTTTTGTGGTGATGCGGTTGACATCATCGTAGGTCGTCTGCCAATACGCGCCATTGGACTGAAATTCGCGTTTGATGCGGCCATCGGGATAATAACGCCACGCATTTGTAGAACCGTCGGCGTTGAACCGGGTTTCCGGCAGGCCGGTGGTGGTATAGAACGTGGTCGTGACTCCGCCGAGTGCGTTGGTATGCGACTGCACCTGCCCGCCGGGTTCATAACTGAATCCTTCGCTGCTCAAGACATTGACGCCGTTGGTGTCCAGATGTGTGCTTTGCATCAATCGGCAAAGCACGTCCCAGGTGTTGGTCGTCACCGCCCCACGCGGGTCAATCTTAGACACGAGATTTCCGAGCGGGTCAAACTGGCTGAAAGTTTGGGCGTAGAGATTGTAGCCGGCGGGCGCTTCGACGCCGTTGCCGCTGCTGTTCGCTTCTGAACGCCAGTGAATTTCGGTCGTGACGCGCCCGGCTCCATCATAATCGTAGAAAATGTAGTCTTCAGGATTGTAACGCGGGCCGTCAATCCAGTTGAGTTCGCCGTTTTCGTTGTAATACTGGAATTTCCAATCCATCGGGGTGGCATGGCCGGTGTCAAAAGTTTCCTGCCCTGTTTGCCTGCCCATCGGGTCGAAGGAATAAGTATAATCGGCTCCCACCGCATCGGTGCGTTGAATCAGTTCGCCGCGTTCATCATAGAAAAGTTGATTGACGATGTTCGGGTCGCCAGTGCCAGTGTATTGAACGCTGTTGGTGGGGAAACCCTGGCCGTTGTAGAATAAATCGTTGGTGGCAGCATCGGCTGAACCGTAGGCGCGAATCGAGCGCGTTGTGACACCAAAAGCAAGATTGGTCTGCGTCGTGTTCCCCAACACCACGACGTTGGTGGCATTGCCATAGACCATAAGATTAGTGCTGACAGGCGTGGCTCCGGCGCAGCGGATGATTTGCTGCGGCAGGAAATTGAAGGTAGGATCATAGACCAAAACCGTGCTGTTGCCGATGGCATCGGTGATTTGCACCGGCAAATTGTTGGTATTGTAACTGGCCGAGTTGGTGGCGGTCTGCGTGGCAATGCCGTCGCCGGTGATGTCCCCGGTGGCAACTGTGTTGGTCAGGTTTCCGAATGAGTCATACAAATAGGCCGTTTGCAGACCCCGTTTGTCCGTGACTGATTGTAAGCTGCGTTGGAAACCACCAACCGTGTTAGTTTCATACCAGTTCTGGACGATGGTTTGATTGAGCGGGTCAACGATCTTCCGCACGAGGCTGTTGGTATAATAATAGGTTGTGGAATGATTGAAGTAATCGGAGATGACGGTGACACCAGTCAAGAGATTGGTGGGCGAAGTCAGACTGAAATTGTTGGTGTAGGCGAACGTGGCCGTGCGAACCGGATTGAGGTCAATGCCTGCCGTGGACAACTGGTTGGTCACGCGCCGCTGTGAATCGTAAATGTTTTGCAATACCCGGCCATCGGGTTTGTCTTCCTCGACAATCAGGTGCGTGGAATAAACGTTCGTGACGCTGTTGGTGAGGTAATTCGAGTGCTGATAAACGTAATCAATCTCCATCTGGTCGGGCAGTGTCACCGAAGTCAAATCCCCGTATTGGTCATAAACATAATTCAGAATCCGCCCGTCGCCGATGTGGGCGGCGATGATGTGGCCGTAAACGTCATATTCAAACCATGCGAAATTGCCGTTGCTGCTCTGGATGCGGTTGACTTCGCCGTAATCGGGCTGCGTCGAGTTGGTGCCGTATTGGAACGTGTAAAAATTACCGCGATTGTCCTGCCATTGGTTCAGATAGGGCCGCTGGCGCGTGAATGTCCCAACTGGATAAGACGCCACGGTGAAGGTGCGCGTGCTGCCGTCGGCTCCCGTCAAGGTGTAGGTATTGGTGCCGCCCGGCGTTGAAAGCTGGAGACGGTTGTTAAACAGGTTGCCCACCGAACCAATGCCCATGCTACTGTTGTTGTTAAGCATCGGGTTGTCTTTCGGTTGTGGCAGCCAGACATTGGCATTGGTGGCGGTCTGCCGGTAGGCGACAATGGAACCGTCCATTTCAGCCGCATAAATCAGTGTTGAGTTGGTGCCGACGCTCAAGAACGGCACATAGCTCATTTTCCAGCCGAAGCCGAATTCATTTTCAGCCAGATTTTGGCTACCGTAATTGCGGCGGATTTGCAGCGGCATCGGGCCGGGAAGAGTGATGTCGGGGGCATCAATGTAAAACTCACCAGTCATCAGGTTCACCGGCTCGAACAGTTGTTGCGACCCATCATTGTAAGCCGAAGTTTCCGTGCTGGCCGTGCCGGTGTTGTATAGTTGGGTATAGGCGCTGGGCGCATTTTGCTGGCTGCCATAGGTTGCGCTTATCTGCGCTTCGGCTTGGAGCAACGACGGGTCTAATTGAGTCTGGCCATTACCAAGGCTTGTGGCCGTCGAGGACTGCGTCCACGTAGCGGTGGCACCATCAACCAGATTACCGGAATTGCCCGAATTATCCGCTGCTGAAGTGGTCAGCAATTGGAATGGTGTGGTTGAACCCACCGGAGCCGGATCAACCGTGATATTAGGCGAGTTGACGAAAGTGAAAGGGCTGGTCGAATAACTGTCGGCATAACCACCGTTCAACCCGCCGACCGCTGCATCGAACAGATCGTAACTGAAATAAAGGGCGCCCACACCGACATAAGTGTCATTAGTCACAATACCGGGCGTCATGAAAGCCACTGCGTCAGAGCCGCTCGGATCGGTGCTGAATAAATTCGCAATGGCATTCCAGGTGGTTGGGTCGGCGTTTTGAAGCTGCACGCCGTTGTAGCTCACCTGTCCGGCTGCCTGATAATTACCGGCATTGAGCACGACCATGTTCGTATGCACTTGTCGCAGCAGTTTGACGGTGGAAATGGCATTGGTCTGATAAAAACTGCGCAAGGTGCCATGCTCGGCCGCCGAGCCTTGCACCGCTTCCAGTGCCCACCAGTTGAGATACGATGAGAGATAATCCTGGCCTGAATCCGGGTGGAGGGAGGCATTGAAAATCGCAGCAAACCCGTTGTCGGGCATGTGGACTGCCGGGGTGATGAGGTTGATCTGGCCGCCGTTAATTAAATTGCCGGACGAATCCCGTTGCGGCCTGAGCAATCCGTAACCCTGCTCGTATTGGGACACGAGTTGTATCTTGTGCAGGCTGCTGTTGAGGGCGGTGAACTGGTCATAATAATTGAAGAAGGACATGGCCAACAGATACACCGGGGTCCCTTCGTAAATGTCGGGGTTAATCGTGGAAGGCTGGTTGGTGTTGGCCGTTTGATTAAATTGCCAGAGTTCCTGGGCATAGACATTGAGCATCGCTGGCGTAACCTTTCCTAAATCGAAACCGAAGGCGATCAGATCGCCTTTTCGGAATGTGTCCGTGAAAACATAGCTTTGCCCGTTCTGCGTTCCCTGCTCGATATAGGTGTAGCCCCACAGGTTGCTGATGCCATATTCTCCCGGAGCCGTATAATTGCCGGGCAGGAAATGTTCGCGCGTATGCGTGACCTGAAAGATGATGTTGTCATCGGTGCTGTCGAGTTGGTTGGTCTCGGCCAGCGCCCAAGTCGGGTCAGCCCGCGTGCTGAAAGTCCAGGAGTTGGTCACATTCGGGGAATAGGCTTCCAGCGACAGAATCATGTTGTGCAGATTATTGGTGCCAATCTGCTGGAATTTGAGCAGGAGTTTGCGGTTGTGCAGTTCGGCGATGGGGATGGCGGTCGTGTCAATCATCCGGCTGGGATTGGCCTGACTATACACTTGAATTTCAAGGGTATTGAAAAGGCTCATGTTGGTTTTCAGGCTCTCAATCACCAGCGGCGTGCCCGACAGTGCAAAGGGTTCGGGGAACTGGCTCCACTGCGAATAAAGATGACGGCGGTTGACGCATTGAACGCCCATATCGTCCACCGACAGGCCGTAATGATTGAGGTCGAGATTGTGCTGGATGAAGGCGGGCAGCAAATCCAACGGCTGGTCGGAACTGCTCAACGAAAAGATGTTAGTGTCACTGTTGATGTAAGCGGTCAGCCATTTGAAGCCGCTGCTATAATTGGTCGGCATGTAATCGTAGAAATTGAAGCCCTCGGTGATTTCCGTGTCCTTGATCCACGGAAAAATCTGCACCCAATTGGTTCCGATATAGGCGGCAACCCACGGATAGTTAAGCGAAATCAACTGCGGCAGATTGGTCTGGCCCAAGGAATTTTGCGCCCCTTGCAACTGCATCCGCAACAGTTTGCTTACCTGTGAATTCAACATCTGCAAACCGCCATTGGTGGGGAAGACATAAGTTGCCGGCACTCCGGCCTGCCGCAGCAAATAAACCATAAGCGCGCACTGTTCCATCGGCGAACCCTGCCCCTCTTGGAACGTGGCCAGCGCGCTACGGTTGACGCCGCCAAGATTGATGGCTGGCATACTGTTGTAATTGGTGTCGTAGTCAATGGCGTCCACCAGACCGATTTCGTTGACAACATAATTTGCAAGCGCCAGCGGGTCGTTGCCCATGTTCTTGACGAACTGGTCGAGGATGGGATGCCGCCGCAATTCGGGGCTGCCGTCAATGGTCAGGTAATTGGAAGGATTCAAGGAGGACAGGTTGGGCAGCACGGGCACCACGTTCGTCAACTCCGCCAAAGACATTCCTTCGTAAGCTGGCGGCAATGGTTTTTCGTCAAAATGGGGCTGGTTAATGAAAGTGGAAATGTTGGCCGGTTGCTGGCTGAATTCCATTGCGTATAGCCTCGACCAATCCTGCGCGCCGGATTGGTTGAGCACCATCGGCTGGGCCGCTGCTGCGTTCCCCATTTCTTCGACCTCATAATAGTAATTTGTGGCGACGGATGAGATGGCTGTGTGAGTAAGGATATAAGTATCTGAGAACAATACCCCCCACCGCTGCCCTGGTGTGGTCAACCACACCGTCTGCAAACCGAATTGGGTGAAAGTCTGTGAAAAACCGTTGGTGACAAGATTCGCCAGTTGGTTGCTGTTAGCGGGGTTTGGAATCGGCAGACTGATGGTGCCTGCCAGTGCCGAGTTGGAACGATAATATACCTGAATGCGGAGCGCATTGGAATAGTTGACCGAAGCGTCACCGGCATAAATTCCGAAACCGTAGCCTTGATTCAGGAACATCGGACTGCCGCCCGCCGGACTGCCGAAGGCCACAATGGGATTTTGAAAGGCGACACGGCCAATAATGTTGGTTTGCAAAGCCGTATTCGTTGCATCCAAATAGTAGAGGGTGTTTGTCCACAAGTTGCCCGGAAACAAGTTGGTGGCATTGCCGCCTGTCGCCGCCAATGGAACGCCGGTTTGAAAATTCAGAGGAATGATGAAGGATTGAAAATCCGGCGCGGTGGATGAGCCTCGCACAAAACGTGCGGACGAATTGAATGTGCTTTGAGGAGAAATAAAGACCGTGGCCGTGCTTGGGTTCAGTGGGTCGGTGGCGTCTATCTGATAATTGGTGCTGGAATTAAGCGTGACCGTAACGGATTTATTGGTCACTGAAAACGCTCCAAGAATCCCGCGCAAAGGAATTCGCGCATAATTGGCATAATTGCCAGAATTGGTAACCGTGGTGAAAATAGTAACGGAATTGGTAATCTGCACATAATCCACCCCGTTGCTGGCCGTCCCGCTGATGGTGTAATTCACCGTGAGCGGGGTGAGTGCCGGTGGAATTCTGCCCAACAGAAAAAGTCCGACATTGCCATCCAACGAGGCCGTTGGCCCGTCGGCAAAAACAGTCACGGAAGAACTTCCGTATTCAAATGCGCCGATGTCGGGTGCGCCCACTCGCATGAACCCGCGTTGATCATATTTCGGCGCGGCGGTGCTGTCTGCCGCGTTAATGGCCGGACTTCCGGCCAGTAATCCGATTACCGGCGTGGGGCCGCCATCATACTGCAAGTAAGGTGCAATATTCGGATTGGTGGAACTGTGGCTGCCGGTCCCGTTCAAAGTGATGCTGCTGTCGTCACTGATATTTTCACCGGCATCCACAAATGTTCCGACCCCATTGCCGCCGTAACCTGAACCACCCGCAAGAATCGAATTTTTCAGTGTGAAGGTGCCATTGGTTCTGACCACATTGGCCCCGGCGGCCACAGTGCCGTTGGCTCCGGTTGCTCCCGAAGGAGGGCCGCCATAACCGCCCCCTCCGACGAAAGTGGCGTCCAATTCAAGAGTGCAGTTGGTCAGCCCAATCTGGTTTGTGCTGTAAATTCCACCGCCCCACGCATTCCCGCCCGCACCACCAGTGCCGCCGACAGTGCCTCCACTACCGTTACCGCCATATCCCCCGATTGCCTCATTTTCAAAAAAGGAGCAGTTGATAATGGCATTGGTTCCCGCGTTGTAGATGGCACCACCGTAGCCATTCGCACCTATGGGACCGGCGGTGTTCCCGCTCGTCCCGGTGGTTTGTCCATTATTCCCACCGTTGCCGCCGAACGCGGCTCCATAACCAAACGTCGAATTCCAAACGACGGCATTTCGGTAGATGTATAATGCGCCGCCGTAACCATTCGTTCCGGCTCCACCGACACCGTTGGCACCTGCGGAACTATTCGCCACGCCGCCATTTCCTCCATTTCCACCCACGCCGCCGACAGCTTCGTTCAGGGAAAAAAGACAATTGGTGATTGCCATGCTGACATTGGTGGTATTGACGCTGAAGATTGCTCCGCCTTGGGCAATCCCTGCGATTGCACCATTCGCGCCGGTTCCCGGTGTTCCGGTGGTGGCATTGCCGCCATTACCACCTGAACCGCCGGTTCCACCAATCGCGGCATTGTAATTAAAAATGCTGTTATTGGCACTCAATGTCCCCTGATTATAGATGGCTCCGCCGGAAATGTTTCCCCCTGCCGTTCCCGCCGTGCCGCTTCCGGCGGTCCCGCTGGTCACGTTGATGCCATTGACTCCATTGGTGCCGTTGAGTCCCTGGGCAACGTTGTTGGTGAATGTGCAATTGTTGATGACGAGATTGCCTTGATTGAAAATTGCTCCCCCGCCGTTGGTGATACCGCTGGTAATGAGTGAATTATTCACAGTGAAATTCAAGATGCTGTCGGCAATGGTCAGATTGTTCAGGGTCAAGGTCGCGCCGGTGGACACGTTAAACATCTGCCCGCCCCAGCCGCCCCAGCCGTCAAGGACGATGTGGTGGCCCGTTGCATCAATGACGGTATTCGCAGAAATGATGTCAGCAGTGGCGTAAGGTTTATAGATCACGCCGTCACAGGCAATCGTCACCGTGCCGCCGCCGGACAGGGCGGCGTCCAAGTCCAGCCAGTTCAGGTTCGTCACCGTCCCGGCTGAATGCCCGGAAAACGGGAACAAAAGGATGGCCAGCAAAATGGCCGCGCCGCCCGTCAAGGTTGAAAACCAACGTGCCGTTTGCCTGCTTCTGATGTGTTTCATAAAAACCTTATTGGATAAGCGAACCATTGGCCGGACTATCTATGGTAATGGTCAGTGCGCCAAGCGCCGGATTGTTTGGGTCTGCCGCCTCCCAAAGCGGAATGCTGTTCGTGTCCAAAATTGCCCGATAGAATCCCGTTTGATAAACGCCGGTGACGAGAAAATTGGTCTGCGAGTTTGTGCCGATGGCCGCCCATGTCCAGGGATATTCCGGGTTGGCTAGGACCGGCGTTGACTGTAAATCATAGGTGCCGCCATTGTTGGTGAAGCTGATGGAAAATTGGTTCGTCCCCAATGGCGTGATGGTCAAGACCGGGGCGCTTTGTGCCCACGCGGTCAAGGCTGTGGCAATAACGAGAGCTGCGCCGCCGAGAATTCCGAGAATCGTTTTCTGATACATGTTGATGGGTTTCATAGGATTTTCATTGTTGTTTGTCTTTAAGGCGCGCGCGTGGCGCGCTGGTGACAATTGGGTAAATATCGGCTGGATTTTTTGAAAGAATTATTCATTGGTCGAAAAAAACGGTTTCCATGACGACCTTCCCAGAAAGCGCCAATATTGGCAAGGGAAATCATCGTTCGGAATTCCGAACCTTTAGAAAAAGCATTCTGCCTACTGTTCTGGTTCTGAAACCGGAACATGAAAAAGAATCCGCGAAATCTGGTCGGGCCGCAAATTCGCCGGCTGCGTGACGAGCAAAAACTGACGCAACCGATGCTGGCGGCTCGCTGCCGCCGATGGGGATGGGATTTGAGCCGCCAAACCCTCGCCAAAATTGAAACGCAATTACGCTGGGTTTCCGATTTTGAACTGCTTTGCCTCGCCAGGGCGTTGCGAGTTGAGCCGCATGAGCTTTGGCCTGCCAAAGACAGAATTCCACGAATGCTTGAAGATTTTTTCGACCGGCTCTCGTCGGGGGTCGAATAAAAATTTTCTTTGCGTCCTTCGCACGCGGTATGGGGGCGCGCGACTTGGTGGACGGACTTTGACTGCCATTCAATCTGCGCTTTTGGCGAAGAACTTTTGGCGTCATTTGCCTTCCGATTCATTCTTGGCAAGTTTCTAATCCTCTCTTGGGAGAACGCAAGCGCAATCGCGTTAAATCTTTGTGTCGCCTGTGTGTGTGTGAACACAGCTTTTTCGCGCGGCCACGTTACCGTCACTGTCCGTGACGGACATCCCAAAGAATTTGATCGGCCCGCAAGTGAGAAAAAGGCGCGTAAAAAAGGGTTGGTCGCAAGAGGCTCTGGCCATGAAACTTCAACTGCGTGGCTGGAATATAAGCCGGGATTCGCTGGCCAGCTTGGAATCGCAGCGGCGGCGGGTGCCGGATTGTGAAATGCTTTATCTGGCTCGCGTGCTGGGTGTCCGTCTTGAAGATTTATTCCCAAAGAATCTACCCCTAAACAAAATCGGCTCACAATTTCAATCGGCTGGAAAATTGGCAATTTTCCCGACTCGCGCCGAAAAATAATTGTTGTCGGCTTTCGTCTCATGCCGTTGTGCTTTCTGATACAGCGATGAAATGAGGGTTTGTTTTCGCTTTGATATGGGATAAAAGCCGTGGCGCAAATTCAAATGTTTCAAACGGTTTGGTGATGTAATCGGTTGCCCCGACTTCAAGCCCACGCTGTTGATCTTCAAAGCAAGAGCGGCCTGACACAATGACCACCGGCGTATCGCACAAACGGGGATGCTCCTTCAAGCACCTGCAAATTTTGAAGCCGTTGCCGTCCGGCAAATCCACGTCCAGCGTAATCAAATTGAAATTACCTGCTTCGGCCATTTGCATCGCCTTTTTTCCAGTCGTTGCCACTTCCGTTTCGCAACCGGCGCGCGTCAGCAAATAAACCATCATACAGGCGACGGGCGTATCATCCTCGACGATGAGAATTTTCATTTCGGTTGAGTTTTAGCTTTTCGCCCAAAATGGCGCAAGCGAAAAATGATAGCTATTAGAATCTGTCAGATTTTGCATTTCGCTGGTTGGCTTATGGTCAATCGTGGTCACAAAAAAAGATCGATATTTTTTGGGCGGAGGAATCCGCAAACACCGCAAGCTGGCCGGTTTGACGCAGGAGAAATTGGCCGAGCGAATTGACATCAATCCCGTCTATATGGGGCAGATTGAGCGTGGCTATCGGGTGCCGACGGTGGACGTTCTCCTGCGGATTGCGCGGGCGTTAAAAGTTCACCTGCGCGATATTGTCAGTGAACTGTGACCGGAAGCGCGCAAAGCGGGTGGATGAACATGGCGGAAATCAACGCCGCTTCGGTGAACAACCGGCTATTGACTTTCAATTCAACAACCCCTATTTGAAAGGCATGAATTCAATTGTAAATCTGTCTGTAAAGCAACTTCGACGCGCTGCCAACATAAAGGGCAAAATTCAATCGCTCGAAAATACGTTGAATCACATTTTAGGTTCACCGGAAAAAACCGTGGCGGCGGTTGCTCCGAGAAGAAAACGCAAAATGAGCGCAGCCGGCAGGGCAAAAATTGCTGCCGCTCAAAAAGCAAGATGGGCAAAGGTTAAGGGGCGGAAATCAGTCGCAAAACCGGTGAAGAAGGCCAGACATAGAATGAGTGCAGCAGCGAGGGCAAAAATTGCGGCGGCAGCCAGGACGCGCTGGAAGACAGCCAAGGCTCAGGGGAAGAATTCACTTTAACTCAAGCCAGATTGAGCCATTGATTACTCTGGCCGCTTGAACCGATTTCCTGCGCAGCCAATTCGGTTCTGCCGGGCGCGCAAAAAAGGATGAAAAAACATTGGCAGAAGCCGCTTATTCTGTCATAAAGTCATGCCTTTTTAATTTTAGGTTCGTTGGCCCTGAATCTTAAATTGTGAGAGTCAGTGTCAACTCGTTGTTTCCAGCGTTTAATGCAACTATTGAACCTATTTTTCGCGATAATTATGAAAACGCACAAGCTCTTCGTTTTTGCCTTCAGCCTGCTGTTCCTCATCCCGGCGGGGCGGGCGCAGACCCTCGGCACCACCAATCTTTTGGAAGGAACCTTGGCGGGCAGCGACAGCGTGGTGCTCTCGGTCACGCCGCCAAGCACCACCTGGACAGCCACAACGAATAACTCCTGGCTGCATTTAAGCGTGGGCAATCAAAGTGGCGCGGGCAGCACCAATGTAATTTTCACATTTGATGCCAATTCCGGCGCGACGCGCACCGGCACGCTTACCATTGCCGGGCAGACCCTCACCGTCACCCAGGCCGGTTCCACTTATGCCGCCGCCAATCCGGTGACCACGTTGGTGTCCTTGGGATTTAATTTTCCCAATAGCGTAGTTTTGGACAGCGCGGGCAATGTCTACGCCCCCAGCGCCTACTACAACATGATCGAGGAGTGGATGTTAGCCAGCAACGCCGTCACCACGTTGGTGTCTTCGGGTTTGTCTTATCCCATCGGCTTGGCGATGGATGGCGTTGGAAATCTCTACATCGGTGACTACGGCGACAACTCGATCAAGAAGTGGTCGGCGACCAGTGGTGCTATCACCACGCTGGTCTCATCAGGTTTATCCTTTCCCGAAGGCGTAGCGGTGGACGGCGCGGGCAATGTCTATATCGCTGACTATGGCAACAACGCAATTAAGGAGTGGTCGGCGGCCAGTCACAACGTCGCCACCCTCGTCTCGGGATTGAAAGGACCCAGTGGCGTGACAGTGGACGCTTTGGGCAATGTTTATATCGCTGACTCCGGCAGCAACGCGATCAAAGAGTGGAATGTGGCCAACAGCAACCTGACCACACTGGTCTCATCGGGATTGAATATGCCCACTGGCGTGGCGGTGGATGGATCGGGCAATGTTTATATCGCCGACCAAAACGACGGCGCGATCAAGAAGTGGACGGCGGTCAGTAACACCGTCACCACGCTGGTGTTTTCGGGATGGACATATTATCCACATGACGTGGCGGTGGATGGCGCAGGCAATATCTATATTACCGGCACCAGCACGATTTTAGAACTGCCCCATGCCTTCGTGGATTCAACGGCCAAATCGGAAACGCCGTTTGCGAGCAGCGATACGCGGCCAGTGGTGTTGCCTGACACGGCCAATTTGACCGGGCCATTTGCGCCGGTCAGCGACTCGACGTGGTTGACCATCACCGGCGTTACTAACGGCGTGGTGAGTTTCGCCTTCACCGCTAACATCTCGGAATCCATCCGCACAGCCAATATTACTTTGCTTGGCCAAACCATTCCTGTCACCCAGATGAACCCGACCTATTCTTTGGGCACCACCAATCTTTTGGAAGCAAACTTGGCAGGCAGCGACAGCGTGGTGCTTGCGGTCACGCCGATAAATTTCCCTTGGACAGCCACGACGAATGCCTCCTGGCTACATTTGAACGCGGGCAATCAAAGCGGTGCGGGCAGCACCAATGTGGTTTTCACTTTTGATGTCAACCCCGGCGCGACACGCACAGGCACGATCACCATCGCCGGCCAGACGCTTACCGTCACTCAGGCCGGTTCCACCTATGTCGCCGCAAATCAGGAGACCACGCTGGTTCCCCCGGTCTTGAATAATCCCTATGGCTTGGCTGTGGATGGTGTTGGCAATGTTTACATTGCGGACACACTGAGTAGCGTCATCCGGGTTTGGAGCATGACCAGCAACACTCTGACAACATTGGTTGACTCAGGGCTTTTCTGGCCCTATGGAGTCGCTGTGGATGGCGCAGGCAACGTTTATATTACCGGTGCCGATAACGTGGTCCACAAGTGGAACAAAAGCGATGGGAATTTAACTGCGCTTGTCTCATCCGGATTAAACTATCCCCAAGGCTTGGCCTTGGATAGCGTTGGGAATGTTTATATCGCTGACTCTGACAATAACGCGATCAAAATCTGGAATGTAGCCAACAGTAATGTAACTATATTGGTCTCCTCCGGACTGAGTCAACCCACTGGGGTGGCAGTGGATGTTGCAGGTAATGTTTATATCGCGGATACCAGCAATAATGCGATAAAGGAGTGGAATGCAAGTAGCGGCAAGGTCATCACGCTGGTTTCGTCGGGCTTGTCGTATCCGCGCGGCGTGGCGGTTGATAGCGGAGGAAATGTGTATATCGCTGACTACGGCGATAACACACTCTGGCGATGGAGCGCGGTCAGCAATAATTTGACTGCGGTGGTGTCTGGGGCCATAGGCGTGGCTTTGGACGGCGCGGATAATGTTTACGTTGTTGACAATGGCAATGGCGCAGTTAAGGAGATGCCTCATGTCTTCGTTGATCCAACGGCCAAATCGGAAACGCCGCTTGCTGGTAGCGATAGGTTGCCCGTGGTGTTGCCCGCCACCGCCAATTTGACCGGACCGTTCGCGCCGGTCAGCGACTCACCGTGGCTGACCATCACCGGAAGCGCCAACGGGGTGGTGAGTTTTTCCTTCACCGCGACCACCACAAATCGCACGGCGAATATCACCTTGCTCGGCCAGACCATTCTCGTCACCCAGATGGGGCCAACTTATTCTCTTGGCACCACCAATCTGTTGGAAGGAAACTTGGCGGGCAGCGACAGCGTGGTGTTATCGGTCACGCCGGCGGGTGCCATCTGGACAACCTCCACGAATGACTCCTGGCTGCATTTGAGCGCGGGCAATCAAAGCGGCGCTGGCAGCACCAATGTAATTTTCACATTTGACGCCAATCCCGGCGCGACGCGCATCGGCACGCTTACGATTGCCGGGCAGGCCCTCACCGTCACCCAGGCCGGTTCCTCCTATGTCACCGCCAATCCGGTGACCACGCTGGTTTCGTCGGGATTGCTTGATCCGGAGGGCGTGGCGGTGGACAGCACGGGCAATGTTTATATCGCCGACACCGGCAATCAAGCCATCAAGGAGTGGACGGCGGCCAATAACACCGTCACTACGCTGGTGGCTTCGGGTTTGGTTTATCCATCTGGCTTGGCGGTGGATGGTGCGGGCAATGTATTTGCTACCGACACCTTTCACAACGCGATCAAGGAGTGGGTAGCAGCCAGCAACACCGTCACTATTCTGGTGGACTCGAATTTGTCTTTACCGTTTGGCGTGGCGGTGGATGGCGTTGGCAATATCTATATCGCTGACACTTACAACAGCGCGATCAAGAAGTGGATGGCAGCCAGTAACAACGTCACCACACTGGTGTCATCGGGTTTGTCTTTACCCTTTGGTGTGTCGGTGGATGCCGCAGGCAATGCCTACATCGCTGACACCTTAAACAACGTGATTGAGGAGTGGACAGCGGCCAATAGCACCGCCGCTACGCTGGTCCTGGGATTGAGTCAACCCCGTGGCGTGTCGGTGGATGGGGCTGGCAATGTCTATATTGCGGACCAAGCAAACAACGCGATCAAAGAATGGATAGCAGCCAGCAATACCGTCACTACGTTGGTAGCGTCGGGATTAAATTATCCTTGGGGCGTGGCAGTGGATGGCGCGGGCAATGTCTATATGGCCGACTACGGCAACAACGCGATTAAAGAACTGCCCCATGCCTTTGTGGATCCAACGGCCAAAGCGGAAACAGCGGCGGCGGGCGGCGATGCGTTGCCCGTGGTGTTGCCCGCCACGGCCAATTTGACCGGGCCGTTCGCGCCCGCCAGCGACTCGGATTGGCTGACCATCACCGGCAGCACCAACGGCGTGGTGAGTTTTGCCTTCACCGCCAACCCCTTGGCCACGAGCCGCACGGCCAATATCTCCTTGCTCGGCCAGACCATTCCCGTCACGCAGAGCGCAGCGCCAGTCACACCGCCGACCCTCACCGGCCTCACAATCTTGGGCAACGGTGCCTTCCAGTTTGGTTTCACCAACGATCAAGACGCGCCCTTCACAGTATTAACTACCACCAATCTATCGTTGCCACTGACCAACTGGACGGTGCTCGGCACGCTCACCAATAACGGGTCCGGCCAATACCTGTTCACTGACCTGACGGCGACGAACAGAGGCCAGCGCTTCTACCGTGTGAGTTCGCCCTAAAATTTGGAGCAACGTCTGATAATTAAAGCCTGACGTGTTGTGTCAGACGGCGACAAATCGTTTCCACCACGAAAACCATTTTGCAATTGTTCCGGCCGGTTCAAGCGGCGGCAGGGTCAGACGGCGGTATCCTTTTTCGCAATGCACCAGCACACATTCATGGTCGCGGAGCGTGCGAAGCTGATACGGCTTGATTTTGTGTTCCTCGGCCTCGGAATAATTGACATTGCGTCTTCCGGCACTCGAACCCCAGGAGCGCTTAAAGACGCGCTTTTTGCCGAGAAAATCAGCAGCCTGAACCGCGTCGGCTTCGTCGGCGGAACGAAAAATCATCCGGTTGCGGAGATTTAAAGTCAGCACTTTAGATTTGTCGTTTCCCAAAGGCGGGATAAGTGAAGTCGTGGACTGCGCGGCGGCGACGATGGTGGCGCCCGCCTCGCGGATCACGTCCACACAGTTGTAATCACTTGTGCCGTCCTCGCTGGCCGTCATAAACCGCTGCGCCTCGTCCGCCCATAGGATGAGAAGATTGTTTTTGCCGCGTTGTTTTTTGGCCTGGTCAAACCGGCGCAACGCATGATGGTAAAAAAGCAGTTTCAAAAATGTGTTCACATAACGGCGCTCGGTCTGAAATTTCTGCGGCATGGTGACGAGGATGATTTTGCCGGTGTCAATTGCCGAAAAATCGAACGTGCTGTTTTCAACGCAGAAGATTTCCGCCACTTCGGGCGTCAGGAAGTATTGCAGGTAATTTCCGATGGTTTCGCGGACGCCGCCAAGCTGTTCCGCCGGCTGGTCGAGGAAACGATGTTTGAAATGGTCATTCAAGACGCGGCGGCGCGGCGTTTGCAAATCCAGCCTGGTCAAGAATTCCAATTCCTCGTCCAGCTTCGGCTTGCTGGAAAGCACGTCCAACGCGCCGGATAACGTCACGGGCCGTTGCAATTCGGCGAGCAATTCCAACGCATAAGCGATGTGTGTCTGCGCCTGATTTTTGAAAAAACCTTTGTCCCCGCCCTGGCCGAGACTGGTGGCCGTGTCCACCACGAATTTTGCATAGGTCGTGAACGGGATGCTGCGGTCGCCGGTGAGATTGAACCGATGCAACGGTTGTTCGCTCTGGCCGTCCGCTTGAATCTGCAAATGAATCAAATCGGTCTCGCGTTCGTAGTGCCGCGCCATTGCCGAAAGCGTTTCCCAATAGACGCCTTTTTCATCAATGCAAAGGCCGCCCCATTTGTCCTCGTTTTGAAACACCTGATGCGCCAGTTGGTTGATGCCGGAAGTGGTCTTGCCGGAGCCGGTGTCGCCGGTGATGAGCCAACCGCGACAGAATTGATTGCGTTTCCAAGTCAGGCCGCCGAGTCGGGCGACATGGCGATTGCAGAACAGCAAAAGCCGCGCGGAGATGATGAGCAGCAAAATGGCATATCCGATTCCAAAAGCGCGCAACGACCTGGACAAGGCAGGAAGATGAACCGAGGGAAACGGGATGAAATCGAGTTTCATAGGAATTTTCCGATGAGAAAACCCGCGATGGCGGCGGCGATGGCGGCGCAAATGGCGGTCGGCAACTCCACTGCCCGAATTTCCTTCAATGTTCGTTCCTTCAAAATCTTTGCCGCTTCGGTTAAAGCCGCGATGTCTTTTTCAAATTCATCGAGCGATGGCATTTGCCGGTGACGGATTTCATCCCAATGGTTTTGATGAATCCGAAACAAATCCATGAGAAGGAGAACCGTATCGTCGTCCTTGATTTTGTGCTGCCCCTTCCATTTGGCGATGGCCTGCAAAAAATCCTCGTCAAAATCGGGCGGCGTTGTCTGGTCGGGCGCGCTCATGGTTTTGCGGGCAATAGGAATTCCGCCGCCGATTCGATTTCCGCGTAAAATTTGCGCTGCCACGTTTGCAGCCGCTGGCGGTCCAGCAAATGCAAATGGCCGTCGGCCACGGCGGGCGTGATGGTAAGATTGTTGTGGCTCAATTCCTCCACCAGCCAGGGCTGCAATTTGTTCATGGTGATTTCCTTCGCGCCGAGTTCCCTTAACAGCCGCTTGCGGATGACGGAATGGTCAAAAACGGCAAAATCATTGCTGTGAACCGTGTTCCGCAGCACAACGTAGGCGCAAACATTTTTGAGCTTGTCGGTGATGCGGTTAAGCTGGTCAATGCTGTCGGACTCCTGATTGACGGGCATGACGAGCGTGAGCGCGGCGGACAGGTCTTTGAGCGTTGGCTGCAAGGCAATCTCGTCGAAATAATTGAAAAACACTTCGGTGGACGCGGCGCGGCAGTCCACGACGACGAGATCGGTTTTTTCCAGCGCGCGAATCATGGCGTCCAGACCGCGCGGATGGGACAAATCCAAAAATTGCACGTCGTCGCCGTGAAAGCGTTTCAACGTGGAATTTTCGTTGTCGCAGTCGCAGGCGACAAATTTGATATTCTTGTCCTTGAGGTATTGGACGAAGTTGACGGCAAAGAAACTTTTGCCGACACCGCCCTTGCCGTTAAAAATCAAATCGAGGCGTCTGTTCATATTGTTTCTCCGGGTGGAAGCATTTCAACTTTGGCGATGCGCGGCCCGCGCGACGCGAACGCCGAAGTTTCGGCTGGCATGGTGGTTGGTTTGCTGGTTGTGGCCGGCGCGGGCGGCAACTTGGTTTTGGCCGAAGCATCCGGCGTGGTTTTTGGCGAAGCAGGATGGTTGGCATGACGCGAAGCACGCCCCTTGGCGGATGACTTGTGAGCGAGCCTTTCTTTCAGAACGCGGTGACAGAAGTTGGTGACGCAGGTGTCCGAGGCGGGGATGCCGCTTTGCGTCAGCAGTTCACCGATGGCGCGATAGGAAATGCCGCGTTTGCGAAGCGCGGCGATGTCATCCTTGAGTGTCAATAGACGCGAAGCACGCGACTTGGCAGTGTGCGTGTATTGTGACGCGGCAGCGCGGAAGCGATCCAACGCTTCGGGTGGGATGGCATTTCGGTTCATGGGCAACGAAGCACGAGGGAGGCGACATGGTTGGCGGCAAGCGAAGCAGTTGGCGAGGCACTTGACGAAGCAACCAGGTTGGCATGACACGAAGCGCGAATGTGCGCGCATTTGGCGGCGGCTGACACCGCATTGGCGTGGCAGTGCGCGAAGCGCAGAATCCTTCGGTTACGAAGGGGTTCCGCGTGCCTTGTTAAAAAGTTCATTTTCATACTGATTGAGCCACTTGCTGCTTCCGCTGTTGGAGCAGTTCATCCCGCCAGTTTTGCAGTTGCATGGAGACCTTTTCGATGTGGCTGGTTTGTTCGATGGTTCGGGCTTCAATCTGCTCGGCATATTGGTCGCCCAATTCCGTGTTTGGCAGTTGCATCACGGAGTGCGCGGCATGGTCATTGAGCCGTTGGTCGAGCACTTTCAAAACTTCGATGGCGGTGCGTAATTCGGCGGTGGTGGGTTGCATGGTTATGCGGGCTTGTTCCGGGGGCCGTTTTGCCGATTCCCGGATGGATTTGGTTTGTTCGGCTGTGAGGGGATGTGCCCAGGCGTCAGTCAGGCCAAGCCGGGTGGCGGCTTCCTCGGCGGCAATTTTTGTTGGCGCTGCAATAACCGCGCGCAACGGATCGCCCATGACGCGGGCATATTCCCGGTCGGTGAAGTAAATTCCCCAGAGTTCTTCGCCAGACTTTGGCGTCGGCATTTCGATTACTTTCATGCCTGCCAGTGAACCAGTTTCCGCCGGTTGCTTTGTTCCATTTTGGAACAAAATAGAACCGGCCTTTTGGCAGACTCATTCCCGATGGTCACGGCCAAGACGCAATACAATTTGAAGAACGCAAAGGAATACTTTGAGGAGCATCTTTGCGTGGGGGATTATTACGATGAAGGGCAGCGGGTGACGGGCCAGTGGTTTGGCGTGGGCGCGGAACGCTTGGGTTTGACCAGCAAGGTTGGCGCGGAAGCCTTTTTGCGTCTTTGTGAGAACCGGCATCCGGCATCCGGCGAGACATTGACGCAACGGCTGAATACCACCCGGAAGGATGAGGCCGGCGACAACACCGCCAATCGCCGGATTTTTTATGACTTCACGTTCTCGCCGCCAAAGTCGGTTTCGGTCGCGGCACTGGTCGGCGTGGATGAGCGGATTTTGGAAGCCCATGCCCAGGCTGTCCGTTCGGCGATGAGGGAATTTGAAGCCTTTGCCACAACGCGCGTGCGGGTCGGCAAGGCCGACTATGACCGTTCCACCGGTAATTTCGCCGCTGCGATGTTCACACATGACACCTCCCGCGCCCTGGACCCGCATCTGCACACGCATTGCATCGTCTTCAACGCGACGTTTGATGCTGTCGAAAATCGCTGGAAGGCGTTGCAAAATTTTGAACTGCTGCGCGCCAAGAAATTCGCCGAGAATGTTTATTACCATGAGCTGGCCCGCAAGCTGCGCGGGTTCGGTTATGGGATTCGCAACCTGGCGCGCGGGGATTTTCAAATCGAGGGCATTTCGGATGACATTTGTGAACGCTTTTCCAAGCGGCATACGCAGATTGATGAGGCCATTAAAAAGTTGCTGGCCGAAAAGCCGGAATGCGCGGGCGGTGACTTGATGGCGATGCGCCGGTTGATTGCCACGGCGGAGCGGGCGCGGAAGCAGAAGGAATTGAGCCATGACGAGCAACGGGCGCTATGGGATGTGCAGTTAAGTGAAAGCGAGCGCGCCGCCTTGCACCGCCTGCCGAATCATGCGGAAACAGTCACCGGCAATCGAATGAGCGTGGGTGAGTCTGTCCAATGGGCAGAGGATCATCTGTTCGACCGCAACTCCGTCGCGCTGGAATGTCAATTATGGCAGCAGGCATTGGAACATGGGCGGGGTGAAAATTTCACCGTGGATGAACTCAAGGAATTCACGCGACGGCGTCCTTACATCCGTAACCCGGAGCATCCCAACGAAGTCACCTTGCGCGAAGTGTTGCAACGGGACATGGAAATTGTTCAGACCGTCAAGGATGGCGCGGGGAATTGCCAGCCAATGATGGAACATTCTTACACGGCCAATCCAAAGTTGGATGAGGAACAACGCCTGGCTCTGGACACGCTGCTGCGCTCCACCAATGCGGTTTCGCTTTTCCGTGGCGGCGCGGGCACGGGCAAGAGTTTCGTCCTGCGCGAGCTGGTCGGGCATATCCGGCAATCGGGCAGGCGCGTGGTCGTCCTCGCGCCGCAACGCCAGCAAATCGTGGACATGGAGCGAGACGGTTTTCCGTCGCCAACGACGGTGACAAATTTCCTGCTCAAGCGTGAGTTAATCGCCGGTGCGGTAATCGTCGTGGATGAGGCCGGGCAGATTGGCGGCCGGCAGATGTCCGAACTGCTCCGGCTGGCGCGCGAGCGAAATGCGCGGGTGATTTTGTCGGGCGACACGCGCCAGCATGGAGCGGTCGAGGCGTCCGATGCTCTGCTGGCGATTGAGCGGTATTCCGGTATCAAGCCGGTCGAGCTTCACACGATTCGCCGCCAAGACCCGGCGCTTGGCCGCAGCAAAAAGGAAAGTTCCGAAATCAAGCGGTATCGCAAGGCGGTGGAAGTGGCGGCGGCGGGCAAACTGGCTGAATCGTTTGAACACCTGGACAAAATGGGTGCGGTGGTTTCCTGCGGTTTGGGTGAACAGGCGGACAAGCTGGCCGATGAGTATGTCCGGCTGACGGAAGAAAAGGCTTCCGCCGTCGTGGTATCACAGACATGGGCGGAAGTGCATCGCGTCAATTCAAAGGTGCGTGATGGCCTTAAAGGAAAGGGATTGCTCGGTGCAAATGACGTGATGGTGCAGGCATTGGACAAAATGCATTTAACCAACGCGCAAAAGCGCGACAAACGATTTTATCCGCAAGACGCGGTGATTGTGTTCAATCAGAAAGTGCGGCAAGCCGAACCGGGGGCAAGGGGAAAGCTCATGGGCATCGTCAAGGCCGGTGTTCTGGCCGAAGTAAATGGCCGTTGCGTCATTGTTTCAAACAAGGTGCTGGATAAAATCAACGTCTGCCTGCCGCGCGAAATTCCCGTCGCGCAAGGCGACAGATTGCATCTCAAGGCCAATCGCAAGCTGGCCTCCGGCACTCGTGTCACCAACGGTGAGTTGGTCGCCGTCAAATCCGTTTACGCCAACGGAAACATTGAACTGGCTGACGGCCGGATTTTAGACAAAAGTTTCCGTGAATTTCTGCCCGGCTACGCCGTCACCTCCTACGGTTCACAAGGTAAGACCGTGGATTACGTTCTCTTTTCCGATTCCACCGTCAAGGCCGCGACGAACGCGCAACAATGGTATGTCACCATTTCGCGCGGGCGGCGCGGCGTCCGTATCTTTACGCCCGACAAGGAGCAGTTGCGCGAGAATCTGGCGCGTTCCGGCCACAGGCCGCTGGCGTTGGAATTTGCCGGTGGCCTGCGCCCGTTCCATCGCAATCCGCTTTGGGACCGGCTGCATGGCCATCTTCTGCGGTTTGGCCGATATGCCGCCGACACGTTTTGCCGATTGAAACAATCCCGGCGTCATTCTCAACCAGGACAGAAACATGAACACCAAATCTCCCGAATGTTACACCACTGATACACAGGCGCGCTGCTTGCGCGTTCAAATGACGGCAACCCGTTGGCTCGTGCTGCCGCTGGATCAGTTCGTTTTTGCTGATCTGGACAGTGATGGCAAGGAACAAAAACTGCGTCTGGTTTTTGCCACGCATGAAATTTTGGTTGCCGGCCACGTTTTGCAGCGGATTGAAACGGCCATTCACCGGCTGGAATTGTCCGGCCTGATGAAACTGCCGGAGAAATATCATGCGCTGATTGCCGAAAACCAGCCCAGGATTCGGGAAATTGTCGTGACTGAAAACAAGCCTGGCATTTCGCCATCGTCACTCAATTAGTTAGAGACCTCTCGGCTGGTCCCGACGAATTCCCTCATTTGGCGCTTCGCGTTGTTCGGCTTCTTCCATTTCAAAGAAAGCGCGCTCTTTGAAACGAAAGACGAAGGCGACCAGATTTGTAGGGAAAGATTGCACCGCCGTGTTGTAGGTTAAGACCTCTTCGTTGTATGCGCCCCGCACAGCCGCGAGCATATCTTCTGTATTTGTCAGGCTTTGTTGAAGTGCAAGGAAATTTTGATTGGCTTTTAGGTCCGGGTAGGCTTCGGCAACGGCGTAAAGCGATTTCATCTTCACGTTAAGCGCGGCTTCCGCTCTCGCACGTTCCTGAATAGAGACCGCGTTCATGGCGGCGGCTCGTGCGCGCGTCACGTTTTCGAGCGTGCTGCTCTCGTGCTTGGCATATTCCTTGACCACCTCGATGTATTTATACACAAGGTCGTATCGGCGTTTTAACTGCACATCAATTTGCGCCCAGGCTTTGCGCGTCCGGTTACGCAAATATACGAGCCGATTGAACGGTTTTATTATGCAGAAAATTGCGCCAACAATGAGTATGACAATGCCCCAAACCAAAAGACCGATTAGAGGATGGCTGGACGCCAGCTTCATCGCTGGTTGCGGAGTGGACGGCTGCGTTGGGGTTGGTGGATTGGATTGTCCCGTCATTTCAGCGTCTCTCTTATGGAAGTCGTCCCATGTGCTGAAAAATTTTGCGTCAGAAGGCTTCTGCCCATATCCGGGCCAATAAATGTAGCTTGGGCGAAATCCTTGTTTTTGGACCATCCACGCCGGAATGGGATTGGAACGCGCTTCTTGTTTCGGCGCTGTGATGGAGGATGCTTGAAAGCCATCGAAACTCACGGTGGAGGCAAAATGCGAGTCGGAAACCGAATACAACTCCATCCCACCCGTCACATCCGCCGCCATCTCATTGAATGGGGGAGTTTCACCCACTTGAATCCAATTGTTTGTGTCGGTGCCGTAAAAGGCGGCTATCTTGCCATCCACAAGCGCAAGTCGCAGAAACGCCCCGGCCTGTCCCATCATCGCCGACGGAATAGGAACGTTTCGGTTTTGAAGGGTGCGTCCATCAATGGCCTGTCGCGTGAAAAATGCCAGCGTTCCTCCCGACGGAAATGCCATGATGCCAACGTCAAGACCGTGGGCACTTAACAATAAACCGCCGCCAGATCGAGGGTCGCTCAAGTCAGAGGTCTGTATTTTTACAACAAGTTCAGTTTCAGATGGAACTGGCTTCAAAACACTCACGTTATGGTATCCGCCGCGTCCGCTGGTGTTCGCTCCGGCCAAAATCCATTTGCCATCTGCATATTTGGCTTGGCCCGCATAGTCAGGCTCACCGTGTATGTCCACATTCCAATTGTTAGGCAACGATTCTGGCGTTGTTGTGGCGGGTGCGGGCGTTGCCTGCAAATGTGTTACTCGTTCCTCGCAAACTCCGTCAGCGTAGATTCCGGCAAATAATTCGGGGCGTTGGCCAGCCCAAAATGTTTTAATTGGAACGCCAATGGAATGCCATTCCTTACCATCCTTGCTGTAAGAAGCCAGAAAATAGCTGCCTGAACGGGTCAACTTCAACCAAACGGGAAATCCGATGCCCTCACACTGGATATAATTACCATAAAGCTGCGGACGGTCTGACGCTTCATCCCACGAAAAATAGAGGTGCTGCCCTTGAGGATCCAAAACCAAACCCGCCTTTCCTGCCGTGGGTGCGAGCGATGACCACATCATGATGCCGATATGTGCATTCGCCTGGCCAGTTGCATCGGTGATTTCCAGCACCGTTGAAACGTCGCCGTTGAAATTCTTGTAAATTATCGCTGACCGCGACGGCCCTGTTTTTATGTTCCAAGTGCCACTGTCATACTCAACGGTCGCGTCAGTCACCAATCTGCCTCCATTACCCAAGCCCGTCACCTGCCAGTCTGGTGGCAGGACACCACCCACGGCGGGCTTTGCGAAAAAAACGAATACGAAGATTGCGACGAGAGCTGCAACTTTGGAAATGCGAATGCTAGAAGTGCAATCATTTCCTTCTGACTGGTTCATAGTTTTGGCTGGCAAGCTACATTTGGTCACAAGAAACGCAAACATTTTTTGTGGCAAACCTTTTCCGCGTGTTGACCGTTTTTTCACGTTTGCTTCGGCCTGCGGTTCCGCGAATGGGAAAGTGGAGCGGAGGCGGAGAGACGGAGGAACGCAGTCGGAGCGAAACGACCGTCGGCGAGCCGCAGGCGGAAGCACGCCGATCATTCGGCACCATGCGATGCCGCTCGTGACGAGCGCGCTTTTTGCGAAACGGAACGGGCGTGGTCGTGAGGGAAACAGGGCCGACCGTCAGCCCGTGAAGTGAAGCAAGAATGTGCGTTGGTCACGGCGGAAGGCTGGTGAAAAAAATTTTACAACGCTGCCATCAGTTCCTTCATCCGCGCCTTGTCCTTTTTCCAAGTTTTCACCGTCATTCTTGCGAGAATCTCCCGCATTTCATCCCTGGGAGATTTTTGTCCATTTGTCAGTAGTTTTGGCATGGCTGACTGCAACGCCTGCCGGAACGCTTCCTGTCCCGGCTGAAAATAATGTTTCAACACGATGTCCGTTGTCTTGTGCCCCGTCACTTTTTGCACCAATTCCAACGGGACGCCAGCGGTCAGTGCCAGCGTCACCCATGTCACGCGGAAGCTGTGAAAATCCCGAACACTCGCCCGCCGCAAGCCTTCTTTCCGTGTTACATGAATTTCTCCCCGAATAACACATTTTTCACCGTTTGGGTGCGAACGCCGAATTGATGTATCCGGCTTTTGCGGCACTACATTTCCACCGGCTGTTTGTGGCACTTCGTCTTCGTCTCGAAAACCCGCCGCAGCCAGCACCTTTTTTACACGCCATGTAATACCGTCAGGATTTTCTTGATACATCCGCGCCTCCTCTGGAAAAACGAAGCTGTCATTTGATTTTTGACTTCTGGCAGCTAATTTAAGCTCGTCATACAGCATTGGAAAAATCGGAATGCTCACCGTTTGTCCCGTCTTCGCCGTTTTTACAGTGATGAATCGCCGCTGCAAATCCACATCTTTCCATTGGAGCAAACAACAATCTCCGCGACGCATGGCGGTGCAAATCCCTGTGACCAGTATCGGTCGGATAAACTCATCCGTGCGGGCCGCGTCCATGATTGCCGCCAGTTCCTCTGGCGAATACGGCTTGCGGAAAACCGTTTCCGTCTCGCGTGTTGGCAAGTCCGAGAATGGATTGATGGCTCCAGCGGGGAGAAGGTGTTTGAATGTCGCCCGCAGCAGTTTGAGTGTATCATTCCAAGTTTTGGCTGTGACGCCACGGTTTGACTCTGCATCCATAAACGACCGCGCCGCCATGCGCGTCACATGCGTGATTTCCACTGTCTTCACGTTCTCTCGATGCACAAACTCGGCGAACCGCTTGAGCGTGGATTGACATTGCGATGCGTAGCGGGCATTTGGCTTACGTTTGCGCGGAATCTCTGACCATTCTTCGGGAAGATTTGTGAGAAGCACAGACCGGATGGCTTCCCCCGTTTTAATCTCGTAAAGTTTTTCCACCAGCCTCGCCGAACCTTGTTTCGTGCGCGCCTCCTCGACAATGCCATCCAACTTTGCCTGTGCCGCCGCGCGGGAACGCTCGAATGCTCCGTTGCCCTCATCGCGCAGCGAACGCGAAGCCGGTGGTATCCCGGCGATCTTTGTGAACAGGTTGGGGCGAAAAAGGCGGCCATTGATTTCGTAACGACCATACCAAGTTGGTCGCAGGCTGCCGTCTCGTTGAGTTCGTAATTCGAGTGGCATAATCGTAATATATCGGTTTATGAAACACGGTGAAACGAAGCGATACGCCCCGAACACCTATGTTCCAAAAATACCACACAACATACCACACAACAAGATAAAAATGGCAATAACTTGAATAATATAGGGTTTTGTCGTAATACATTCTGGCTCATAACCTGAAGGTCGCAGGTTCAAATCCTGCCCCCGCAACCAATTTCATCCCACCCGCCGCCATCCCCCCGGAAATTGGAACAAAGTTATCTTGCGTGAGCGTCGCGGATACCGATTTCCTTCATGGTATTCGTGAGACGAGTATTCCAAACGCCAGGATACGCTCCATCAAGCGACGGATCCGTGTCCAGACACATATTTAGTATGCTTGCGGCATCAGAACCGCCGTGGTCCTCTACAAATCGTTCCGGGTCGTCGTCAAGACTCCATTGTCTAGATTTGATGATGGGCACAATCCATTCGGCGCGCAAAGGCTCACCCAATGCGCAGAGCACCTTCACGCACGCAAAACGCACTTTCATGCTGTTGTCATTGAGATGCTCCTTAAGCTCGGGAATGATCCGCTGGTCGCCAATATCTGAAAGCACCCGCACTGCCCAAGCCAAATCCACATTGTCCTTACCCACCAGCCAGGCCGACTTCTCCGTTTCCCAGTCCATTTTGTTCAACGCGCGCAGGCTGTTGGTTTTGGCCACCACATCCCGTGCGCCGATACCATCCAGCTTAGCCAACATTTCCTGGGCACGCTTCAGGAGGCGTTCCTTGTCCGCCGGCAGCACTGTCAATTTGAACCGGTTGGTGATATGGCTGGTTAAACCGTTGGAGAGAAATTTGTTCAATGATCCAGTAATAAAACTTCCCTCGGGCGTGCTCGGTAAATAATCGTCAACCCAATTCAGTCCATCTCCAGATTGCAGTGAACCGCTGCGCATCAGTCTGTTCGTCCCCGGCAACTGGCCGAAATCAAGCCATCGGCTCGCGACCACAGTGTATTCGCCGGGTTGCTTGAACTTGATAAATGTCGGCAAATACAATCGGTCCACATAGACGCTGCCAGGCTTGATCTCTGTCATCCCGGCCACAGTCGAGAAGGCAAACATACCGTTGCCATACTCATCCGGGACTTTGGCTCCTCTGGCATCAAAAACCTCGATTCGGTAGGCGCCATGCACGCCCCATTGAATGCCGTTGACACTCATTAAAATTGATTTGCTGCCTGTGTTGGTCAGGTTGAACGCCAGATAAATGGGTTCACCAAGAGTGATCTCAGATTTCTCCGGCGTGAATCCGGCCGCATATTGAATCTCGTCGCCGAAGACAAGACTGCTCCAAACCAGCATGACCAGCAGGCCTAAAGCGCGGCATGTAATTGCGGGCCGAGGTGGAACAAAATTTTTCATATTCACATTATACAACACGCCACCGGCAGGTTTATTAGAGACTATTTGCAGCAGCCTGACAATAAGGTGACGGCTTTGCTGCATTCATGCTTGTTACCTACGCCGATTGACGCGGAAGGTCAAAACAAAAAGTTCTCCGAGTGACGACCGTCTGGCCGCGCCGTTTTCTTCTCTTTCATTGCCACAATCGCCGGTCTCAATAAACTGTGTGCGTGAAATCCAATGGCGCGGTTTATCTTGTCGGCGCCGGGCCGGGCGACGCGGGGCTGCTCACGTTGCGCGGCGCGGAATTGCTCCGCCGCGCCGACGTGGTGGTCTATGACGCGCTCGTCAACCCCGCCCTGCTCCGCCTCGCGCCGCCGTCCGCTGAATTGATTTCGCGCGGCCACAACATGGCGATGCCGCAGGACGAAATCACCGCGCTGCTCATCGCCCGGGCGCACGCGGGCAAATGCGTCGTCCGGCTCAAGGGCGGCGATCCCTACATTTTCGGGCGCGGCGGCGAGGAAGCGGAGGCCCTGGCGGCGGCGAAGATTCCATTTGAAGTGGTGCCGGGCGTATCGTCCATCGTGGCGGCGCCGAATTACGCGGGCATTCCGCTCACGCACCGCGAACATTGCTCCAGCTTCACGGTCTTCACCGGCCACAGCGATTCGGCGGACGCGGCCACAGCGTCGCATTACGAGCAAATCGCCAAAATTCCCGGCACCAAGGTTGTGCTGATGGGCACGGAAAATCTCGGCGACTGGACGAAATCTCTCATCGCGCACGGGATGCCGCCGGAAACTCCGGTGGCCGTCATCCAATGGGGCACGCTCGGAAAACAGAAATCGGTTTTCGGCACGCTGGCGACGATTGCAAAACTGGCGGCGGAGAAGAAGATTTCGCCGCCCGCGCTCACCATCGTCGGCGACGTGGTCAAGTTGCGCGGGAAATTGAACTGGTTTGAAAACCTGCCGCTGTTCGGAAAACGAATCGTCGTCACACGTCGAATTGGAAGGGACGCCGTGTCGGCGTCCCCAAATTTCAGGGACGGCGACACGCAGTCCCTCCCAAAACGGCTCGCGGAGTTGGGCGCGGATGTGCTCGAACTGCCGACCATCAGAATCACGCTGCCGACGGAGAAGGACGCCATCGTGGATTGCCTGCTGGAATTGAACGCCTACGACTGGCTGGTTTTCACGAGCGCGAACGGCGTGACGGCGTTCTTCGATTTGTTCTTCAAGCGCTTTCACGACATGCGCGACATCGGCGGTGCGCGCATCGCGGCGGTCGGCCCGGCCACGGCAGCGAAATTACGCGAGCTGCATTTGCAGGTGGACTTGACGCCGGAGGATGCGACCGCCAAAAAGCTGGCCGAAGCATTTGCAAAATTCGAGACCATCGAGAATCTGAAGATGTGCCTGCTGCGGGCGGAGGTGGCGAACCGCGAATTTCCGGAGGCGCTGGAGGAATTGGGCGCGATTGTGGACGACATCGCGATTTACAAAACCGTGGCCGAGACAGAAGACCCCGCCGGCGCGGGCGCGCGGCTGCTGGCGGAAGGCGCGGACTGGGTGACGTTCACGAGCGGCTCGACGGTGGAACATTTCCACGCGCGGTTTGATCTGCCGAAACTGGTAAAGAAATTTCCAGAATTGAAAATTGCCTCCATCGGCCCGGAAACAACAAAAACCATCGCCGCGCACGGATTGAAACCCGCGCTCGAAGCGAAGGAGCACACGATAGATGGTTTGATTGCCGCGCTGCTGAAGGCGTCAAAAATTTAGGACGCCGTTCGGAGCAAGGTAGATTTGACTGCGGCGGCAAGCGGAGCGCGATGCCGCTTTGGAACAAACAGGCGACTGGATCGCCCGAAAAGTTGCTGTCGCTGCCGCGTTTTGCAAGCGCACTCCAAAAGCTGCTGCTTATGGAAAAGTGGCCTCCGTTTCCGAAGGCCGCTCTTTTCCCGTCATTTGCCTCTGATGGAAATTGCAGCGGACTTCAGCCCGTCGGATTCGGCTTTCAGCGTGATGCTCCCCGGCTGACCGGCCTTGGCGCGGACGATTACCAGCGCCAGTCCGTTGTAGGCGTTGTGTTCCGGCAATTGGAATGATTCAAAGCTCGTCGCGTCGCCGTTGTCCGTGGCGACGATTTCGCCGGGACCGGAGATTTCGAACTTGATGTGGTTCTTCGACTGCGGGACGAGGAGGCCGTCCTTGTCCGCCACCGTCACGGTGATGAAGGAAAGGTCCTGGCCGTCGTCGGCGATGGTCGCTCGGTCAGCCTTCAACGTGAGCTTCGCCGCCGGGCCGGTCGTTTTCATCACGTCGGTTGCCCAGCGTTTGCCGTTCTTGTAGGCAACCACCTTGAGCGTGCCGGGCTGATAAACCACATCGTCCCAACGCAGCCGGTATTCGTTTTGACCTTTTTTCTTCAAGCCGAGCGATTTGCCGTTCAAGAAAAGTTCCGCCGAATCGCCGGAAGTATAAACGTGAACCGGCGTGACTTGATTGGTGCGATCCGGCCAGTTCCAGTGCGGCAGGATGTGCGCCATCGGCAAATCGGGACGCCAGCGCGCCTGGTAAATATAGTAGCGGTCCTTGGGAAAACCGGCGAGGTCAACGATGCCGAAATAGGAACTGCGGGCGGGGTCGTTGCGGTTGCCGTAGGGCGTCGGCTCGCCGAGATAATCAAAGCCCGTCCAGACAAATTCGCCGGCGACGAACGGATATTTGTCCTGTCCTGTGAATTCCGTGTCCGGCGGCGTGGCCCATGGCGGCGCGTAGAGATCGTAGGAACTAACCTGATTATTCGCCCGCCCGGCGGCCTTGTTGTTGCTAACGGGGAAAAAGTATTCGCCGCGCGAGCTGACGCACGAGGCCGTCTCGCTGCCGAACAACGGCTGAATGGCATTGGCCGCGCGGAACCGGCCATAATCGTTTGGCTTGTAATTGTAGCCGAACACGTCCTCGTTTTTCGCAAAGCCATTGAAGCCGGCATTCACGTCGCTGTTCGCGGAGGTCGTCGGGCGCGTCGGGTCTTCCTGATGCGCGATGGCGGTCAGTTCCGACGCGATCCAAAACTTGTTCGGCCTGCCCTGCTCGCCGACTTCATTGCCGATGCTCCACAAAATGATCGAGGGATGATTCCGGTCGCGGTGCAGTTCCGCGCGCCAGTCGCGCTCGTGCCAGTCGTCAAAGATCAGATGATAATCGTTCCGCGTCTTGCCGGATTCCCAGCAATCGAACGACTCGTCCATCACCAGCATTCCGAGCCGGTCGCAAATATCGAGCAACTCCGGCGAAGGCGGATTGTGGCTGGTGCGGATGGCATTGCATCCGAAGTCCTTCAAAATTTGAACCTGCCGCTCAAGCCCACGCGTGTTGATCGCCGAACCCAGCGCGCCGAGGTCGCTGTGATCGCAAACGCCGTTCAGCGGCACGCGCTTGCCGTTCAACAGAAATCCGTTCGTGGTCGTGAATTCAATCGTGCGGACGCCGAATGGGGTTTCGTAAGAATCAACTGTTTTGCCGGCCTGTTGAATCGAAGTGACGACAATGTAACGCTGCGGTTTATCAAGGCTCCAAAGCTTCGGATTTGGAATTTCAACCGTGGCCGCGAAGTCACGCGTTTTGCCAGCGGAGATAAATATAAATTGCGGCTCTAATTGTGAGTTTTGTAGCGCGGTGCTGGCGAGCGCGCGCTTCGATTTGGTGCCGTCCACGCCGAGTTCAAAAATTTCATTCTTCACCGTCACGGCGGCCTCCGCATCGGCGTCGTTGTCCACATTGACCTGTATTTTCACCGTCGCCGACTTTGCGCTGACCTCCGGCGTGGTGACGTAAGTGCCCCAATGCGCGATGTGGACGGGCGCGGTCTTGACGAGCCAGACGTTGCGGTAAATGCCGCCGCCCGGATACCAGCGCGACGAATCCGGTGGATTGTCCAGGCGGATCGCCACGACATTTGCGCCGCCGAAATTCAGATACGGCGTCAGTTCCACCTGCCATGAGGCGTAGCCATAGGGCCAGCCGCCGGCAAATTTTCCGTTGACCCAGACCGTCGCGTAGGCCATCGCGCCGTCCACGTCCAGGTAGATTTTTTTGCCCGCGTCCGCCGCCGGGATGTCGAGATGCTTGCGATACCACGCGACGCCGGACCACGGCAGCCTGCCGGTTCCGCCGGGCAACGCCTGATCAAACGGCCCCTCGATGCCGAAGTCGTGCGGCAGGTTCAACAGCCGCCACTGTCCGTCATCAAATTCGGGCTGCGCGAAGGAAATGCTGCCGCCGGGCTGGCCGGCCGGGCGCGCGGCGGGCGCGTTCGTCGTGAACGGATTGCCCGTCGGCAAATCCCACTGGCTGATGGCCGCGTAATTCAGGTTCGTTCCGGCTTCGGGCGCGTCGCCCTTGATGAAACGCCAGTTGGCGT
>Ga0181520_10001582_pt1 | contig 45790 bp, 41 predicted proteins | sample PEATcosm2014_Bin_29_FD_132451 | JGI IMG/M metagenome (GOLD analysis project Ga0181520, IMG submission 132451) | Peatland microbial communities from MTU Mesocosm Facility, Houghton, MI, USA - PEATcosm2014_Bin02_30_metaG | ecosystem: Environmental > Terrestrial > Soil > Wetlands > Peat | place... | reverse complement strand
TTCTGACTCTGCACTTAATTAGCTACAAGAAAATGGCGTGTGCCCGACCCCTATATACTGTACGCATGGTCATGTGACCAAAAAGTGGCTAGGAAGTGGCTAGGTTCGCCGCAAAAGTGGCTAGGAAATGGGTCAAAGTGGCTAGGTATTGTCTAGGTATTTCGGCTGTGGCGAGACTATCGTTAGAGTGTCAAGCGATCATATTCCCGCAGTTTCCGCAGGGCGATCAAGACCTTTAGGGAAACTTGAATACGCTCATAGACGTAGAAAATCGTCGCAAAAACTCAAGAAAGGCCTTTTTTCGATGTGGTCACACAACTGCCTGACCCGAAACGGCTGGTTGCTCGCTGCGGCCGAGGCGGGAGAAACGCCGCCAAATGCACTTTTTTCTGACTTTTGCGCAGGCTGGTCCCACCCTACGGCCGGTCCACAAATCCCGGCTGGCCCTGGACCACTTCGATCGCCGCCAGCATATTCTCCAGCGGCGCGTCGCCTTCCACGTCGTGGGCGGGGGCAAAGATATAACCGCCGTCGCGGCCCAACTCCAGCAACCGGCGGGTCTCGCGCCGCACGTCCTCGACGGTGCCGAACGGCAGGGTTCGCTGTGTTGAAAGGCCGCCGTGGAACGCCAACCGCCCGCGATAGCGGGGCAGCAACTCGGCAACGTCCATCACCTCCGGCTGGAAGGGATTGAAACAGTTCAGCCCGATGGCCAGCAGATCGTCGAACAACTCATCGACGTCGCCGCAGGAATGGATCATCACGAACTTGCCCGCCGCGCGGACCAGGGAGTACATCCGCTGGAGTTGGGGCAAGATGAACCGCCGCCACAGGCGGGGGCCCATCTGCAAGCCGTGTTGCTGCCCCCAGTCGTCGCCGAAATAGACGGCATCGATGTCGTACTTCAGGGCCTCGCGGACTTGGGCCAGGTTGTAATCGGCGATGCGGGCCAACAAGGCCTCGACAAACTGCGGCTCATCCAGGAAGTCGGCCATCAGCGCCTCCATGCCGCGCAGGGTCCAGGCCCGTTCATACAGCGAGAAGCCGATCTGAAAGACGCGGAAACGGTCCGGGTAGCGGGCAAGCTTGTCGCCGATATCGGCAAAGAAGCGGGCTTCGACCGGATTGGGGAATTCGTAGCCCGTCAGGCTCGGCCGGGCGAGCACCTGCCCCTCCACGTTGCCGATGTCCCGGTCGATGCTGCGGTCCCAGACCACGCCGAACACGTCCTGCACGCGGTTGTCGCCGAGATCGGAGAAGAAGCCGATTTCGCCGCCAAGCTTCAAGAGGTGGTTTTGCAGGGGACCTTCCACGTCGTCGCACCCATAGTGCCGCTGCAGCTTCTCCTTGGCCTCCTGCGTGAAACCCATCGACCAGGGCACGTAGGGCGGCCGTTTTCCTTCAAGGACCAGGCGGACGACATCGCGTTTTTGCATGGCGGGGTGGCTCGTAGTTGGAACGGGTCCGTGAGAATCGGCGCAGTCATGTACGGCATCCTCCATCGTTATACTGCCCATGGATGACGGTAACAACTGCCCAACGCAGTTTTGAAGAGGACTGAAATATAATCCGCACTGGGGCAGGCCGTTTTCGCTAACCAAGCATATTTCTGTCAATCATATTTCTGTCATTACTTCAGAGTTCTCCAGCCCAAAAAGTTCGTATTGCTCCAATTCTCGTGTATCGCGATAATGGCACACAGCACCCGAAAGATGACTGCGCGCAGGCGCTTACGGATCGGAATGCCGAGGTCTCGACGAGGAGGCGGAAGATGGCGCAAGCTGTTCTCCGTCAACACGTTGCAAGCACTTGCTTAGTGATTCCCTGCGGCCTCGGTGCTAAAATTGCTAATTTGCTAGTTTCCAGTGTGACACGGATCGTCGCGTCTGCCGTCACTAATTTCGTCTTGTACAAGGTAAGGATCATGCGTACACGAAATCTCTCATTTGCTTGGCGTTGGCTATGTGGCGTTGGTTTGCTGGCAATGTTTGGCCAGATGGGGTCCGCGGCGCGTGCCGACGAGGTTCCCCCGCCGCTGCCGATGGCCCCCAACGGGGCAGCCGTCGGCGACCCGAACGGGGCGGCAGGCCAGTCCGATCCCAATGTCGAGGTCCTGACTCGCGGACCAGTACACGAGGCCTATGCCGTACCCGTGTCGGCGGGCCAGACGACCGGCGTGATCGTTCCCAAGCAACCCGGCCCCGCGGTCGAAGAGGTGCCCCCCGACATGAAACCCGAGGGCGGAAACGCGGTGTGGATCCCCGGCTACTGGAGTTGGGACGACGATCGTCACGACTTTCTCTGGGTCAGTGGCGTTTGGCGCGTGCCCCCGCCCGGTTATCGTTGGATGCCCGGCTACTGGCAGGAAGCACCGGGCCAAGGGCATCAATGGGTTTCCGGTTATTGGATGCCCGCCCACCTCGAAGAAGCGACCTTTTTTCCGCAGCCTCCGCAAAGCATCGAAAATGGCCCCACGAGCGCAGCCCCGGGTCCAAACTTCTTCTGGATCGCCGGCCATTGGCAATGGCTGGGAACGCGTTACGTCTGGCAACCGGGCTACTGGTCGGTGTGCCAACCGGACTGGATCTGGATTCCGGCGAGCTATTATTGGTGCCCGCGCGGCTGGGTCTACATGCCCGGCCACTGGGATTACCCCTTGGTCCGTCGCGGACTGGTCTTCTCGCCCGTGTATTTCGCCGGACCGGTGGCCGTCTATCGCCCGGCGATCTGCCTGGACGTAGGCGCGTTCAGCATTTCGCTGTTCGCCCGACCGGCCTACGGCCATTACTACTTTGGCGATTATTACGATGATCGTTACGTGGCCTGGGGCATTCATCCCTGGTTCTACTACAATTCGCCGCGGTTCGGTTACGATCCGCTGTACACCTACTACCGCTGGTATCACGTCGAGCACTTGGGCGAGAGGCAGTGGGACGACCACCTGCACGGCTGGCACGAATACTACCGCGGCCATCCGGACATGCGTCCGCCGCACACCTTGGCGGCTGAGCGCGCGATGATGGCCTCGCACCCGGGGATGGTGCGGGCCGATCTGCACATGGCCCGCGACATCCATCAAGCCGGCGGCATGCGGCTGCAGGCGGTCTCCGCCGCCGAGCGCGCCCAGATACACCAAGCAGCCCGGGAGACGACGCACTTTGCCGCCGAACGCCAGCAACTCGAACGCTCGGGTGGCGGTGCTGTGCGCGGCCAGCCGGAGAGGGCCAGCCTGACGAGCATGTCCAGCTTCAAGTCGCCGAATCTTCCGGGCGCGTCGCCCGCGAATACGGCCCTCAGCCGCGCCGGCAGCACGGCTGCGGCCACCAGCCCAGCGGGACGCGCCGCCACCGGCCCAGCGGGACGCGCCGGCGTGAATCCTGGCTCGCCCGCCCCCGGCCGCGCGCCGGCGAAGACCACTTCCAGCAAGTCGAACGCGCGCGACAAGGATAAGGACAAGGACAGGCGATAAACCACCAGCGCAGTGCTATCGGGCGATCCTCTCTGCCGGCAAGGACTATTGTGCTCCAAGCCGTGTGAAGAACTTGGTGTCGCTCGATAGGCTGGACGCATTAGTCCCTTTCGGCAAAAGGGCCTACTGGCCAACGTACCAGCGCCGAAGAAACGAACCGTGCGTACCTCAGAAACAGACCGCGCCATCGAGGCGGCGGTGGAACGGCTGGTAGCCGCGCGCAGCCTGTTGTTCATTACCGGCGCCGAAGTCTCCGCCGATTCCGGACTGCCCACCTATCGATGCAATCTGGCAGCGGTTGCTGCTCCGGCCGGCAACTCCTATCTAACGTTGCCGTAACAGTTTACGAACGTTAATGGCAATTTGTCCCCGCTTTTGAGTGCGACAGGAAAGGCACGCTAATAAATTTCTAACTGAAAACTAACATAATCGCCAAATATGCCTGAACCTGCCATTTCTCGGCGGTTTCTTGGTATTCTTGGCAATCGTGCGGCACCTTTCCGTGATTTGTGACTTTTCAAATGGCTGGGCAACCGCTCCCCGATAGAAGAGAATGGTAACACGTTCTTAACAAAGACTGTACACGTTTGCGATGTCTCGGGATCGCAGGTGTTTGCAGTGCGAGTCAGGAAGTGTCCGCATAGTTCGGGGAGACCGAAAATGAATGTTCGCAAGGGAGATCAAGTGCTGGTGAACGTGGCGCCGTTCATTGGATCGGTGCGGCGGAACAAGCAATCCGTAACCTGCGAGGTGCTTGCCGTGCGTGGCGATGAAGTCGAGGTCCGCACACTGCCTCCCTGCCGGGAATTCGATATTTCGATCGAGTCCTTCTGGATCGATCGCAAAGTCGAGTCCGCCCGCGCACAGAGCGTTGGGTAGGAGTGCTTTTCGTAGCGCGGACTTTAGCCCGCTGTCTTTCGTAGCGCGGACTTCAATCCGCTGCCGAGGACGAATGTCCGCCCCAGACCCTTACGGGTGCTTGATCATCATTGCTAACTGTACGACGCTCAAGAGGATCTCGACCAGGATCAAGATAACGACGTACCATTCCAAGCGAAAGCTGCGGCGGCTTTGCAGCACTTCCAGCACGGTATGCGCCGTGTTCGACACGAGGTCCAGTTTCCGCTCCAGGGCGAGGTGCCGCTCGCGGATCTCGAACTCGTCTTCCAACCGCAGGTAAAGCCGTTCGAGATTGGGATGTTCCCAGATGATCTCCGGCTTGTCGATCACCTCGACCCGTCCCACGAGATTGTGTTCGCTCAGCAGGGCCACGCCGATCTGCTTCAGCAGCACGCCGCCGGAACTGGCGCTCTGGGCATCTTTCTGCAAACTGACGGCGAAGGGCTCGACCAGGTCGAAGCTGCGGCTGGCCCGGGCCTCGTACATGGCCAGCACCGTGCTCTTGCTGAGAATGTCGGCCACGAGCTGGAACCGCTCGATGGCGTAGTCGGCCAATGTCAGCACATTGCCCGTCATGCCCTCGCGCGTGCTGCCGTCGATGTGGATCTCCAGCGATTCGGTTTCCGGGCTGGCATACGGCTGGTGGACCAGGGGCAGAAGTTGGCGGAGCAGATCGCTTTCTTCCAGCGGCGCCACGTTGAAGAGCACGACCGCTCCGTAGCGGAACAGCACGGCAATGCCGCTGGCCCCCGCCGCGATGGCCACCGGGTCGGTTGCCAGGCGGTCCGAGATGCTCAGCGAGCGCAGGTCGAGCCGTTCGCCCACCAATAGCGCGCGGGCCTTGAAATCGGTCTTTCCAGATTGAGACAGCGAGTACATGACATCCAGTTTAGGGGGCGGACACGACTCCCGCAAGCCCGCGTGAGGGGCGCTTTCCGCTTTGACAACCACGGTCCCGTTGCCTTGGCCAAGGCGTAGAGTCTGTTGGCAATAATTCCCCATGTTCTTGGGGGAGAAACTGTCTGTCTCGCCTAGGGTGCCTTGCCGCCCCGACCGCCTTACGGGTATTTACGGGGGGTTTTTGCCGATGTATACTGGATTTGTCTTGATAAGAGATGAATCGTCAGTACACTGAGATTTGGCAATTCCAGAACCCTAACCCCACTTTCTTCCATGACTCACTCCTGTGTTTTCCGCTGGACCTTCCTTTCCACCCTGGCCCTGGCGCTGTGCCAGGCTACGTTCGCGGCCGCGGCCGATGACCCCAAGCCGGCCAACGGCAATCTGGTTCCCCTGAAAGTTGAAATCCCCAAGGCCCTGTTCGTGGGCACGCCCAAGAACATCAAGGCCAGTCCGACCTTGGAGGTTTATTCGGAGAAACCGCGTCCGCCTTTGATGATTCCCGCTGGCTGTACCAACCTGGCCCTGAAGAAGAAAGTGACCTCCAGCGACTCGGCCCCCATCATTGGCGAACTGTCGCTGGTGACCGACGGCGACAAAGACGGCTCCGACGGCAGTTTCGTCGAGTTGGCCCCGGGCAAGCAGTGGGTGCAGATCGACCTGGAAAACCCGGCTGATGTGTCGGCCATCGTTGTCTGGCACTATCACGCCGAGGGCCGCGTTTATCATAGTGTCGTCGTGCAGATCTCTGACGATCCGGAGTTTACCAAGGGCGTGAAGACCGTCTTCAACAATGACTATGCCAACGCCCTGGGCTTCGGCGTGGGCAAGCAACTGGAGTACATCGACGATTATCGCGGCAAGGTCATCGCCGTGAAGGATGAGACCGGCGGGCCGGTGCGCGGCCGCTATGTCCGCTTACACTCCAACGGCAACACGTCGAGCGATCAGAACCACTACATCGAGGTGGAAGTCTACGGCAAGCCTGCCAAATGAGTCGTGACCGAGCGTTGTTGGCGGCCGCGATGTTGGCCATTCTGGTCCTCGCGGCCGCGTTGCGTTTGCCCCGCCTCGCCGAGCGGCCCATGCATGCCGACGAGGCCAACCAGGCGGTCAAGGCGGGGCGGCTGTATGAAACGGGCAAGTACGAATACGACACGACCGATCACCACGGCCCCACGCTCTATTGGCTGACGCTTCCCTCGTTGGCGCTCAGCCGGGCCAAGAGTCTGGCCGACAGCCAGGAAATCGCCTATCGCATCGTGCCCGTACTCTTCGGCCTGGGGCTGATACCTCTCATCTTGCTCCTGGCCGACGGCTTGGGTCCCGTGGCGGTTGTGGCGGCGGTGCTGCTGACGGCGATTTCGCCGGCGATGGTCTTCTACAGCCGCTACTACATCCAGGAAATGCTGCTGGTGTTCTTCACGCTCGCGGCGCTGGGGTGCGGCTGGCGCTACCTGCGCACTCGCCGCCTGGGGTGGATCCTGGCCGTCGGTGCGGCAGTGGGTATGATGCATGCCACGAAAGAGACCTGGATCCTTTCCGCCGCTGCGGCGGTTGGAGCCGCCGCTTTGACATGGGGATGGTCGAGGCTCCGCGATCCGATCGCGGCTAGTACCGAATTGGCAAGTGTGCGGAGCGGGTGCGCGCGGTTGCTTCCGCTGCTGGCCTCAATTCTTGTGGGCTGTGTCGTCGCCGCGGCGTTTTTCTCCATGTTCGGCAAGAACTGGGATGGCCCTTGGCAGTCGATTCGGGCTTATGCCAACTACTTTCGCCGCGGCAGCCAGCAGGGCGACCACTCGGAGCCGTGGTACTATTACCTGCAACTCCTTTTTGCCTATTGGCCTTCCAAGAAGATCTTTTGGAGCGAGGGCTTGATCGCCGTGTTGGCGCTGGTGGGCACAATTTATGCCCTTGCCACTCGTTGCACCGGCCAAACCAAGGGCCGGGCGGCGGCATGCGCTGCTTCACCCGTCCTGTTGCTCCGTTTTCTTGCTTTCTACACGCTTCTCTTGACAGTGCTTTACGCTTTGATCAGCTACAAGACCCCCTGGTGCGCGCTGAACTTCCTCATAGGCATGATCTTGCTGGCCGGCGTGGGTGCGGCGGCCATCCTGCGTTGCTTGCCGAATTGGCCGTTGAAGTTGGTAGCCGCGCTGGTGCTGGCTGTGGGCGCGGGCCATCTTGCCTGGCAGGCCGATCAGTTGAGTTTCAACCCGCGGTATTTTGCCGACCCCAAGAATCCCTATGTTTATGCCCACACGCCGACGCCACTGCCGAATGTGACCGCGCGGCTCGACCGCCTGGTCGCGCAACTCCCGCAAGGCCGCGATCTATGGGTTCAGGTAGTCGTGACCGACAATTACTGGCCGCTTCCCTGGTACTTGCGGAGGTTCAACGAGCAGCGGGTTTGCTATTGGCTCGATGCCAAGGTTTGGAAGCGCGATCTCGATCAATATCCCCCGCCCGCAATTCTCATGCTCTCCGGCGACGTCGATAGCGACGATTTGACGGCCCGCCTGGCCGGCTACGGCGGTCCCGTGTATGCGTCGCTCCGGCCCGGCGTGCTCCTTGCAATCTATGTCCGCAAGGACCTTTGGCCGGCGTACACGGGTCTGTGAGGGGCTATCGGTGCCGTTGACGTTGTCGCCTGCCGCGCGGGTGAACATGGAGACGAAAGTGTCGATGTTCATCCTTTCCGATGAGAATCGCACGGCGCCGTCCCCGTAGAGGAAATTACAGCCGCCACGGTGGAAACTGTAGTTCTCGTTGTCATTCATGCAGTTCACGATCTGGTCGCCATCACCGCAGATCATGCTGTTGCTGAAAAATAACCTCCCTCGTCCGTCCACTGCGCGCCGCTGGCCGTGCCCGTCTGCTGAACTCCAAGAACGTAAGTGAATGGCCGGCCGCAGTCCGCGCCGGCAGTAAAAACATTCGCCGCAGCTCCAAACCATCGACCAGGTTACGCGGTCGCCCAGGGCCAGCGGCCTGCCGTGGAAGTCGCTCGCGCCGTCCGGCCCCGCGGCAACGATGTCGGCCACCATTTCGTGCCCCAGCACACTGGGCACAGGCGCGTGGCGTCGGCCGCAGAAGGACTGCAGGTCGCTGCCACAGACCGTGGCACAGCGGACGCGCACAATCGCCTCGCTGCCGCGTGGCTGCGGAATGGGAAAGCTCTCCTCACGTTCCTCGCCTATGCATCGGGTACCTGGGCAGCCTGGAGTTTTGGCATTATGGGCGACACGTGTGGCGCGGCCAACCATACTGCGTGGGTTGTTCTGAGTCACGGCGGCCAGTTCGTGGTTGCGGAAGTTCCATGAAGGGGCTTTCAAGCCTATTGCCTGGGACTGGGAAAAAGCACGTTCGCCAGCATGACCGCGATAAGCAGTCCCAGGAAGCCGGCGACAACGCTTCCCACCACGTTCAGCGAGGCCATCTTCCAACTGCCGTCGCGAATGAGCTTGAAGGTCTCCCACTCGAATGTCGAGAAGGTTGTGTACCCTCCGCAGAGCCCGGTGCCGACCAGCAAGTACCAGTCCTGGTAGGCGGGCGGCAGCCGCTCCAGGATGATGACAGCGGCCATTCCGATAATGAATGAGCCGCTTACGTTGATGATGAAGGTACCCAAGGGAAAGCCCCGGGCCCATCCGGCTTCGTTGATCCAGCGGCCCAGCCAGTACCGCGCGTAGGTGCCCACGGCACCACCCATGCAGACCAGCACAACGTTGCTCGTCATCAAGGCGAAGAGCCATGCTCCCAAGTATGAAAACCAGTCTTTCAAACTGTATCTCCCAACCAGAGGAAAGTCTCTCGGTAGGAGTCATCGGCAGCGGTGCTTGCCGCTGCGTTTGAAGGCGAACCCCATCGCCACTTCGATACCACAATTCTCATCCGCATCAGCGCTTTCACGTGGCCGTCGAGGCGCCGTCGAGAGCTTCCATGCGCGTGATCTGCACCAGCGCGCAGGTGACTACTCGCTCTGCCGGACCATCCGGTCCACGCGGCCCGGGAATGCCCACCAGGACCGTCGAGCGCGAGACGATCGCCATTTCCGGATGACGCATCTCGTGCTGCTGGCCATCGGACATGGAAATCCGGAAAGGCTGAAATGGCCTCGCGCGAAGTAATTGAAGGACGTCGTCCGGCCGCATGCAAAATTTCCCGCACATACCAATGATTCTCAAATTTTAGCACCCCCGCAGTCCGCTGTCAACTCGACCGCCAAAGTTCGGACCGGAGGTCGCATGCCACGCGGGAGCCCCTTGTACGTCGGGCATGCGGCGGGTAACTTTATGAGTTGACGGGGATGGAGTCCCCCGAAACCGCTACGGCAACTTCCGCGGCTGATGACTCCTACCGGAGCGATTGGCTGCCTGGTGGGCGTATCTGCAAGATTCTTCAAGCTCTCCAGGCAAGTCCTTCAGGAGCTTTTTTCATTCACCCAGCAAGCGATGACGCCTGCAAACTGAAAAGGAACCGCGATCATGGGAAGAAAAATCACATCCGTTCATGCCTTGGAGATCCTCGATTCTCGGGGCAACCCCACCGTGCGAGTGCATGTAACCTTAGACAATGGTGTTGCTGCCTCGGCCTCGGTACCGTCCGGGGCTTCAACGGGCGAGAACGAGGCCCTGGAACTCCGCGACGGCGACAAGAAACGCTACGGTGGCAAGGGTGTGCTCAAGGCCGTGGCAAACGTCAATGGGACCATCGCGCCAAAGCTCTTCGGCCTGGACTCCGCACGGCAGGCGGAGATCGACCGCCTGATGATCGAGTTGGACGGCACGCCCACCAAGAGCAAGCTGGGAGCCAATGCGATCCTGGGTGTGTCGATGGCGGTCGCCCGGGCGGCGGCGATGGCCGCTGAACTCCCACTCTACGCCTATCTGGGCGGGACCGGCGCCGTTCGGCTGCCCGTGCCGATGATGAACATCCTCAACGGCGGCAAGCACGCCGACAACAGCGTGGATTTTCAGGAGTTTATGGTCATGCCCATCGGCGCGCCGAACTTCGCCGAGGCCCTGCGTTACGGGGCCGAGACCTTCCACGCCCTGAAGGGCATTCTCCACAAACGAAACTACGCCACCAGCGTCGGCGACGAGGGCGGTTTCGCGCCAAATCTCAAGAGCAACGATGAAGCCTGCGAGGTCATTATCGAGGCCATCAAGGCGGCGGGCTACGTTCCCGGCAAGGACATCGCCATCGCCCTGGACCCGGCGGCCAGTTCCTTCTACGAAGACGGGGCCTACAACTTGGCGAAATCTGGCCAAGGCAAAAAGACCAGTGCCCAGATGACGGCCCTCTACAAGGCGTGGGTGGAAAAGTACCCGATTATCTCCATCGAGGACGGCCTGGCGGAAAACGACTGGGATGGATTCCGCGAGCACACGGCTGTCTTGGGTGGTAAGATCCAGATCGTCGGCGACGACATCTTTGTGACCAATACGAAGTTCATCGCTCGCGGCATCACGGAGAAGTCCTGCAACGCCGTGCTCATCAAGCTCAATCAGATCGGCTCGGTGACCGAGACCATCGAGGCCATCGAGATGTGCCGCAAGGCGGGGTGGGGTTACGTGGTGTCGCACCGTTCGGGTGAGACCGAGGACGCCTTCCTGGCCGACTTCGCGGTGGCCATGGGCGGCGGCCAGATCAAGACCGGTTCGGCCTGCCGTAGCGAGCGGATCGCCAAGTACAACCGGCTGCTGGAGATTGAAGCGGAATTGGGAAAGGCTGGCGCGTTCGGAAGGTAGCAGTGCTCCGCCAAGTGTTTGGGATACCAGGCTACGCTGTTCCATTTGAGCTTGTATTCGGCAACGAAGATGATCGCGATGACGGCGCTCAGAGCCAGCAACCCGCCTGCAAATCCGAGTTCCAGGCACTGGTCAACAACACACCGCCAACATCCACGAACAGGGTTGTAAACGAGGGAGGCACGTCGATACTCCCGTTGTTTTCACGCTTGATTGTGTTAGCGGACGATCAACACCGTACATGGACTGTGATTGCTCACCTGGTCGGCGGTGTCGCCTAGGCCCGTCTTGCCGCTCGGTTCGCCTCCCGCTCCCAAGACCAGCAGATTGCTCTTCTCTTCCTCGGCGCAGGTAATGATCGCGTCGGCAGGATGACCCTCGCGGAGAATGGGCGTCAGACGCACGCCCCGCGACGTGGCGAAGCGAGCCGCAGCCTGGAGCAACTCGTCCAAATGCCCCCGGGCCTGGGCCTTCGCATCTCCGGGAAGCTCATCCAGGCGCGGGTTGCCGGTCTGTTCCAATACGGCCACCGCCGTCACAAGGCCGCCATCCTGCTGCGCCAGCTTGACGGCGGCGTCCAGTGCTTTTTCACTACCAAGCGAACCATCCAGGGCGACGAGAATCCGGGGCATTGTCCTGTCCTCCAAATAATTTGCTTCCTGCCGGAAGGAAACGATGACACCAAGAAATTAAAAACCCTTGGGAACGAGATACTCCCAAGGGCAGTCCTTGCAACAGAAAGCCCCTACTTTCAAGGGAGAACCTTGTCCGTAGGGGTCATCATCTGCCCAGCCCGGCCGGCCAGACAGCACTTTAAGGCGAACCCCATCGCCATTTCTTCTACCGAAATTCTACGTCGGTCCCTTGGGCACGTCAACTTGAATCAACTTGAAAAGCGAAAATCGGAGGGCCGATGCGGAGCCGGCGCTTGCAGGAGGATTGCCAAGTCCTTCGTAGCACGGAATTTATTCCGTGGCCTTGCCCTTCTAGGGTAAAACGGAATGAATTCCGTGCTACTGAGGGCGGTCCTGCCAGACTTTGCAATTCTCCTGCCGGTGCTTGCGGCCATGTTGACAGCACGTTGGTGTGCAGTAAAATCTAAGCGGCGATGGGGTTCGCCATAAACCGCGACGGCCGCTTGTAGGCGCCGACGCTGATGACCCCTACCTTGAGAATGTTCTTCTGGTAGGGCAAGTACGGATAGTAGCCAGGCCCCGCCGGGAGAGATTCCTGGTGGGGCCTGTTTCTTGTTCCTGCCCGGAGAGACTTCTATGAACGTCATCACCATAACGCGTGAGTACGGAGCCGGCGGCGGCGAAGTCGCCCGAAAGCTCGCCGAGGCGCTCGGCTGGGAACTACTCGACCGCGAATTGCTCCATCAGGCGGCCGAGGTCGAGCACGTACCGGATGCCGAGTTGGAGCGGCTCGACGAAAAGGCCCTCACGATGGGCGACCGCTTTCGCTTGCACCCGCCCCATCAGAAATACCTTCATGGCCTGAAGGCGGTCGTGGAGACGGCGGCCGAGCGGGGCAATGTGGTTCTCGTGGGCCGTGCTGCAAGGCACTTGCTGAGCGAGCGACCCGGCACGCTTCACTTGCGACTCGTGGCCCCCAAGCTGTGGCGGGCCCAGCGGATGTCGCAAGTGGAGAGTTGGTCCCTGGACGAGTCTCTGGCCCGATGCACGGAGACAGATCGCGTCCGCAGTCGCTTCGCCCGTTACTTCTTCGGCGACAAGGCGACCCAATCGGCACAGTATGACCTGGTCTTCAACACCGAGCGCGTTCCTCTCGATGACGTGGTGGCCGTGGCCGCGGCAATCGTCCGCGGGACCTGGGCGGCTACGCCTGGCAGATCCGCGCCTCGGCGGGTCTTGACCCTATCGCGCGAACTTGGGGCCGGCGAGCAGGGCTTTCCGCCTACGCTCGGCCAGCGGCTGGGGATGCCGGTCTACGACCGCGAACTGCTGGAGCAGGAAGCCGTCCGCCTGGGCGTGCCGGAAACCGAACTGGAGAAGATCGACGAGCGCGGGGCGGGGATCTTCCAGCGGTTCCACCCGGGGAGCATCTATCAGCGTTACTTCGAGGCCCTGGTCCAGCTCATGCACGAGTTGTCCCAGCGCGGCGACGCGATGCTTGTCGGGCGGGGCGGCAACCGCATCTTGCGCGATGACCCGCGGGCCTTCCATGTCCGCCTGGTGGCGCCCATGCCGGTCCGCGTTCGCCGCGTGATGGAGTATCGCTGGGTCCAGGAGAATATCGCTAAGAAGTTGATTGCCGACAGCGACTCCCGGCGAAGCAGTTTCTGCGAAAGTTACTTTGGGCTGGACTGGTCCAGCCCCTTGGAATACGACCTGACCGTCAATAGCGGTCGGCTGGGACCCACGGCCGTGGAAACCGTGGAACTGGCCGCCGAGCGTCACTGGAGCCGCGTCCATTAGCGGCTAAGCTTGACGCACCTTCGAGGACTTTTTTCATGGAACTGACCTGGGGGATAGCCGCCGTCTGGCTGGGCCTGGCGCTGGTGGCCAGCCTGTTGTCGATCCGCTTTAAGATGAGCGTTGCCCTGGTCGAGATCCTCGTGGGAATCGCTGCCGGGAACCTGGCGCTGTTATTGGACCACTACCACGCTCTTGGCTTTCATTGGGAGTTGAAGCCCAACGAGTGGATTGCCTTCCTGGCCGGATTTGGCAGCATTTTGTTGACCTTCATGGCAGGGGCCGAAATCGAGCCAGCCTTGCTCCGCAAATACTTCAAGGCGACTTTTGCCATTGGCTTGGCCGGATTCGGAGTGCGGAATGGCAACTACACAACGCTTCTGATGTCCACGGGTCTGACCTTCGGCACGATCAGCGCCCTGTTCGGACTGGACCACCACTATATCAGTCCAGAACAATACTCGATCCTGGTGACCGTGGTGATCGGTAGCGCTATCGTGCCGACGATGATCGCCCAAACCTGGTTCAGGCCCAATATCGAATCACCTGTAACGTTGGAAACACGTCCAGAAACTTCTTGTACGAATACCAAGTGAGGTTGCCATGTTTCACAAAATCCTCGTGGCCATCGACGGGTCGCCCAGCAGCGAGAAGGCGCTGGCGACCGCCGTCGATCTGGCTGCGCATTACCAGGCCGAACTGATCTCCCTGAGCGTGGCCGAGTTGCCCGAAGTCGTGGCGATGGTGGACGAGGTCGATGAGATCCGCCAGAGCGCCGACACGTTTTTCCGCAAGATCGCGGAAGCGGCCTTCGAGTACGCCAAGAGTCGCGGGGTCGTCCTGCGCTCGGTAATGGTCCGCGGCCATGCGGCGGAAGAAATCCTCCGCTTTGCCGAGAACGAGGAAGTGAACCTGATCATCGTCGGTCGCCAAGGGCATTCGCGGATCGCGCGCTTCTTTCTCGGCAGCACGACAGACCGCGTGAGCGAACATTGTCATACGGCCGTGATGATCGTCAAGTAAGGCGGAGGCCAGCCGCAGCGAGCAGATCGCCAAGTACAATCGCTTGGCGAATGGAGATGCCGGTAACGTGTCCCTGTTTCGCTTGTCCCTGTTTCGCTGACTTCACCCACCCAGCCGCAGTCCCTTGGGCAGCGACTTGCCGAAGATCAGCCCTTGCTCCTCGCGGTGGAGGGAATATTACCCCGACAACAAAGTTAATCAACACTAGCCCGCGCAAGCGAGAGACCCTCGCTTGCGCGTCGGGCTAGTGTGAGGATCTTTCATGCCGAGGGAATAATGGCCGCAAGTGACTCTCATTCGCAATGCCAACGGCCGGGCGAGGTTGGTTCAACCGAGCGTGGATTACGACAGGTTGACGGCTGGCCAAACTGAGTGTATGATATTATGAGTTAATTGCGTAACAGGCAATTATCCGATAACAAAGTACTTATGGCCGTAGCCCTTGGAAAAATCGAGTCGCAGTTCTTCGCCTACGTCCAGATGCGGCGGCTGGGGACCGTCCGCACCGGCGAGTTGGTTCGTGCCCTGGGCATCACCCCGCACCAGGAGCGGGAGCTTCTTAGCCGCCTGGCCCGCCGCAGCCTGATCGCACGGGTTTGCCGGGGCCTGTACCTCGTTCCATCTCGATTGCCACCCGGCGGCAAGTGGAGCCCGGGCGAGTTCCTGGCATTGACCGCGCTGCTGGAAGACCGTGGTGGCCGGTACCAGGTCTGCGGTCCCAGTGCCTTCTACCGCCACGGTTGGGACAACCAGATCCCGAACCGGCTCTATGCCTACAACAGTCGCATCACCGGCGATCGGAAAATCGGCCCGGTAGCTATGAGTCTCATCAAGCTGACCGACGAGCGTCTGGGAGAGACCGAGATCGTCAGGACGCCGGATGGTATCGACGTATTTTACTCCTCGCGCGTGCGGTCCCTGGTGGACGCCGTGTATGACTGGTCGCGATTCAACAGTCTGCCGCGGGGTTACGACTGGATTCGTGCCGAACTGGCTCGTGATCGAGAGGTGTCTGGCGAGCTTGTCCGCGTTGCGTTGCAATACGGGAATGTGAGCACGCTCCGCCGCCTGGGGAAATTGCTGGAACTGGAAGGCGTGGCTGAGTCCCTCCTGCGCAAGCTGGCACGAAAGCTTGCGTTGTCTTCCGCCTTGATACCTTGGTTGCCGACCTTGCCTAAGCGGGGCACTGTGGATCGGCGCTGGGGAGTGGTCGTCAACTATGAGTGGTGAACCAGAGTGATTCGGGACTTCTATGACGTTGACCACGGCGTTCGGTCACGCCGGTTGAAGGCAGACGACCGGCGACTGATCGGACTCGTTCGCAGCAAACTGGCCGTTCCTGGCAACGACTTCATCGACATGTCCGATGAGAAGCAGGAGATCCTGAAGAGGCAGGTCCAGGGTCAACTTCGTCCAGTCCTACGCGAGGCCGACTATGCTGCCTTCGATTTGCAGCGGGCTCTCGAGATCGTGCTCGCGATTGCCCGTGCCCTGCCGTAGGAGAATTGAACCATGCCCTATGCGGAATTTGTCCCACAGAAAGACACACACTACCGACTGGGGTTTTTGCCCTTCTTGCCCGAAATCAACGTGCCTGGATTTTCAGGCCCCGCACGATTCGTCTTTCAGAAATCACTGGCGTGTACATGCAAACGTGAGATGCGACCCGCGTGATTGTGTGGTCCGGAGAGGAGCATTGCACTGCGAGCAGGGCGCAATGCTCCAAGCGGCGCGGCTGACGAAGCCGCGCCTTCCTCGCGCGATGCGCTTGCGCGGCACGTCGCAAAACCAAATTGTCAAAGAACAACAACCGTAACTATCTGAAATTATCCAAACTTATGGATTAGTGTCAAGGGGTGCGGAGGATGTTTTCTTGTCCGCCGCGCCGCCCGGCCCTGCGCAATCGCCCTAACTGCTTTTCCGCCCATGGATTCCGGCGAGCGAAAAAATTGCGGCGTGGGGGAAAACTTCCGCCGGATTCGTCAGCCTGTGCAGACGGCGGCCGGAACGGCGCGCGAAAACACGCCGTAACCCGATCGCCCGCAACGACTTGCTATGTGGAGCAGCCAGTTCTTTTCACAATGCTAGACGGGTCGGTATCGGACCAGCCAGGGAACCCGATCAAAGTCGGCGTCGTTGCTGGCAAGGCACGTCAATCCAGTGTCTTCCATGATCGTGACAATGAGGGCGTCACCGCATAGCAACTCGTACTTTTCGCTTACCGCCGTCGCCTTTAAAATGAGTGGCCACGTAACCGGCAGTACCTGTAGATTTGACTGCGGTAATTGCTCGATGACCTGGCGATATCGTATCAACCTGGGAATCTCTGAATGGCCTCGTCGAAGCCGTTGCGCGATTCCGGCTATGGGCCATTGAAACGTAAGTATCGCCTCAATAGTCATAAGGCGGTGTGCCAAATCGGAAACGACGTGCGTGGAACAGAAAGCACGAAGTTCCTCAATCTGACACCGTCGCACGAAATCAGTACATGCCGTTCCATATTGAGGGTCGGCGGCGAAATGATAGACCAGCGTGTTGGCATCCACAAAGACCGTTTCGCCAGCGGGGATGTCGGCAAGGATCATCGCACCTCCACCAGACCGAACTCATCATCTTCAGCAATGCGACGCAGATCTTGCGGATCGCCGGTCCAACGAAGGATGCCTGCGGTTTGACCGGCCCAATCCGCGTCCGCGTGAATGACTACTTCCACTTTTTGATGTTCGCGCAACGGCAACGGCACCGCAAACTTAAGCATTCCGTTTTCGTAGACAGCCTCAACTTTTAGCGTCATAGGTCCTTCCCCGAGCTGAATTCATCCCTCAATTATATCCTGCGGCCCAACCTCTGCAACGGCATGAGGATAATTATTCAAACTGTAAACGCCCCCACGGTCCCTGCTTAACTGCTGAAAAACCGCCATCAGAGAGCCGTACGCCTGAAAAGGAAGAGGGCTCGCCAATTCGATACGTGGCGGTCTGCCATGACCCCATCTCGATATCAGCCGCAATGTCGTTTGTCAATGCTGGTTAGCAGTTAAAGTCCGGCCCTGCTTGCGCTGCTGGCGCTGAGGATAATTACTCAGGCACGAAAGATCCAAAGCACATCGCCTGCTATGCCAAACCGCGGACCACAAACCGCGCTACTAACGGTCCTTTGGCGGCGACTCGATCGCTTTCGCCTTCACGACCTTCATCTTCGGTTCCAGCACCCCGAGCGACACTCGCCTCACATAACGGCCGTTCAGGGTTCTGGTGGATTCATGCCAACTTAACAAAGCGGATGCAGTGCGCGAGCGGTTCTTCTCCGGGGAGGCGCGATCTTCAAAGAAAGTAAACACCGCCGCCAATGGCGGGACTTCATCGTCGCGCCCCGCCGTGACCTGCACTTTTCCCGTCACCCTCAGCACACTCGTTTGATCGATTCCTAACGATTCCCGTTTCGAAAGTTTCAGTTCTGCCCAGTCCACGTAACGGCAGTCTCCAACATCCGGCAACTCTGGCTCGCCAAGCTGCAATCGGTAAACACCCTTTCTTTCTGTTTCCGTGACGTTCTTAATTGGAAAATCAAGTTGGAATACCCTCCCGTTGCATTTGGCAGAGAGCATTCGTGCATTCTTCTACATGTTCTCGGTTATTCGAGCATCCGTTTCCCCGAGGTCAGTTTCGAGAAACGACGTGACCGCCTTTACAATCGTGATCCTGGAACTCGCCAGAGCAAACGTGGTAAGTCTGCTCTGGTCTTCCTTTGATAGCTTCTGAACCGCAACCCTCACAATCGAGCCATCGTCCTTTTCCAAAACCGCAGTCCCGGTCGGTGCAGGGCTGGCTTCAAAACTCTTCAGCCGCGCCTTTACCGAATGCTGTCCGGCGGCATCCCGCCACTCGCGCGAGGAGGCAATTTCGTCCGACGGATCGGGTATGTAAGCAAACGGCTCGGGACCGGGCTTCTCGGCCGGATTTCCATTCCCCTTCTCTTGCGAATTGGATTTGTCGCGGCGTGTTTGCGATAATACAGGCTGTACGTCCATAAGAAGCAAACAAATTGTTAGAAAGACAAACAGGAGCCGAAGCAAGATCATCTTAACCTCCTATCAGATTTGGCCAACCAGATGCGCCGCGGGCAGCGTTGCTCGTGTGGCCCCGTTGCACTCTCGGTGGCGAAGTGTGCTCGGAGAACCGCCGAACCTAAACAACCGCGATAATAGACTCGCCAAGCGGCGAAATCAATCAAGCGCTTCACGCGGGGTCGGGTTGTTATCCGCGCAGTTTTGCGGCCGGGCCCTAAACCCTTTACAACCAACTCTCTGAGGAGGTCTCGCCGTGCCGATTGGAGCCAAACCGCTGTTTCGCCCCGATGTTCTCCGCACCCACCTCGCAGTGTTTGGGCTGCCCGACCGGGTCGCAGCGGGGTCGCAGTGGTAATAGAAGCTGCCGGTAGGTTTCAAGACGCGATGCATTTCTACACAACGGGGGCGCATGAAGTCGATGTAGGCCGCCGTTGATTCGTGGCGATCTTCAAACGACCGCTTCTCCTTGGTCTCACCCCAGAACACCTCATAGTTCCGGTTGGAGTTGAAAGGCGGATCGATATAAACCAGGTCCACGCAGCCGTCCGGTAGCTTGCGTAGCTGGTCCAAATTGTCCCCGCAGTATATGACGCGGGTATCCACTATTGCCGATGTTTTTTTTGGCATGCCTTCCTCCTCTTGAATCTCGCTTCGTTGCCAGCATATCAGGGGGTGAACGGACAAGCAAGCGCGGTTTCCTAGCGGTTGACAAAACCCGTCAGTTCATCACAGGCGAGCAGGCAATTGTCCATCATCGACTTCGGCGGCAGGCCCCGGGTAGCTTGATGGAAGGAAACGGCATAGGCGATTTCTTCACCCACCCAGCCGCAGCCCCTTGGGCAGCGACTCGCCGAAGATTAGCCCTTGCTCCTCGCGGTCCAGGCTGCCGCCGCTCTGCACGAGGGTCAGGAAGTGGCCCGGTGCGTTTTCCCGGGTGAGATAAGCGGCCGCGGCGTCGCGCTGCTTGGGCGAAAGATCACGATAACGGTCATCGGTCTTCCGCGCGATCTGCATCACCGCCAAGGCGCCTGCCGGATCGCCGCCAAAGGAATCCATCAGCCGCTTCAGCCATTGGCCGGCCGCCTCGGCGGGCACGACCGTGTTCAAGGGACCGCTGAGCGGCGTCCGCGCGCCCAAGCGGCCGACCGCCCAGACGATTGCCGGCCGCACGCTCTCCATCTTCCGCTTGGGCAAGAGGTCCAAGAGGATCTCGCCCAACTCGACCTTCAAGGCCACGGGCAGCAATTCCAGCGAGCCGAGCAGCCGCCAGATCTCGGCCGTTTCGTTGGGCTGGAAACCGAAGTCGCCGCCCCGCCCCTTGCCGCCCACCACCAGCCGATGCAGCCCGCGGATCGGACCTAAGAGCGGCTCGGCCAGAGCCTGCTGCTGACCGGCCAGCAAGCCGCCGCCAATCCGCCGCCAGAGGATCCAGCCTTCCAACCGCGCCGCCGCCGAAGGATGTACGAGCTTGCCTTGCACCAGCCGCCAAGTCTCGGCCACCCGCCAGTCGTCGACCGCCAGCCCATAGCCGGGCCGTAGACCGAACCCCAGCAGGTTGAGCCAGCGGGCTTCATGCACCGGGCCTTTCCGCCGCCCCGCCTCGTCCTCGATCAGGGCCTCCCAGATGCGGCGGCAGAGCGACGTGGGCCAGGCGTTGCGGTTCATCCCCGTCACCGCCGAGAGCCGCTTCACCAGGCCCTCCGGTTTATCCGTGCCGTCGGGACCGAAGACCTGCCGTATGGCGAACAGGCATTCCTGCCAGGTGGCCTCGTCGACAAAGCCCTCGCCTTCCGCCGCCGAGACATGGGCGGCCACGTCGGTCTGTGTGGCCGAGCGGACGTCGAACTGCAACCGCCAACTCCGCTTGCCCTCGATCTCGCTGCACCAGACGTCCAAGGTGCCGATCTCCGTGAGCCGGGCATGCAAATTGACAGCCACGGATTCCGTCAGCCCTTTCTTCCGCGTCCGCAAGACCGTGCGGATGGGTGGCAAAGGCGTCATCTGCTCGCGATCGAAAGTCACCAGTTCGCCCGGCCGATCGGTCAGCCGCGTGCTGGAAATATAAAGCGGGAACTCGACCGGTTCGGAGACCAACAGATCGAAGCGGCGCTGGCTGAGGTCGATGTCGTGCCCCGGTTCCACGCCCGCCGGTATGAGGCAGAGGGCGGAAGAGAGAAGGGGAGAAGGGGAGAAGGGGAGAAGGGGAGAAGGATCAGCAATTGACGATACCACCACTTCACCTTCGACCGTCCCCCTCTCCCTTTCTCCCTTCCCCCCTTTCTCCCCTGCTTCCTTCCCCTCCACGCCGATGTAATACGTCCGGGCCAGTCCCGCCGCGATCCGCACGCCCAGGCCGCGGCGGACCATGCCATAGTAGGCCGCGCCACGGGCGACCGCCAGATCGAGCCGGTCGTTGTCCAGCACGACCGGCTTCCAGCCGTCAAACATGTGCCCCAGCGCGTCGAGCATCCGTCGCCGCAGCACGGGCGATTCGAACAGCCCGCCGTTGAAGAGCACGATGTCGGGCCGGGCCGGATCCTGGCCGGCGGGCAAATCGACGTCGTCCATGGCCACGTGGCGGTGCGCGGTGAGAAAGGCGGCCAAGTAACGGGTGACCGCCGGATCGGGCGCGAAAGGCAGTCCGAATTCCTGAAAACCCGATCCGCGGCGGCTGGGCCGGGCATCCAAAGGCACCAGGGGAAAGAAGCCTTCCACCAGCAACTCGTGTATTTCACTCCGCTGGACCTCGACCTGCCGTGCGCCGCCGATCAGGCGGGAACCGGACCAAGGCAGGCTAAGCGTGAGCCGCTCCGGCGCTGCGGGACCCAGCAGCGTTTCCTTGAGCTGCCGGCTGCGCTGTACGAGCATGGCCCATTGTCGCGGCTCCAAGCGTTTGGCTCCCTCGCCTTCGGCCTGCGGTTTGGTGTCGCCGGTAAGCCGTTGTTCCAGGTGGTGGGCCAGGGCCAGATCAAGGTTGTCGCCGCCCAGGATCAGGTGATCGCCGACTGCCACGCGGTGGAACTGGACCTTGCCGCCGTCGCCGCGGCGGACGCGAATCAGGGTGAAGTCGGACGTGCCGCCGCCGATGTCGCAGACGAGGATCTTCTGGCCCGGCTTGACAAGCTGGTCCCAGCGGTCTCGATGGGCGTCGATCCAGGCATAGAAGGCCGCCTGCGGTTCCTCGATCAGCACGACACGCGGCAGGCCCGCCAGGGCGGCGGCCTTGACCGTCAATTCCCGAGCCACCTCGTCGAACGAGGCCGGCAAGGTAAGCACGAAATCCTGCTGGGCCAGCGGGTGCTGTGGGAAGCGCGTGTCCCAGGTGGCGCGGACGTGCGCCAGGTAACGCGCGCTGACCTCGACCGGCGACAACCGCTGGACGTCGGCTGCCCCGTGCCAGGGGAGCAGCGCGGCCGTACGGTCGACGCCCGAGTGGCAGAGCCACGACTTGGCCGAGCTGATCAATCGCCCCGGCACCACCGCCCCGTGGTCCCGGGCGAAAAAGCCGACGATGTGCGGCGGCTCGTCGCGACCCGGCGTGCCAGGTACACCGGCCACCGTCCAGGGCAGTCGCAGCGCGGCCGGCGGCAGTTCGCCCGCGGCGGGCTGGTAGTGGAACGAGGGGACGGTCTCGCGGGCTTCCACCTGTCCGGCGGCCACCAGTTGCGGCACGGCAAAGACGCGGACGTGCCACGGTTCTTCCGTCGAGTCGACATAGGTGACGGCCGAGTTCGTCGTGCCCAGGTCGAAACCGACAACATAACGGCTCGCTGTGCTTGCGGTGGACATGGAGTTGGCCAAGGGGAATGCTTGGGGCAGGAAATTCAAATAAACCAATCTTATCAATGCCACCGGGAAAATGCAGGGGGTGGGGTAATCAGACAGAATGAGATTCGAAACACGAAGCACGAAATCCGCCATCCGCAAGCGCGTACCCCGATCCAAAGTAGAAATTCAAAAGCAGGAAATTTGCCACGCATGGAACACCGACCCGGAGTACCGGGTGCCCCGAAACACGGAAACGCATCCGTGTTTAATCTGTGTTCCATCCGTGGCAAAACTGTTTTGAATTTTCTGCTTTGAGTTTCTTTCGGATTTCGACATTCGTATTTCGGATTTTGGGCAATTGGGACTTGCGACCATGAGTACATGGCTCCCGTCGGCCTACCCTATCGCCTGCACCACGGGTGACTTTCTCCCCCGTTTCGACTAGACTAAACGGTTCTGTCCTGGATATGTTGCAAATCGGGTCTTCCATGCGTCGCGAATTACTCGTCAGCCTGCTCCTAAGCGCGGTCGTGGCGGCGGTCTATTGGCCGGTCCACTCCTACCCCTTCGTACTCCTGGACGACCACAGCTACGTGGTCGACAACCCGTACGTTCGCCCGGGGCTGACCGGCGAGGGCGTGGCGCATGCCTTCGCCCTTACGGGCATCACCGTGGGCAACTGGCATCCGCTCACCATGCTCTCGCACATGCTCGACTGCCAACTCTTCGGCGTGGAATGCGGTGCGGGCTGGCACCACGTTGTCAACGTCGCGCTGCACGCGGCCAACACGGTCCTGCTCTTTCTCGCGCTGCGGTGGATGACGGGGGCTTTTTGGCCAAGCGCCTTGGCGGCGGCGCTCTTTGGATTGCATCCCCAGCACGTCGAATCGGTGGCCTGGATCTCGGAACGCAAGGATGTGCTGAGCACGCTGTTTTTCCTGCTCATGCTGCTGGCCTATTGCCATTATGTGCGGCGGCCGACGGTCCTGCGCTTTGCGGCCGTATTCCTCTGCTTGGCCTTGGGACTGATGTCCAAGCCAATGTTGGTGACCGCGCCCTTCGTGCTGCTGCTCTTGGACTACTGGCCCTTGGACCGCGGCAGACTGCCACGTTGGCGTTTGGTGGCCGAAAAGATACCGCTGCTGGCGCTGGCGGCGGTCTCCGCTGTGCTGACCTTTGTCGTGCAGCAACGTAGCGGGGCGATGGGCATGCTGGGACAGCCAGTTCCCCTGGAAACGCGGTTGGGCAACGCCGTCTGTGTCTATGGGGAATACCTGGAAAAGAGCTTCTGGCCCAGCCCCTTGTCGGCCGTTTACCCGTATTTCCATCGCAAGGGGATCGATATCCTGATCATCGGGGTGGCCCTCGTTGCGATCAGCGTGGCCGTGGTCCGCCTCGCCCGCATCCGCCCTTTCTTGCTCGTGGGCTGGTGTTGGTATCTGGGCACGCTGGTGCCGGTAATCGGGCTGGTGCAGGTGGGCGTGCAATCGATGGCCGATCGCTACACGTATATTCCCTTGATCGGCATTTTCATCATTGCCGCCTGGGGCGCGGCGGAGTTTACCGAGGGTTGGCCCGCTCGCAATAAAGCCCTGGCTGCGGCGGTGTTGTTGGCCGCTTGCGGATGGTTCAGTTGGTGGCAGTTGACGACATGGTCCAGCAGCGAGGCCCTTTTTCTCAATGCCGTGAAGGCCGTGCGCTACAATGTCGTCGCGCTGGATTGGCTTGGCAAGGCCTACTGGGAGGAAGGAAAGTTGGAGCAGGCACAAGAGCAATTTGAGGCTATTCTTAAGATCGAAAAGGCCATGCTCGAAGAGGCCATGCACAAAAAAGACCAAAATTTCCACGGTTTTGAGCCTGCCCATCGCACCTTGGGGCTGCTGCTAGCCGTGCGGCATCAACGCCAGGAGGCATTCCAGGACGCATTGAAGGAGTTCGACAGGGCGATTGAGATCCGTCCCCAGCAACCCGAACCCTACCGCCATAAGGCCTGGCTCCTGGCGACCTCGCTGGACAACAGCATCCGCGACGGAAGAAAGGCCGTGGAATGTGCTCGGGAGGCACTGGAAAAGTCGGCCCGAAAGCAACCCGAATACTGGGATACCCTGGCGGCCGCGCTAGCCGAGGCGGGCAAGTTCGAGGAGGCCGTCGAAGCGGCGGAAAAGGCCCTCGAACAGGCCCAGGCCATGCGGGCCGACGATCTCATCCCCGGTATCCGGGAGCGCCTGGAGTTATTCAAATTGGGCAGGCCGTACCACGCCGAGGCACAATATCCGCAGAGGCTGTGACAACTCCGAACCTTGCTAACCCAACGGGTCCGGTGTAGACTTATGACTAAATGGAGCTTCGCGATTCCAGGAGAGTGGCGATTATGCCTGTAGGGAACGGCCTCCGTGCCGTTCCAGAGATTTGGAACGGCACGGAGGCCGTTCCCTACAGTCTTCTCATGTATTCAAACTAAGGCTCAATGTGGACAAAGTCCAAGGCTACAGCTTGAGCGAGATTGTCGCCACGTACCGGCAGCGGGCGGAGTTGCCGTCGTACATTCTTGCCGTGGATTGGTTCGATCAGGCCTTCCGCGCCCTGGCTGCCATCCACGCGACCGGCCGCAAGCACGGTTCCATCGGGCTGGAGAAGATCTTTGTCGGCTCCGATGACGAAGTGCAGATCAACGAAGGCGACCTGCGCTCGGATTTCGCCCGCGGGTGGATGCCGGCGGAAAGCGCGGGCGAGTCGGCCGGCGCGGCGCCCGAGCAACTTGCCGGCCGCGCCGTCGACCAGCGGGCCGATCTCTACAGCCTGGGGGCCGCCTTCTATGAGCTCTTGACGCTCCGTCGCCCGGATACCTCGCCCGATCCGCCTTCGAGCATCAATCGCACGGTGCCCAAGGGTTTTGACACGCTACTCCTGCGGTTGCTCGCCGCGGCGCCGGAGGATCGTTATGTCAGCGCCGAGGAAGTCCTGGCCGACCTGACCGCGTTGCGGCGGTCGTCCAAGACGATGCGAGCACCGTCCCTGGTGGCCGCGGCCAGCCAGGCCGCCCGGCCCGCCGGCGTGCCGCGGGCCGCAATGATCGCCGCCGGCGCAGTCGTTGGCGCAGTCGGCGGCGCGATCGCGGGCTACTTCCTGAATTCGTTTCTTCCGGCTACGATCGTCGTCGGCGCGGTTGTCGGCGGCGTGGTCGGACTTTTCGCAAATCCCAACGCTTGAAAGGACATGGTTATGCACGGTTTCGAAATGGGCGTGAATCGCTTGAGTATTTCCAAGTGGCTGTTGATAACATGGGCAAGCTCGATTCTTGCCGCCGTGGCCGTGCCGGTGCAGGCCGCCGGGGAACACCCTGAACCGAGTAAGGCGGACATCCAGCGCATCCAGCTTTACCAGTCGATCCAGTGGCAGCAAGGGCCGTGCGACGCCCGGCTGGGAACGATCGCCCAGATCAAGGTTCCCAAGGGCTGCCGTTTTACCGCGGCCGCCGGCGCGGCGAAGTGGATCGAGGCTACGCACAATGTTCCGGATCCCAGCGTGCTCGGCATACTCGAACCGATCGACGGGGAAAGCCAGTGGACCGTCGTCTTCTCCTACGAGGATTCGGGGCATGTTCCCGACGACGAGAAAGCCAACCTGGATGCCGATGCCATCCTGAAATCCCTGCGCGAGGGCGCCGACGAGGCGAATAACTACCGGCGCAACAAAGGCTGGGAGGCGGTCGAACTCATCGGTTGGAAAACACCGCCCGCCTACGACGAGGAAACGCACAATCTCGTTTGGGCCCTTCGCAACCGCATCGCCGGCGCCCGCGGTGAAGAGATCGACTACAATACGCGCATCCTGGGCCGGACCGGCGTGATGTCGGCTCAATTGCTAGTCAGCGCCGAAGAGTTCGAGGCCGCCGTGCCCGAGTCCAAAAAACTGCTAGAGGGCTTCGCTTATCTGCCCGGCAGCAAGTATGCCGAATGGCGGACGGGCGACAAGGTGGCCCAGTACGGTTTGACGGGCCTGATCACCGGCGGCCTAGTCGTCGCCGCCGCCAAGAGCGGGCTTTTGGCCAAGCTGGGCATGTTGATCGCCAAGTTCCTCAAACCGATCATTATCGGCGTCGTCGCCTTGGGGGCCGGAATCGCCAAGTTCTTCCGTAGCATCTTCGGTGGCAGGAGCAAGGCATAATCCAAACGCGCAGCCGTGCGAGTTCATGAGCCGCGCGCAAGTCCACCTGGCCAAGAATGCCCCTTCATCTCAGCGACACCGAGTGGGTAATGATCGTCGTGGGGGCGATCTATCTCTTCGAGTGCGCGTGCTGGGTCCGCCGCGAAGTGATCTGCCTCTCCACGGTGTTGGGACGGTTTCGCGCCTTGCCCTCGCCGTCGTTCATGGGCAACGAGCAATACAAGCTCGTCATGGGCAATCCCTCGCCGCTGGCCCGCTGTTTCGTCTGTGAGCCATGGCCCATCGCCGTTTCGCCCGAAGGCATCTGCTTTCCGCAAGGAATGTGGATAACGACAGGCGGGACGTCCTCGCGCCATATCGCTTTCGACGATATCGCCGATGCGATCGTAGCCGTCGAGAGGGAAGTGTGCGTCAACCACCGTCCTATTGCGCAGTGCGCCTCGGACGAGCAGGCCCAGTGGCTGGCGGCAATGCTCAACGTAGTGGCCGTAACGCCTGAAGCCGACCGCGGCAAAATCATCGGCGAGCATCTGGACCGCTGGACCGACAATGCGGCCGCCGCCGAGCGTTATGCCGAATTGAAGACTCTGAGCGGTCCGCTGCGAGCTTCCAGCGTCACGCTGTTCGTGCTGGCATTCCTTGTCGGCCCGATCCTGTATTATTCGCCCCGGCAGCCGTCGTGGCTGGCGGTGGCAATTTATTTCGTCATGCTCTTTGCGATCTGGATGTTCACGGTGTGGGATTACGCCGCCTGCCGCAAGCGGCTCTTGGGCGAGAAGTTCGCCGCGCGGTTCCGCCACACGGGCATGCTCTTGCTCTCGCCCGCTTCCGCCATGCGGTCGCCGGAGAGCTTGCTGCGGAACGGCCTTGCCGCATTCCATCCCCTAGCCGTGGCCGCCGCGTTATGCACCAAGGAGCGCTGCGCGGCGCTGGCGCGGCCGATGATACTCGCCCTGGAACATCCCCTGCCAGGCGAAGTTCCCGGCGATCCCCTGGCCTGCCGTATCGATGCCTGGTTCCGCAAGAAGCTCCTCAAGCGGATGCATGCTATACTGCGCCGCGTGGAGATCGATGCGGTGGAGTTGCTGCGGCCAGCGGAACCGCTCCACGACTCACGGTCGTACTGTCCCCGCTGCCACAACCAGTTCGTGCTCGCCGCGGGAACCTGTCCCGACTGCGGCGGGCTGGCACTGGTTGCGTTCGCCGCAGAAGCGGAGAGCCGTTCGTCCTGTCCGTAAGGAACCTCGAAAAAACGCAAACGACAAACCGTTACACGCGATGAAGAAAAGGACGAAGCACGAATTGGTATTTCGTGCTTCGTGTTTCGTATTTCTACCTACTATTTGACGCGGGTTTCGAGGTCGTCCACGTCGCGGCGGAGTTTCTGCACCTGGGCGCGAAGTTCCTCGATGGCGGCGGCCTGGCGGCGCTCGATGGCGGCGGCCCTGGCGGCGGGGGCCGCTTCGCGCGTACTGAGTTCTACCCAGCCGCTCACGGGAGCGCCCGGCGGTAGACCCATGCCGCCGACGGCGGGCGGGAAGGTCTGGCGGAGTTCACGTTCCACGTGCTCGATCTGCTCCAAGAGCTCGTGGGCCTCGCCCTTTTTGTCGTCGCCCAGCTTCTGCATCTTCTGATAGGCCTGCCAGGCTTTTTCAGCAAGCTCGTGCTGGCGTTGGACCCGCTCGCCGAGGCTGGCCCGGGCAAACTCCTTGCGCGCGGCCTCGAGCTTCTCCAGGGCCTTGGCCTGGGCATCTTCGGCTTTCTGGTCGATGATCACCTCAAAGCTGCCGCCGGGCAGTTGGCGGATTTTGGCCCCGGGGAACGATTTTTCCTTGTCACCTTCGACTTGAAGAACCGCCACTCCCTCCGTGGGCCGCTTGGCCGGTTTCACCATGAACTTCTGTTTTTTGCCCTCGCGGATAATCTGCAAAACGAGGTCCTTTTCCTTGGCCTGCTGCACGCACTGAATCAGATCCTGAATGCTCTTCAGCGTCTGGTCGCCGGCCTTGACGATCACGTCGCCGGTCTTGATGGCCGCTTTGGCGGCGGGGCTATTGGGCGAGACGGCCCGCACGATCAGGCCTTGGCTCTCGGGCAACTCCAGTTTCTTTCCCTGCGCGGCATCCAGCGGCTCGACGCCGAGGCCGATCCAGTATGGGCCGCCGGCGCCCAGCATTAGGGTTTCCACCGCCCTACGGTTAGCATCAACCACTCCGCCACCGGCCTGGCCCCAGAATTGCGGCGGCTTCTTCAGCATTTCCTTCTGTTCTTTGGTGAGCAACTCCTCCACCTGGCGGCTGACGTCTTGATAGGCTTTCCAATCGACGATCAGCTTGGCGTCGCTGCTGATTTTGTCGATCAGGGTTTCCATTTTCTTGTTCTGCTCGTCCGTCAACTTGACGCGAGCGAACATCGCTTTCATGTAGGGCAAAAGACGCGATTTATTGAGCGCGGTACGCTGCTGGGGAGTGAGGATCTTGAGGATGGCGTCCGGCGCGCCTCGCCACATCCCTTCGTTATTGCCGGCCTTCTGCATTTCACGGAAGGCGGCCCTGGCCTTCTGCTTCTGTTCCTCGCTGAGCTCGATGGGAGCGGTCGAGGCCTTGATCCACATCATCGCCTGCTGGTCCAGTTGTTTCTCTCTCTGCTGGGACGTGAGGATCTCATCCAGTTTCTTCTGTGATTCCTTCATGGCCTGGTGGAAGGGCGCGTAGACGTCCTGATAGGCCTTCGTGGCCTTGGCGATCGCCTCCTTGTCGTTCTTTTTATAGGCTTCGCTAATCGCCTTGCTGGCAGCGGCAAGGCCCTCGGCATGCGTGCTCTGGAACTCTTGCATCATCTTGTCGCGGCCTTGGATAACGTCGGTGATCGCCTTCTTCTGCTCATCGGTAAGGCCGACAATCGGGTCGAGGCTCTCGATATACCATTGCGCACCGGACTTCGTCTGCCGCCAGCCGACCGCCGGCTGGCCCGCTCCTGCCTTGGCGCCGGATGGGGAGGGATTGGGCTTTTGGTCGTCCGCCCAAAGGTTCGCGGCAGTCGCCAGGACGAGCGCGACAGTCAATAATACTAAACGCTTCATAACGATCTCCTCAATAACGGGGTGAGAGTGGTAGGCTTGTAGGCCGGAACAAGCGCAGTGCAGTTCCGGCATGGTTCCGTTCGCGTTCTGCCGGAACTGCGCTGCGCTTGTTCCGGCCTGCAAAAGACCCTGATTCTGCGCTGCTAGCGGGTCACAACATAGGATCGAGCGCCGCGGGCGGCGATTGCAGCCCCAGTGGCACGGGTACGGGAAAATCCATGCACGACGCATCTTTGCTGGTATAGGATACGATCGGCGAACTGGCAGACAGATCGATCAGGGAATACGAGTCGAGATCTTCCACGACGACGACCTGCGGGCCGTTCCATGCGGCGACCTCGTTGTCGACAGCGACCGTCTCGGCGTGCGGCGACGGATTGCCGGGAGCAGGTGGAATATCGACGGCAACAGCGGCGGGCATGGCGGCTGGCGGTGCGGGGGCATGGTGGAGAGAAAATACGATGATCGCGGCGCAGGCGGAGGCCGCAATACCTGCCACCAACGTCAGCGCGGCCGCCAGTTGCCGGCCACGCGGTCGGCCACGTGGTCGAGCGCGTGGAACCGGCGCTGGTGACCAAGCTGGCCGGGGATAATACTGCGCATCGATTGCTTGGGCAAGCTGTTCCAACCCCTTCAGCAAATCGCTGGGGACGTCGTCTGTCTCGTAGTCGGAATTGTGGGCGTTCATGGCACTTCTTGCCGGATTGTCTTGAGAACTTGTTTCAAAATCTTCTGTCACAACGCGGGACAGCCGGTTCGGAATCGGCTGGGAAATAGGTCCGCAGTCGTTCCAGTGCGGCCGATACGCATGACTTCACCGTCCCCTCGGCGCAGCCCATCACTTCGGCTGTCTGGCGGATACTCATGCGCCGCAGGTAGCGGCAGGCGATGGCCTCTCGCTGTCGCGACGGAAGTTCGGCGAGGGCTTCTTTCAATTGTTGCAACTGTTCCCGATCACCGAGGGCAGTGGCCGGGTGGGTTGAATCGCACGCCTCGCTCAGACCTTCATCCAGGGAAAACGCCATCCGCCGACGACGGTCGCGGTGCCGCTCGCGGCAGATGTTCATCACGAACCCGCACAACCACGCCATGGCGTCAGACCCCTGCCGCCATCCGCGACGCCCGATGAAGGCCCGCATCAGGGCCTCCTGTACGGCCTCCACCGCGTCTTCTTGCAACAGGCCGGCGGCCAGGGCGAGTCGAAACAACTCGTCTTCAACCGCGGCCGCCAATGCGCCATACGCGGCGTTGTCGCCCACACAGGCCCGTTGCATGTACACGTTGATTTGCGACCGATCGATGGACATGAGCTTTGCCTATACTTGTCGGCCGTCGCAGAAAGGTTCAGCAGCCGCCGTGGAGCGAAGTTTATTCTACTGGAAAGCAGAAGAAAAAGCGAAGAATAGGGGGGAACGATCCGCCGTCCTCTCCAATAGTGGGGCAAAACGCCCAGAATTGGGACCGATGAATGCGGCCTTGTCCCGCTTTGAGGACCGGACGATAGATAACTTCCCTGTGCTTGCGAGGGTGGCATACCACCCAAATCCGGAAGTTATTCGTCGGTCGCCCCTGAACGGCTACTTGGCCGGCAGGCGGTCCAGCAAAGTGGCCAAGGTAGCGCGCAGCTCTTTCATCGTAATGGGCATGGTCAGTACGATGCGATGTTCGGCCGCGTTGGCCTGTTCCTTCCAGCCCTTCTGCGACTCGTCCAGCAAGAGCACGGTCGGCACAGAAACGGTGCGATCGTCGCCGGCCAGAGCATTGAAGGCGTTGAGGGCCGTTTCACCCAGCCCTTGGGCGCAAAAGACAATGCATTGCGCCGCATTATTGTCCTGCCGCACGCGGCTCACGGCCCGCTCGGGATCGGCAATCACCAGCACGCGGTAGTTGACGCGTTTGAAACCTTGGCGGAAGATGTCCTGCCACTTGGGGTTCGATTCGACGACCAGAACGGTGTGCTGCGGCGTATCGACGTAGCTGCCCATGGCGGCCGCGGCGGCCTCGGCCGACGTGGCGTCGCCACCTTCGACCAGTTGGCGTTCGGCGATGGTCAGGTCGGCCAGCATGGCCGCCGGCGACTGGTAGCGCCGCGCAACATCCAGCATCATCGCCTTGGTAACCACCGTGCAAACCCAGTGCGGCAGCGTCGGATCGCATTTCTGAATGGGAACGACATCCAGAAACCGCTGCTTGTTCATGCGCTGCAGCTTGTCCTTGATCTCCATCAAGGGCGGCTGGCCGGTAAGCATGTTGTAAAAGATGCAGCCCATGAAGTAGATGTCGCTGCGGGTATCGTCCCGGCGCATGCTCGTGGCCTGTTCCAAGGCGGCGTAGTCGATCGTGCGGGTATTGGGCATCTCGTTGTCCATGTCCTCGCCGAAGCTGTCATCCAAGGCCGCCAGCCCGAAGTCCACGAGCTTGGCCTGCCCGGAACTAGTGACCAGGACGTTATTGAGCTTCAGATCGCGATGGGTCAGGCCGTGTTCCAGGGCGTAGCGCAGTCCTTCGACCATTTCCATCATCAACTGCGTGGCCTGGAGGGGTTCGATCTTGGTGCGGATCTTGACGAGCTTATCGAGATTCCAGCCCTCGATGAACTCCATGACAATATAGTGCGACGCGCCGTCAACGCCGACGTCGTAGATGGGCACGATGTTGGGATGTCGCAGGGTGAGGCCCAGCTTGCCCTCGCGCAGGAACTGGGCGGCGTGGGCGGCGTTTCCGTGCTTGGTGGGGTCGCTATAACGCTTGCGCAGGACCTTGAGCGCGACGATCTCGCCCGTCTGGCGGTGTACGGCGCGGAAGACGCGGGCGAAAGTGCCGGCCCCCACCGCATACAGCATTTTGTAGGGGCCGCAGAAGAAGCCCGTCCGCTCGCCCTTGGCCAGGCGGTCGAACTGGTAGTTGGTCATGTACTCGCCGCGGAGGAGGAAATTCTTGACCTCTTCGACGGGGGCGCGCGCGCCCACGGCACCCCAAACCTCGTGGAACTGCCGTTGGTCCAGCAGCTCGAAGTCGAGCGCCCGTTGCATAATCATTTCAGAACTAAGTTGAGCTTGAGCCATGCCCCGTCCCGGCCTTCCTGCAGGGGAAACACCCCGGATGTCTTCATGTGACTGATTGTGGGTGCCAATATTCTATCTTACCTAACTCCGGGCTGCGCCTCAAGCGATTTTTCGGTGTCTTAGATTTCGGGTCACAATGATTTGCAAAGTCGTTCTGCCCCCCCTTTGCTTCAGAGGATTGCCACAGAGAACACAGAGTTCACCGAGAAGCAGAGAGCGGAATCGGCCTCTCTCGGTGGCCTCTGTGCTCTCCGTGGCGATTTTATTCTCCTCTCAAGCTAGGCGGGCCAGCGTAGGGTTCATGGTCCAATGGGCGTTTTAACGCAGGACGGACTGGTGGACGAACGAGCGGTCGGAAAACTCTTCCCAGTTTGCCTCTTCGGAAAGATTTCGCCTGCTGTTGTAAATTCTTTCTTGGTGCGGCGACGATGGAGACTACGGGATACTATCGATACCGGCTTAGGAACTGTGTGGAAACCCCCGCAATTTCGTTGTAGTGTGGACTTTAGTCCACCCTACAAGGTTCCGAGCACTCCACACCGTACAACAAGGTCTCGCAGTTTGGCCAGTGGTCTTTCCATCACGTTGGATCTCTTGACTAAGACGGAGAACGAGGCGGCGACGCAAGTCCTGATTCGCGCGCTGGATTCTGCCGATCCGGCGGTGCAGGAAGGCGCCCTGGTGGGCTTGCTGAAACGCCGCACGGCGGCCGGGGGGCGCGAGATCCTCGACCGTATGCCGCGGATGAAGCCGGAGTGGAGCACAATCATTCGCCAGCACCGCGGCCGGATGACCGGTGCCTTGCGCGATGCCATTTTGGGGGCCGACACGGCCTTATGCACGAACGGTTGTCGGGCGGCCGTGATGTTTCGCGATTACGACCTCGTTCCCACGCTTCTGACCGTTATCGACAGTTCGTCGCAGGCCAATTCCGCCTTGGCGGCCCGCACCGTGCTGGAACTGGTGGAGGCCCTGGGCGAAGAGCTTGCTGGCGGCCGCGATCCGAGCGACCGCCGCGACCCGCAGATGGTCCGTCGCTACGTTTTGGGCAGTCTGGAATCGTCCGCCCATCGTTTCAGCCAACACAAGCGGCGCGAGGTGATCGAGAGTTTTCTGTTGCTCGTCGGCCACGAGAACGCCACGCTGCGGCAGATCCTGAGTAATCCGCATCACACGGCTCTGGTGACCGTGATCGACTTGTTGAGCAAGAGCCCACAACGGGGGATTCTGCGGCTGCTGTTGAGTTTTCTCGAAGATTCGTACATCCCTTCGGCCATCTTGACCGTGATCGCCGGCCGCAGCGACTCCCGTTTCATCCACTACCTCATGCGCAAGATCGGCCACGAACCGACTGCCGCCATGGCGGCGAACTTGAAGAAGATGACGTCGCTCGCGTGGCTGGGCGATTGCCGCCGGATCCTCGACCAGATCGACGATGCGGGCCAGCATGCAGCCGTGCGTTTCGTGCTGGCCACGGGCGTACCGCGGCAACAAGCGATGGGGCTGGTGGAGACGGTCCTGCTGCACGGCAAGCCCGGCGGCCGCCGCGAGGCGGCCCGCGCCTTGGGCGAATTCCAGGGCAGCGAGGCCAACGCCCTAGCCATGAATGCCTTGGCCGACCCCGATCCCCAGGTCCAGGCGAACATCATCCCGCAGCTTCGCGGGCGCGGCATTCCCGGCGTGCTGCCCAGCCTGCTGGACTTGGTCGATAGTCCCTACGCGGTGGTCCGCAAGGCCGCCCGGGAAAGCCTGGCGGAATTCAGTTTCAAGCGTTTCGTGGCCGCCTTCGACATGTTGGACGAAGACGTCCGCCGCAGCACCGGGTTGCTGGTCAAGAAGATCGATACCCAGGCCGTGTCGCTGTTGAACGACGAGTTGCAATCGCCGATCCGCACGCGCGGCTCCGCGGCCTGGCGATTGCCCGCGCGATCGACGCTGTGGAAAGCGTGGAGGCTGCCATCATCGAGATGCTCAAGGATGAAGACCACCTGGTGCGGATGGAAGCCGCGACCACGCTGGGCATGTCGGTCAGTGCGGCCAGCGTGGCCGCTTTGACCGAGGTCCTGAACGACAAGAGCGAAGCCGTTCGCCAGGCCGCCCAGCAGAGCCTGAAAGCGGCGATCCAAGCTCGTCCGCAATGAAGAAACTATGCACGCGATTTCCTTCATCCTGATTGCAGAGCACAACCGCAGCGAAACTTTCCGCGAGGGCTTCCGCAGCCGCGGCGCGACCGGCAACACCGACGTGCTGCTGGGTCTGCTGATCGTGGCCGCCCTGGTGGCCGGGATGTGGGCCATTTCGCGGCTCTTGGGCCTGCGGCGGCGGGGCGGATACAACAGCCCTTGGCGGCTTTTCGCGGACCTCTGCAAGGCCCACAATCTGAACTGGTCCGAGCGTTGGCTGCTGCGCCGCGTGGCCCGACATCAAGGGTTGCGCGATCCGGGTCGCCTGTTCCTGGAGGCCGAACGTTGGGAGGAAAACAACCTGGGGCCGGCGTTTGTCCTGGAGTATCCCCGCCTAAAGGCGCTGCAGACGCGGATCTTGGGCACGGCTGCGGCCAAGCCGTCCGCGGCGTCAGCCGTCCCGCCCTCGCGGCCGGCGGCACTGGCCACCCCACCCTTGTTTCCCACGATATCCAGCCCGACCCTCGACATTCCACCCTGGACGGTGGAGAGCAGCCGCTAAAGAGCCGCAAAAAAACTTTGTAGGGTGGGACCAGCGAGCTTGCGAGCGCAGGCCCACCAAACACTGCGACTGGTGGGCCGGCGCTCGCAAGCTCGCTGGTCCCACCCTACGAATATAAAAACAGGCGGCTATTCGTCGCTCTTAGGCTCGCTGGGAGCGGCTTTCGACGCGGCCGCCTTGTTGCTCTTCAGGGCGCTGGCGGCTCTGCCGACGTCCGACGTCGAAGCGCCGCCGAAATGCTCCACGGAACTGGTCTTCTGGTAATTCATCCGCTGCTTGAAATCGGCGAGCGTCAACTTGCGGAGTTGATAGCGGTCCACATCGCGGAGGATCTCGCCGTTGTTCTTGATGAACTCCGGCGAGGCATTCTTTTCCGGGGGGTCGCCGATCACGGCAAAACGCGTACTGGGCGTGACCAAGCCGACCTTGTGGCCTTGTTCGTCCAACTGACAGTCGATTACGCCGCCATTCTGCGTGATCAATCCGCGCACGATGTTCAGTTGGTTGCGGCCGTCGCCATCAAGGTTCATGACCCCAGCCAAGGCAAAATGGTCCTGCTGGCCGGGCGACCAACCGTACGTGAAGACCTTGTCGCCGGCCATGATGGGGTCGGCGAGCTTGTCCTCGAGGATGCGGCACTGGGCCGTGTGCGCGCCTTCAATCCGCATGACTTCGATCTGGCCCTTCTTGACGGCCTTGGCGCCCACGCTGGAGTCGGCCGAATAGACCGTGAACTTCGTCTGCCGCGGCAAGCCATCGGCCTGGCCGCGGTTGATCCAGACCATCTTCTGCGCGTCGCTCACCCAGGTAATTTCGCCCTGGGGAGTCTCCGTTCCCCCCCCCTCGCCGGCCGCCGGGTGCGCCTTGATAACGTCCTGAATTTCTTTCTCTTTTTGTGCCACCACGTCTCTTGCGTTCTTCTTCTCCTTTTCAGCCTCTTTTTGAGCTTCCGCGGCTTCGGTCGAAACCTTCGTGACCTTTTCAACCATGACTTTGACTTCCGCCGAAGTACCGGTGTTTACCGCGACGAAGTCGGTGCCGATCTGCTTGATCTTATCTTCCATGCTCTTGTAGTCGCCACTGACCCGCTTCATGGCTTCATCTTTTTGATCCTCGCGAGTCTTGAATCGCGCCTGTAGATCAGCCAGCGTAGCCCTGGATTGGACCAACTCGGCGCTGCGGTCCTCGATGGTCTTGAACATGCCTGCCAGCAAGCGCTGGTAGTGGAGGTTGTTGCTGTCGAACAGGGGCGTGTCGCTGGGGGTGCCGTCGGCGGCCGGCCTCCGCGCGTTGCCGTAGGTCGCCATGTCGTCATCGTGCTGCTTCTTGATTTCCTCGATGGTCCGCTCAGGCATGCCGATCAACTGCTTCAGCAGATCGCACTCCTTTTGTTTGTCGGCGGTGGCCTCTTCGGCCTTCTTCTGGTCGGCCTTTGCAGCCGTGGCGGCATGGGTGGTCTCGTCCGCACGCTTGACGTAGAGGTAAGTGGTCACGCCCAACACGACTGTGAGCATGACAAAGACAATCAACAGGACCTGCAGACCTTGACTTTCACGGGCCATGATTTCGTCCTCCTGAGAACGTCCGCCGCCAGGCTCAAGCCGCGGCGGCAGAGCCGATAGGCTTGCCTGCGCGGGCGCCGGCCGTTCCGAAAAGCTTAGGCGCGGGGGAACCTTCCCCGGCCACATTCCAGACACAGATTGCCTCTTCTCGTCTCTTACTCCCCGGTGGTTCCGGAAGACCGGGAGGTAAAACACGTTTTTACGCGATGTTCACACTCGTCTATTTTAATTCTCGGCGAAAATGCTGTCAATGAAAAGTCATACGGTGCTCAGGAGAACTGCAAAGTCTGGCTGGACAGTCCTCCGTAGCACGGATTTCATGGTATAATGCGGTCAAAGATAATCCTCACTTACGGCGAGAACTATTTTACCCCCTCTTTTAGGAGCATGCCATGAGCCGATTAACGCTGGCGATTTGCCTGTCTGGCCTGTTGGTCCTCAGTCTGACCGGGCTTGGTTTGGCCCAGGTGGTCGTGGCCCCGCCGGTTGCTCTTGCCGTGCAGGCCTTTGTCCCAGCGGTTGCCGCCGCGCCGGCTGTTCAGCCCCAATGTCAGGTTTTCGAGCGGATGGTCGGGACCTGGGAAGCGCAGGCCCAGCGAATTTCCGCCGAAACGTCGGATCAGCCGAAGCCGATCGGCCGTGTGACGCGACAATGGGTGGTGGAACACAAGTTTCTGCAAGAGCGCGGCAGCCAGCACGAGGCCTATCTCACTTTTGACCCGCGGCGAAACGCTTACTGCGCCTGGTACTTTCATGCCAATGGCCATGTCTTGGAAATGACCGGCCAATGGACGGGGAACTGGATGATGTTTTCGCTTTCTGCCGACGTCGACCAGAACCAGGGCCTGCAACGCAATTTCATGGTCCAGAACGATCAGAACCACGAGTGTACTGTCACCTGGACCGACGAGAACGGCCGCACGGGAATCTTTGCCACCTTGAGATACGCGCGGATCGACGCGGCAAAGACCGACAAGTCGGCCAATGCCGCCAGTCCGCCCAAGGTATCGCCACCGGACGAGATGAAGATCTTCGCCGACGAGATCGGAAAATGGACGATTGAAGGCAGTGCCGTCAGCGGGGACAAGACCACCAAGGTCAGTGGTACCACTACGGCCCAATGGATACTCGGCGGGCGGTTCGTGCAGACCACGGCCACTATCCAGGGACGCAAGGGCGATAACATCTGCGTGGCTGGTTTCGACGCTGCAACGAAGACCTACCGCTGCTGGTATTTTGACCCTGAAGGCAGTTTCAGTGAGCCGGCAGTCGGCACTTGGGATGAAAAGGAACATACGATGTCGTGGAAGGAAAAGATGACGAGCGAGATCGTGATGGTCAAGAAAAAGCAATGGATCAATCACGACACCGCTAAGATCCACGCCGTTTACACCCGGCCTAACGGCAGCGTGGAAGCCACCCAGGACGGCACGATTACGCGGCAAAAGGCAGCAGGATAACCCCGAGGGCATGCAAAGGACGGCGAGGAAATCTCGCGGGGGCGCGAATGTAGTGGCCAAACGTCGCTGCACTGCGGCAAGGGCAGCGGGGGCGTTTACAGTTCGACGATCTCATTCGCCATTATCACGGAGGAACCGATGAAATCGCGATCAACGACGACATTGAGCCGTTCAACATGTACCGTCATTTTGGGACTTCTGCTGGCAATCTACGCTTCCCTCGCGACGGCAGCCAAGCCATCGCCCCTCCCACCAAAATCGCCCAATGGTAAGTCGGCGGACGATCAAAAGAACCATGCGGCAGATGCCCATCGTCGCAAGCGGCGGCCAGCAACGGATCTCGATGGCGGCGAAGCCCGCGATACGCTGGAAGCGGTCTTGGAAAACTACGAGACCATGCTGGCAGTGGTCGCCAACAACATCGCCAACGCGGAAACGCCCGCATTCAAGCGGTCGCGGGCAATCGTCGAAGACCTCAGCTATCGCCAAGAGGGCCAACCCGGCGTCCAGGATCCGTCCGGGGCCTACTCCCCCAACGGGTTTTCGATTGGATCGGGCAGCCAGATCGTGGGCACGGAAATCGACTTCCGCCAGGGGAGCTTGCAACACACCGGTCGCGAATTGGACCTTGCCATTGACGGTCAGGGTTTCTTTCAGATCAAGGATCCCTCCGGCAGCATATTTTATAGCCGGGCCGGGCACTTCTCGCTGAATTGCAACGGCCAGATTGTCGTTGGGTCGGCCAAGACCGGCCGGTTGCTGGAACCGGCAATCACGATTCCGCACGACGCAAAAGGCATCTCGATCAGCCCGGAAGGTGGTGTCGCGTATCTTTCGCCGAGAAGCCAGACGCAACAGCAGGCAGGCACGATCCAAATGGCCGATTTCATCAATCCTCAGGGCCTGCTGAAGATCGGCGAAAATCTGTATCAGGAAAGCGATGGTTCGGGCGCGTGCCAGACCGGCACGCCAGGTTCCAACAACTTCGGCAAGATCCGCCAAGGTTGGATCGAGAAATCCAACGTTGATCTCCGCCAGGAGACGGCCGAGTGGAAACGCCTGCGGCGAACGTACCGTGCGATTCGGTCGCTACTGGAGGAGGAGTAAGTGCCTCCCCACCAACTCTACCACTTCAAGGGGGGCGTTTCGCCGGTTGTCTCTCGACGCGTCCTGTCATCCGGGGTAGAATGGGGCGATTGTAGAGCAACGGGCTGCTAGACGGTCAAGTAGGTCTCTCTTGCCGAGAGAGACTAATGTGCGCCGCGCCACGGAGAAACTTGGCGATTCTCCCCGGTCCACGCACATTGGTCCTTTCCGGCAGAAAGGACCTACCTGATCGCCCGGCACGTATTTTATCGAGAGCCGCTTGATACGGAGAAGACATGAGTTTGCAGCAGCGACGGGTCGTCATCACAGGCATCGGCCTGGTCAGCCCCTTGGGCAGCACCAAAGAATCCCTGTGGGACGCCCTCCACCAGGCCCGCAGCGGCGTCGGTCCGCTCACTGTGCTGCCGCCCTGCGCGCTGCCCGTACACGTCGCCGCCGAGGCCAAGCAATTCACGGGCGAAATCGAGGACTTCGGCCCCCTGGAGAAGGAGGCGAAAAAACAGATCCGTAAGGGCCTGCGGGTAATGTGCCGGGAATGCCAAATGGGCGTGGCCGTAGCCCAATTGGCCCTGGCCGACGCCGTTCTTGAAATGGGCCAGATCGACCCGGACCGGATCGGCGTCAGCTACGGCACCGACTATATGTTGAGCGTACCGGAGGATTTTGCCGAAGGCATCCAGCAGTGCCTCAACAGCGAAGGAAAATTCGAATTTCCACGTTGGGGGGGTGAAGGTCGGCTCAAAATGTCGCCGCTTTGGCTGCTGAAGTACCTGCCCAACATGCCCGCCAGCCACGTGGCGATTTTCAACGATCTGCGCGGCCCGAGCAACTCGCTCACACTCCGCGAGGCGGGTTCCAATCTGGCCGTGGGCGAGGCCTATCAGATTATCCGCCGTGGCAATGCCGACGTGATGGTTTGCGGGGCTACCGGCACCCGCTTGCACGCGATGAAGACCATGCATGCCTGCTCGCAGGAGGAGGTTGCCGCCGGAAACGGCGATCCGACCAAAGCCAGTCGGCCTTTCGACCGGGACCGTAGCGGCATGGTGCTGGGCGAGGGCGCGGGGGCCGTCATTATCGAGGAGCTTGCCCATGCCCAGGCCCGCGGGGCGACGATCTACGGCGAAATCGTGGCGGCATCGTCGCGCGCCGCCGCCGCTCCCCGACTCGTCGCCCGCCGCAAGCTTGCCCTGGCCAACGTGCTGCAAGCGTTGCTGCAAGACTCCGGCTACCGGCCGGAAGATATCGATCACCTCAACGCGCATGGATTGAGCACGCGGAGTTGCGATGCCGAAGAGGCGCAGGCCATCGCAGAAGTGTTTGGCCCGCGGGCCCGCACCTTGCCCGTGGTGGCCCCCAAGAGCTATTTTGGCAACTTGGGAGCAGGCAGCGGGATGGTGGAACTGATCGCCAGCCTGCTGGCCCTGTCGGCCGGCATGCTCTTCCCGACACTCAATTACGAAACGCCCGACGCCGAGTGTCCGATTCATGTCGTCCACGACAACACGACGCCAGCCGGCACGCGGTTCGTCAACCTGAACGTCACGCCGCAAGGACAAGCAAGCGGCGTGATCGTTCAGCAGTTGGCGTAAGAGGGTCCGGAAGAAATGACGAAGTACTGCGTCGTCGAGGGTGGCTGGGGCATAGCGCAGCGGTGCCCCAGTCAACCTGTTCATTTCTCCCGAACGCTCTAAAGAATCCGATCAACTCGCGTGTTTGGCCAGGTATTCGGCAACGCCCTTGGCGTTGGGCTTCATCGCCTCATCGCCTTCGCGCCAATTGGCCGGGCAGACATCGCCGTGCGTTTCATGGAACTGCAAGGCATCGACCATCCGCAGGGCCTCGTCCACGCTACGTCCCAAGGGCAGGTCGTTCACCAGGGCGTGGCGGACGACGCCCTTCTTGTCGATCAGGAACAGCCCCCGCAGGGCCACGCCGCCGTCCAAGAGCACGCCGAATTGCTCGGAAATCTTCTTGGTCAGGTCGCCGACCAGCGGGTACTTGACGGGGCCGATGCCGCCCTCATTCCGCGGCGTGTTCTTCCAGGCCAAGTGCGTGAAATGCGAATCGACCGATACGCCGATGACCTCGGTATTCTTGGCCTTGAACTTCGCCAGGGCCTTGTCGAAAGCGATGATCTCCGAGGGGCAGACGAAAGTGAAGTCCAGCGGATAGAAGAACAATACGACGTACTTCCCCTGGTAGGAAGACAACTTCAGCTCGGCGAACGAATCGTCGGGCATCACGGCGGTGGCAGTGAAGTCGGGGGCCGGTTTGGTTACGAGGCTGCTCATGGGAATCTCCTTGGGAAAAATGTTACGGGGAAATGAAGGTAATTGGATCTTGGATCTTAGGTCTTGGTTCTAAGCTCTAAGCTCTAAGCTCTCACGCCGCGGCTCGCTTGCCGAGTTCGCCATCGAGAATGAACAGGCCGATGTGGCCTTCGCCCATCAGCTTCAGCTTCTCGACGATGCTCGTCGTTTGCGCCTCTTCTTCGACCTGCTCGTGGACAAACCACTGCAGGAATTCCAGCGTGGCATAATCCGACTCGTCGCTAGCCAACTTCACCAGGGCATGGACCTTCTCGGTGACTTTGAGTTCGTGCGACAGGGTGTGTTCGAAGACGTCGCGCACCGACTTCCACTCGCTGGGCGGGGCGTCGATCTGCTTGAGCAGCACGCGTCCATTGCGCTCGTTGACGTGGCCGAAGATCTTCATGGCGTGGCCCCATTCCTCGCGGGCCTGCACCTCCATCCACTTGGCCATGCCGTGGAAATTCTTCGACTGCAGATAGGCTGCCATCGAGAGATAAAGGTAGGTTGAGGCGATCTCACCGTTGATCTGGTTGTTGAGGGCCTCTTGGACGTTTGCCTTGAGCATGTTCCGATTCTCCTGAAGTTGTGGGTTCGCTGCGCGGGGTAATAGGGGCGGTATCTGCCCCTGGGGCCTGTTTGGCTGCGGATGCCTGCCGGCAGCGGGGGCAGATTCCGAGAAACACCAAACGGTGGCCAAGCAATTTATAACCGCGCAAATCATTACCTGCGGGCGCGGCAAGATCAAGGGGGGGCGTCATAACATCGTCGAGGCGACCACAGCGCACGCAACGGAAATGGTCGTGCTGGGCCGTATTGGCGTCGAAGCGGGCCTCGCCGCTGGCATTTTCCAGTTTTTCAATCACCCCCATACGGGCTAGCAAATCCAGGTTACGGTAGACTGTGCCCAAACTCACCTTTGGCAACCGCTGCCGGACGAGCTCGTAAAGTTCACCCGCCGTAGGGTGGGAAGTTACCGCTTGCAACTCTTCGAGAACGATCTGCCGCTGCCGCGTATTGCGGTGTTGGCACTCGCCGGATCGAAGAAGCCGATCACTACCGGATTGCAGATATGAATTCTCATTATTCATAACACGTATTATTACTGATAAGACCACCTCGTCAAGTGGTTAGGCAAGAGATTCGCGGAAAACGATTGTGGAATCGCTTGGCATTATCGGAAAGCAAGTACATGATGCTCGCTTGGTGGCCGTCTGCCACGTCCACGGCGTAAAGAACCTGCTCACGTTCAACACCACCCATTTCGCCGCGCTTGCAAAATTCGCACCCGGGCTAACAATCGTCGAACCAGTAAGCATTTGCGAGTGCCTTCCCTAGCCTACGAGGTTTTTAGTCGATTGCGCGGCAAAATGGGCGTCGGGCCAGGCCAAGATTTGCTCCTCGGAAAGCACGCATCCACGCTCCGGCCGCACTCCCCGGCGCACGGTAAGGGGGGAAGTGCCGCCCGGCAATCGCTAATCCAATCGCATTACCGCTGCGTCCGCCCCGTACTCAATTTCGCCGCCGTGGCGATTCCGCCCTTGGGCACGAACTTGAAGACCTCGACGTAATCGTCGCTGAGTTGACGGCGATCGGACTTATCGTAGGCCGCGAACGGATAGGCGTCGTGGGCGACCAGATCATAGTCGGCCTGCATCTTTTCCAGCCACCGCTCCCGGGTCTGCGGGTCCGGTGGCGGCGACTCCCGTTCTTCCTTCGGCGAGCGATATAACACGCAACGCAGTGGCCGCTCGACGGACACTTGTTCCAGTCGCGGTTTCTCGCCCCGGGCGTGACGCGGCGAATAGATCCGCTGGTTGCAGAAATAGAGCGACGACCAACCGCAATTCAACCTGCCGGGCGCCAGGTTCGTCCGCAAGTCGGTCTCACAGGAGACCAACTCGCTGTCGTGGGCCATTTCGAACCAGAACCATTGGGCGAACTCCCGGGCGCGTAAGGTCGTGGTCGACTTGTAAGGTTGCGCCAGGTCGCGGAGCCAGGACCCCACCCCCAGCAAGACCAGCAGCCCCAGGGCGATTGTGCAACCGTTGAGGCGTCCCAGTAGTGTGGGCTTTAGCTCACTCGTTTGTCGTCTGGGTTTTAGCCCGCCATTCCCCCCCGTCCCTGCCGCGGCGGCCCGCCGTCGGCGTTCGATCCAGGCCAGTGCGGCCGTCAGCCCGAAGGCCATGAGCATGCAGAGGCCGGGGGCGAGAAAGAGCGTCATGCGGGCGTGCCCGCCGTAGGGGAAGCGGTGTAACGCAGCGGCGATGAAGTTCAGCCCCAGCGGTGCCAGTAGCAGGCCCAGGAGTGTCCATTGACGGCGGCGGACCAGTACGACTACGCCGGCGATAACGCAGAGCAGCGAGAACGTGCTGCCCCAGTTCGGCCCGCCGACGGGGTAACCCAGCATCGCCCCGGCGTGGGTTTCCAGGAGCCACCGCGGCAACTTCAGCGGTTGGCTGATGGGCGGGAACGTGTTGGCCCAGTGCGTCTCTTCCATCGTCTGCTGATTCATCTCGCCCACCGCGGATTTACTGACCAGCAGCACGGCGGCGAAACTGGCGACAAGGACGACGTTGTAGACGATCCAAGGGAACCAGAACGTCGGCCATCGGCCGGTCCCGGCACGTTGCTTGCAGAGAATTATGAGGCTTACTCCGCCGGCCATGAAGATGGCGGGAAACGAGTAGCCCACGGCAGGGCCAACCAGCGCGGCCAGCCACCAGAGCCAGCGGGTCTGGTCTGGCCGCCGCAGCCATTGGACTGTCAGGGCCAGCAGGGCCAGTGCCAGCAGCAGATCGCAGCCATAGGGCTTGGCCTCGGCCGCGTAGCGGGTCATCGGATAGGCTACTGCGAACAGTCCCACGGCCAGCACCAGCCCGACGCCTTGCAGCAATCGTGCGGCCACGTGGCGGAACAACAGCAGGCTGCCCAGCCCGCATAGGAACGGGATCAGCCGCAGGGCATATTCGTTAAACCCCAGGATCTTGACCAGGGTGAGTTGTCCCCAGAGGAACAGCGTGGGGGCGACCTGGCAGTAGTGCAGTGGTTGGAGCAGTCCGCCGTAGCCGCGATCGAGCAGGTTGGCCGAGAGCATGGCCTCGTCTTCCCAGAGGGGGAACCGCAGCAGATAGCGGGTCAGGCGGAGCACTACGCCGATGATCATCAGTGCCAGCAGCCAGCGGCGCTGGGCCTGGGAGGCGAGCAGGTTGTCCTCGTCCTGGAACGGTCCGACGGGGGCGAGAGTCGCGCGGTCTGGGGCCTGGGGCATCGTATCTTCCTTGAAAATTGAGGAAGCCGCATGATAGCCCGTGCGGGGAATCCGCGGCAAGAGCAACGTCGCCAAGCCCTGGAGAAGCCAAGGTATATTTATGCGCGGGTAAGAACGCGCTCGTTGGAGTGCCGGCTTTAGTCGGAATGTATGCCGGATTACCTGCTATAGCCCGGACTCTAACGTGCCATTTCGATCCGCGCAAATCAAATTTTCCGGGCCGCGAAGTTCTGTCACAAATCGAGTCATTGTTCGCCAATTTCGACTTTCCGGCACTGTGGGGTTGACAGCCCGCCGGGGGGCGCATTACAAATAATGGCTTGCTTCTTTGCGACGTGTTTTTGAAGAAGTGCTTTTGGGCCCCCTTCGTCTAGTGGCCCAGGACATCGGATTCTCAGTCCATTAAAAGTAGTGATATACCGTTAGGATAGGATTCATTTCGGGCGGGGCGAACGCGATTTCCCCCGCCTATTTTCATGTTTTTCGGGTATCGGATAGATCGACGATGCCCCGGCTGATAGGGTCACTATAGGCAGTTGAGGAATCGCCCTGCTCCCACTTCCACTCCCAGTAGGCCGCGGAAATGGGAATAGATCGACCTATCGTCACACCGGAACCACGAACTTTGAAGTCAGGATGTCGGAGGCGGCGAAATTGGGGGCCAGTTTCGCGGCGAGTTGGGAGCCACTTTTTCGGAGGGGGCCAGTAGGTAATCACAGTCGGCTCATGGGATTGGGTGAAGCCGCTGTGATTACCTACTGG
>Ga0181520_10001581_pt1 | contig 45802 bp, 22 predicted proteins | sample PEATcosm2014_Bin_29_FD_132451 | JGI IMG/M metagenome (GOLD analysis project Ga0181520, IMG submission 132451) | Peatland microbial communities from MTU Mesocosm Facility, Houghton, MI, USA - PEATcosm2014_Bin02_30_metaG | ecosystem: Environmental > Terrestrial > Soil > Wetlands > Peat | place... | reverse complement strand
GGTCCTACTGGCCAGCGGCAACTCGCTGAGCATTACCGGCACGCCCACGGAAACTGGTACCGAGACCTTCACAGTCACGGCCAGCGACGCGCTGGGGGCTACAGCCACGGTCAACTACAGCATCACGGTCGACAACGCTGTCTGGAACGGAAGTGCAAGTGGGAACTTGAGCGATCCAGCCAATTGGGTTGCTGGCGTGGCACCAAATCCGGCACTCGACGAGTTGTTTCTGGGTGGCCCTGCCGCCTCATCACCGCTTAATGATTATCCGGTCGGCAGCACCTTTAATGGTCTGACCTTCGATGGTGGCTGTGTCCTCTCGGGTAATTCCATCCTGTTGGACTCGACGATATCGAATGCCCAAGGGGATAACAGCATGTCGCTTCCCATGGAGTTCGGCGATGACGCGTTCTTCCAGGTTTCGTCGGGTTCCCTGGTGGTCGGCGGTGCGATCGATAACGGCAGCCATCTGTTGACCGTCAACACGGCCGGCACATCGGCGGCAACGATCAGCAGCGCGATCTCCGGGGCGGGCGGCTTGATCAAGAGCGGGACCGGAACATTGACGCTTTCCGGCGCGAACAAATACTCCGGTGGCAGCGCGGTTTTGGCCGGTACGCTCTTGATCACGAGCGCAAGTAGCCTGCCCAGCGGTGGGAACCTGACTGTAGGCGCGGGCGGAATTCTTGATTTTGATCCCAGTGCGACCGCCACCGCAGCCCTGCCCACAAGCATTGCGACTTTGGACACGCCTGCCGCCGCCGGGGCGCAGAATCAACCGCTTGCCGCGGCCTCTTCCGTTCCGCTGGCGAGCGGTTCGTCTGCCAGTCTTGCGCAAACGCCTGCATGGCAGGCTTTTGCGGCTGGGGCGACAAGTGCTTCCGCCAGTCCGAGCCTCGCTGCGGACGCGAACGACGCAGGCGCGGCGCTGTCTGGCCTTGCGAACATCAAGCAGCGACTAGCCAATGCGGCAGACGAGCTGTGGGAGGCGATGCAATTACAGGCCCGACAGCGATTGCAAGGGCCTGATCAGGCGCTACTCACCCGCGACACAATTCTGGCCGAGTATGCCCGCTGAAGCGGTCGGGATCGCGGTCGGGGTCAGGCTCACGTTTTGTCCATGTGATCCTCGAAGACGACAGTTGGATGACTATCGAACCGTTCATGATTGTCTCGCTTGACACCTCCGCGAAGAAGGGCAAGTCGGACAACGGCAAGCACCATGCGGAGTAAGTGGTCCTGCGATACGCGGGGCTCGTATTCGCAAAGTGCCCTACTTCTTCCTCTGTTTTGCGACGGCGTTGCGGTAGTAGTCGTCGTCGTGCTTCTGCTTCCAGCCGTCGCTCGCGGCGGGGCTCAACGGGCGGTACTTGTCCCAGAGCTGCTTGATCCAGGGTTGATCGGCGTAGCCCTCATGGAACCAGTCCTTGCTGTCGTCGAGGTAGACGTCCTTGCTGTAGGGCGGACGGCAGTATTTGGCGATTTCGATGCGGAAGGGCTTGTCGTCCTCGAACATCCAGCGATCGACATAGTCGAAGAAGGCGTCGTGGTTCCATGTGCTTTCCAGCTTCATAGCCCGCAGGACCAGCGCCTGGGCAACCCAGCACGTGGAGGTGTTGGCCCGGCGGTAGGCGTCGCTGCGGAACTCCTCGGGCACCCACCGGCTGGGCGGCAGGTGCTCATAGGGACCCCAGGGATTGCCGCCGCGGACGAAGTCGCGGCCGATGCCGGTGACGACGTCGATGCCGGAATGGCCGGTGAAGACGACCTTGGCGCCGGTCCAGCAATCGCCGTAGGCGGTCTGTTCGTCCTCGCCGAAGGCGGCCTTGGGGAAGCTCTTATTGATGTTAGCCATGCTCTCGTCGCCGAGCATGACGCCGGCAAAGACGATGGGGAACTTGCGGCCGGAGCCGTGGCCACCGTGCGCGGCCCAGCCCGGATGGCCCTGGCGGACCAGGCCGTAATAATCGATGCCGATCTGCACGACATTGATCAGCAGCCGCTCCTTGTCCGTGGGCTTCGCTTCGCAGCAGGCCAGCAGGGCGGAATCGGCGAGGCACTGGGCGTTCGCCTGGGCATAGTTCGGCATGCTCTGCTGGGGGACGTCGAAGGAGAAGAAACAGGAGTCGCACCAGGGCCGCTCGATGAGGCTGGCGATCTTGAGCGGGTCCGGAGCGCTGGCGGGTCGCTCAAAGCGCGGCAGGAGATCGCGACGGAGGTCGCGGGCCAAGTAGATCGTGGGGTCGTGGCCGGCATAGCCCGGGCGGAACGCATCGGGCGGCAGCGGCTCGGCAACGCAGGTGAGCACGGCGACGATCTTGACGGGACTGTTGTCGCCTTCGCCCCGCACGGTGCCGGCATGATAGGGATAGGTGACCTTCTCGCCGCGGCGGAGACTGATGCTGGAGGCCAGGCTGTCGCCGCGTGTCATGGCGATGGGCAGCCGGGCGCGATGTTCGGGGTGGTAGTAATTCATGACGCCGGAGTCCCAGGCCACCTCGCGCCGGGCGGGTGTGTTGAGCATGGAGCCGTTGCGGCAGCGCTGGTCCACCGCGACTTTCTCGCGGCCGTCGAGCTCGTCCGCGGCGACCTCCTTGCCATAGCGCGGGGCGGGGTTAATCTTGACTACCGTGACCGGTCCGAGGACGTAGAAGTCGCCATTGACGAACTGCCCGACACGGGCGGGCTTGTCGAACGTCCACGTGACGCCCCAGCGTGAAACGCTCTCCGTCAGCTTCAGGTCTTCCAGTCTGGGTGTCGCGGGTGGCTTGTCCTTGGTGTAAAGGATTACCTTCTGGTCGGCCGGTTTCCAGGCGTCGGCCAGCGCGGACTTCGGTCCGGTTTGGACCCACGCCCCGGCGAGGGCCGCCAGTACGATCGTCGCCGATCCGATATTGGGCCACAGCCTCAAGTATGGTTTCATGCTCATTCTCCTGAAATAGCGTATGCAATTGGCCAACGAAGAACCGCGTCGGGCAGGCCCGACGCGGATCTCGACTTCCTGGCCAAACGCGGGCCGATCGGCAAACGCGCTAATCCTTGGCCCGCTTGGCTTCCCAATCCCTGCTTTGCGGGTTACCGTCCCGCTCGAACGTGATCTTTCCCTTGATCGAATCCCCACTCACCGTTCCCGTGTAGGTCGAGGTCATCTTCGTGCCGTTCCGCTCGCGGACGACTTTGAACGAGACCGCAGCGTCCTTGAAGGTAGCGTCCTGGATCGGGTTCTCCTTGCCGTCGCGTCCGAGCATGGCGCCGGTAAGCTTGTCCCCGTCCAATTTCAATTTCAACGTCACGTCGCGGGACTGGTTGTTGAACGTCATCGTCCACTTCCAGGTGCCGGTTGGGTTGGGCTTGTCGTCGGCGCGGGCAATGGCAGCCGCCCCAACGATTGCCAGAACGAGTGTCGCAGCCAATAGTCGCTTCATTCTACTTCTCCCATCGAAATAACAGACGAGAACCGCTTTCGTCCCCGTGACGAGGCGTTTCGCCGTCGAGATTGTTCCAATCAGGTTACACCATCGCCATCGCCAGGGCTAGTGTTTTGATTCAAAATTGGGGATCTCTACTCGTAACCCTGTACGGAACGCCCTCCGCGCTGATCGGAATTTGGGGCACCACAGAGGGCGTTTCCTAAAGGGTTCTGTTCAAGGGATGAATCCCCACCTATTTGAATCACCACTCTAATGGCTCAATGCGACTGGGGCCCATCACTGCGCATGCCGCCGGGCTTCAACCAGTATTCCAGGAAGGCCAATTCCAGTTCCAGGGCTTCTGGGGTTGGCACGTGCGTGGGGCGTGCAGTCAGGGCCACACGGTGCTCGTGTCCCAATACGTGGTTGACGGCGACGAGGTGGTTCAGTGCCTTCCAATTCCGTGGTCGGTCCTGCACGCCGCCGGAGACGAGCCCTGGCCGTGGGGTCATCAAAGCGTGCAGGTCCACTAGGTCGTCGCCCGCTTCGAGTAACTCCTTGGAAAGTGTGACGAAGCCGCGGCGCACGAGTTGCAGGCCGTAATTGTGCGTAACCCGCCCCTTGGTCCCTTGACCGATGCTCGTCAGCGGCTCATAGAAAGGCACAAGAACCCCAGTTCAGAACCTTTACGCCGTCTCGTGTGCTCATTGAACATGCCGGAAAGTGAGGGAGACATCAGTTTCCGGCCGCCGTCCGGCAACCTGCCGCATGTGACCGTCAGAGACAGTATGTCTCGAAACCACAGTGTCCAGCAAGCTCATCCGTAAATGGCGTGTCAGCAATCAGAGGATTGTGGAAACACGAAATCTTGGTCGAGCCAGAGCTTGGTGGCAAGTAACGGGCTAACAGAACCTTAACATTTCAGGCTCTTCTGATTGCGGGTTGAGTTTCGACGACCGCTATCGAAATGCGAAAAACACCTATCACCATCCGTCCGCTTACGTTGACAAGTCATGTTCTGCGCATAGACTAAAAGCAAATTTTATTGGCTTTAATCAGGTCACGCGTCCATGGCGCATGGCGGCGACGAAGGTCCAATGTTCACTCATCGGCTCCAATTTCGCTTTTCACACCATGGGGTGGATCAGAACCGCTTCTCTCCCTCTCATCAAAGCAGCCCGGGATTGCCTTCCGTGCGATCCGCAACAAAGAAATCTGCAGGTCTCCCATGTCGTCTGCAAGAATCTTGCATCGCAAACCAGCACGAAGAATCTCCAGGAATAGTACCGTCAAGGACGGCCTGCGGCCGCGGTTCCGCCCGCTTCTGCTGGAAAACTTGGAGGAGCGGCGTCTGTTGTCGGTCAACCCGTTTTCCTCCTACGCCAACGACTTGGAAACGAAACTGGCGACAATCCAGAGCACTCTGGACACGGCCTTGGACACAGTGGCGTCGTTAAAGTCTCTACCCTTTATCGGCGCCCAGTTGGGGGAGGCCGACCAGGTCAAGGCGGTCATCGACAGCGTGGGGAATGAGATCCAAAGTGTGCTCACTGCTTTCAATGGGAGCGGTACGCAGACCGCCTTGCAGAACGAACTCTACCAAGCTCTGGGCCCCAGCGGCCTGAACCTGCTAGGCGGCGCTAACGACGCGGCGAACAGCGCGAGCACGGCCAGCGACGTTCACGTCGCCAACTTCACGGCCTACGGCTCCGGGCTGCTGAAGACCGCAGACGTAGAAATGCGCTTGCACGAGGACGCCACGGCCGGTTCGGCATCCAATCTGAAGTTCGCCGTCGGCGTGCCGTCGCTTCCCATCCAGGTCACCAGCCAAGGCGGCATCACGTTGACGGTGGGGTTCGATTTTGAGTTGGCCGTCAATTTCAACGCGGCCAGCGGCACGCCTATCGTCATCGACGCCTCGAAAACCGTCGACGATTACTCGCCCACCCTCTCGGCGAACCAACTGGTTTTTTCCGTGTCGGCGACTCTCAGCAACAACGCCTCGCTGACCGCCGACTTGGGATTGTTGACAGGTACGCTCACGCCCACGCCTAGCCAGCCGAACGACCTCACCGCCGAGATCGACGTTAACGGTCTGAGCCTCTCCGGCAGTCCTACCGTCGCTTTTACCGGCAGCGCCGACGTCAATCTCACGGCCACCCTAGGCTTGGGCGACGGTGGCGCGTACTTCCCATCGATCGGCGTCGATCTCAGCCTGAGCTGGACCGACCTGACGGACCCGTCGACGTTGTCGTTTTCCTACGACAACCTGACCTTGAACCTGGGGCAATTCGTCAGCAAGTTCCTCGAGCCGATCATCAGCGAAGTGCAGCAGTACACGCAGCCATTGCAGAACCTGATCAACACCCTCAACGCGCCGATTCCCTATATCGACCAGATCCCCGGCCTAAGCAATTTTTCGCTTTTGACGTTGCTTTCGGACCTCGGCGACGGGGCCGGATTCGGAAACGTAGTGGACGCGCTCGACGCCGTAACGACGATCATCAGCGATATCAATAACCTCTCCACGCTCGGCTCAAACATTTCGCTGCCGCTGGGCAGTTTCTCCCTCGACGGATCAATGATCGCCGCCGCGCCGGCCGCCTCCGACTTGACCAACGTGCTGAATCTATTGGGTAGTTCGCCCTTGAGCAGCATCGGCATTGGGGATCTCACCTCCGCGGCCCAGTACGCCGTGAGTAATTTCAGTCTGGCGAGCGCTTTGAGCGCGACCGCGGGCCTGACCCCGACTGAACAGTCTACGCTGGGCAACTTGGATTCGAATTCAAACCTCGTGAGTTCAGACCTCAATGTCACTTTCCCACTGTGGGACGACCCTTCAGCGCTGCTCAACATGCTCTTTGGCCAAGACGTGGACCTGGTCAAGGCCAGCGCCAGCTTCAGTTTTACGAGTCCCTCGATTAGCATTTTCAACATTTCCATTCCCGTCGTCTGGCCGCTGTCCTGCAACCTCTCCATGACGGCGAACTTCAGCGCCAGCGCAGCAATGGAGGTCGACTACGACACCTACGGGGTCCGCGAGGCGCTCGCGCAACTGCAGACCGGCAATCCGACGGTTGGCCAACTTGTCGACGACCTCGGTGACGGCTTCTATATTTCGCAACCGAACACGAACCTGACGTTCTCGATAAGCAGCACCCTCTTCGCAGGCGTGGGGATCGATCTGAATATCATACCGGGCTGCTTGGATGGCGGAGTGAATGTGGGCCTGAGCGGCGGGGTTGCGGCCAGTGCTGAGATTTCGCTGAATCCGAGTCTGGCAGTAGACGGCAAGATCCGCTTGCCGGAACTTGAGCACCAGTCCATTGGCAACATTTTCGCGGCTTCCGGTTCCATCACGGCCTCCTTGTCGCTGGCATTGAACTGGTATTACGACCTCTTATGGTGGCACAAGAGCGGTACGGATACTATCTATAACTTCGGCACCTGGACCATCTGGTCCTGGAACACCGCTGGTAACGTCAGCGCGAGTCCGACCGTTCTGGGTGTCAGTCTCGACAGCGGCCCAACCGCAGGGGGCACGCAGGTCTTCATCTACGGAACGAACCTGAACGGCGCCACGGCAGTCGATTTCGGCGGTGTCCCGGCCACGATCGACGCCGGCGGCGGGCCCTCTTATCTCTTGGTGACGACTCCGCCGGATTCGGCCGGTCCGGTGGCCGTGCAGGTGACGACCGGCGGCGGGTCGACCACCGATGCAAACGCTTTCACCTACATCCCCGCGCCCGCGGTCTCGAGCATTGCGACCGGAAGCATTACTCCCCCCGGCGGCCCGGACTCCGGGAACACGGAAGTCACGATCTCCGGCACGAACCTGGAGAACGCCACCGCGGTGGACTTCGGCAGCGCCGGGCCGGGCGCCATTCTTTCGGATACGGCGAACACGATCACGGTGATGTCGCCCGCGGGGTCGGGCACGGTGGATGTAACGGTGGTTACGCCGGGTGGCACGTCGGCCACCTCGCCGGCCGACAAGTTCACGTACGTGCCGCCCCCGATCATCACGAGCATCGTGCCCTCGTCGGGTCCGCAGACGGGCGGGACCATGGTGACGATCTATGGCGTAAACTTGGGTTCCGCAGTGTATGTGACCTTCGGCAGCAATGTGGCGTACAGGTCGGCCATTCGTCTGGATACGTCCAGCGAGATCCGCGTCGTAGCGCCTGCGTCGCTTACCTATGGCATGGTCGACGTGCAGGTCGACGCGGAAGGCGGCCTTTCCGCGGTTTCCGAGCCTGCCGACGAGTACACCTACATTCCGCCCCCAGTCGTCAGTTACCTCACTCCCAACTCCGGTCCGCTCTCGGGCAAGACGGGCATCGAGATCACGGGTTACCACTTCGGCGGCGCTACGGCGGTCGATTTCGAGTTGCAGGCGGGCACGATCACCTCCCTCTATGAAATCGATCCGGCCATCGACCTCTGGACCATGATCGCCACTGCCCCACCGGCCTACATGTACGGCGAGGCCGAGGTGCGGGTGACCACGCCCGGCGGCACGTCGTCGATATCGTCGGACGCCGATCCTTATTACGATATTTACTTCTACACCGCGGCCCCAACTATCTCCACCGTGTCTCCGTCCGCAGGTCCGCTTGCGGGCGGGACCCATGTGACGATTACCGGTTCGAACTTGGTTGGCGCACAAGCCGTGGAATTCGGCGGCATCCCAGCGCCCAGTTTTTCCTATAACGCGGCCACCGGCGCGATTAACGCCGTTAGCCCTCCGGACATCGCGGGCGCAGTCCCGGTGACCGTGGTAACGCCGGGGGGTACGACCACCGTAACCCCCGCCGATAATTTCACCTATACGTCGGCGCCCAGCGTCTCCGCGGTAACGGCGAGTTCCGGCGCTTTCGAGGGCGGCACGACGGTCACGATCAGCGGCGCGAACTTCAGCGGCGCGACGGCGGTCGATTTCGGCGGCATCGCAGCAACCAACGTCCAGGTTGTGTCCAGTACGCAGATTACGGCCACGAGCCCGGCGGGCACGGGAACGGTGGACGTGACGGTGACGACCCCGGACGGCACGTCGGCGACCGCGCCAGCCGACCAGTTCAACTACCTCGACATGCCGGTGGTCACCGCGATCGGCCCATTGACAGGGCCAACGGTGGGCGGCACGACGGTGACGATTACGGGCATGAACTTCAGCGGGGCCACGGACGTCTATTTCGGCGCCGTCGATGTCCCGGCGGTCGATTTCACGGTGAGCGGGGGCGGGACCACGATCACGGTCCCAAGTCCTGCGGACACGGCAGGGACACCGGACGTGACGGTGGTCACTCCAATCGGCACCTCGCAGGTCTCGCCGGCCGACCGGTTTACGTACGGTGATGTGCCGATGGTCACGGGCATCAGTCCGCCGGACGGCCCGCTTGCCGGAGGCACGCCCGTGACGATCAGCGGCACGAACTTCACCGCCGCCAGCAATGTCTATTTCGGCAGCGTCGACGTCCCGGCGATCAATTTTACGGTCAACGCGGGCGGAACCACGATTACGGTCATCAGTCCTGCGGGCACAGGAACGGTAGACGTGACAGTGGTTGCTCCGGGCGGCACTTCCGCAACCTCGTCGGCCGACCAGTTCGCGTACTTCGAGGTGCCGACGGTCACCGCGATCAGCCCCGCGGCCGGTCCAGTAGCGGGCAGCACGCCCGTGACGATCACCGGTTCCGGCCTGGCGAACGCCACGGCCGTGGATTTCGGCGCTAATCCGGCTACGATCGTCAGCGATACCGACAACCAAATCGTGGCACTGAGTCCCGCCGCGAGCGGCGGTAATCCCGGCACGCTGAACGTAACCGTGACGACCGCCTACGGCACGTCGACCGGCCAGTCCTTCACCTACGTTCTGCCGCCGGCCGTCACGGCGATTTATCCAACCTCGGGTCCGGCGACGGGCGGCACCACGGTGACCATTTCCGGCACGAATCTGTCGGACGCCACGGCGGTCGACTTCGGCGGCGTCCCGGCTGCTAGTTTTACGGTCCACTATGGGCTACGGCTCGGCGATGTAGTAACAATCACGGCCGTCAGCCCGCCGGGCGACGTCTCCATCGTGGACGTGCAGGTAATCACGGGCGGCGGCATATCGCTGGCCTCGCCCGCCGACCATTTCACTTATGTCCCGCCGCCGATCGTGATCGGCATCAGTTCCGAGGTAGGGGTTGCGGGCGGCGCCTCACTGGCCATCACCGGCAGCGGGCTTTCCAACGCCACGGCCGTGAATTTCGGCAACCTTCAAGCCGCCATTCTCAGCGACACGGACAACCAGATCGTCGTCGCTGTTCCACAATCGAGCGAGTACCTGAGCAACGTGGATGTGACCGTGACGACCGCCGGCGGCACGTCGGCCGCTTCGCCGGACGACCAATTCAGCTTCGTAGCGCCACCCGTGGTCACGGGTATGAGTGTCTCGTCGGGAAATCGATCGGGCGGCGACCTGGTGACGATATACGGCACGAATCTCGATTATGCAACGGCGGTGGACTTTGGGCAGAACCCCGGCGTGATCGTCGATGAATCGGCCGATGCCATCGACGTTTATAGTCCCACGGGCGAGGTCGGCACTGCGGCCGTGACGGTGGTCACGCCGGGCGGCACGTCGGCCGTGTCCAAGCAAGCCGTGTTTACCTATGTGATGCCCGCGCCCACGATCCTGGGCTTGAGCCAATCGTCCGGCCCAGCGGCGGGCGGGACTTCGATTACGATTACCGGCACGGACCTCGACGGCGCTACGGCCGTGGACTTCGGCACAACGCCCGCCACGATTGTCGCCGGTTCGGACACAGGCACGCAAATAACCGTCATCGTTCCCGCGGAGACCGCTACTCGTGGTACGGGTGGGGTGGGCGGCGTCGATAGCGGCAACGGTGGCCTGACTGTGGACGTGACCGTAACGACGCCCGGCGGCATGTCGAGCACGTCACTGCTCGACCAGTTCACCTGGATCGCGTCGCCCGCCGTCTCCTCTGTTACTGGACAGGCGATCGGATCGAGCAGCACAACTGGCGGTGGGGCGGGGTCTATCGCCGCAGGGCCAACGTCGGGCGGGACCGAGGTGCTCATCACCGGCACGGGATTAGCGGGCGCAACCGCCGTGTACTTCGGCACGACTACGGGCACAATCGTCTCGGATGCGGATATGTACATCGTTGCCGACAGCCCCCAAGGCGCCGGCACGGTCGAGGTGACGGTGACCACGCCCTACGGGACCTCGCCCACCTCGTCGGCCGACCAGTTCACCTACGTGGCAGCGCCGTCGGCCACGGCCGATAGTTACACGACAACCGTGAACTCGCCGCTGATGGTCCCTGCCAGCAGCGGCGTGTTGGCCAACGACACCGATCCGCAGGGCCTTCCCTTGACCGCGACCCTGGTGACCGAACCGGCCGACGGGACGCTATCCTTCAATAGCGACGGCTCGTTCACCTACACGCCCGACAGCGGATATATCGGCCCGGACAGCTTCACCTACGAGGCGACCAACGGCTACGTCAGTTCCCCCACGCAGTCAGTCCAGATCACCGTCAACTCGGGCACTATGATTTGGGAGGGAGGCACGGGAGGCACGGGGAGCACGGGGAGCACGGGCAATTGGACCGCTTCGCAATGGTCCGGCGCGACGTCGACAATGCCCTATCCCGACGCAACGGTCAGCGCTATTGTCAATACGCCCAGCGTCGTCCAGGTGACTTCCAACCAGGCGGCTTACGCGCTGTCGCTCAGTAATGGAGGCGAGGTAGCCGTCGGCGCAGGAGCCATTCTCACGGTAACGAACAATTTCAACATCACGGGCGGGGGCACGCTCAGCGTGGACCCCAACGGCGCCTTCTTTGTCGGTGGCACCGTGACTTTCGATGCGGGCAGCCTCAGCGGTGGGCCGGTCTCCGCCGCCGCCTATCAACTCAACGACGGTACGGTTAGCGCGGACCTCGCCGGGCCAGGGGGTGTGACCGTCGGCAGCGTCACAGGAGGCAGCAGTACGGTAACGGCTTCCAGCGCAAGCGGCTTCGTTGGAAACACGGTGACGCTTTCCGGCACAAACAGCTACGCCGGCGGCACAACCGTCAACGCAGGCACGCTTGTGATCACCAGTGCCAGCGCATTGCCCGACGGTACGAGCCTGACGATCGGAGCCGGCGGGACCTTCGTATTCGACCCCAGCCAGGCGGCATCGAATGTGTCGGCGGCGGGACTTGCCGCAGCCGCGCCGGAGATTACCGTGGCAAGCGAATCCTCCACTCCGATCGTTGTGGCCAGCGCGCTGGCCCAGATATCGGTCACCACGCCAATTCCGTCGACCCTTGCGCCGATACCTGAAAGGCAGGGCGAAGAACCGTCCTTCTTGCCGGTTACGGCATCTCCCCTATTGGCAACATCAGGTAGTACCTTGGCAACGCCGGCAGCCATGTCGAGCGTCGCGCGCGATGCGGTTTTCGCGTCGCTCGGACCGTCCGCCGCTCGGACCGCTCCCGTGACTGGCACCGTGCAATCCGCGCGGCCGTGGGCATGGCTCGCGGCGATCGAGAACGCTTGGCAGTCCTCGGATCAGAATCGCAAAGACGATGCGGCGGTCGCCGCCCTAGACAAGGTTCTTGCTCGGTTCAGCAGGTAACACCGACGTATTCAGAGATAATGACAGGTCGGACCCGAAAATTTGGGTCCCAGACCATGGAACGTGGCGCTGGAAGCGCACTCGACACTGTGCTATGATCGAACCATCACTCCGATCGGCACTGGTTCCCGTTGTAGCCGTGTTTCGCATCGGTCTCCAAGAACAGGACACGTCATGAAAAGACTCTTCGCCACCCTCGTGTTGTTGCTCGCAATGATTGGCGGGTCTGTCAGTGCCCTGGAGCCCGCGAATCCGAAAGCCAACATCAAGGCCCATGCGATCCTGAATTACCTGGAGAGGCTTCCGCAGCAGGCCGACAAGCGTCTGCTCTCCGGGCAGTTCACCGATGCCGGCCCCACCGCCAAACTGGCGATGTGCGAGGAAGTCCATGAAAAGACGGGCCGCTGGCCGGCGATGATCGGCCTTGACTACGCCGACTTTGCCAAGGGCGGCCTGGAATATAAGACCGTCAACCGCGTCGCGATCGAGTACGCCAAGCAAGGCGGTTTGGTCACCATCTCCGCCCACCTCTACAACCCGGCCAATCCCAAGAGCCGCGGCCCGTGGGAGCAGGGCGGGGACATCCAGAAGCTCATCGCCCCCGGCAACGAGACCCACGACCACTGGATCAAAGAATTGGATATCATGGCCGCCGGACTGAAAGAGCTACAGGACGCCGGCGTAGTCGTGCTCTGGCGGCCATTCCATGAAATGAACGGCGGCTGGTTCTGGTGGGGCGCGAAGGAGCCCAAGACCTTCATCCGGGTCTGGCAGCACATGTTCGACTACTTTACCAAGACGAAGGGCCTGAACAACGTGCTGTGGGTCTACTCGCCTAACCACGGTGACAAGACGGCCGATTATTATGCCGGGGACCAGTACGTGGACATCGTCGGCTTGGACGCCTACACCGATTTCGTCGATCCGCAGCACATCCGCGGTTACGAAGCTGTGGCCAAGCTGCCCAAGCCGTTCGGCTTCACGGAATTCGGCCCCCACGGCCCGCACAACCCGCCGGGCGACTACGATTACACGCGCTTCATCGACGGTGTCCAGAAGCACTTCCCCAAGACGACATTCTTCCTTGCCTGGCACCATAAATGGAGCCTTGGGCGGAACCAGAACGCCAAACAACTCCTGGAGCACCCCTGGCTGGTCAACCGCGAGGATCTGCCGACATTTGCGACATCGAAGAACTGAATGGAGTTGGCTTGCCGCCATTTGCCAGGATTCGTGAACGACGATTCGCAAGGAGAAACACCATGCACATACACGCGGTTGTTGCGTTCCTGTTATGGGGACTTCTGGCTTCGCTTTCCCAAGCAGCCCCGGACGGTAACGAGGCGGCATCCGGCAAAGCGGGCGCTGGCGTGCCGCCCGGAGCCGCGGCGCTGGGCTATACGAAGCGCGTGATCAACGAGACACCCACGGTTGCCGATATCGCCCCCGGCAAGAACGGCAACTACAAGTGGTTCAGCGGCCAATGGTATGCGCAGAACGTCCCGTCACTCGATCATTATGGGACACGCGGCGGTGTGCTTGCGTTGAGCTTGGACGGCGATCTCGTCAGTATGCCCCGCGATTTCTCGGCGGGCAGATTGCCGCTGTTGGCCGGAAAGGACGGTTTCTACGTCGAGTTCGACGTCCGGCTTTCGGACAATGATCGCGACCACTGGCCCGCCGTCTGGCTAATGCCGGCCGAGCACGACGGCAAGCGGGATCATTACGAGGGAGACCCGGCCGGTGTCGAGCGGTTCATGGAACTCGACGTCGACGAAGGTGGCTTCGGCCCAGGATTGGCAGGGACTGTCCATAGCACGGAGGGCGTGTATCCCAAGTGGAAACACATCCAGAACCCCAACAACGTGTCCTCGGTTGCCATTGATCGCAGCCAGAAGCATACGTTTTGCGCCAGTTACGATCCGGTACGTCAGAAAGCGGCATGGTGGGTGGACGGCAAGCCGCAAATGAGCGCCGGTTCGCCCTATGTGCCGGCTGTTGCGGCGCGGCAGCATTTCTATCTGATCATCTCGGCTCAATCCCAGGGGGCGAAGAAGCCGTATTTCATGTTCGTCAGCGGCGTACGGGCCTATGCCCCGCCGAGTTCGCTGCTGCCGGAAAGGTGATGGCCAGTGCGTGGGCGGCAAGAACTCAGACAAGTCTCAATTCGGGGGCGGAATGAAACAGGAGCAGTCCCATCGAGCCTCCCTGAATCAATTCCTACCCGGTCGAACCCGGCCTGGCTTGTGTCTGTGCCACTGAGGGCGATGGTGGCCTGGAACGATGGCCGTGGATCGGGGTCGCTGGAGCAGATGTCAAGAAAAATTGCGGCACTTGGCGGCCAATTCACCACGCCAGAGGCAGTCTTCGCCTCACTCGTGGGGGATCGTAGGTCGTTCCTTGCGCGCGGTGGAGTGCCTAACCGCCGCAGGCAAGGCGACTGGCGAAGGTCCCGAGAAAACGGAAGACGGTCCTTTGATGAGAACATCGAAAAACATATGAGCTTTGGGAAGATCGGCCTTTCGAGCATCACGCCGCTCATCTGGTCCTTCGGCGCGGCCGAGCCCCCGCGAAACTGATGCTGGCCAATTTGTCGAGAATTACCCTTCCGCGGCCCGCGTAGCAGCTTCGACTGTTAGGCCGCGACCATCGATCAGCGCGGGCGAGCGTGGCCGTTGGCGCTGTGAACGGATGTGCATGGCAGCACTCCCATCTTCTCGGCTACATCCACGTTGATGGCACGGACGGCTTGGCGATCTTCGGCGGCTACGCCACGCTCGTGCATGGCGTTGGCGGTCATGTTCAGCGCGACGCGGACACCTGCAGGCGTGCGTCAGGCGCCCGCCGAAGACGTCGGCGTCGAGGAATCGCCGGATCTCGCCGATCCGCCCCTCGGCGTGCAGCTTGTAGACGAGAGCTTCGTGCATGTGGTTAGCAACCCGATGGAGGAGACAAGTCCGCCGAGATAGGCAGGCGCGTTTTATGGCCATGCCTACTTCCTCCGCTAATGTACTCGCCATTTGAGGATTCCGCCAGACCAGTCGCGCTGAAGTTGGACTTCGATCCGCAAGGCGGTTGTCGTCACCCGATCGAAATCCGTACGATTGTACTGGTCCATCTTCGTGCCGTATTCCGATCCGTTCAGAACTGGCTTCCACTCGTTACCGTCTTGGTAGAGCAGACGCCAGGACTGCGGCACGCGACAATGGGCCTTGATTCGACGCTCGTCCCACCAATAGACCTCGACGGCCGAGACATTCTGCGGCTTGTCGAAGTCGTACTGCACCCATTCCTTGGTGCCCTTGTGGTCCCACCAGGTAAAGCGAGGGATCTTGGTGTCGTCCGAGGCAGTCGGCTCGATCTGGTCGTTCATGCCGGTCAGCGTGTCGTTCTGCCAGCAATGTGAGGCTGAAGGCCGGGCCCGGCTGGCGATGGTCGGGAGTGACGCCGGCTGGGCACGTTCGGGAGCCTCCGGCAGCCAAACCAGCATTTCTGCCGGCTCCCGGTTGGCGTTGACGTAATAGGGCACCGCGACCAGTTCGGCGGTCTTCTGTTCTACACCGCCATCCTCGGTTCGATACAAACCCAAAACAGGACCGCGAACAACGGTAACCCCGCCCAGCAGGTCGTTGCGATGTTCTGTGGTAAATTGGGTTTGTGGTGGAACGAAGAGGTTCCGCACGTTGCCGCTGTTGTCAACGCCTTCCAAACAGTACACGATCGGCCCGCGCATCAAGGCCACGCGGCCTGCATCGGCCCTGACCTCGGGATGGGCCTTCACACGCCGCACGGGCATGTCCATCGCCAACTCCACCACATCGCCAGATTTCCACTCACGGCGCAGCCGCACATAGCCGTGAACCATTTCCAGGGTCTCGACGATCAGGCCGTTCAACTTCAGCCGCGCAGCCCCGTTGGCTGGCCGGCCCAAGACCTGGTACAGGTCGCCGGGCGAGGACGTTGCTTGACACCAAGCCGGGATGCGGATCGACAGGTCGAATGTCGCCGGTTTTTCCGGCTCGATCGCGATTCTTACCTCGCCCTGCCAGGGATAACGGGTCGTCTGTCGCAGCACGACCTTGCCGACGGACAGTCGCACCTCAGCCCGGCTGCCGACGAAGAGGTTGACGTAGATGCCGCCCTGGTCCTGAGCGTAGATGTAGCCGGGCATTGCGCCCATGATTTTCAGGAACATTGGCGGGCAGCAAGGGCATCCGTGCCAGTACCAACGGACACGGCCCTTGCCGGCTTCCAGTGGATTTTCGTAGAAGTAGCGATTGCCGTGGAGCGAGACACCCGCCAGTACCGCGTTGTAGAGCGTCCGTTCCAGTTCGTCCACATAGCATGCATCGCCGCAGAGCAGGTTCATGTTGCGGCTGAAGAAGCCCGACCCGATGGCAGCGCAGGTCTCCAGGTAGCCGTTGTTGGGCAACTCATAATCCCTGGTAAAGGCTTCACCCGCAGAACTGGCTCCCACCGCGCCTGTGATGTGCATACGCCGCCTGGTCATGTTGTTCCAGAGGCGGCCTGCCGATTCATAATACTCTTTGCGGTCATTGATCGTGGCCAGGGCCGTCAAGCCGGTACACATCAGCGTAGCGCGGACCGCATGGCCTTCGAGTGTTTCCTGCTGAAACACCGGCTTATGGTCCTGGTCATAGTTGCCGTACGTTCGCCGCCCCTGGTAGTTGCCGCGCGATTCGATCCAGAACTCCGCCAGTTTCAGATACCGGTTTTCGTCGACGGGGATAGGCATTTCCTGCTTGAGTCTTGGTCTGGCGCGGAAGAGCAGATACAACTTGGCCATCGCCTCCTCGGGCAAAGCATGTCCGGGGATGACGTTGGTCTTGGGCGGCGGGCCGATCACGTCGCAAGCGTGGTTGGCCATTTTCACGGCCACGCGCAGCAGACTTGTCTTACCAGTGGCCTGGTAATAGTGGACCCCCGCCTCCACGAGCGCCCCGAAGTTGTATACGTCGTGTTGTTGCACGTCATTGCCGCCGTTCAGCCCCCACCGCTTATCCGGCGCCATCAACTGCGTCCAGGTGTTGAGGTAGCCGTCAGGGTCCTTGGCCTGGGCGGCGGCGATCCGGGCGATGTAACCGTCTACCCGCTTCTCCAAATCAGGGGCGGGTCCGGCGGCGAGAAAATCGGCCGTGCCGCGGATCATCTCATAGATCAGCCCGTCGTACCATTCCGGGCCAGCGTGCCTGCCGGTCTTGCCGTCGCGCACCCGGTCGAAGTTGTTGATCGCTCCGCCGCGGTCGTTCTCGAACTTCGTGAAGCAGTCGGCGATGGTCACCTCTTGCCACACCTTCCGCTTGGGCGACCAGAAATCGTCCTCGATCGTGACCTGTTGGATGGGAACAGGGGTAAGGCGATGCGGCGCCGTTTCAGCGGCAATCGCGATGCCGATTGTGGTGGTAAGCAGCGTGCAAATCACGGTGCGCGTCAGCATGTCATTCGGGCCTTAAAATGGTCAAGGAATATGGTGGAAAGGTATTGCTTATTCTACGCCCTGCGGCGGTGTGCTGCCATTTGTGCTGCCTGAATTGCGTTCCACGCCTTGGGCTCAGAATTGGCGAGAGGGTATCCCCAACCTGGGGCCACGGTAACGGCCCGCGACGTTGTACAGCACATAGAGGCACCGAACGGGCGATCTGCTTGCTTCGCAGGCCCGGAAATCAGCCCCTCCTGCCCTTATGAAATAGACGCACCGGAACTGCACTTCGCACGTTCCGGCCTATACGGTTTCCTCTCGCGGCTCGGTCAACAACAGTGCCACCACAGCAGCCGGAAGGAAGAGCAACGCTGCATAGACTAGCGCCAGGCGGCAATCGCCGGCATCGGCAAGCCGGCCGAACAGCACGGTCCCGGCGGCGGCCGCCAGCCGGCCGATGTTGTAGCAGAAGCCGGCCCCGGTGGTTCTCAACAAGGTCGGAAACAGCGGCGGCAGATACATCGTGAAGAGCGCGAAAACGCCTTGCGAAACACCCACCGCCGAAAGCCACCAGAACTGGTTCCATGGGCCTCGCGGTGCATGGTAGGTCCAGACCATCGAGAGGCAGTAGGCTACGCACATCAGGGCGATGGCCCGCCGATACCCCAGCACCCGGGCGATCGCCCCGGCCAGGAAGTTCCCGGCAATCGCCGTAAGCATCAAGAGCACCATGGTCATGCTGAGAAAGCGGGTCTTTTGGGGCTCGCTCCACGCGCTCAGCGCGGGCAGGTTGCGAAGATGTTGCAGCGACCAGTAGTTGAAGGCCCAATGGGCCGTCAGGGCCAAGGAGCAGACGGCGATCGTCAATAGCGTGGTGCGGCGGATCTCGCCGCGAAACAACTTGCGAATCGACGGCGCGGACCGGCCGGCGCGAGCCCTGGCCGCGTGCCACTCCTCGCTTTCCGGCACCGCCCGCACCATCCACAGCACCGACAACGCCGGCAGCACGCCCACGAGGAAGACCGTGCGGTGCTGCCACACCGGGCTGGACCAGGGCACCAGCGATAGGGCCGCGGCCGCGACCATCGCCAAGAGAGTTCCACAGTTGACGGCTGACTGCAAGACGGCCGCGATCCATGGTCCCCAACGACGGGGCCACGTCTCCGAGAGCAGGGCCGCGCCCACCGCCCATTCGCCGCCGATCCCCAACGCCGCCAGGAAACGAAAAATCAGCAGATGCCACCACGTTTGGGCGAAGAACGACAGGCCGGTGCAGATCGCATAGGTGAGGATGGTCAACATCAGCGTGCGGGCGCGCCCCAGCCGGTCGCCCAGGCGGCCGAACCATCCACCCCCCAGCGCCCAGCCAACCAGGAAGGCGGCCTGGATCAGCGAGCCGTAATAGCCCACCGCCGTGTCGCGCTGGTCGTCCACTGCCAGCAGTTGGGCAACGAAAGGCGTGGCCACCAGCGTATAAAGGTGCATGTCCAACCCGTCGAATAGCCAGCCCAGCCAGGCGGCAATCCCCGACTTCCATTGTTGTGGCGAGATGTCGGACAACCGCAGAGGTTCCTGGTCACCGGTAACGTGCATGAGCATCTCCACGGTTTAGGCCACAACCGTCAGGCGTTGTGTGGCGAGATGGCGATCAGAACCACGAGGGTTTCCGTGCCCGTATTCTTGATTTCGTCAAGGCACCAGGGGGCGCAATCATACCCGTAAACCCTCCGTCGCTAGACATGTTCCACTCCGCTGAGTTGGGATTGGCTTGGAAGAGCGAACACTCGCCGCTCCAGTATACAGGGAACCGCTGGCGCGAGGAAGGAATTGTGACCTATAATTGCACAGGAAAGCACCCGGGTACGTGGCGGAGTATCGCCCCTGCGCGGTAGAATGTGGGCAATCACATCAGACTTACTAGCTCGGCAACGAAGTTGATCAATACTAACCCGAATCGCAAGCGAAGATCTCTCGCTTCGTCGGGCTACTGTGCGGGTCTTTCATGCCGGGGTAATACGGCAAGCACGCGGGGAGCAGAAAACAACAATGGCTGCAAAGATTGAAGGTATTTTCACGCCCAACGTCGTGCCGCTGGACGATCGCGGCGACATCAACGAACCCGAGCTGCGGCGGTATATCGATTGGCTGATTGATCGAGGCGTCCACGGCCTGTACCCCAATGGCTCGACCGGCGAGTTCACGCGCTTTTCCTGCGATGAGCGGAAGCGGATCGTGAAGATCGTCTGTGAACAGGCGGAGGGGCGCGTGCCCGTCCTGGCCGGCGCTGCCGAGGCGAATGTCCGCGAGACTATTCGTGCTTGCGAAACCTACGCGGAATACGGGGCGCGGGCGGTCGCCATCGTCTCGCCTTTCTACTACAAGCTCTCGCCGGAATCGGTCCGCGCCTACTTCGAGGAGATCGCCCGCAACAGCCCGATCGACATCACGCTCTACAACATCCCCATGTTCGCCAGTCCGATCGACGTCCCCACCATCCGCCGCCTCGCCGAGTTGGATCGCATCGTGGGCATCAAGGACTCTTCCGGCGACTTGGCGTTCATGATGCGGATGATGTCGGCGGTGCGGCCCGTGCGGCCCGATTTCGTTTACCTGACCGGCTGGGAAGCCGTGCTGGTGCCGATGCTCTTGATCGGTTGCAACGGCGGGACCAACTCCACGAGTGGCGTCGTACCGGAGTTGACGCGGCAGCTCTATGACCTCACGCGCGGCGGCCGGATCGAGCAGGCCATGCTCCTGCAATTCCGCATGCTTGAGTTGTTCGACGCCATGCTCTACTCGGCCGATTTTCCCAACGGATTTCGGGCGGCCGTCGAGTTGCGGGGGTTCCGCGTCGGGCAGAGCCGCCAGCCCCAAAGCCTGGCGCAAAAGATCGACTACTCCTCGCTCCAGGCCATCCTCCGCTGCATCCTGGCCGACTTCGGCTACGTCGATGTACCGCCGGCGGGCTGCCCGCCGCGGACCGGCCATCTGGACCAGGACCGGCTCAACCACATCGTGGCCGAGGTCATTGAGAAGCTTCACCAGCGAGGCGCCGTGTGATTGCCGCTCAATCTGCCGGCGGGAGTCAGGAAAAAGTGCTTCCAGCGGAGTTTCTCCGGCCTCGGCCGCCGCGACCAACCAGCCGTTTCGGGGCAGGCAGTGACCTGGCCACATCGAAAAAAGGGGCCTCTTGGAGTTTCGGAGGCGATTTTGTCCGTCCATGTGTGTGTTCTGCTTTCACTAAAGGTGTTGCTCGTACAGCGGAAATTGCGGGAATAGGATCGCTTGACACTCTAACGATAGTTTTGGCACAGCCAAAGGCCGTTGCCATTTTTGTGCCATTCTGTACCATTTTTTAGCCACTTTGTAGCATTCTGTGTCAGTTTCTACCATTTTGTGCTAAGAGTGTCCATGTGTACAGTATATCGGAGTAGGGCACATGGCGTTTTCTTGCGGCTATTTGAGTGTAGAGTCAGAAAAATAATTAATTGCTGTCGCGGCAAGTGCGGCGGTTCGCGACCGTTGCCCGGGCCGTAGGGCGGGTCGCGGCACGAGACCCACGCGGCACAGTTTCCGCGCAGCCGCCGGCGCGGACGCCGACTTGGGCAGGTCGGTGCCGCGCATGGTATGTGGCCCCAGTTCGCTACACTGGGGGCCGGTCCGAATTGTCAAAGAACAAATACACGCGCAGGGTATTCAGACCTGGCTGAATCTTCTTCAGCGCGCTTTCTACCCACATAATACGCAAGGAATCTGGCCCCATTCCGCGCCGGACGCGAACTTGCGTCGCAAGTCCAATCGCTCGTTGCACTTTCGCTGTTGTCCGGCATGTTTCCAACACGCGCTCTCCCCACTCCCCGCCGCTGAGGAGAACCTCAGGTCCCGACGAATAATCTTCGGACTGGAGGCGTAATGTTTTGATGTGTGAGGCAAAACCAGAATCATTCACGGTTGGCTGACGCCCGAGCAGCGGGAGAGGATGCAGTCGCCGGACTTCTATCAACCGCTCCAGACGCACGTGACGCGGAAGTACGTAGCGCGGGCGGCGACGGCAACGGCCGGCGGTTAGCAACCGCACCCTGCCATTGGCGAGAAGCCACTTAGCCCTTCGTCCCCAGACCGGTGGGCAGCCCGGCGATCCAGCGGTCCATGAGACCTCGTCGGCGGACCAGTCTCCCCTCAAGCGAGTGTTCGCGAGGCTAGCGGTGCGCGCTGGGAGCGAGGATAATGTAGCGGTGCGGGGCAAATTCGCCACCCTTCTTAGGCATTTCTTGTGCGTCGCTGTTGACGGAACCACGGCAAAGGGTTTAAGATAGGGCGTGGGGGGGTGTGCAAACCATCCCCATAGGATTGCGCGAGCAACCCAGGCGGCCGGAGGCTAGAGCGGGATCGGTCAACCCGCCACTTCGGCGACCAGAGTACTGTTGGCGGCGCTGAGCAACATGCCATGAGCGTAGCAGAACCGCAACCCGCCGTGCCAAAGCGCAACCCCCGCTGGTTCCAATATAGCCTGCGGACACTTCTAATCGTGGTCACGCTGTTCGCCATCCCTTGCAGTTGGCTTGCGGTAAAACGTCAGCAGGCAAAGCGGGAAAGGGAAGCAGCGGCGGAAATCGTGAAGTTGGGCGGCGTCGTACATTACGATTGGCAATGTGACGCGAAGGGCAGGCCGCTACGCTGGCGGGAACGCCCACCGTTGGCGAGTGTGCAAATCAGTTTCTAGCGAATCTCCATGTCATCAATGGGCAGTTTGAAGCTATTTGTTATTGCATGCCTGGCCTTTGTTGCCACCCTTTCATGCTTGCCGATGGCCAAGGGATGGGATATTCTGCTCCTGCTCGGCCTGTTGCCCTTGGAATTTGGACTGGCGGTGTTGGCCGCCAGCAAGCTGCGTCGACACGCGATGGACGCGATAGAGGAGCAAGAAATCAAAGCTGAATGCAAGGCGGATTCTGTGACCGTTACCTGTTCTCGTTGCGGGCGACTCAACTCCGTTCGGACGCGGATTTGTCCGCGATGCGAGCAGCGTCTTTGACAGATTTGAGTGGGAGACCGCCAACCCGCCAACAAGCCACGGCTGCAAAGTCGCTGCGCGACCGCCGCTTGGTATTGCTGGCCCTGGGAGCCTGGTAGAATAACTGAAGATTCAAACCGAGCACACTTGGAGGCTGCGGCGTCAGCCATGGCCTTCCGTTGGCTATGCTGAAAGGAACGCTATGGTCACCACGGACTTTCGTCCCGTTCTTCGTCAAATTACTGTCGGACTTCTGGCATGCGTGTTCGCCGCCCAGGCAGAAGCGCAGCGCGTGGACGCCGAGAAGCTGAAGCACGCCGAGGGCTTGTTCATGCTCAGCGGTGTTCCCTTGGGGCGAAACCAGCAAGGCAGCGTGGTGAGCATGGTCCTCAGCGGCAACCACGGCAAAGACAGCATGTTGGAACGGCTGCCTGAGTTCCCTGAGCTTGAAGAAGTCACCTTGGAACAGGCGAAATGTACCGAGTCTGGGCTTCGACATCTTGGACAGCTCCGTCGCCTCAAGAGTCTGACCCTGGTGGGCTGCGGCTCGGATGACACCCTTGCGAAAACATTGTCTCGGCACAAACTCGAAAGTCTCACCTTGACAGGCGGACAGTTTTCCGACAAGGCATTGCAGCCCGTTGCCGGGATGACAAGCCTGCGGAGGATCGATCTCGATATTAAGCTGACTGATGCCGGGATGGTACATCTGAAGGGTCTGACGAACTTGCGCGAGCTTCAGATCACTTCAGGGACGATGAGTGACTCGGCACTGGGCAATTTACGGGGATTGCCGAACCTTCATGTGCTTCGGCTTGGAGACATTCGAATTACCGGCCAAGGTCTAGCCGGCCTCGCGTCCATTCCCGACCTCAAAGAATTATACCTCGAAGGGACGAAGGTGGACGATGACGGGTTCACTCAAGTCCTGAAATGCGATCACCTGAAGATGCTTTCTATCGCGTACGGCGCGATAACCGATATTGGACTGAAACGCATCGCCCGTCTTCCGCAACTGGAAGAACTTGACTTGGACAATCTGGAGATCAGTAGCGAAGGTTTGGTCCATCTGAAGACCCTGACAAATCTTCGCAATTTATCGTTATGCTTGGGCGGCAAAAGCACGTCCGACGAGGATGTCGGCATCTTGCGGAACTTGCCCCGCCTGAGGCGGCTGAGTTTGGCCGAAACTGACTTGACCGCCTCCGGCTTGGAACAACTCGCGAGAAGCTCGCAACTTCAAGAGTTGTGGCTGGCCGCGACCAATGTTAGTGCGCAGGACGTAAAGACACTCCAGCGGGCTCTACCGAAATGCAAGATTACGTGGGAGCCGCCAACACCGCCTGCCCGCTGAGGTCGCTGCACGACACGCCTTGGACGTGGTGCTGGCCGCCGTAGCGTGGTAAAATCAAGCGTAGCTCCCCGATGGCTTTCCGCCAATCGTTGTCTGCAACTCAGCAGACGAATTGAGGATATTGGTAACGGAAGGCGGCGATGCTTGGAAGAAGCATCGAGATCACGTTGGCGGCAAGAAGGCATAATTGATCCCTTCTGACGGTAATCACTGCCAACAAGGCACGGTTGCAGGGCGAGTCGCCGCTTGGCTCTGCTGGCCGTAGGAATATGGTAAACTGATGGCGGATGCGTACCACCATCGCGGAAAGGCATTTGAGAATATCGGCGACGATGCCAAAGCGGAAGCGGATTTCGCACAGGCCAAGAAGCTCGGGTACAAGGAAAAGTAATCGCGGCCAGCACGGCACACTCGCAGAGTTGCTGCGCAATCGGCTACTCCGACGAGTTGTGCCTCCCGCTGGCCGTCCTCGATCCCCCGTCGTCGCCAAGAGAGTAAGTTCCATGCGAGTCCGTGCTTTCTGCTCCACCGTCTTGCTGTTCTGGCTCTTTGCGGGCTGCATTTGTGAGGCATCGGACGGGCCGGGCCCGCCGATGGACACCACATTTGAAGACATGGTGAAGAACAGCCCAACGATTGCCGTGGCCAAACTTCTCGATGTCCCGGACCGGGAAGACCACACCACGGTGCTTGAGATCAGCCAGGTGCTCAAGGGCACGTTGAAGCCGGGAAAGCACAAGGTCTCGTTCGCAGATTTCCCAGAACTCGGATCGCAAGAGCGTGAATTCGTTGCCTTTCTTGATGAGAAACTGATCTGGCGGTTCGTCGCTGAGCCGCTCGACAGTCGGCAACCCCTGGACAAAGCCGTGCTAGCGGTCAAAGGCTTCTACGACTGGAATGCGCATTGGGTTTTTCCTGGCCTGGTCACACTCGCGCAGTTGAAATCGTACATCAAAGACCGATCACTCGTCTATCGGTTCCGCGGGCCGATCTACTTCCCGCAACTTGGCAAGACGGAATGGAAGGCCAGTTCCCTCTCCATCTCGGGAAGTTACGATGTGACCAATAAGAAAGTCACCGTCGAGGGATTACCACAAAACGAACGATTTCCTGCGCAACCCGACGTGGATGTCCACGCACTCTCTCTGGAGGAAGGGGGAAAGATCAATCTGACTTATGCGCGAAATCTCCGTCGCGAACTGGAGATCATGGGAAATGTGGAACGCCAGGACGGAAAAAGCGGGGAGTTGCTCGTCCAATTCGCCGTCACCAATCCCGAGGTGTTGACGGAGAACGCCTTCAGGGAGTATCTGGGCAACGCGCACAAGGAAGGATTCGTCGCCACGTTTAAGTTGCCTTACGTCCCGAAACAGGAAAAGGCAAAAAAACGGGCCTTGTCGCTAACGCTGGGGTGGATGGACACAGACTCGGACGGCATGCAGTTGGAAGGGTGGGATCAGGCCCCGATCAAGATTCTGGCGATGGACTACAACGGTCCCGACGAGCGCTACGGGGGAACATATTACGTTGGAACGAGTCCATTTCCCAAAGTTGTCGAGCAGGAACGGGCCCGAAAGGACGGCATTCTCCGCCTGGTAGCGAAGACGGCATCGGGAGATTCTCTGATCCTCGCCTTTGACCTGAATGGGCCACTCCGACCGCAAGGTCCGTTCAAGTGGGCTTTCCAGAACGAGCTTCGCTTGGTCCTATACACCAAACAGACCCGAGCTACCATCCTGCTTTCCGACGGCCATACGATAGCCACGATAGCGACTTCCACTCCCGCGTTTGACTGCATGGGGTTCAACCGAAGTGACAAGAAATGAGGGATTTGAATCGGAACGCCAATCGACGCGTGCCCTACGGCGGCCAACCCGGCGTACCCGCTGAGTCGCTTCGCGAACGCTTCGCGTCGGGCACGCCTCCCGTTGGCCAACCTAGCGAGAAACTCAGGTCATTGTGAAGTATAAAGCTGTTTTTCGTTTCGACCTACCCCTTGACATTGAGGCAGAGTCAGAGGAAGAGGCATTTGACAAGGCTGTTGATAGTTACGAACATCAGAAACGTTTCAACGAAGGCGTCAAGGCAGCGAGAGATTGGAACAGAGCAACCGAACACGCTGAGTCGCACAACACGGAATACGTGCTACGTCGCCTTCGGCGAACAGCCTGCGGCTGTCACTCATTCCTCCCGTTGGCCAACCGTGGAGTAAGTAATGTCGTTCTATCCAGACCTGGGCCATGATACGATCGTGCCCGTCCTATGATTTCCGACATCGTGGGACATACAACACCCCCATAGTAAGCGGGTTGGTTTTGGACCGTCTTCGTGTCGCTCGTATTTTACGCAAGGGAACATAATGAAAACATTAGGGGTATTCCTTGTGTCACCCACCGGACAGACACCGCTAACCAACTAGGCAATAATGGATCGCTTGGCAGAGCATGCTGAGAAGCGGGCTTTGCCGCCCACCCGACGAAACCCGCCTCCCGCAAAGCCGTGGTTGAGGCTGTTACGTCAGCTCCATCTGAGAAATGCCGGCGACCATGATCGAGTACCCACAACCATTTGCCGCAGTAACGCCCTATTTCTACCGCGTAACGTTCCACGGCGACGCCGTCCTAACGGACCATGGCCCCGGTTGCCTGGCAATGACCGGCTACGGTCCCGAGGATTATACTTCCGATCCGCTACTCTGGATCAGGATGGTGCATCCTGACGAACGTGAGATCGTGCAGCGTCATGTTGCCAGGGTAAACGCCGGTGAAGATGTTCTTCCCTTCGAGCATCGGATTCTGCACCGGAACGGCACGACTCGTTGGGTGCGGCACACGATTATCCAACGCCATAATACTGCCGGGGCAAAGTGCGGTTATGATGGGCTTCTGGAGGAGATCACCGAACACGAAGACCTCGTGAAGTTCTTCCAACGTACCATGGAATTGATCCCGGATGCCATTCTCATTGCGGATGCAGATGGCAGGGTCGTGCTTGTCAACTCCCAAGCGGAGCGGACTTTTGGGCAGGGGAGAGGAGAACTGCTGGGCCGTTCCGTGAATGCTCTTATCCCAACGCGGTTCCATCAGAAGCATTCCGAGAAGTGCGCTGCGTATGTTTCTGCGCCTTGCCTCCGGGCCATGGGTGCCGGGTCGGGGTTTGTTGGACTCCGCAAGGAGGGAAGCGAGTTCCCTGCCGAAATCAGCCTCGGTCCGCTGGAAACTCGACATGGAATGCATGTGGTTTGCACGATCCGCGATGTCACCGAGCGCAAGCAGACAGAAGACACGCTGCGCGAAAGCGAAGAGCGCTTCGCGCTGGCGGTTCGGGGAACGGATGCGGGGATCTGGGACTGGGATCTCCGCACCAACCGCGTGCACTTTTCTACGCGATGGAAGAGCATGTTGGGGTACGAGGAGCACGAGATTGCAGACGAATTTCACGTCTGGGAACATCTTCTCCACCCGGACGACCGGGTACGTGCGATGGAGAGGATTCAGGCGTATCTCAAGGGCGATATTTCCGAGTACGAGTTGGAACACAGGCTCCGCCACAAAGATGGCAGTTACCGCTGGATCCTGGCTCGGGGCGCTTCCGTTCGCGACGAAAACCAACTTCCGTATCGGATGGTCGGCTCGCATCTTGACATCACCGAGAAAAAGCAGGCGATGGAGACGCTTAGAGAGCACGAAGCGCAGTTATTGGCGGCACAACGGATTCAGGAACTCCTTTTGCCCCAATCTGCTCCAACGCTCCCCGGCTTCGATATTGCTGGCGCGTGCCATCCCGCTGAGTTCGCTGCGGGGGACTACTTCGACTACCCTCCGATGGCAGACCATACGCTTGGTCTGGTTATTGCGGATGTGACCGGGCACGGATTTGCCCCGGCGCTTCTGATGTCCGCCGTTCAGAGCCAGCTCCGCGCGCTGGTCGAGATCCACTCCGCGATGGACGCGATCTTGCATCGCGTGAACATGCGGTTGCTGGAAAGAACAGATCAATCGCGGTTCGTTACCCTCTTCTTTGCCAAGATCGACCCGGCATCTCGAACGTTGACCTATGTCAATGCAGGGCACCCTCCGGGATATATCCTCGACAAAGCAGGTAACGTGAAGTCCAAACTGGACAGTACCACGATCGTGCTAGGAGTGCTTCCTGACGTGGAATTCATTGCAGGGGAGTATGGGGTCTTGGAGCCCGGCGACATATTACTCCTGTTGACCGATGGGGTCCTGGAGGCTTTTTCGCCGGATAACATCCCGTTCGGTGTGGATCGAGCACTTGGCGTTGTGCGTGACCATCGAGACGGCACCGCCCGCGAAATCGTGGATGTTCTCTACCGCGAGGTCCTTGCATTCTCGCGTCGGAGCTTACCCCGCGACGATGTAACGCTAGTCGTAGTCAAGGTACATTAGTTCAGACAGCAGGGCTTCAATGGCCGTTTTGGCCCCGGCCTGCCAGGCGTCAGCGATGGGTCGCTGCTCTTCCTCCTGCACCTCATATCCAAGATGCGGCCCGCGAAGGATGGCGGCAGCCGCTTCGGCATCGTGGCCGCGAGTCGCCTTGTTCGCGCGGCGGCTGGGCGTCGGGGTTAGGCCGGCAGTTTCTACTTTATATGACGAACTAGAAACTGCCGACCTAACCCCGATTCTCCATTCATTCTTCGTTCGGGCTAGTTCGGGCTAGTTCGGGCTACTTATCTTTGCCGACCTTGAAGGCCTTGCTGAAGGCCTTGCTGCCGAAGACCATTTCGATCTGTTTATCCGGCTTGGCGGTGGTGACCTTTGCCTTGCACTTGTCGCAGCAGAACTGCACATCGACGCCGGCCACGTTGACCTTCGTCGACGCGTCCAGGTCTCCTCCCGTCAATGGACAGTCGGTCTGCTTGGCCTGACCGCTGGCGGCCAGTTGCAGATTGGCTTTCGTGACAAACTTGGCATTATCTGCGTCGAACTTCGCCTTGCACTTCGTGCAGCAGAAGCAGACCTTGCCACCGCCGAAAGCGGATGACACCGACTCGTCGATCGCCTGGCCCGATACTGGGCATAGCAACTTTGCCGACGAATCGGCCTTGTCCGCCGAAAAGGCAACGGCCGCCGCCAGCAACAAACTCAATCCAAGACCTGCAAGCAATAATGTTCTCATGATAGAACTCCGGAAAACGGGTGGAAACAAAAAGGCGAGACTTCGTATCCTATAATAGGTTCCCGGCGAGATCGCAGTCAATAGGCGCGTGCGGGTTTTGGATGCTGTCGGAGCCCGGGAAACGATGTCAGGCTGGGAAAGCCAGCCCTACGGGTGAAATCTTATGCTCCGTCCAGGGCCTTGACGATCTTGTCAACGTCGAACACGCAGCCGCCCCAAGCGCCGCCGCCGAGGCGCTGCAGCGCGGCCCAAAGCCGCGTCTGGGGAGGCAACTTCGGGTCGGCAGACAGATTGGGATGGGCCGGGCGTTCGGCCAGCAAGCGGGCGGCCTGCTGCGGGCTCAATTCCTGCCCCACATCGCCGACCAGGTCGACACGGCCTTCGAGTTTTGTTCGGTCGATAACGATGCGGATGCGGTCACCGTCGCGGAGCTTGCCCAGCGGCCCTCCGGCCAAGGCCTCGGGCGCAACCAGGCCGATGCAGGCCCCCGTGCTCACGCCGGAGAAACGCGCGTCGGTGACCACCGCCACCTCGTGCCCCCAGGAGAGATATCGCAGCGCGGAAGTGATTTGGTAGATTTCCTCCATGCCGGACCCCAGCGGTCCGCGCCCCATTAGCACGAGCACGTCGCCGGGGCGAATCGGCCGGTCGCCTTGGCCTTTCACGGCGGCCACCGCGTCGGGCTCGCGGACAAAGACGCGGGCGGGCCCCTGCATGCGGTAGACGCCATCGGCGCCAAGCGCGCGCGGATCGATGGCCGTGCTCTTGATGACCGAGCCCTCCGGCGCCAGGTTGCCGCGGGGGAAGCAGACGGTGCTGGTCATGCCCAGCCGGGCGGCGCGCTCGGGCGAAAGGATCACGTCGTCCGGGTCGATCCCGTCGCAGCGGCGGAGCGTCTGCCGCATCGCCTTCCGCCGCGGCGAGCCCTCCCACCACGTCAACACCTGGCCGAGCGTCTGCCCGGTGACAGTCATCGCGTCCAATTCCAAGAGCCCCAGGTCGCGAAGACGCAGCATAACTTCCGGCACGCCGCCAGCCAGGTAAGCGCGGATCGTGGGGTGGTTGGCCGGGCCGTTAGGCAACACGTCGACCAGGCGCGGCACGCGGCGATTGACGTCCGTCCAATCGTCCAGCGTCGGACGCCGCAAGCCGGCGGAGAAAGCCACGGCTGGCAGGTGGATTACGAGGTTGGTCGATCCGCCTACGGCGGCGAAGACGGCCATCGCATTGCGGATCGACGCCTCGGACAGGACATCGCGCGTGCGCATGCCGCGGGCGTCCAGGGCCACCAGGGCCGTGGCGCTCCGCCGCGCCATATCGAGCCAAACGGCTTGCCCCGAAGGCGCCAGCGCGGAATGCGGCAACGCCAGACCGAGCGCCTCGCCTACCACCTGCGCCGTGGCGGCCGTGCCAAGAAAATGGCAACCGCCGCCAGCCGAGGCGCACGCTCGGCAGCCCCGCTCGGCGGCCTCTTCCAGGCCCAGTTCCCCGCGGGCAAACCGCGCGCCGACCGACTGGATCTTGGCCGTGTCTTCACCCTGCTCGGAGGGCAACATCACGCCGCCTGGCACCAGCACACAGGGCAGATCACCGAGGCCGGCCAGGGCCATCATCATGGCCGGCAAGCCCTTGTCGCAAGTTGCCACGCCGAGCACGCCTCGGGCTGTCGGCAGCGAACGGGCCAGTCGGCTGAAAATGGCGGCCGCGTCGTTGCGATAGGCGAGACTGTCAAACATGCCGGGCGTTCCCTGAGTGCGGCCGTCGCACGGGTCGGTGCAATGTCCGGCGTATGGCACGCCGCCCAGCCGCCGCAGTTCACCAGCCGCCTCGCGGAGGGCCATGCCCAGCTCCCAATGGCCCGTGTGATATCCCAGGGCGATGGGCGATCCGTCGTCGGCGCGTATTCCCCCCAGCGTGCTTAGCATGGCGTAGTGCGGCCCAGCTACCTTCTCGACGGCCCAGCCCATGCCCGCGTCCTGGCTCATGCCGAAGACAGGCCCGCTCGGTTGCTCGCGGAGCATCTCGGCAGTCAACGGCAAGCGACCTTGCGGGCCCGGCCCATGGGTCACCACGTCGTAGAGCGAAGGATCGTCCGAATCGAGAATTTCGGCAAGGCTGGGCAAGCCTGGAGCAGTGGTCATTGGAAAAATCTCCTGGGGGAAGAGCCGACCTCGTTAACGTCTTTCCGTTATATAGGCGGCCTGGCCCGAAAGAAAGTCCCGGGCAGTCATGACGCTACATTCTGGCCGCCGCAGGGAACGCCGGTCCACTATGACCAGCTCGACATTTCCGGCACGGCCACCCTCAACGGCACAAGCAGGTAGAGCCTAGCGTCCCCATAGAGTATAATGTGTTCCCAAGTCCCACGCAGAAAAACGCCCCCGGCCCAAAGCGTCTGGACTGGGGAAGTTCTCGATTACAACTCGACTGCATTTTCTCATCACCCGACTAGACGAAGTGAACTGGCCCGTATACAGTTATTGTTGATAAAAGGCCAGAATCCGAAAGGCCGGTGTGCCGTGAATGTGAAGCCGGGGTAGTCTGGCCCTAGCCGCTGGTCGGCCCCAGAAGGTTCCCACCCCACTCTCGGCCGTGCCGTCGCGATCACCCTTAGCTTTCGAAAAAAAGCCTGAATCTCACTCGCGCAGGCTCGCTCGTGTATCCGGACTGTGGACAGGCGTTATGGTTCCTATTAAACTTGACCGTATCGCACCCCAAGCTTTGACGGATTGATTGCACCACGTTCCGGACGATCAAGAGGGAGACCCACATCGTGACGCGAATTGGTTTCATCGATCGCGCCTTGATCCTGCTGACAAGCACGCTCGTTACGGCCACCGTCGCGGCCTGGCCTCGCCCGGCGCAGTCTTCTGACAAGCTAGGCTCCGCGCCGCTGCGGACGATTGGTCTGGATGCCGCAGAGCCGGTGGCGGAGGGGAGCTTGAAAACGACCTTCGGCCGCGACGGCCTGTCCTCACTGAGCTACCACGGTGCGGAGCTGCTGGTCAAAGGCCCGGCCAGAGTACGCTACACGCCCCAAAAGCCCGATGGCTCTCCAGCGACCTTCTTAGAGGACAAAGACCAGCACCGGAAGGTTGAGGGCGACACGATCACCCGCGAGTACGAGGGCCTGACCATCGTCATGACCGCTCGGCAAAAGAAAAACGTCCTCCGCTTGGAAGTCACCTTCAAGAACACCAAAGACCGGGCGCTGACCGACGTCGGTTTCCAGCCTCTCACCGTCCAGTTCCCCAGGCGACCGAAAGGCGGACGGTGGAAGTGGGGCTACACGGTAACCACCGACAACGAGGGCGAGCCGGGCGTCGTGGCCGCCGACTGGGGCGACGCCAAGTTGGTCGCCTGCTGCGACGAGGTCGAGCGGCCCGTCACCTTCGGCTTCGAAGGCAATTATGGCAACGGGGCACACAACGCCCTGAGCATTGGTCTGGCCAAACTCGGCGCCGGTGAGAAGCGCACGTACCATTTCTCACTGCGGTTCGGCGGCCCCGATGCCGACACAATTGGGATGGCGCGGGACGTTTACGAGCAATTTGCCAAAGTCTACCCGGACAAGCTCAACTGGCCCGACCGTCGGCCAATTGGCGCGCTGTTTCTCTGCCGCTCCGCCAGCAAGTGGACCACCAACCCCCGCGGCTGGTTCAACGACGAGAAACTGGACGTCACCACGCCGCTTGGACGCCAGGTATTCCGTGACCGGCTGATGAGGTACGCCGAGGCGTCCGTCGCGGTGTTGAAGGACGTGGGCGCGCAGGGCATGATTCTCTGGGACCCCGAGGGCCAGGAGATGCCACATGCGATTTCGTATCTGGGCGATCCGCGCATAATCCCGCAGGCCGCGCCCGAGATGGACGCCGTAGCCGACGAGTTCTTCCGGAAGTTCCGCGCCGCCGGGCTGAAGGTCGGCGTCTGCATCCGGCCCTCCAGGATCGTATCCAACCATAAGGGCGGTTGGGACCATGTTCAGGTCGACGATCATGTGGCCGAGCTGGCCGATAAGATCGCCTACGCCAAGAGGCGCTGGGGCTGCACGATCTTCTACATGGACACCAACGTCAAGTGGGAGAAGGGCATGTGGCAGGGCAACTCCTGGCTCCTGCCTAGCGCGGATCTCCACAAGTTGACCGCGCTCCATCCCGACGTGCTCATCTTCCCCGAGTTCGGCCGGTATGGTTACTGGGGATGCTGCATGCCGTACGCCGAGTTGCGTGGCGGCTCTGTCCGCACTTCGGACGCGATCCGTGCCGCCTATCCTCGTGCGGGGAGCACCCTGGCCGTGGGGGACGGTGACTATCTGGGCCACTGGGACGGCTTGCTCGAAGGGGCGATCGGCGGCGACATTCACCTGTTCCGCGGCTGGTTCGGCGAACCGCTCAATCAGCTTGTGAAGCGGCTCTACCAGGAAGCCGATTACGTGCGCAGGGCGCGAAGCGCGCATCCGGGCGAGCGGCCAGTGACCGAGGCCTTGGCCGCGAAGGACCCATTGACCCGCTGGCTGGCCCTGAATCGCGTCAAGGCCGGCGACAGCGCCGCCTGCACCGAGATCGTGCGTCTGCTGCCTGGAGAGCAGGATTGGGTCGTGCAGAAGAAGATGATCGAGGTGCTCGGGGCCTCCGCGGATGCGGCGTCGGTGTCAGTCTTGGTCCCGCTGGTAAGAGATCGAGCACGCGGCCTCGATCATTTCGCTGCGGCCACCCTCGGTAGGTTAGGCACGCCGGCTGGCCGTGCGCTTATTGAGCTTGCGACTGATAAAGACCCAGAGGTGGCGGAGAAGGCGCTTGTTGCCCTGGGCGAGAACGTGGAGCCGAAGGGCCTGTCCGTGCTGCTGGCGCTAGCCGATAGTCCGAATGTGGCCGTGCGCCGTGCGGCCATCCGGGCCTTAGGCGTGCATCGCTCGCCGGAGAGTCTGGCCAAGTTGGTCTTGCTGCTGAGGGAGACGGACAAGGACGTGCTGATGGCCGCCTGTGCCGCGCTTGGCCGGCAGAAGGACAGGACCGCCGTCAAGCCTCTGGTGGAGCTAATCGAGCGATCGGTTACATCGCTGCACGACAACGACGTGCGCATGGCTAGCGGCGATGCCTTGGAAGCGATCACGGGGCTGGAATACGGACCGTTCGAGCGGGCTTGGCGGACGGCGCTGGATGCCGGGAAGCTGTAAACGGTTGCCTTCGCGTCCATCCCGCCCTCTGCATCCCGCCGGCCTGTCCCCACACATTTTGCTCCGCTGAGCAAAATCCCAAGCCGGCCAGCCAGCACAGGCCGCTCCGATCGTTCGTTGATCGGGTCCGTAGCGGGCCGCGGGACGTTGCTGGGGGTCTTGGCGTCCAGGTTGACCCCAGAGCCGCCCTGTCCGCCGAGGTCGCTTGCCCCTACTTCTTCTCACGAAACTTGCGAGCGAACTCCGCGTCTTCTTCCAGGGTAAATCCCCAAGCGCCGCGGGGCGTGGCAAACGAATCGACCAAGCGGGTCTTGCCGGTATAAATGTTGTTCGTTGAACTCGACGTGACGTACACTTCTCGACCGTCGGGCCGACGGAGCCAGCCTTCCATTTCGCTGTGCGGGCGGTAAACGATCTTGCGAATGCGGGCGTCTTCGAGCTTCCTTGCGATCACCGCCTTTTCCAGGTTGAACACATCGAGTTGCCAGCCCAATCCGGCCACCACGTTTTGCACACAGGTCAGCTCACCACGCGCGCCGTCCCAGAAGAGATTCTGATTGAACGGCCCGCAAGGAATCGTGGCCACACATACTCCGGGGGCCGACGAACGCCTGGCCTCGACCAGCAACTTCGGATCGTAGAGCCGCACCGCGGGATGCACATCGCCATAATCGGCCGTGGCAAGCAGAAGGTGCCCCTTGAGGGTCACATATTCGGGCCGGCAGCCGTTGACTGCCGCGTCGTCGCGGATCGTAGCCAGCACGGCCGAGTTGAGGTTGCCGTCCTTGAAGGCGCGGTCCCAATCCAGCTTATAGATCGTTGCCACCTTATTGACAGTGTCTCCTAAGAAACAGCCGGATTCGGGGTCCCAGGCCAGCCCGGTCGGATGCACAAGGACAGGCTTGCCGTTGCGGGCCAGCCAGACATCGCGGCCCGTCGGCTTCAGGTCAAGCGTATATTCGCGAATGATGCCGACGCGCGGCTTGGCCAGGTAGACGTCGCCGTAGAAGTAGAGATGATTCTGGCGGAAGCTGACGCCTTGCGCCGCGCCAAGTTGCGGGTCACTGGCGGTTTGCATTTCGTCGATCGTGGCGTTGCCTTTCCAATCGGCATCGACCGGCGGCTGGGCCAGCAAACTCGACGAAAGCGCCAGCGACAAGACAAGTGGCGCGAAACAAGTGGCAATCTTGTTGATGGTTTTCATGGATGATCTCCCCTGTGTAATCCCTGAAACACACCAGTGAACCAGAGAATGTTCTCGCTGTCAATTGACAACAGCTCGGTACTCCAGCACAATAGTTGAACATCTAACCACACAGGTGGTAGCCATGCAACAACGCATATTCCAGCCTCTCCTTGACGCAGCGCTCTTGGCCTTCGCGGTCGCCCTCATTCTCTCGGGCACACCGGCCCTGGCCGTGACCTTGGGGACTCCAACCCAAGGGCCAACGGCCCAGGCTCGCTGGGCCGGTACCGTCGATTCGCTCCAGTCGGCCATCGAGGACCTGATTCGTACCTTTGGACCCCAATACGCCAACGGCCACGCATACCTTGAGCGATTGGAGGCTCTCAAGAAGTCCGGCGCCAAGCCGGGCGACCGCTCCTTAGAAAGCCTCGCCACCGAGTCGCTGTTGGCCAATCCACTCTTGGACTCGCTGCGATTGGTCCTGGTCAAGCGTCCCAACTTCGGCGGCCACGACGGGTTCTTTGGCTATACCAGTTACCTAATTCGCTCGCCCGCCGAGCTGTGCGTGTTGGAGTCGGTGCGCAACGGAGGACCCGTGCGAACGTTGCTTCGCACTGAGACCGGTTGCGTGCGTGATCCAGACGTCTCGTTCAACGGCCAGCACATCGTGTTCGCCTACGCCCGTAACCAGCGCAACGACAGCGACTACCACCTATGGGAGATCAACGCCGACGGGAGCGGTTTGCGTCAACTGACCACGAGCCCACCGTTTGCCGGACCGGAGCCGCCCCTGCGCGGCCCCGGTTGGCACGACGTTGAGCCCTGCTACCTGCCCGGCGGTGGGATTGTGTTTACGTCGACGCGTTACGTACGATTCGTCGATTGTGTCGACATCGAGCCGGTTACAACGCTCTTTGCTATGGACACTGACGGCCGTCGCCTCCGTGGTATCTCGGCCAATCACGTCCACGACTGGCACCCCTCGGTGCTCAACGACGGCCGGTTGATCTATACCCGCTGGGAATACAGCGATCGTAGCCAAATGTGGCTGCACAAGCTGTTCGTAAAGAACCCGGATGGCTCGGGCACCACTGCCTTCTACGGCAACAACTCGTGGTGGCCAGTGTCCATGCTCCACGTCCGGGCGGTCCCCGGCTCGAGCCGGGTGATCTGCACGCTGGCGGGCCATCACTCGGGTACTGATCAGACGGGCGAGATCGGCCTCTTGGACCGATCGCGGGGCAGCGAAGGCGCGCAGGGTGTGGTGGCCTTGTTTCCATCTCGCAAGATTGAGCCCATCTACCGCGATGACCCGCGTCCCGGCCCTAGTATCCGCTACACCGAGCCCTATCCGCTCTCCGAGCGATGGTTCATCGTCTCTGGCCAGCCGGACGGAGCGAAGCGGTTCGGTTTGTACCTGGCCGACTTTTGCGGAAACCGTGTTCTTCTGAACGAAGACGAGAAGCTCGATTGCCTGTCGGCCATGCCGCTGGCGGCCCGGCCGTGCCCACCGGTGATTCCGCCGCGAACCGACTATCGGCGCAACGACGCCACGATTCTGATGTTGGACGTCTATCACGGCGCCGGCATGGCGGGCGTACCGCATGGGTCGGTCAAAGCCCTGCGGATCATCGACTTCGACGTGCGCGATACGCCGGGCTGCGGCGGACTGCGCCAAGAAGAGGGTCCGTCGGGAGGCCACTCCTGCCCCGTGACGGCTTTGGGCGGATCGTGGCACGTCAAACGCATCCTGGGCACGGTGCCGGTTCACGCTGACGGCTCCGCGTCCTTCCGCATCCCGGCCGAGCGGCGAGTCTTTTTTCAGCCCCTCGACGAGCACGGCCGGGCCATCCAGTCGATGCGGAGCTGGGTGGAGGCCATGCCTGGTGAACACATCACGTGCATCGGTTGCCACGAGTCGCCCAGCGAGTCGCCCCCCTTGGCCAAGGCGATGGCGTTGGCCGGGGCGCCGGTCGATCCGACCCCGTGGTACGGCCCGCCGCGGGCGTTCGGATTTGTGCGCGAGGTGCAGCCGGTCCTCGATCGCCATTGCGTGCGGTGCCACAACGCCGCCGACAAGAAGGGACTCGATTTGCGCGGCGATGCCACCAACTGGTTCAGCATGGCCTACGAGAATTTGCGCCCCTTCGTGCAACCGATCGGGCCCCACGGGTCCGCGGCGATCATTGCCCCGCGATCGCGCGGCGCGGCCGCCAGCCGTCTGGTGGATTTGCTCTTGGCCGGGCATGAAGGCATGCGACTCGACTCCGAAGGCCTCGACCGGATCATTACCTGGATCGACCTGAACATCCCCTATTACGACAACACGGCCATCACGCGGCCCTTCAGCGGACCCTTGAGCAACCAAGTCACGGCTTCCGGCCGCGCGGTGATCGCCGATCCGCAACCTCTGTGGAATGCCTTGGGCAACGATTGCCGGAGCTGCCACCCGCGCGGGTTTTCCGTGGAGCCGACGGCCGCGCCGTGCCAGGTGCTCGATCTACCCAAGAATTTGAAGCGGCCACCGGTCAATCTAACTCATCCGGAACAAAGCCGCATCCTCACGGCCCCGCTCGCCCGGGCTGCCGGAGGCTTGGAACTCTGCGGCAAGCCTGTCTGGGCCAGCCGTGACGCCCCGGCCTATCGGTCCGCGTTGCGGGTGATCGAGGGCTGGCACGGAGACCTGGTTTCCCGGCCGCGCGAGGACATGCCCGGCTCCGTCCCCTGTTCGGCCTACACGGCCACGCAGAACAAGCGCCGCGCATGGCTTGAGATCGAAGCAGGGAACCGGCGTAACGCGGAGGGACCGTGATCTCGTCGACGAGATCCACGCCAGTCCCCAAGGCCCTTGGGACCCCGCAGTCCCAGTCTATTGCTTACCTTCGCGGCCATCTTTCTTGGCCGCGGTGCCGGCCCTGGTCTCGTCCGTGCCGTCGGTCATCTTCCGCGAGGGGTTTGGGGCTGGGCTGCGCTGAAGGCCGGCCGCGACAATGGCATTATCTCTTGGGCGGCAATCTTCTTTCCGCCGCCTGCTAACCCGTACCCGGAAGACAATCATGCGCCCTTCACCCGATGCTCGAACGTGGAGGGAGCGATAAGTCGGAATTCGTGGACCACGAGTTCAAGAGACGCTGACGCTCCGCGGCTGATAATTGCGACATCGTTGTGCCAACCTTTATCGAGGGACTTCAGCAAAGGAAGCCCATCTCCTGCATCATCTCTAGGTCGAAGCAGGGCCGCGCGTTGAAGCGGTGGGCCTGCAGCAGCTTGCCGACAAGGCGCAGCCGTTCGAGACGATTTTCCAACTCGTGTTTGATTTCATCCACGGCCGCCGTGAAGCTGGCGGCGAGCTAGAACATGTTATCGGGCAAGACGACGCTAATGGCAGGTTTCTGCTGCAGATAAGCGAGGATTGCACGTCTGCGAGGCTTGGTGGGTGATGACTGGCATCGAGTCTTGCTGGACGCGGAAGACAATCCTCAAGCCTGGCTGCCGCTCCATTGGGAGCGGTTAACGTCGGGCTTTCTTTTTAGCCGTGGGCAGGTGCCGGAGCAGCTTGCGCAGAACGCAACGTCACGCCGCCCGCCGCGTGGCTTCCGGCAGGCGAGATGGGAAGGACAAAGTGGCCTGGGTGCCGTTTTCGAGGGAAACGGAAGCTTGTACTGCGCGTCGCTTTCGTGGTCGCGCCCGATAGCCCAGCAGTCCGATAACCCCCACCCCCAGCAGCGCCAGCGTCCCCGGTTCCGGCACGACGTTGAGTACCACGTCGTTGCCTTGGATGGCGATGTTCGCCGGCAGGCCGTCGAGCGTGCCGCTGGTGCTTATCCCCAAGCTGCCGGAGATCGATTGGGCGTCGATGAGCATGTAAGTGCCCTGCCCAAAGCCAGCCATCGGCGTGAAGTTGAAATCGGCGAACTGCTGGCCGCTGAGTACCAACGGCCCCGAGGGCATGTAAACCTCGTCGCTGTCGGCGGGCGTGTCGAGAGCATAGTCCATCTGTGCGCCGGACAACAGCGAGAGACTGCCACTGACGTTCATCGCGCCGGGAGCAGCGCCTGGCGACAACGAGCCACCCGAGGCCACGGTCACGCTGGTCAAGCTGCTCGAGCCGCCGAGCATGCCGCCGTTGTTGACCGTCACCGGGCTGGCCAGCGAGCCGTTGACGAGGAGCGAGCCTTGGTTGACCGTGGTGGGGCCGACGTAGGCATTTAAACCGGTAAGGGTCAGCGTATTCGCGCCCAGCTTCGTCAGTCCCATGCTGCCTGAGATATTCGAGCCGTAGGAGAAATTGCCTGCCGTGGTATCAATGCCGAGGGCGGAACCGCGGGCGAAACCGCTGCCGTTGCCGGCTAGCAGCGAGCCGATGTTGGCGGATGTCCAGCCGCTGCTGCCGACACTGAGTGCGAGCGTTCCGCCGTTGGCTACGGTGACCTTCCCGGCCGTCGCGTAGCCGGGAAGCGATGCCGTGCCGGTGGCCTGGAGCGTGCCCGCATCAATCGCCGTGCCGTCGCTGTACGTATTACTGCCCCGGATCGTGAAGTTGCCCGTACCCGCTTTGACGAGGCTGCCAGCTCCGCCGGTACCGTCGGCAATCACGCCGGAGAATGTAGAGGAAAGGTCATTGCCGTTGCCGACGGTCAGGGCGTGGCCGTTCAGTTGCACACTGGCGCCGTTGACGACGACGGTTCCGTTATCGCCCAGCGCGGCGATGGTCTGGCTAGCGCCGAGCGCAAACGTGGCGCCGCAGGCCACGTTAACGGCCGTTTGCGTGCCCAGCGCCGTCGCGTTGTTCGCATTGAGCGTTCCTCCCGTAATGTTCACCGTGTCGCCAGCATTCATGGAGGTTGCCGCCGTGCTCAGAGTCAACATTCCCGAATCACTCTTCGTGATGGTGCGGGCGGTACCTCCGTCGCTCAGCGCGCCGAGGACCAAAGTGCCGCTGCCGCTGCCGTTGTTGGCCACGTCGAAGGTTGGGTTGCCGGTAAGCGAAACGCCGCCGACAGTGCCCAGACTTAGGCTGTAGGCGGTGTTCGCCCCGCTGCCGCCGCCGGTAAGGCTCAGGCGGTTGCCGCCGATGGTCAACAGGCCCGTAATGACGCCGCTGGATGGTCCCGTCACGTCGATCATCGCATCGGCGGTAAGCGTTACCGCGTTGCTCGGCGGCGTTGTCGGTCCCGTATTGACGATCTCGAAGCCCGTGAAAGCGCCGTACGGTTGGTTGATGCCCTGAACCGTCACGCTTTGGGCGCTGCCAGTCAACCCGCTCGCCACCACGTAGTTGGCCGTCGGATAGCTTCCTGAAGTGGTGTTCGTGGCCTGGATGTAACTCGCGCTATTGGTAGTGCCGAAATAGTAATTCTTCCCGCCCAAAGTGACCTCCTCGGTATTCCCGATCGTGGAGTCAACCATGTAGGCGTAAAGGCTGTACTGCGAGTAGGGGATACCGCTGATGGCCGCGGTGAGTTGCGAGCCGACGGAGTAGATATAGCCGTTGAGAAGCTGATTGCTGCTCCCCGAGGCCCACGTTCCGGCGGCGTTGACCGTGAGATTGGCCGTGGTCGCGGCGCCGGTGTTGTCGCTCAGGGGCACGCCGGCGAAGGTCGTCCCCGACAGATTGTTCCAGTTGCTCATCGCCACCACACCCGCCGAACCGCTGATGGCACTGCCATCGCCCACGAAATGGATGCCGATGCCGTTGCCGATGCTTTGCGGAGCGGCGGCGAAGCCGAGCGTGCCGCCAGCCAGCAGTAGGGGTCCCGAGCCAAGCGCGTAGCTGTTGACGATTCTCAAGGTTCCGCCCGCGATGGTCGTGCCGTTGGCATAGGAATTGGAGGCTGTAAGCGTGAGCACGCCGCCGCCGATCTTCGTCAGGCCGCCCGCGCCGCTCAGATTCCCGCTATAGGTCGTGCTCTGGTTGTTGTTGCCCACGGTGAGAGTGACGGGCTCGGAGGCCGCGGTCGCCAAGGCAAGGCCGCCGGCACCCGCCAGGCCGCCCAGGGTGGAGTTGGTGTTTCCCGCGGCGAAGCACAAAGCCCCGCCCGAGCCCAGGTTGACGGTGCTGTTTTGCACCGCCAGGGGATGGGCCAGGGTCAGGGTCCCGCTGCTGATCGTCGTGTTGCCGCTGTAGGTGTTGCCGACCGCGAGCACCAGCGGGCCGCCGGACAGGGTGATGCCCATGGGGCCGTTGGATCCATTGGCGATCGCGCCGCTGATGGTTAGCGAGCCAGCGTTGCTCACCGTGAGGTTATCATTCAACAGGACCGGTGCAGTGATGACATGCGTACCGTTGGTCACCGTGATCGTCGCGCCGTTGCCCGCATTGTTCAGGGTCAGCGCGTTGCTTCCCATGCCGCTGAGCGTGTAACCGACGTTTGCCGCGGCCGAATTGCCGAACAGCAGTGAGCCGACCGTCTGCGGCGCGTCGAGCGTGATCGTCAGTGCGGCCTTGGTCGAGACAGTGAAGGCGGCCTCCGCGCCGATGGCGTTGGGCACTCCTCCCGTCCAGTTGGCCGCGTTGCTCCAACTGCCGCTCACGGCCGCAGCCCAGCAGGGCTTCACGATCGCGGGGGCCTGGATCACGACGAAATCCGGATCGTTCATGCCGGAACTGGCGAAGACCGACACGCTTCCGTTCACACCGATTTTCTTGAGCGTGTTCGTGCCCGAGTCCGCCTCGTAAAGGGAACCGTCGCTGCCAAAGGCCAGACCGTCAGGCCCAGCCAGGCCTGAGGCGAAGACGCCGAGGTCGGCGCCGGTGGACGAGAATTTTTCAATCGTGGTGCCCCAATAGCTCGCCACGTAGAGATTGCCGCCGCTGTCAAAGGCGAGACCGGCCGGGTGGTACAAGCCCGCTGAACTGGCGAAGACGGAACCGTCGCCTCCACTGGCGGCGAATTTCTCCACGGTGGCATTGCCCCAATTCACCGCGTAGAGATTGCCGCTGCTATCAAAGCCAATGCCTGCCGGCTGGTCCAAGCCCGAACTGACAAAAACACCGAGGTCCGTGCCGGTTGGGGAGAATTTCTCAATAGTACTGCTGCCCCAGTTCGCCGCGTAGAGATTGCCGCTGCTGTCAAAGGCGATCCCGCAGGGGTCATTCAGGCCCGTGCTGGCGAACACACCGAGGTTAGCGCCGGTCGGGGAGAATTTCTCAATCGTGTTGCTGCCCCAATTCGCCACGTAGAGATTGCCGCTGCTATCAAAGGCCATGCCCTGGGGCTGGCTCAGGCCCGTGCTGGCGAACACGCCGAGGTCGACGCCGGTCGAAGAATATTCCTCGATGGTGTTGCTGTCGTAGTTGCTGACAAGGAAGGTATCACCTTCCGCCAGACCGCTGGCATAGAAGAAACCAATGAGCACCGCAAGTCCGGGGCGAAGTGCTCGACTCGACGTTTTCATGTTGGTTGTCCTTTCTCGTGTTTCTGGTGCGTGACTGATCACGTCTTTTTGCCAGTCTTGATCTTTTCAATGAAGTTGTTTCAAGACCCCGCACGGGCAAGATGCCTATGCCACAGGCCCGTTCTTGGAACGGCTTCTCACCCGCCGTGGTCGTTGGCTTCGGATTGAAGGAGTTAGCCGTGCCCAGCCAAGCAGCCCAACCACGCCGACGCCCAGCAGGACCAGAGTGCTCGGCTCTGGCACGACGTTGAGCACCACGTCGTCGCCTTGAATGGCAATGTTCGCCGGCAGGCCGTCGAGCGTGCCGCTGGCGCTGGTGCCCAAGCTGCCGGTGATCGATTGGGCATTGATGAGCATGTAAGTGCCCTGCCCGAATCCCGCCATCAGCGTGAAGTTGAAATCGGCGAACTGCTGGCCGCTGAGCACCAACGGCCCCGAGGGCATGTAGACCTCGTTGCTATCGGCTGGCGTGTCGAGGGCGTAGTCCATCTGTGCGCCGGACAGCAGCGAGAGGCTGCCACTGACGTACATCGGGGTCGGTGTAGCCCCCGGCGACAACGAGCCGCCCGAGGCCACGGTCACACTGCTGAGACTTCCCGAGCCACCGAGCATGCCGCCATTATTGACCGTCACCGGGCTGACCAGGGAACCGTTGACGACGAGTTTTCCGGCATTGATCGTGGTGGGGCCGGTGTAAGTATTGCTGCCGACGAGCACTTGCGTGCCACTGCCGCTCATCACGAGGCCGATCGCACCCAACGCGCCGCCGCCTTGGATCATCCCGCTGAATGTGGTTGAAACACCGCTCGGGCTCAGGGTCAGGGTGGATGCGGTGCTGCCGCTGTTGATGATGCTGCCGCCGCTGCCCGCCGCATAGTCGGATAACGAACTGACCTGCTGGCTGCCGCCGCCGAGGTCCAGCGTTGCGCCCGCGGCGATCGACAAGGGCGTGGCAGCGGGCAGGATCCCGCCGCGGTTGAGTGTGTTGTTGACGATCTCGCAGCCCGCCAAGGTGCCAGCCGCGCCGATTCCCTGGACAGACAGCGTTTGGCTGCTGCCGGTCAGCCCGCTTGCCAGCACATAGTTGCCCGCCGGATAGCTTGCCGAATTGGTGTTGGTGACTTGGGTGTAGGTCGCGGCATCGGTCGGGCTATAGTAGTAGGCTTTCCCGCCCAGGGCGACCTCATCTTCGTTTCCCTGGGTACTGTCAACCAAATACGCATAAATACTGTAGTTACTGTAAGGTATGCCGCTGAGGGTCACGCTTATGACGTTGCCGGGGAGGCCCGCGATGAAACCGTTGAGAAGCTGGTTGCTGCTCCCCGAGGCCCAAGCCGAGGCTACGTTAGCGCTCGTAAGTTGGGCCGTGGTGCTCGCTCCGAAGTTGTCGGTCAGCGGCGTGCTGCTGAAGTTCTCGCCGGGCAGGTTGTTCCAGTTATTCATGGCCACCACGCCCGCCGAACCAATGACGGAACTTCCGGTGCCCACGAAATGGACGCCGATGCTGGGGCCAAAGGTCGGTGGTTGCAGTTTCAGCACGCCGCCGTTGATGACGGTGGGGCCCGTGTAGCCCTGCGCTCCGGTCAGGGTCAGGACACCAGAGCCCTGTTTGGTCAGCCCGCCGCCGCCGCTCAAAACGCCAACGTAGGTGGTACTCTGGCCATTTTGGCCGACGCTGAGCATGACGGGCTGCGAGGCGGCGGTCGCCAGGCCAATGTTGACACCGCCTGTCAGACCGCCAAGGCTCGGACTGGTGACGCCGGCGGCGAAACTCAGAGCACCGCCGGCTGTCACGTTGACTGTGCTGTCTTGCAGCGACAGGGGATTGGCTAGGGTGAGTGTGCCGCCGCTGACGGTCGTTTTGCCGCTGTAGGTGTTGCCGCCCACAAGCGTTAGCCGCCCGCTACCGGAAAGCGTGATGCCCATGGGGCCGTTGGAGCCGTTGGCGATCGCGCCACCGAGGGTCAGTGATGCGTTGTTGCTAATGGTGAGGTTGTCGTTCAACACGATCGGCAGATTGACGGCGTGCGTGCCGTTGGGCACCACGATCGTCGCGCCGTTGCCCGAATTATTCAAGGTCAGCGTGTTGCTTCCCGTGCCGGTTAAGGTATAGCCGGCGCCGGCCGCGGCAGAGTCGCCCAACAGCAGCGTGCCGAGCGTCTGCGGGGCGTTTACGGTAATCGTCAGCACGGTCGCGGTCGGGGCATTGAACACCGCCCCTGCGCCGATAGTGCCAGGTACTCCTCCGATCCAGTTGCCCACATTGCTCCAACTGCCGCTCACCGCCGCAGCCCAGGTAGGAACAGTCGCGGTCACCATGCTCAAAGTCGTAGTGCTCAAATACATCCGATAAATGGATTCCTGTACGACCGAGAGAGTTGCCGACTGCCCGTCAAGACTCGAGAGAATGAATGGATTACTGATGTTGAAGTCGAAAGGGACGACGTTGGTGTATGGGGTTGGGGTCACGTCGAAAGTACTGCCGAACTCGACTCCGTTCAGAAGCAGATCGAACTGGGCAGTACTACCTGTATAACCGAAAACTCCCGAGAAACTCGCGGAGAGGACACTTTGGCCAGCGGGAACTGCGAAGGAATCGGTCGCCACGACAACGGGGGGAAGTGGAAATCCGCTGGTGTAGGAACTTCCGTTGACCTCCGGAAAACTCACCGCCAGTGTTGCGGCATGAATAATCGCCTGCCCCAGCATCACGGCTGCAAAGCTCGCCAGCGCGGCCAACGAGCTAACCGCCGGGCAACTGCCCTTCATGAATAATCTGCCAGACATTGGTTTTCTCCTCTTGAGAACGCATATCTCAATCTTGTCCACATCTTCAGGCTGCACCGCGATCGCGCGCAACGTCGCAGCACGGAAGACACTCAAGGGAGAACGAACCAGCGAAAGAAGGGCGCGCAGTACGAGACTCGCTTGAGAGTCACCGTCAAATTGAGCCACCGACAGCAGTCCTGCTAAGACAATCTCCCGCCGGAGTTGCGCGGCCGCAAACCGATTAGCTCAATCACCAACGAACGCTGCCTACT
>Ga0181520_10001580_pt1 | contig 45813 bp, 32 predicted proteins | sample PEATcosm2014_Bin_29_FD_132451 | JGI IMG/M metagenome (GOLD analysis project Ga0181520, IMG submission 132451) | Peatland microbial communities from MTU Mesocosm Facility, Houghton, MI, USA - PEATcosm2014_Bin02_30_metaG | ecosystem: Environmental > Terrestrial > Soil > Wetlands > Peat | place... | reverse complement strand
GGTGGGTGGTCAACGCTGGTTGAACCAACATTCATGAACAGGGGCTCAACTCGACAATCGGTTCTGTGTGCCGTGTCCGCCAGTCCGGAATGCCTAATGAACCGCGGAGAGCTCCACCGTCTTTGGACGGGTTCACCAGCGCATCTTCCACGGCCCAGCGGGTCGGATTCTACCTTCTGGAGTACACTTGCCGCGGCGGCCGTTGGGTTTTTCCCGAATCCGAGAGAGTTATCGGAAAGAGTTATTTGCGCTTTCCGCCGCCGAATATCGTCCTGAGTCCCCGAATATATAGAGCGCGGATTTCTCAACCTGAATTCCGAAGTTGAGCTTCGCCTTCCTCTGCCATGGGGCGACTTTGGGTGAAAAATCCGGTCAGGCGTTGAAACGGTTCTCTCAACCTTTTGGCGCATTGGCTCGTCTACAAAACGGGGATCGTTCCCAACCTCGGCACGGACAAGATTCAGCCCCGCGGAGAGACGGACAATGAAAGGCAAAATGAAGATACGGGTTCCCGTTACGATAGGGCAACTGGCTCTCTCGATCGCTTTGGCCGCGGTCGCGCTGCCCGCGGCATTCACGGCAAATGCGCAGACGGCATCCAACTTTCCGGGAACCGTTATCTCCATCGACGGCAATACGCTCACGGTGAAGAGCGATGCCGGTGCGGCGCATCGGGTGGAGGTTCCCTCCACGGCGGCGCTGAAGCGCATCGCCCCCGGCGAAAAGGACTTGAGCAAGGCGGGCACCATTCAGTTCAGCGATCTCGCCGTGGGGGACCGCGCGCTGGTCAAGCTAGATCCCAATGCGCCGGCCGGGACCGAACAGGCCTTGCGGATCGTTGTTGTAAAGCAGGAGGACGTGGCGCAAAAGCAGCAAAAGGAGCGCGAAGACTGGCAGCGGCAAGGCGTGGGCGGACTGGTGAAGAGCGTCGATGCCGCTTCTGGAATCATTCTTCTAAGCAGCGGCACCGGAGCCACAGCCAAGACCGTCGCGGTTCATGTGAACAAGGCAACCCTGCTCAAACGCTATGCGCCGGCCTCGGTGCGCTTCGATCAGGCGCTTCCGGCACCCATCGACGCGATTCATGCGGGCGACCAACTGCGGGCGCGCGGAACCAAGAACGCGGAGGGCACCGAGATCGTCGCAGAAGAGATCGTCTCCGGCAGCTTCCGCAATATCGCCGGAACCGTTGTCTCGCTGGATGCGGCCGGTTCCATGCTGGTCGTCAAAGATTTGGCCACCAAGAAACAAGTCACAATCCACATAACAGCGGAGGCGCAGATGCGGCGGTTGCCGGACCGCATGGCGCAGGCGCTGGCCACGCGGCTCAAGGGACAATCGATGGGCAACGGCGGCGCGCAAGGCGGAAATGCTCCACCCCATTACGCTGGGGCAACAGGACCCCAGAGCGGCGCTCCGGGCGGCGGAGATCCGCAGCAGATACTCAACCGCGCTCCTGCCATTCGACTGGCCGATCTGCAAAAAGGCGAAGCGGTTATGCTGGTTGCAACCGACGGCGCCACGGAGGTTACGGCCATCACCCTGCTGGCCGGCGTTGAGCCGCTGCTCGAGGCTCCCGATGCCAGCAAGAACCTGCTCTCGAATTGGAGTTTAGGCTCCGGCGGGGCGGAAGCGGCAAGCGAATAAGCGCAACCTGGAATTCAAAGCCAAACCGACGAGGGATAAGTGTACTCAAGAATGCGGAAGTTCTTTCTTTTTTCGATTGCCGCGCCGTTGAGTCTAATGCTGGGGGCGGCTACCGCGGTTTCGGCACAGACTCAGCCCCCTGCCGCCTCTCCAGCCGACACTGCCGAGCCTGCGACTCCAGCGGCTACGGCGACGCTGCGCGGGCACATCGCCGATCCCACCGGCGCGCTGATTCCCGGCGCGAAGATCGCCATCGCCACCGCTGTCGGGACTGCCGCGGCCTCGACGATAGCGGATGCCGCGGGCGCCTATGCGGTGAGCGGTCTGCCTCCGGGCAGTTACATCATCGACGTCAACGTTGACGGCTTCGCGCCCTTCGTTTCGCAGCCCATTGCATTGGCGGCCGGGCAGGCGAAGCGCGTGGATATTGCAATGGCCATCGAAGTCGAGCAGCAAAGCGTGACGGTCAGCGAAGATTCGCCCACAGTGAGCGTGGAGGCGGGCGCCAACGCCAGCGCCATCGTTCTCAAGGGCAAGGATCTGGACGCGCTTTCCGACGATCCAGATGAGTTATCCAATGAGTTGACGGCGCTGGCCGGACCCTCGGCGGGGCCGAACGGCGGCCAGATTTACATCGACGGCTTTACCGGCGGGCAACTTCCGCCCAAGTCGGCGATCCGCGAGATTCGCATCAATCAGAATCCTTTTTCCGCGGAGTTCGACAAGCTGGGTTACGGGCGCATCGAGATTCTCACCAAGCCTGGAACCGACAAGCTGCATGGGCGCTTCTTCCTGCAGGGCAACGACGACGCCTTCAATACCGGCAACCCGTTCACGGCTGTTCTTCCTTCCTATCACAGCATCCAGTTCAACGGCACGGCCAGCGGCGCGCTCTCCAAGACAGCTTCGTTCTTCGTCAGCGTCGAGCAGCGCAACAATCAGAACGACAGCGTTTACGACGTTAGCACCGCAGTGCCGGAACCGGGCAGCACGAACCTCTATGAAGTTGGCACACTCTCCGGCTCGATCTTCAACCCGCAGATGCGCACGGAGATTTCGCCGCGCATCGACCTGCAGTTGGGGCAAACGAATACGCTGACGCTGCGTTACCAGTTTTATCGCAACAATCAGAGCGGCAACATCGGCTCCACATCGTTGCCATCCCAGTCCAACACTTCCGACACCATCGAAAACACCCTCCAGTTGAGCGATTCGCAGATCGTCAACGAACATATAGTCAACGAAACCCGCTTTCAGTACCTGCGCGACACGAACACTACAACGCCTGTAAGCACCGATCCGCTGGTGACAGTGCCGCAGACCTTCACTGGCGGCGGTTCCTCCAGCCAGTTCATCCACGATCACCAAGATCATCTTGAACTGCAAAACATCACCACCATGAGCGTGGGCTCGCAGGCCATCAAGTTCGGCACGCGGCTGCGCGACAACCGCGACGCCAACTGGACGGACGCAAACTTCAATGGCAGTTTCAACTTCGATTCGGTTGCGGATTACGTAAGCGCGCTGGACGGCGGCAGCGCCCTGCCCACCAAACTGAGTTATACCACCGGCGGCAACGCATTTCTGGCCAACGTCTTCGATGCCGCGCTCTTCTTTCAGGACGATTGGAAGGCCAATCGCAACCTAACCCTATCCGGCGGCCTGCGCTGGGAGTCGCAGAATCATATCGCGGACCACGACGATTGGGGGCCGCGCGCGGCCTTTGCCTACGCTCTCGACGGCCACAAGGACAAGAAGCAAGCCAAGACCGTGCTGCGCGGCGGCTATGGATTCTTCTACGACCGCTTCTCCCTGAGCAGCCTGCTTACCGCAGAGCGCCTGAATGGAGGCACAAACACGCAGAAGCAGTTCACCGTCTCGAACCCCACCTGCTTTAACGCCTCGCTCGACACCGGCAACTGCGCGCCGGGAAAGATTTTTACCACTTACCAGGTTGCGCCGAGTTACCGCTCGCCCTATACCGAGCAGTTGGGAACGAGCCTGGAACGCCAGTTGACCAAGACGACAACGCTGACAGCTACCTATCTGCATTCTTTTGGAGTCCATCAGTACGTGGTGCGCAACGCGAACGCGACTTACGGCCAAAATTACGATTCCTCCCAAGGCATCGTGGACCAGTATTACCCAGAAGCGGTCTTCAAGCAGAATCAGTTGATCGTGAACCTGAACGCGCGCGTCTCGCCCAAATTCAGCGTCATGGGATTCTATAACTTCACCGTGGCCGATTCGGACGGCGGCGGCGGCTCGAATCCTTCAAACTCCTACGATTTGAGCCAGGATTACGGACGGGCCAGCTTCGCCTCGCGCAACATGGTCTTCCTGATGGGCAATTACACGGCTCCCTGGGGCATCACATTCAACCCGTTTCTGATCGCGCAGTCGGGCAAGCCGTTCAATCTGGTCCTAGCCGACGACCTCACCGGCGATAACTTCTTCAACAGCCGCCCGGCTTATGCGGATTCGCAGGATGAATGCACGAACGCCGTCGCCGGCTATGTGAATACCCCCTACGGTTGCATGAATTCCACGCCGGCAAGTGTGGGGCAAAGCTATACGCCCATCCCCATCAATCTCGGCAACGGCCCGGCGGCGGTAGCCGTGAATCTGCGCGTGAGCCGCTCGTTCGGCCTCGGCCCCAAGCTGGCGGCGGCGGGCGGTCAGGACGGCGGCGGACCACCTCCAGGCGGCGGCCGTGGCGGCCCCGGCGGCGGCGGATTTGGTCCCGGCCTATTTGGCGGCGGAGGTGGTGGCCGCGGCGGACCGGGCGGCGGCAATGTCAGCACCGGCCACAAATACTCCTTGAACTTCAGCGCACAGGCATTGAATCTCTTCAACGATATCGACTTTGGAAGCCCCATCGGCAACGTGACCGCGCCGAGTTTTGGCAAATCCGCAAGTCTTGCCGGCGGAATCTTCTCCTCCGGCGCCGCGGCGCGACGCATCTTCTTCCAGGCGGCCTTCTCGTTCTGATTGTTGCGGCGCAAACCGGCAACGATCGCTTTTTGAACTTGATATTGCCCCGGTCCGCTGTGCCGTGAGACCATCTAACCCAGAAAGGAGTTACCTCTTATGGGTGACGAAGAAGACAGCACAAACTACGATTCGAACGCAACAGACAGCGATTCAGATTCGGCAACTTCGGACTGTACCGCTCATTGCCCGATTTGCGATAGCCTCTGCACCAAATGCGCTCTTCACCAACCACCGCACTATTGCTCGACTCACGGATCGTTCTGACCCCCGAATGACTCATTGACCATCCCGTTTCTTTGCGTCGGGAAAACGCCGGCGCGGGCCGGAGCGCATAGCTCCGGCCCGCTGCCATTCATTTCGTCGCCGTCACCGAAGCGGACTGGCCGCCGCCGTCAAAAGCATCGGCGAGAGAAACGACCTTCAACTGCGCCTTGAGAGCGTCAAGAGACGCCTGGCTTTCTACCGCGATCTCGACAGTCTCTCCGGGCAATATGTCGAAGTAGTTATCGGAGAGCTTGGCATCGAGGTTGCCGAAGGATAGATAGACGTCGCGGGCAAGGACCGGGGAGGTTATGCTGATTTTACAACTCCCATTGGCGCCGATAGTCTCCACTTTCAACGCGGCGGGCTTCAGATGAACCTCCATGACTGGGGCGAGATAGACGAGGTTGCGCGAAATCGGCTCTCCTGCCGCGGTCAACTCGGCCACTACGAAGACGCGCGAAGTATCGGCGGCGCCGGCATCGGCGAGTTTCTTGAGCGGCCATTCGAGATAGACTTTGCTAGCCAGAGGAGTTACACCCAGGCGGCGCGTCTCCTCCAACAGCACCTTGCCGTAGAAGTCCATCAGCCGCACCCGCAGCGTGGCCGGCTTGGATTCGGTCCTGTCGGAGACGATATAGACCTTGAGCGCGCCGTCTTCGAGGTGCGGCGAGACCAGGATGGGCGCATAGAAGCGCCGCGCGTAGTATTGCAGCGCCTTCCAGCGGCCGTAGTAGTCGATCGAGGACCAGGAAGCGACGGGCCAGCAGTCGTTCAACTGCCAGAAGATCGATCCCATGGTCTCCGGGCGGCTGCGGCGGAAGTGCTCGGCGCCGATCTTGATCCCCTCGGCCTGAAGGACTTGACTTACATAGAGAAAACTGGGAAAGTCCTTCGGCTCCGGGTAATCCTTCAGCAGGTAGGCGTCGATGATCGAGTTGCCTTCGTTGTTTTTCTGGTGCGCGAGCATCGCCGGAGTGAAGACACTCGCGCGATCCTCCGGTTGCGTGAAGGCTTCGATGGTTTTCATCTCAGGGAAAGACTGGAATCCAAACTCGGTCACAAAGCGCGCACGATGCGTCTCGTAAGTCGAGAACGGAACGCGACCATGCCATACGTCCCAGATGTGCGCGTCGCCGGACTGATAACTGTCGGCGAGATTTTCGTAATCGGCGCTGGGCGAACTGGGCCAGTAGGGAGTTTCCGGAGTCAGCCGGGCCACGACCCTGGGAAGAATGCCGCTGAATTCGGTAAGGTAATCCTGCCAGAGATAGAACCTTGTCTCCGCGGGCAACTTGTCGCGCGGCGCCCAATTGAAGGCGATTTCGGTCTCGTTGTTGCCGCACCACAAGACGATGCTGGGATGATTGCGCAGCCGCCTGACCTGGTCCTCGGCCTCGGCCTCGATATTGATCTTGAAGGCATAAGTCCCAGGCTGCCAGTCGTTGCCGAACATGAAGTCCTGCCAGACCATGATGCCTAACTCGTCGCAGATGGAGTAGAACTCGTCGCTCTCGTAATAGCCGCCACCCCAGTCGCGGACCATGTTCATATTGGCGTCCCGCGCGGACCCCAGAATGCGGCGGTAATCCGCCGCGGTGACGCGGTTGGGAAAGCTGTCGAAAGGGATCACGTTCGCGCCCTTGGCGAAGATCGGTATGCCGTTGACCACGAATTCAAAGGAGCGTCCCCATTTGTCCAACTGGCGATGGAGGACGATGGAGCGCAGGCCGGCCTTGACCTTGCGCTCGGCTACCGCTTGCCCGCCCACGCTCACCTGTGCGGTGAACTCGTAGAGCGGCTGTTCGCCGTAACCGGCCGGATACCACAGCTTCGGACGGCGAATCTCGATGGGCAAGTCGATCACGTTGTTTCCGGCATGAACGCTGACCGTCGTCTCCGCCATCGCCGCCTTGCCGTTGTCGGTGAACCGCACACTCACTTTGGCCGCGCCCGCGCTTGCCGCCTGAAGTTCGACCTCGGCGTTCAGATGCGCCACTTCGTCGCTCACATCGCGCTGGCGAACGGCGAAGTCCGAGATGCGGACTTTGTCCCAGGCCTCCAGTCGCACCGGACGCCAGATTCCACTCGTGACAAAGCGCGGTCCCCAGTCCCAGCCATACTCATACGCCGCCTTGCGAATGTAGGTCTTCTCGGCGGTGAGAGAGTGCTGGCGAAAGAGGTCGCCGGCCGCGGCTTCTTCGGCAGCTTTGATGGGCGAGGGAAAGACGACGCGCAGAAGGTTCTTGCCGGTGTGCAAATGGCTCTTCGCCGAAACCCTCCAGATGCGGAACATATTGTCGGCCACAAGCGCCTGCGCGCCGTTCACGTAGACCTCGGCGGCCGCATCGATACCGTCGAAGACCAGATCGAGGTTGGAACGCGCCAGCAATGCGGGGCTGACCTCGAAGTTCAGCCGGTACTCCCAGCTTGCGTTCTCGATCCACTGGAGTTTAGCCTCGTTGTCGCGGAAGAATGGGTCGGCGATCTTCTTGTTGGCCAGCAGATCGAGATGGACGTCGCCGGGGACGACGGCGGGAAGCCAATCGGCTTCGGTCACGCCGGCCTTGATCTGCCGAAACTGCCAGCCGCGATCCAGGCTCAGAACCGCATTCTGCTCCGTCCTCGCCTGCGCCTTCGCCAGAATGCTTCCCATAATTGCGATCGCCACGCAGCAAAGCGCCGCCCAGGCCATTGGTTCTCTCATCGGAGTGACTCCAGTCCACCGCATCCGCAGCCGGAAAAGGCAATCCAACTGGTTGCCGATCAGATTATCATGGGTGAATCCGACCGCAATCGATGCCGTAGGGGATTGGATCGCGCCGCAAGCCTGCCGCCGCGAAGATGCAGACGATGGGCATGACCGGCAGCCGGTAACGCCCGACGGCTTGCGCGCCGCCCGATACGGCCAAGAAATAGAGCATCGTTCCCAGCAAGAGCCACAATGCCTCGCGGCGAGCGCCGCCGCAAAGCATTCCCCGCACGGCGAGCAGATAGAGTCCCAGCAGCCCCGCTTCCAGCGCGGCCATCGCCACCGCCGTACATGGGTGCGTTCGGACGAGACTCAGCGCGGCCCGCAGCGGGCCTTCGTTGACCACGCGCCGCGGCCCGTCTTGCGGATATGCGCCCAGCAGCCGCAGCAGGTCCGCCGCGCAGGGCGTGAATGCGACCACCGCCGAACCTTCCAGGTGCATCTTCAAATACACTCCGGGATGCGCGCGCAGGATGCGTTTGGCCTCGGCGCCCATGAAGGCGACGCGACGCGCCTGATCCCATCCGGCTTGCTCGGGATGCCGCGCCAGATAAGCCGGTTCGTCGGGATAGCCGAAGCCGCGCTGCACGTCGATGAACGGCCTGCGCTCCACGCGGGCGAGGACCTCGGCCGCCTGATAGAAGTAAAGATTCCGAGCCACGATGCTGGAAAATCCGCCGAAGCCGGTCTCCACGCGGTTGCGCATCTGCCAGATCGCCAGCCAGGGAAGAGTGGCGAGCAGCAGCGCGGCGGGAGCCTTCCAGCGCAGGCCGGGAACGCGGGCCAGCACCGCGAAGAGCCCCACCGCCAGCGCCGCCGGCAGATAGTAGCTGACCGGGCGAACGAAGGTTGCCGCGGCCAGCCAAAGACCGGCAACGGCAAGCGCGGACAGGCGGCGCCAGCGAAGAAAAACGGCCAGCCGCTCCAGGCTGAGCGGAAGCAGCGCGAGAAAGAGCGTCTCCGGCAGCAGGCGAACGGAATAGATAATGGAGGCCGGCTCGAAGGCCAAGAGCCAGGCTGCCACCAGCGCCACGCGGCCATCGCCAAAGACGGCGCGAGCCAGCCGCCAGACCAGAACTACGGTAAGCGCGGAGAGAATTGCCTGCGCGAAGGCCGCGAAAGCCGCTCCAGGCAAGCTTGCCAGCGCAAGAAATAGCGGATAACCGGGGGTGCGATCTATCTCCGGCAGAGCGCCTGTAACAAAGCTGCCATGTAGCAGCAGATTGCGCCCCGGTTCGAGGTAACTGGCGGTATCTCCGCTCGTGATGACTTCGGTCCCGGTGCGAACCAGGGTCGCGGCCAGCAATGCCAGCCGAAGCGCGGCCGCCGTGGCTACAGGCCCGATCAGGCGCGGCGGCCAACCCGCTCTTTCGCTCATGTCGCGGGAATTCATCATGATTTGCGCTCCAGAACTGCCCGATAGAGCTTCTCCCACTCATCGGCCTTGGCATCCATGCCGAATTGGCGCACAATCCGCTCTCGCGCCGCGCGGCCCAGCGATTCGCGGTCTTCGGCGGAGGCGCGCATCAGCTTAAGCATCGCCTCGGCCAGGGCCTCCGGGCTTTTAGAGGGAACAATCGCTCCCGAGTTATCCAACAACTCACGCACCCCGCCCACATCGGTGGCCGCGATGGGCTTTTGCATGGCCATCGCCTCGCCCAGAACGAGCGGCATTCCCTCCCACGCGGAACCGAGCGCGAAACCGTCGGCGGCATCGAGCAGAGCGGGCAGGTCGCGGCGCAGGCCAAGCCAGCGAATGGAATCGTCGAGGCCCATTTCCAGCGCAAGGCCGATTGCCCGGTCGAACTCCGCTCCAGCCGCTTCCCCGGCGACCCATAGCCGCGCCTCGGCGCGAACTGCCCTGAGCAACGCGAAGGCCCGCAAAAGATTGGGATAGTCCTTGGCGGGCACAATGCGCCCGGCGGTCAGCCAGAGAAACGCATTTCCCGCGCCCATCTCCCGCCTCATGCGCGCGCGGCGGTCCGGATCGGGAGCGAACTCGACGGTATCGATGCCATTGGCGACGACCAGGCATTTGCGCTCCGGCACTGCCTTCACTTCGATAAACCGCCGCGCCGCCGCCGCGCTGACCGCGGTGGTGCTGCGGCTCAAAGGATCGGTCAGCCGGTAAGTCAGCATCCGATGCCAGCCGCCTTCATAGACGTTGTGAACCGTGGAGAGAACCGCGACCGCGGGAACCGCCAACTTCAGCAACCGGGCCACGAAGTTGCCATGAAAGCTGTGGCTATGCAGCAAATCGGGATGGAAGTCGCGCAGAAAGCGCCGCCCGCGCGCCAGGCCGCCCAGCACACTGAAGGGAGTCCGGCGCATATTCAGGTGAATGGCGTCGAGCGAAGTGGGCCACTGCTCGTCAAGCGGCGGGCGCAGAATCAGCAAAGCCACCGCATGGCCGCGGCGCTCCATGCGTTCCGCCAGCGCCAGCACTTGCCGTTCCGCTCCGCCCATGCCGAGCGAAGTAAGCACATAGACGATCCGCATATACGGTTCGCACTCCACTCGATATTTTGAGTGAAACGATGATAGCGCGCACGGTCTGGATTTGCGTCTGACGTGGGAAAAGGGGCGTAGGAACTGGATCGATCTGCGGAAAAGTCGCAACGATTCTGCGGAGCGAATCGCGCGAAGTCCCGCCCCGGCGGCACCAAGCTCATGCAAACGGCAAGGGTTTTTCGATTTAGTAGAATCTTTCTGCGCAAATTGCTCATCGCGCTGTACAATCTCCACGAGGAGACCCATGGCCGGAGATATTCAATTACAGTGCAGCGATTGCGGGCAGGAATTTAGCTTCACCGCTGCGGATCAGGCGTTCTTTCAGGAACGCGGTTATTCGACCCCAAAGCGTTGCAAGAATTGCCGTTTGGCAAAGAAGAACGATCAGGGGGGAGGTTCCGGCTACCGTTCGGCTCCAGCACAGGGTACGCCTGTGATTTGTTCGGGTTGCGGCCAGCCTACAACAGTGCCTTTCGAGCCGCGTGGCGACCGCCCGGTCTTCTGCCGGGATTGCTACCAGGCGCGCAAGGGCAGCGGTGGCGGTCCTGGCGGCGGCAGTTCGCGCGGCCGAGGCAGGTACTAGCGTCTACCGCCCGGCGCGATGCTCCTTGAAGCCTCGCATCGCCTGTTTCAGAGAACGAGTTCCAGCGACGACGCAAGTGAAGGCTGGCTCGGCCAACTAGCCGGGGATATTCTCCGGCTGCCGGTTCCGCGTCCTTCATGGACCAAGCGGCGGTGCCTATATATCGTCTGCAAGCGAAGCAAGCTATTGCGTGGAAAGGGATTCTACGCAATAGCCTTTCCCCGCAAAAGCCGGGGGCCTAACGTTTCTTTTCCGGCTTGGCTGGCTGCTTTTTTCCCACTGCTTTGGGTGGCTTGGCGGCTTTGGAAGCGCTCGCCGGAGCAGGTTTTGTCCCTTTTCGCGGCGCGGATTTCGCCGTCGCAGCCTTGCCGGGAACCTTCACCGGGGGCTTGGCCGCGGCTGGCTTGATAGTGGCCTTGGCCGATGCCTTCGCGACCGCGGGTTTTCCGGCCGCAGCCGGTTTGCCTGCCGGGGCTGTCTTAACGGCAGGTGCCGCCGCAACCTTTTTTTGCGAGGGCACTGAGGCTGGCCGGGGCATCGCGGGGACCGAACTTTTCGGCGTGGCCGGCTCAGGATTCTTTGCCTTTTGCGGCTTGGCCGGCGATGGCGCGGGGGCGACCTTCGGCTTCCGGACGTTTTCAAGCAGTACCGGCTCGGTTACGGTTTTTGCGGTCATTGGCAGCACACGGTGATCCGGCGCTCCGGCATCCGCAGCCTCCTTCGTCGGCTTTGCCAGGGCAGACGGCTTCGAGAGACGACGAGGCGCAACCGGTTCGGACTCCGGTTCGGCCTCTTCCGGCTCCTCGTCCAGCGATTCATCGGCCAACTCCGCATCCAGCGCGATCTTGGGAAAATTTATCCCCAAGGCTATCTCCTCGTCGTCGCCGCCAATATCGTCCAAGTCCTCGTCGTCCAATTCGTCCTCGGACTCCTCCTCGTCCTCGTCGTAGGATTCCTCCTTCAGCCGAGCTTCGCCGCGCTTGGCGCGCTGCTTCTTGACGCTCACCTGCGGCGGCGGAGCGGGCGGAGAGTGAGGTTCGAGGAAGGCGCGCATATCTTCCGCCACCGTCAGCCGACCGTCGATCAACTCCAGAAAGACGGCTTGCACAATCTCTCTATAGGCAGGCAGCTCCGGCGTGATGCGCATCTCCTGCATCAGGGCATGAGGGATGCGCTGGCGAACTTCGGGCCAGACCTTCAGGAAAAGATTGAAGCGTTCGTTCACGGCCGCGTCTTGCGCGGTAAAGCCAAGCCACAGGATCGCCTCTGGATCGTAGCTGGTGAAAAGCCTGTAGCCTGCCGAAGGCGCGGCATTCGTCTCGGCCAGCAGCTCTTTGGCAAACCCGGCAGCCAGCGCGTCCAGGCTGTTCCACTCTTCCAGAAACCCCGGCCGCAGCATCAGTTTCTTGAGACCCGCCAGTTCCTTGGGCGACAATCGGGCCGTGAGCAACTGCATCTGCGCCGCGGACATATCGGCGTGGACCCCTTGCAACAGCAGCTCGACGGCCAGATCGTGCAGGGCATTCAGCTTCTCCTCGTCGGCTTTGGCGCTGCTCCAGGCCGGAAAGAGAGCCTTCATCCAGCCCTCGGCCTCCAGCGCCCGCAGCACCTTCAGCCCCTCCGCCTCGTGGCCGATCTGCTCCAACTCCCGGCTGCGCTCCTGCGCGGACAATAACTCGATCGCGCCATCGGCCTTGGAGTTCTCATAGCGAGTCTTGCTCTTGGGGTCCAACTCCCAACCCAGCCGCGCCCGATAACGAGTGGCGCGAATCAACAACGAGGGTTCCTCGATAAATCCATAATTGGAGACCAACCGCAGTGTCCGCGCCTCGATATCCGCGGCTCCGTTCAGCGGGTCCATCAGCAATCCGAACGATCCCTCGTTCAGCGAGATGGCCATGGCGTTGACGGTAAAGTCGCGGCGGCGCAAGTCGTCCTGGATGGAGGCGGGATGAAAGACCGGCTTGCCCGGCTTGGGGTACTCGACCCGGTGAGCGCCGATCGCATCCACGCGGATCGTGCCCGGAAAACACAGGTATAGCGACTGCGAGGCTTCGTCTTCGCCCCAGACCTTGCCGCCCAGTTCCTCGATCGTTTTCTTGAGCTTCAGCGCGCTTCCATGCACTGTTACTTCCAGACCGCGCACCGCATGGCCGCTGGTCAGGTCGCGCACCGCGTCGCCGGTCAGAAACAGGATCGTTCCGGCTCCTCGTGCAGCCTCGCGCATCTGGCGCAGTGCGTTTTGCTGGTCGGCCGAAAGCCGGTTCTCCAGCAGGTAGATGTAGTCGGGCATTCCGTTCCCTGCTTCCGTCCTCGCACCGGCGGTCTGTTTGCCGGTGGCTCCCCGCCGGCCGTGAACCGAGTGGACCTTCGCAACGAAAATCCATCCCGCGCCGGTCACTTCCGCACAGCCTGCCAAAGACTGCGGTAACCTATGTCAAGTAACTGATGCAGTTACCCTTAAAGCGCAATCTGTTGGAGTCGGCAAAGCAGTACCTTAACATATATCGGGCCGCTTGACTAGGGTTTTTGCAACCAAAGTTCCGGCTTTTCCCTTTCTCGCACTTTGCCCTCCCCCAACTCCTCGCGGAGTCGGATTGCCGGGCGCCGAGGCCCCTCCGTGCGACAATCCAGAGCGATGGCCTCCGTTCGCAAACCGGCGATCGTGCGCAAGTTCTCCCGCGACTGGTGCGCGGGCTATGCGCCCGTCGGCTTCGCTCGCGACGCGGCCGCGCTGGAGATTCTCGATCTCACCGGCAAGGTTGTTTCTATCGGATGGGAGCAGGTGAAGTGGGTCTGCTATGTGCGCGACTTCCCCCCCCCATCCCCCGTTGCCGAGGCATTCCAGGCCAATCCCGAACGGTTGCTGCACAAGCGCTTCGCCATCCGGCCCCGCGTCCCCGGCCTCTGGCTGCGCATGATCCTCGCCGATGGCGATGAACTGGAGGGTCTTGCGGCCAACGACCGCTCGCTGATCGAGGGCGCGGGTCTGCTGGTGACGCCCCCCGATACCCGCTCGAACACGCAGCGGATTTATCTTCCCCGGCAAGCCATTCAAGCTTTAGAGGTTGTGAGTCTGATCGGCGCATCGGGCCGCAAGCGGACAGCCTGTCCAGACCGCATCGCTGAACAACCGGAACTGTTTCCCGGTGCATTGGAGACGCCGTAGAGCGGTTTTCCGCTTCGGGATGGTCCACCCGGCCCCTCCCTTGTGGCGAGCAAGACATTCCCGCGCCAAAACTTATCGAACTTATGGAAAGGGGGCTGGGTCGGTTGGCTGCTCGCGGCGGGAAGCTTGGGCGCATTGTCATGCATGGAAACGATGGCCCCGATCGTCGCGCCCGCAGCGGCGATGGGGAGAGCGATGAAAAAGGATTTCTGGCCGTTCGTCCACCCGGTCCAGAGCCGGGCCACATCGCTGTATTGAACTGTCGTGACCGACGGATCGTAATGCAACCGCATGGCGAACGATCGTTCGTCGATGGCGATGGTCGGCGTTTGCGCCGCGATGCGGTCATTGACGTCGCGCGCCTCGCGTGGCGTGCCACGTCGGCGAAGACACAATAAGCGTTGTAGCATTCTCGTCGTCGGCGAGTCCGGAAGAAGCCGCTATGCCTGAGGTCGAAGAGGATTGGGATTGCTCGAAATCGACGAAGATTTCGCCGGCGACTCCATCGCGTATTGGAGATATTGGCTGCCGGCGGCGGATTTCGCCGGACTTGGCGCATTTTCATTTGCCTCAGGTTTGGGGTCCGCTCCAGCGCTCCATCGGAGAGATTCTTTCTGCCGGCGCGGAAGACGGCGCCCGCCGTAGCGGGCAACCATCTTCATTATCGGCGGACGTGAGCGAAGAAAGAATCGTAGAATGGAGATGGGGTTCGCATTTTTCAATTGTGAATCCGAGGAGCGCAGATGGCGAATACCCTTGAGCAACCAGAGGTGGACCTAGGCAGCGGCTATGTGAGCGAGGACGCGCGGCGCGTGGCGGACAAACGGCGTTCCGAGCGCGAACGCCAGAAACAGGCGCTCAATCTGCAACGAGAGAACATCCTCTCGCAGAAAACCTCGCATCCGGCGCGCCGGGCGGCCCTGGAGGCGGCGCTTGTCCAAATCGAGGCGCAAATCTCGCAAATGCACTAGCTGTCCGAACCCGCCGGATTGGTATACTGTAAGATGACCAAGCTGGTTTCGATCTCCCCGGCGGCAGGGGGCTGTTTCTTGGGAGTCCCGGCCAGTTTCGGGGGAAGGTAGCGCATGGGAACAGTGCTCGGAACCGTACACTCGCCCGCCGATCTGAAGTGCATGAATCTCGCGCAGATGACCGATCTGGCGGCCGAGATTCGCGAGTTGCTGATTCAGACCCTCTCCAAGACCGGCGGCCATCTGGGTCCGAATCTGGGCGTGGTCGAGCTGACCCTGGCCCTCCATACCGTCTTCAATACCCCCCAGGACAAGCTGCTCTTCGACGTCAGCCATCAGGCTTACATTCATAAGATTCTCACCGGACGGCTGGACCGCTTCGAGACCATTCGCCAGCCGGGCGGATTGAACGGCTTCATGCAGCGCTCGGAGAGCGAGCACGACGCCTTCGGCGCGGGCCACGCGGGAACCGCGCTCTCCGCCGCCCTGGGAATGGCCGTGGCCCGCGACCTTGCCGGCGGCGCCGAGCACATAATCGCCGTGGCCGGCGACGCGGCCTTCACCAATGGAATTTCCTTCGAGGCGCTCAACAACATCGCCGAGCAGACCAAGCGGATGATCGTCGTGCTCAACGACAACGAGTGGTCGATCGACCGCAACGTGGGCGCGGTGGCCCGCTACTTCCACAAGATCGTCACCAACGAGCACTACAAGAACCTGCACGATTCGGCCCATCGCATCGTCAAACGCCTGGGCGGCAAGACGGCCGTCGAGGTGGCCCGCCGCGCCGAAGAGGCCGCCAAGAGTATGCTCTGGCCCTCCATCCTCTTCGAGGAGTTCGGCTTGCAGTACTTCGGCCCCATCGACGGCCACAATCTCCCCCTGCTGATCGAGAGCTTCCATTTTCTCAAGGCCGAAAACCGTCCCGTGCTGCTGCACGTGCTCACCCAAAAGGGCCGCGGTTTTCAGCCCGCCCTGGACGGCCAGAAGAAGTTCCACGGACTGGGGCCCTACGATCCCGAGACCGGCCAAACCAAGCCGGCCGGCCAGTTGACCTACTCCGAGTCCTTCGCCAATACCCTGGTGGAGCTGGCCAACCGCGACCCGCGCATTGTGGCCATCACCGCCGCCATGCCCAGCGGCACCGGCCTCGATCTCTTCCGGCCCCATCATCCCACGCGATACTTCGACGTGGGCATCGCCGAGGAGCACGCCGTGGTCTTTGCCGCCGGCATGGCCACCCGCGGCTTCCGTCCGGTCTGCGCCATATACTCCACCTTCTTGCAGAGGGCCTTCGACCCCATCGTTCACGACGTGGCCCTGCAAAAGCTGCCGGTGCTCTTCTGCATGGACCGCGCCGGCCTCTCCGGCGACGACGGTCCCACCCATCATGGACTCTTCGATATCGCCTATCTGCGCAGTGTGCCCGATCTGGTGCTGATGGCGCCCGCCGACGAAGACCAGTTGGCCGACATGATGAAGACCGCCCTTGACCTTCCCGGCCCCAGCGCCATCCGGTATCCGCGAGGCGCCGTGGCCGGGGTTGTCCGCAAGACAGAGCCACGCGCCATTCCCCTGGGCAAGGCCGAAGTGCTTCAAGACGGCTCCGACGTGGCCATCCTGGGCCTGGGGCCGATGATTGAGCTGGCCAAGGATCTGGCGGCCAAGCTGGAGCGCGAGGGCTACTCGGTCGCCATCGTCAATCCCCGCTTCGTCAAGCCCCTGGATACCGAGATGCTGGAGAGTTACGCGCGCCGCGTGGCCGCCTTCGTTACATTCGAGGATCATGTGAAGATGGGCGGCTTCGGCTCGGCGACTGTCGAGGCGCTCAATGAGATGGGCTTTGCGGTTCCCGTGGTCCGCATCGGCTGGCCCGACCGCTTCATCGAGCACGGCAAGGTGGAGAATCTGCGCGTCAAGTACGGCCTCAGCGCCGACGCGGCCTCCGCCCAGGTGCTGCCCCTGCTGGCCAGCCACCGCCGCACCGAACTGGTCGCCAGCTAACCGAGCGGCTCATTGTTGAAGTCGATAAATCCCTTGCCTGACCTTACACAACTCTGGGTGCCCCAGGTCCGGGTTTCCGGACCTGAGAGACCGCGAACCCCAACTTGCGGGCGGCTCACCCTCAAAGTTACCAGAGAAGTTTGGGACTTCCAGCAATAATTTTCAACTGCCAACTTCACAGGAACACTCTAAAAGTATTTCAGTGCAGCCTCCATATGCATTTTTTCCCCTCGCGAACCTTTTCCTGGAACAAGATCGAGATTCATCAAAATGGGATTCCCTCACCGTTTATTTCTGTATCATCGGTATATGCAGGCTGAAACGGTGGATTACCCTCCACAAAACGCGCCTCAGAACGCCCCCTTTCGCAGCCATGACCCGCGCCTGGAGCCGATCGCCGCGAAAGTGCTGACCGGCGAGCGGCTGGAGTTTAACGACGGCCTGGCGCTCTACGGTTCGCCGGACGTGCTGGCGGTGGGCTGGCTGGCCAACCATGTGCGCGAACGCCTGCACGGAGATCTGACTTACTTCAACGTCAACCGCCACATCAACCCGACCAACGTGTGCGTGGCGGCTTGCCGGCTCTGCGCCTTTGGGCGCAAGAAGGACGACCCGGCGGGCTATACGATGAGCCTGGAAGAGGCCTGGGAGACGGCGGCCACCGGCTACACGGAGGCGGTCACCGAGTTTCATATCGTCGGCGGCTTGCACCCCGACCTGCCCCTCGAGTATTTTCTCGATCTGGTGCAGGGACTCAAGCAGCGCTTTCCCGCCGTGCATATCAAGGCTTTCACCATGGTGGAAGTGGCCTATCTGGCGCGGCGGGCGAAGCTGACCGTCGAAAAGACGCTGAAAAAACTGCGCGTGGCCGGCGTGGACTCGCTGCCGGGCGGCGGCGCTGAAATCTTTGCCCACGGGGTGCGCTCGGTGATCTGCGACCACAAGATCGACGGCGACGAATGGCTGGAGACGGCGCGGACCGCCCACAAGCTGGGCTTCAAATCCAACGCGACCATGCTCTACGGCCACATTGAGAACGACGCGGACCGCGTGGACCATCTATTGAAGCTGCGCGCCTTGCAGGACGAGACGGGAGGCTTTCAGACCTTCATTCCGCTCGCCTTTCACCCGGAAAACACGGCGCTCGACCACCTGCCGGTCACCACCGGGCTGACCGACATTCGGCAAATTGCGGTCAGCCGCCTTCTGCTCGACAACTTTGCGCACATCAAGGCCTATTGGCAGATGCTCACGCCCAAGATCGCGCAGATTTCCCTTCGTTTCGGCGCCGACGATCTGGACGGCACGGTCGTCGAGGAGAAGATCTACCACGATGCCGGCGCCACCACCCCGCAGGGCATGACGCGCAAGGAACTCTGCCGGTTGATCGTCGCCGCGGGCCGCGTTCCCGTGGAGCGCGATACGCTCTACAACCCGGTTGTGCGCGCCGATGACAATATTTCCGAGGCCGTCTAGCTGTGCGACTGTGTGGAAAAGTAACAATCTCCCAAGTCCCAAATGCTGGATATGGTCACCCGCCCTCCCAGGTCAATGTATACTGACGCCATGAATGGGTCCGCAGACAGTTTGTTGGGGGCAATCTCTAAAGCGGATAGCCGGCTTACACTTGTGGCTCTGAACTGTGTTCCTTAGTGGCTCACAGCTTAACCCACGGCCAGCGCAGTGGACCGGTCACTCCATGATGACTAAGCTAACTCAAGCCTTGCTTCCCAGATTGTTTCTCCACGCATGACCGCCCCGCTCCAGTAAGTGGTCGGAGCACTCCGGGCCCCATGATCCGGCAAAGTAATTGGGAAACACCGCCGGTTTTTTGGCCGCCCATGCTTCGAGAATCGGCGTATACAGCGCCCAGGTAGTCTCCACGCCGTCGCGATGGGCGAAGAGCGTCTGGTCGCCGAGCATGGCGTCCAACAGCAGACGCTCGTAGCCGTTGGCGCTCGATTTTCCAAACGCCGCGGCGTAGTCGAAGTCCATGGTTACAGGGCAGACCGCCATCTCCGGCGTGGTGGGCACTTTGGCCCCGAAGCGCAGGGCTATCCCCTCGTCAGGCTGAATGCGGATGGTCAGCAAGTTCGGTTCTATTACCGGGCACGCGTGGCTGGCCGACAAGCGGTCGAAGATCAACAGCGGCGGCTGCTTGAACTGGATACTTATTTCGGTTGCGCGCTTCTTCATCCGCTTGCCCGCGCGCAGATAGAATGGAACTCCAGCCCAACGCCAGTTTTCTATCTCCAGCCTAACCGCGGCATAAGTCTCCGTGCCCGACTCCGGATCGACCCGCTGCTCGTCTCTATAACCCACCACGTGCTGGCCCTCCACCAGTCCAGGCCCGTACTGCCCTCGCACCGCGTTCAGGATCGGCACGGAGGGGATCGCCTGCCATACCTTCAGTTTCTCGCGGCGCACACTCTCGGCCTCGAAGCTGGTGGGCGGTTCCATAGTTACAAAACTCAATAACTCCATCATGTGGTTCTGCACCACGTCGCGCAGCGCGCCGGCCTTCTCGTAGAACGGCCCGCGGCCCTCCACGCCCAGCGTCTCGGCCGCCGTGATCTGCACATGGTCGATGTAATTGCGATTCCAGATAGGCTCGAAGATGCCGTTGGCAAAGCGAAAGACGAGAACATTCTGCACCGTCTCCTTGCCGAGATAATGGTCGATGCGATAGACCTGACTCTCATGGAAGGCGGAGTTGACCTGGCGGTTGAGTTCGCGGGCGGAGTCCAGGTCGTGGCCGAAGGGCTTCTCAATGACCACAGCGGCCAATCCGTTATCGGGCTGGGCCATTTTCCACGCGCCCAGATTCTCTATAATTCCGGTAAAAAACTCGGGCGCGGTGGCCAGATAGAACAAGCGGTTGCCGGCAATGCCCTTTTCCATGTCGATGCGATCCAACTCAGCCTTCAAGCCCGCATAACTGGCCGGATCGTCGAAGTTCATCGCAAAGTAGCCGATCTTTCCCACAAAGTTATCGAGCTTCGGGTCGTTCGCCTCCACGCCGCCAAACTCGACAATCCCCTCGCGCATATCCGCCGCAAACTCGCCTCCCAGCGGGCGGCGCGCCACGCCAACGATGGAGAAGTTATCGGGCAACAGCCCCGCCTGCTCCAGGTGAAAGAGCGCCGGCAGCAGTTTGCGCTTGGTCAGGTCGCCCGAGGCGCCGAAGATCACAAGAATCCCCGGCTCCGGAATCCTCTCATGGCCCGTAGGAACCCGCGAAAGATCCTCCGGATTCACCTTCATCGTTACTGTCGTCATGGAACTCGCCTCCAGCGCTTCAATCTATCGAATTCAAGCCAACTCCTCTGACCTAGCCGCTTACTCTTTCCTCACCGCATGGCCGCCAAACTCGTTGCGCATTACCGCCAGCATTCGATCGGTAAAGTTATTCTGCTCGCGCGACCGAATGCGCCGCATCAACGACTCGGTAATCACCGGCGCGGAAACATTCAGGTCGATGGCCTCGATAACTGTCCATCGCCCCTCGCCGGAGTCCTCGACAAAAGCCTCAAGCCCTTCCAGCGCAGGATTCTTGCCCAGCGCATCGGCCGTCAAATCCAGAAGCCAACTGCGCACCACGCTGCCATAACGCCATATCTCGGCTATCTGCGGCAGGTTCAGGTCCAGCTCCTCTTTCTTCTCCAAGATTGTGAATCCCTCGGCGTATGCCTGCATCATTCCATACTCAATGCCGTTGTGGATCATCTTGACGAAGTGGCCGGAGCCGGCCGGACCTACATGGCCCCAACCTTTGTTGGGCGCTGGAGCCAGCGTCTCGAAGATAGGGCGCAGATACTCGACCGGCTCCTTATCGCCGCCGATCATCATACTGTAACCTTCCTTCAGTCCCCATACTCCGCCCGAAGTTCCCACGTCCACGAACTGGAAACCTTTCGCGGCAGCTTCCTTGTGGCGGCGCATGGAGTCCTTATAATTCGAGTTGCCGCCGTCGATGAGAATATCTCCGGGGTTGAGGAGCGGCTCAAGATTGGCAATAGTCTCATCCACAGGATTGCCCTGCGGCACCATGATCCAGATAGCTCGTCGGCCATTGAGTTTTTGCGCGAGAGCTTCAAGAGTCGAAGCGCCCACGCTGCCCGCGGCGGTCAAGCGCGCCACGGCTTCCGCGCTGAAATCGAAGCCCACCACCTTATGGCCTCCGAGTCGCAGCCGCTCCGCCATGTTACCGCCCATCTTGCCGAGTCCTATCAATCCAAGCTGCATAACTCCTCCAGTCGCGATCGTTTTATAGAACGCCCAAACTCGCCAGTTCGCGCCGCAGGGCAGCGGCGCCTTGAAACCGGAGTGCCCTCATTCCGGCGGTCTCAGCGCCCTCCACATTCTCCGCCCGGTCGTCGATAAACAGTATCCGCTCGGCGGGCCGGCCCAGAATATCCAATGCCCGGCGATAGATAGCCGGCTCCGGTTTGCGCAGGCCCAGGTAACAAGAAGTTAGGGCAACCTTGAAGGCTTTGCGCAGGCCGAAAAGCTCGAATCGGTATTCATTGGTCTCTCGCGCCTCGTTGTTCAGCGCGCCCAGCAGACAGAGATTGGATGCGTCAAGCTCTTCGAGGATTCCCAGCGCCCCATCCGGCAGCGGCTTCGACAGGGTGAGCATGAAAGCGAAGAATTCGTCGCGGGAGAAGCCACGCGGCTCGTGGAAGACGGTAGCGTCCAGATAGGTCGCAACCGGAATCTCTCCCCGTTCCCAGGCACTGTAAGACGCCAGGTTGCGGGCCTCGAAGTCCGCAAGATCGAGGCGGAAATGTTCGATTGCCGCCGCGCGTTCGCGGTGGTCCCAGCCGTTGGTCAGCAGGACTCCGCCTACATCGAAGAGAATCACGTCGAAGGGGAACATCGGCGCCTCTCGATCACGCTTTCGCGTTTTGTAAGTCGCAATTTAGGTGTAACGGTTGATGTTAGGGTCAGCGAGTCAGTCCCGCTACGCCGGGAAAGCAAGTTGGCGAGTTGGCGTCTTTACGCCCGGTTTGCCGATCCGTCTCCGCATTGATATTTGGCCTCGATGGCCAGGACTTTCTTGAGTCGCCGCACGAACCGCTCTTCGGTGGCGATGAACTTGGCGCCGACGAAGGCATTGACCACCTCGAAGGCGAGCGCCGGGCCGATAATGCGCGCGCCCAGAACGCATACGTTCATATCGTCGTGCTCCACGCCCTGATGCGCCGAATACGTATCGTGGCACATACCGGCGCGAATCCCGGGTATCTTGTTGGCCGCCACGCAGACTCCCACTCCGGAGCCGCAGATCAGAATCCCGCGCGGCGCATCGCCCCTCTTCAACGCCAGACCCACCTTTTCGGCATAATCGGGATAGTCGGACGGCTCGGTGTCATAAGCTCCCAGATCGATGACCTCGCAGCCGGCTTCGGACAAGTGAGCGCGCACCTGCTCCTTCAGTGCAAATCCGGCGTGATCGGAAGCGACGACAAGTTTCAAGGTTCATTCCTTTCGGAACAGTTGTCAGTTGTCAGTCACAAAACCAGGGCTTTGTAACTGACAACTGACCTCTGACAACTGTCTTGCTACTTCACCAGCTTCTTCGCACTGGCCGCCACGTTCTCGGCGCCGAAGCCCAACTCCGCCAGCACCTTCGGCCCAGGAGCCGACGCGCCGAACCTGTCCAGCCCAATTACATCGCCGTCCAGTCCCACATACTTCCACCAACCCGCAGTGGCGCCGGCCTCGACCGCCAGTTTCGGTACGCCAGCCGAAAGCACACTGGCCTTGTACTCCGCAGTTTGTTCCTCGAATAGCTTCCAACTGGGAAAGCTGACTACCCGCGCCCGAATCCCCTCGGCTGCCAGCAGCTTTGCCGCATCGAGCGCCACCCACACCTCCGAGCCTGTGCCGATCAAGGTCAGCTGCGGGTTTACAGCATCCTGCAGCACGTAAGCGCCCTTGCTCACTCCCGCGAATATGTCGAGCGCGGCTGGGTCGATGATGGGCAAATCCTGGCGGCTGAGGGCAAAGAAGCTCGGCCCCTTGCGTTCCAGAGCGAGCCTCCAAACTGCCGCTGTCTCGTTGGCGTCGGCGGGGCGAAAGTCGGTAAGTCCCGGAATGGCGCGCAGTCCCAGCAGTTGCTCGATCGGCTCATGGGTCGGCCCATCCTCGCCGACAGCGATCGAGTCGTGCGTGAAGATGAAGAGCGAATGCAACTGCATCAGCGCCGCCAGCCGTATAGCCGGCTTGGCATAGTCGGAAAAGACGAAAAAGGTCGAGCCGAAGGGAATCAGCCCGCCGTGCGCGGCGATTCCATTTACCGCCGCGGCCATGGCAAACTCGCGCACCCCGAAGAAGACGTTGCGTCCGGCGGAATCCTCATGGAAGTTCGCTCCCGGCTTGAAGATGGTCTTGGTCGAGGAGGTCAGGTCGGCGGCTCCGCCAAACAACTCCGGCACAGTCTCTGCGATGGCATTCAGAATCGCGCCCCCGGCGCTTCGCGTGGCCTGCGGCTTGCCGGGAGCAAAGCTGGGAATCGTCTTTTCCCATCCATCCTTCAGAAAGCCATTTTGGGTACGCTCAAACTCCGCCGCTAACTCCGGATTTGAGGCCGCATAACTCGAAAATAGCTTCTTCCACGCGGCCTCCCATTCCGCGCCGCGGGCGAAGGCTTTGCGCCAGTTGGCCAGCGCCTCGTCGGGAACGTAAAAGCTCCGGTCTTCAGGGAAGCCGAAGAACTTCTTTGTCGCCGCCACGCCCTCCGCGCCCAGCGGTTCGCCATGCGCCTTGTTGGTGCCCGCCCGTGGGCTGCCGTAACCGATAATCGTCCTCACCGCGATAATAGAGGGCTTGGCGGTCTCGGCCTGGGCGGCTTCGATCGCAGCTTCCAGCGCCACCAGATCGTTGCCGTCGGTTACCCGCTGGGTGTGCCAGTGGTAAGCCTCGAAGCGCTCCAGCGCATCCTCGGTATAACTCAGGCTGGTGGGTCCGTCGAGCGAGATAAGATTGTCGTCGTAGAGAAAGATCAGCTTGCCCAGACCCAGCGTTCCGGCCAGCGAGGCGGCCTCGTGCGAGACGCCTTCCATCAGGTCGCCGTCGCCCAGCAGGGCGTAGGTATTATGATCGACCACCTCGAAGCCGGGGCGATTGTAGACCGCGGCAAGATGCTTCTCGGCTATGGCCATGCCCACGGCCATAGCTAGGCCCTGCCCCAGCGGGCCGGTGGTCACTTCCACGCCGTCCAGGTGGCCGCGCTCCGGATGGCCCGGAGTCCGCGAACCCCACTGCCGAAAGCTCTTCAGATCGTCCAGCATCGCGTCGTAGCCGGAGAGGAAGAGCGTCGAATAAAGCAGTGCCGAGGCGTGGCCGTTGGAGAGCACGAAGCGGTCCCGGTCGGCCCACTTGCTGTGCGCGGGATTGTGCTTGAGCAGCTTGTGAAAGAGCAGATAGGCGATGGGCGCGCAGCCCAGCGGAGCGCCGGGATGGCCGCTCTTGGCCTTTTCCACTGAATCCACGGCAAGCAGCCGCAATGTGTTGATGGAGAGTTCGTCGAGCGAGAGACCGGCAATGCTGGGAGTCATTTTGCTTTGTCCTATTTTCCTTTCGTTGAGGCGCGGCGGATGCGGATCGATCCCAACCAACTCTCGAACTGCACGTGGATATTGTATCCAAGGAGGCGGCTCACGTCGCAGTCAATCAAATGACCTCCGGCGGTTCGATGTTTTCCAAGTCTCGATGGTTTCAACGGAAAAGCAACATGGGCGAATCCTGCCCACCTCCAGCGGCATCCATCAGAGCAGAGGCTATTTAGCTTCGACATCCGGATTCGACCGCCACGGGCAGCGCCCGTACGTCCCCAACCCGCAGCATTGCCCCAACAGGAGATTTCCCCAATGGCTTACGAACTTGCCCCGCTTCCCTACGACTACGCCGCTCTGGAACCGTTTATCGATACGGAGACTATGAAGATTCATCACGACAAGCATCATCAGACCTACGTGAACAACATCAACGGACTGCTGGCAGGCCATCCCGATCTGGCCGCCAAGCCCATCGACGATCTGGTTCGCGATCTGGCCCAGGTGCCGGAAGAGATTCGCGCGGGTGTGCGCAACAACGCCGGCGGGCACGCCAACCATACCGCCTTCTGGAAGCTGCTCGGTCCGGTCGGCTCGACGGGCATCGGTGGAGCGCCCACCGGCGCCATCGCCGCCCAAATAGCCACGGACTTCGGCGACTTCGAGAGCTTCAAGAAGACCTTCAACGAGACCACCGCCAAGCAGTTCGGCTCCGGCTGGGGCTGGGTCGTCTACGCCGACGGCAAGCTCAAGGTCGTCGCCACCGCCAACCAGGACTCGCCCCTGACGCAAGGCCACTATCCTATCCTCTTCAACGACGTTTGGGAGCACGCCTATTACCTCAAATACCAGAACCGGCGCCCCGATTACCTGGCCGCCTGGTGGAATGTGGTCAATTGGGCCGAAGTAAACAAGCGCTTCGCGGTCGCCAAGGGGTAAGGCTAGGAACAGGGATTCGTGGACAGAAAAACTTATTGTTCCGCGAGGGTTCCTCAAAATGCTCCCCCAGGTTTCAGTTTCTGAAACCTGGGGGAGCATTTTGTTGCTAAGTTCAGCGGATATGGGCTACTCGCCATCTTCCGCGGTTTGCGAAGTCCGCCGCGCTTACCCGATGACTTTGTCCCAGCCTTCGAGCGTTTTCTTGAATACGCTCATGAACTTTCCCGCTTCTCCGCCGTCGATGACGCGGTGGTCGAAGCCGAGGCAGCAATGCTGCATGGAGCGAATGGCGATCATGTCGCCGCCCTCGGCATCGGTCATCACCACGGCTTCCTTCTTGAGTCCGCCGATGGCCAGGATCGCCGCCTCCGGCTGGTTGAGGATGGGGAAGCCGAACTCTCCGCCAAAGACCCCGGAGTTGGTGAGCGTGAAGGTGGAGCCAGTGGCCTCGTCGGGCATGAGTTTCTTCGCGCGGGCGCGCTCGGCCAGGTCGGCGATGGCGCGGGCCAGGCTCAGAAAGTCGCGCCGCTCCGCATCCCGGATCACGGGCACAATAAGCCCCCACTCCAGCGCGACGGCGATGCCGAGATGGATATTGGGGTGGTACTGAATCGCATCGCCGGCCATCGAAGCGTTGACGATGGGAAATTTGCCAAGCGCCTCGACGATGGCGGCGGCGATGAACGGCATATAGGTCAGCTTCACGCCGTTGCGCCGCTCGAAGCCCTCCCTCTCGCCTTCGCGCAGCTTCACGATGCGCGTCATATCGATCTTGTAAACCGTGTAAGCGTGCGGGCTGGTGCGGACGCTTTCGACCATGCGCTGGGCAATGATGGCCCGCATCTTGCTTATCGGCAGCAACCGGGGCGTGGCCAATTGCGCCTTCGGCGCGGGGCTGACGGGGTCGTTTTGGCTTAAGTGTTTGAGTATATCTTCCTTGCAGATGCGGCCGTTGGAGCCGGTGCCCGCGATCCGGCCGAGGTCCAAGTTGTTCTCTTTGGCGATGCGCCGCACCAGAGGTGAGGAGCGCAGCCGCCCGGTCGCCAGCGTCTGCGGCGATAGGGGAGCGCCCGGGATCGGAATCTCCGACGCTTCACGCGACTCAGCCGGTTGGCTTGCCTCCGGCGCCGAAGCACTTGCGCCGAAGGCACCGCTGGCCCCACCGCAGGTGGAGACCACTGCAACCACCGTATTGACCTGCACCGTCTCGCCTTCGGGAACCTTGATCTCTGCGAGTACGCCGGCGGCGGGTGAGGGAATCTCCGCATCCACTTTGTCGGTGGAGATTTCAAAGAGCGGCTCGTCCTTTTCCACCGGATCGCCAGCCTTTTTGAACCACTTTGTAATGGTGCCCTCAAAGATCGACTCGCCCATCTGCGGCATGATCACGTCTGTTGGCATCTATCCCTTTCTCCGCAATTCGGACCCTTTCGGCGAGCTTTGGGGCAGGCTGAGGCAGCGCTCCTGTTTCAGCGGATTATAAATTGCCGAGCTTGGGCGGTGGGAGCGGGAGTCGCGGGACGAGGGCGGCTCAGGCGCGAACCGGGCGCGCAGCAATGCCCGCAAGCCGCTCAACCTCGGCGGGAATCTGAAGCGGCGTGTCTTCGGCGGGAAATCGGGGGGCTGGAAATCGGCCCGGGGCTTGCGCGGCGTCTTCCGCGTATGCTCGCAGCGCCGCGAGGCTCTCAACCGCCAGCACCGGCTCGCCGTAGACCTGCCCAAATTGCCGCGCAACCCGGTGGGACACGAATTCCATACTGGGCAACTGCTTTTGCCGCTCGGCATCCAGCCCGGAAATCTCCCTTGCCAGGCTGGTTACGGGCCGGTCGGCGATGCCGCAGGGGTTGATAAGCGCAAAATCGGCCAAGTCGGTGGTTACGTTGAAGGCAAATCCGTGCGAGGCGATCCCGCGCGCGACGTGAATGCCGATGGCGCAAATTTTGCGCTCTGCGCCACTTCCATTGCTCTCAACCGAAAGGCTGCCGTCTGCGGGACCAGGACCGGGACACCAGACTCCGGTGAAGCCCGCGATACGCTCGGCCGGCACTCCGAATTCGCCGCAGAGCCGGATGAGCGCCTCTTCCATGCCGCGCACGAAGTCTACCGGCCCCATGCGGTTGCCGCGCGGGGTTTTGAGGCTGCGCAGGTCGAAGATCGGGTAGCCAACCAACTGGCCCGGTCCGTGGTAGGTGGCATCGCCGCCGCGGTCGATCCTGTGCAGCGCGATGCCCCGTTGGGCCAGCAACTCATCGGAAGCCAGAACGTTGGCCGCGTCGCCATTGCGTCCTAGCGTGATCACGGCGGGATGCTCAAGCAGCAGCAGCACATTCTCGACCCGCCCCTGGTGGCGCAGTTCGGCAATCTCCGCTTGCAGTCGCAGCCCCTCCACGTAATCCACTCGTCCGAGATAGAGGTATTGAATCATCGACATTCACGATTTTAGCGGGCTTCGGCCGCATGGAGGAACTGCCCGGCGAGAGGGGCGGCAGGGGGAAAGGATGCGCTCCACAGGAACACAGAAACACTTTTCCTGTGTTCCTGTGCCGCATCCCCCGCCTTTGCCGGAAAGATCGGCATTCACATCAGTCGAACTTCAAAATCGCCGATGGTCTCCGGCATGACGACGCAACCAAACCTACCGACCCATGCGGTGCTTGTTGGCGTTGATGGCCGAGCGGGCTTCGCGGTCGGCTTCGCGGCTGCGCTCGGTCGCGCGCTTGTCCCAGTCTTGCTTGCCTTTGGCCACGGCCAACTCGCACTTCACCCGCCCATTGCGGAAGTAAAGCCGGGTGGGGATGAGCGTGTGGCCCTTGATCTGCGTCTTCGACAGTAGTTTGCGGACTTCCTCGCGGTGGAGCAGCAATTTGCGGGTGCGGGTTTCGTCGTGGTTGGAGATGTTGCCGTGCGAATAGGGACCGATATGAACGTTGAGCAGAAAGGCCTCGCCGTCCTTGACCAGGCCGTAGGAATCGCGGAGATTGGCCTTGCCCTCGCGGATCGATTTCACTTCCGTGCCGCGCAGGCTGACCCCCGCCTCGAATTTTTCCAGCAGGAAGTAGTTGTGGCTGGCGGCGCGATTGAACGCGGCATCGCGTTCGCCGCTGGCCACCGGGTCGCGCGGCCGCACGGGCTTCTGCGGTCCCGAAACGGGCTTTTGAACGATCGTGTGGCTGGTTTGGCGCGCCATCGGGAAACATCCTCGAATCTTCATCGTAGCACCGGCGCAGGTTTCATCCGCGCAGGCCTGGAGCTTTGCTAGAATGAGGCATGATTGGATGAGAACCGATAGCTCCAATGGAAAGAATGCAAGCAATTGCGTCAGAGGCGGCCAAGGCTGCCGGCAAGGGTCCGATGCGCGCCGCGGGCCGGCGAAGACGCTGGAGAGTTCGATGAACCGCCGTATTATATCTCCGGCTGCCTCCGCGGCCGTTATCTACAGAACCTCGATTTTCAAGTCCTTTACTTGGGTTGCGCTGGTCGCCGTCCTGGGCGCGCTCTGTCTGTCGAGCGCCAGCCTGCGCGCGGAATCGGCCGCCGGCTATTTCAAGCGCGGCCAGACCGCCGAGACGCACGAGGACTACGATGCCGCCTTCGACAATTATCAGAAGGCCTACGCCAAGGATCCCAAGGATCTTCGCTTCCGCACGGCATTTTACCGTGTGCGGATTACAGCCTCGGCGGCGCACGTCGCCAAGGGCCACAAACTCCTCCAGTCCGGCGACGCGCAGGGGGCGCTGTCCGAATTCCTTCACGCCGGCGAGATCGATCCCAGCAACGAATCAGCGCAGCAGGAGATCGCCAAGGTGCGCAAGAAGCTCGGCGAAGCCGCGCCGCAGGGCGAGACCAGCCTTGCCGAGGAGTCGGGCAATCGGGCGGAGATCGATTCGATCGCCGCGCCCGCGGAACTCAAGGCGCTCTCAAACGATCCGCTCACGCTGCATATGACCGAAGACGCGAAGGCCATCTATCAGGCGGTCGGCAAGGCGGCCGGGATCAATATTCTCTTCGATCCGGACTTTGCCTCGAAGCGTACGCAGGTGGACCTCAACAGCGTCTCGCTATTGGACGCGCTGCGCATTCTGGGGACGGTGACCAACACCTTCTGGAGGCCGGTGACCTCAAATACCATCTTTGTTGCCGCAAACACGCGCGCCAAGCGAACCGATCTGGACGAGCAGGCGGTTCAGACCTTCTACCTGGCCAACGCCTGGCAGCAGAACGACCTGAACGACGTGCTGACCGCTATCCGCGGCATTATGACCAGCATCAAGGTTTACGCCGCGGCCAGCCAGAACGCCATCGTGGCGCGCGGTACGCCCGACGAGCTGCTGCTGGTGCAGAAACTGGTCAACGATCTGGACAAGCCTCGCGCCGAGGTCATCGTGGACATCGCCATCCTCGAAGTCAGCAAGAACTGGGAGCAGACCCTGGGCATTGCCTGGCCAAGCAGTGTGGGCGTTGCGTTGCAAACGGCTTCCAGCACCAGTTCCAGTTCCGCCTCCGGTTCGGGCTCGACCACGACCACCACTTCTCCGACGCTTTACGATCTCTCGCACTTGAAAGCGACGGATTTTGCCGTATCGGTCGGCTCGGCCACCGCGAACCTGCTGCTGACGGACTCGAATACCAAACTTCTGCAAAATCCGCGCATCCGGGCCACCGACGGACAGAAGCAAACGATGAAGATCGGCTCCAAGATTCCCATCGCCACCGGCTCTTACTCTTCCGGCGTCGCGGCCACCACCGTCAGCCCGCTAGTGCAGACCCAGTTCCAGTACCAGGACGTGGGCGTGAACATCGAGATCACGCCGACCGTCCACTTCGACCGCGATATTACGCTGAAGATGAAGATCGAAGTCACCTCGCAGAGCGGCTCGGTGACCATCAGCGGCGTCACCGAACCGATCTTGAGTCAGCGCGTGGCCGAGCAGGTGATCCGCCTGCGCGAGGGCGAGGCCAGCATCCTGGGCGGCATTCAGGAAAAACAGATCAACGAAGCCTGGAACGGAATCCCTGGCCTGAGTTCGATTCCGATCCTCAGATATTTGTTCGGTTCCAAGGACAAGACCGTCACCGACGACGATATTGTCTTCCTGGTGGTTCCGCACGTGGTCCGTTCGCAGTCGCTTGACGCGTCGAATCTGCGCGCGGTCGATACCGGCGTCGGCACCACCTCGATCGACCTTCGCCATATTCCCAGCGAGGCTCCGAGCACGGCTCCTGCTGCCGCGCCCGCGCATCCCGCGCCCCCGGCGCGTTCCACCATGGGCGTGGTGCCCGGAGTCTCCGCGGAAGCGGCTGCTCCAGCGGCTCTGGCGCAAATGAAGGCGGCGGCGGACGCCAATGGAAAGGCGGCTGCCGCGGCAGTGCCCAACCCGCCGCCTGCACTGCCTTTCTCGCCCGCGCCGCTTGCAAAGCCCGCGCCCGCTGCCGATCCATCCGGCGGGGTGAGCCTGGCGCTCAATCCGCCCTCGGCCCCAGCGGCGGTTGGCGTCACCTTCCAGGTTCCGGTGGTGCTGACCGGCGGAAGAGACATTGCCTCCGTTCCCTTGCAAATCAAGTACGATCCGGCAAAACTCTCGCTGGTCAACGTGGACAAGGGAGACTTTCTGGGTCAGGATGGGCAGGCGGTGACGCTGATTCACAGCGACGATCCGCTGGGCAGCATCAAGATCGGCGCTTCGCGTCCGCCGGGAGCGGCCGGGGTCAACGGCGCCGGCGTCATTTGCGTACTCAGTTTCCAGGCCAAGACATCGGGCGACAGCGCGCTTTCCATCGCTCGTCCGACAGCGGTCAACAGCGCCCAGCAACAGGTTCCGGCCAAGGGCGGGCAGATCGACATTCACGTGAACTAGGGAGTCGCCCGAATGAGCGTTCTGTCGAATAACACGGTCCCGACGGCGGTCAAGCGCGGGGAGCGCGGCCTGACGCTGGTGGAGTTGATGGTGACCGTGGCGCTGCTGGCGATTTTGGCCTCGGCGGCAGTTCCTATCGCGCGCTTCAAGGTCAAAAGGGAGAAAGAGCGCGAGTTGCGGCGGGATCTTTGGGCGATGCGCGACGCGATCGACCATTACAAGGATGCCGCAGACAAAGGCGCCATCATGACCAAGGTGGACAGCCAGAACTATCCGCCCGATCTGGAGACGCTGGCCAAAGGCGTGGACATTCAGGGCAAGAAGGTGAAGTTTCTGCGCCACATTCCGGTGGACCCGATGACCGGGACGGCGGAATGGGGAATGCGCTGCATGAAGGACGATCCGGATTCGGACACCTTCTGCGGCGATTCCGTCTTCGATGTGTATACAAAGTCCCAGGGTACGGCCCTGGACGGCACCAAGTATTCGACTTGGTAGAGTTTTGACGGAGTTGACGATGAGCGGCAGAGGCAAACAGGACGCTGGCTTTACGCTGATGGAGCTGATGATCGTGATGGCCATCATCGGGGTGCTCGCCGTGGTGGCCGTGCCCAGTTACATCGGCGCCCTCAAGTCGGCCCGCGAGGCGGTGCTCAAGGAGGACTTGCAGGTGATGCGCGCGGCCATCGACTCCTATACGATGGACAAGCAGAAGGCGCCGCAGTCGCTCGACGATCTTCTAACCGACGGTTACCTGAAAGTAATTCCCGTGGACCCCATGACCCGCAGCGACACCACCTGGGTCACCGACACCTCCGACACGCTGCACACGCTGGATGAGACCGATGCCGGCATCGACGACGTTCACTCCGGTTCGCAGGAGTCCGGCTCGGACGGGAAAACCTACTCTACTTGGTAAGAAAAGAGGGATCGTGCCGGGACGGAATTTCATCTCGCTTTCCGTTTTGCTGTGTCTGACTGTAGCCGTTTGCGCGCAAACGGAGAAGATCGTCGCGGTGCGGATGCTGGACGGCAAGACCGGGCATCCCATCGAGACCGCCAACTTACTGGTTCGAGTGGATCGCCAAGAGACGGTGCATGCGGACTGGGCGCTGGCGAACGACGAGGATAAGTCCGAGCCGTCGCGGAAGGAAGAGAAAGCGGGAAAGCATCGCACCGAAGACAAGACGGCAACAGAGCCGAGCGAAGAGAAGACGGTAAGCCTGAAACTGCCGCCGGGAGCCGCGATCGTCTCGATTCACGCCACTTACGACGGCGCCATGAAGACCTATGTCAACTGCGATTCCGCGAAGGACAAGCAGGCGGTGGATCGCTGGTATAAGATCGCCGAGATACTGGCCACAGGGGTTGAAGCTCCCAACGGCTGCGGCAAAGCGAAGGCCGCCGCCAAACCGGGGGAGTTCGTCTTCTACGTCCGCCAACAGAACTGGCACGAACAATGGAAGGATGAATAGCGGCGAAACCGCTCCTCAACCCCTGCGGCAGCCCTCAGTGCACCCCCCGCCCTCTTTGCCTTAGACTAATAGAATGGAAGAGTTCTCGAGAATCCAACGCCTCCCGCCTTATGTCTTCAACATTACCGACGCCATGAAGCGCGCCGCCCGTCATAGCGGTGAAGACATCATCGACTTCGGCATGGGCAACCCCGATGGGGCCACACCCAAACACATTGTCGACAAGCTGGTCGAAGCGGTGCTCAAGCCGCCCACCCATCGCTACTCGGTCTCCCGCGGCATTCCGCGCCTGCGCCGGGCCATTTGCAACTGGTACAAGACCCGCTACAACGTCGATCTCAACCCGGAGACCGAGGCCATCGTCACCATCGGCTCGAAGGAGGGCATCGCCCATCTCTGCCTTGCCATCCTCGACTCCCGCGACACGGTGCTGGTCCCCAACCCCAGCTATCCCATTCACATCTACGGCCCGGTAATCGCCGGCGCGCACGTGGTCAGCGTTCCGGTCCACGATCACGACCAGTTTCTGGCCGAACTGGAGAACCTCATCCCCCGCATGACCCCGCGCCCCAAGGCCCTTATCGTCAACTTTCCGTCGAATCCCACCACGGAATGCGTGGACCTGCCATTTCTGGCCCGGCTGGTCGAGTTGGCCAAACAGTACGGCTTTCATCTGATCCACGACCTGGCCTACGCCGACCTGGCCTTCGACGGCTACAAGCCCCCCAGCGTCCTCGAAGTTCCGGGCGCGAAAGACGTTGCCGTCGAGTTCTTCACCCTGTCCAAGAGTTACAATATGCCCGGCTGGCGGGTGGGCTTCATGGTCGGCAACCCGGTCCTGGTCAATGCACTGGCCCGCCTCAAGAGTTACTTCGACTACGGCACCTTCACGCCCATTCAAGTGGCCTCAATCCACGCCCTCGAAGGCCCGCAAGAGTGCGTTGCGCATATCTGCGAGAACTATCGTCTGCGCCGCAACGTGCTGGTCGATGGACTGAACAAGTTAGGCTGGCCAGTAGCCTTGCCGAAGGCGACGATGTTCGTCTGGGCCGCCATCCCCGAGCGATACAGGAAGCTAGGCTCTCTGGAGTTTTCCAAGTTATTGCTGACCGAAGCCAAGACCGCCGTCTCGCCGGGCATCGGCTTCGGCGACTGCGGCGACGGCCACGTCCGCTTCTCGCTCATCGAAAACGAGGAACGGACGCGGCAGGCGCTGCGCGGGATCAAGCATCTGTTCGCCAAAGGATAAGAAACTGCGGGCAAGAGCGAGAAATCCGGGGCAGTCCGGCAAAGACCTTTCCCTAAATCGAAAAGCCGCAAAAAAGCCCACATCCGCAGCGGAGTGGGCTTTTTTGCGGTTCAAACAAATGTTTCCATTACAGCCCCGGAATCTCGTTGCCCTTTGCCTTGGCGCTGAGTTGAATGCGATTGCGCTTCTTGTAGTTGTCCTGGAGGGCGCCCATGAAGACCTCGAAGGCCTCGTCGCGGCGCTGATCGAGAATCCCCTCGCGCGTCTTGTCCAGGTTCTTTGCGATCTCGTCCGCGCTAGGCTCCTGCTTGTCCAGCAGTTTGGCCACCACGCCGGAGCGCGCCGTAGTGATGGGGCCGCTCAGGTCGCCAACCTTCAATTCCAGCAGTTGCGGAGCCTGCGAACTCAACTGGCCGAGATCGGGCACCTGGCTGCTGGAGCCGACCAGGTCGCTGGTCTTGAAGGTCGCGCCCTCTTCCTGGGCGGCCTTGGCCAGGTCGTTCTCCGCCTTGGCCTTGTCGGCCAGCTCTTTGGTCTTCTTGCTGAGCAGGGCGGGAAGCTGATCGCTGCGATAGTCGTCAGCAACGTGACTCTTCCAATCTGCGAAGGTGGGCGCGTGAGCCGCCACGATGCCGGTGACCTGGAAGATCGCGTAGCCCTCGCCGGTTTGCGCATACTGAGGCGGATCGCCCTGCTTGGACTCGAAGGCCTTGGCCAGGATGCCGGAACCGTTGGGCAGCGCGGCAATCACCCCATGGACGCCGACCGGCGGCGTGGTCGCCACTTGAAGATGGTGGGCCGCGGCGGTCTTCTCCAAGCCGTTCTTGATGGCTTCGGAGGTGAGCGCCTGCGCGTAGTTTTCTTCGGCCTTGGCTGCATTCTGACGAATGAGCGTGGCCTGGATGGTGGGCATCACTTCGTTGATGGCTTGCGAATGCGCCTCTTTCCGCGCCTCCACCTGCACGATGTGATAGCCGAACTGGCTCTTCACGATCTGCGTATCGCCGATCTTCTGGGTGAAGATGGCCTTGTCGAACTCTGGAACCATGGTGCCGTGCTGGGCAAAGCCCAGTTCGCCGCCCTTGTCCTTGCTGCCGGGGTCGTCGGAGTTCTTGGCCGCCAGTTCGGCGAAGTTCGCCCCGCCCTGAATCTGTTTGAGCAGACCCTCGGCCTTGGCCTTGGCCGCTGCGTCGGTCTTGGCATCCGCTCCCGGCGCCACCTTGATGAGGATGTGACGGGACTGGGCCTGCTCGGGAACCGAGTATTCGCTCTGGTGAGCCGTGAAGTACTGCTGAATATCTTGCTGGCTGGGTTGCGGAAATCCGCCGGGAAGCTCACTGGGAGTGAAGGCGAAATAGGTTACCTTGCGCTCTTCCGGCGCGGCCGTGGCATAGCGCGCCGCATTCTGCTTGAAAAAGGCCTCAAGCTGGCCGTCAGTGGGATCGATGGTCTTGCGCAGGTCGTCCGAGGAGATCACCGCGTAGTCGAACTTGATCTTGATGTTCTGCTTGCGATAGCTGTCGCGCGCTTCCTGGTCGCCTACCGTGACGCCGGCGGTGATCAGCGACTCCAGCCGCTTGATGGTCACCTCCTGCCTGACTTCGTCTTCAAAATCCGCGACCGTCAGTTGGGCGCGGGTGGCCAGGATGTCCCGATACTTGTCCTCGCCGATGAACTGGCCGTTGGGGAAGAAAACCGCGGCATAAGGCGCTTTATGCAGAGCCTGAATCACGTCGTCGTTGCTGGCGCGGATGCCCAGCTTGTCGGCCTCGGCGAGCAGAATCTGCCTCTGCACCAGTTCTTTGCCGGCCTGCTCCTCGAACATACCCACGATCATCGGATTGTCGGCGTATTGGGGGTTGCGCCGCTCCACCTGCTGGCGGGCAAGCTGAGTCACCTTCTGCTGGCTCACGGTGATGCCGGAGGAGAAGAGGCGGCTGTACCAATGAGGGTAGATCACGGCGTATGTATCGGCGGACGATGCGCTCTGGCTGCCGGCCAAGCCGGGAATCAGGTAGACCACCATGCCCACACAAGCGGCAGCGATGATGACGACGAAAAACGCCTTGACGACGCGACTGTCTTTTTGCAGGAAACGGATCATGGATGGACTTGAACCTTCTACTCTCTCTGCGCGATCATGGAAAGCCCTCCGAGGGCGCACTGTAGCGACCGAAGGTGGTGGGCATCTTCCACGGGAGGCGCATCTCTCGCGCGGTGCGATCCCCTGCAATTATAGACGAGGAACGGGGCGACTGGGCGCTCCGGAAGGGTTCTTTTTGCGCGCCCTGACGTTGGATCGGCGGAACCTGCTTGGTCCGGAAACGAAACCTGGGCAAATCTCTGTGCGCGGAACCCATATTGTACGCATTCGATCAAGCGATCCAGCAGCGATCGAGTTTGAGAATATGATTGTATCTCCTTTACAATTAAACTGTTGACCTTTATTGTCCCTCGACGGCAATCGCTATTTGCAGCAATGACAGCGTTTCGTCTTGGCGATTCCGATTGTCTGCAATCGCCGGTTCGCAGTTCGCGCAAATCGAAAGCAAGGCTCCCCGGTCCGATCTTGCGCGGGGAGCCTTGGCTGGCTGCTTACTGTTCGGCGGTTTCTATCTGAAGTCTTCCGGGGCCAGGGCGACGCCGCGGAAGGCTTCGCCGGCGCGAGCCGAGCGAATCGTGAAGAACTTGTCGAGGTAGCCGTCCGTTGCCGGCTTGGTGTCTCTGATTCTGTCGGTGACTTTCGCCAGATTGTTGGGATCGGCGCCGTTATCGCCATTTTGGCTGATAGTGGATGTGATTGCGTAGATTGTTGCGGTCCCGTCCCAGTTGACGACGCCGGCAATGTTGCGGCAGCCGCCGGTGGCTGGCTCGATTGAAACAGGATAATTCGGAACGCCGTAAGGTACGCCGAGGTCGAGTCCATTCTGGATGACATACTCGCGCACCCAGGTTGGGCTGCCGCTCGCCGGCGAGGTGAGGACCCACTTTTGCAAACCGGCGGTCGCCAGTGTGCCGGCGTCGGCAACGTTTGCCTGTCCGTCGATCGTCTGATTCGCGGTGTAGACCAGGTCGCCCTCGTCGCAGACGTACAGAGTCGTGGGATTCGCAAACCAAATTCCAAAAGGATAGTCGCCGCCGGGGCTACTGGTGCTGGCGCTGGTGTCTGGGAATCCGGGAAGGATCGTATACGGTTCGTCGACGAGGCCGCCCGTAGGGGCATTGGCAGCGGTGGGCAGCACACCGGGAATGCCGAGCTGATATACGGTATTGATGCCGTTGCCGCCGCTTCCCTTGGCGACGTATAGCGTATCGTCAAAGATCGTCAAGCCGCGGAAGTTCGTATCCTTGCCAGGCTTGTCTCCCGAAAACGCAAAATAGGAAATCATGTCGTTGCTCGGCGGGACGAGCGGCGCTGCGCCGGGAACGAACAGTTCGGCGCCCGTCGAGTGAGAAAGATCGAAGCCAAGCTGCGTCTCCGGCACCTGCTTCTTCGACAGCCCACCGCTATTGTCGTTTCCAACCGAGTAATAAAACCCGTTGTCCGCCTTCATCGCTGCGCGGGAGTTGTCGCCGCTGTAGGCGTCGCCATCGGTGTATGAGATATTGCCCCAGGCGTCCACTTCCGCCACGGAGCGGTAATAAGCAGTGGGATTGGTTGCGCCGCGGTAGCTCGCGACGGCAGGATTGGTCGGGTCGCAGAGGCCCGGCGTATTGGAGGCCGAAACGTCAAGCAGATTGGGCGCCGTCGGCGACCCGGGGCCTACGTTCGTTCCCTGTGTGAGGATGTTGGTCGTCGTGTCGAGCGTGAGAGTCGGACAGCCGGGTCCGCCGCGGTAGCCCATGAAGGTTAGGCCCCTGCCGTCCGCCGCGCGATTCAAGGCGAGTTCGGATTTGGAGCTGAAGCTGGTCACGATCTCGTCGCTGGGAACGCGCAGCGCGCCTAGTTCGAAGCCGTCGGGGCTAAGATCCCAAAGAACTATGGGCGAGGAGACGCCAAAGCTGCCATCGGTATTGGCGTTGTTCCACACGTTGTGATTGTCGTTGAGATTGGGCGCTTCGCCGTTATCGCTGGCATAGCCGCAGGACACCGTCACGGCCGTGGTGGTCGCCTTCGCCGTCTGGTCGGCGGGGAGCAGCGGCACATTGACGGTTGCGGCGTTGGGATTCGTGACTGGGCCAGTATTCAGGCAACCGAACGGCAAAACTTCTCCGGGAGTGACGGTGTCGGCATTTCCTACGTAGACTGTGCCGCTCAAAACGACGCTGCCGGGTACAAAACCGTGAAATTGATCTTGATGGCGATCGAAATCCCGGTTGGGATCGTGTTCTTGGGCTTTCATTTCGAGGGCAAATGAACCCACTGCGATCGTTGCCGCGAGAGTCGTGGCAAACGCCTTCGGAACGCAAATTTTCATCTCTTCATGACCTCCTGAGTCATGTGGGGAACACCGCTGAATTGTAAAGTCTGTCGCCTCGCGCATTTTTAACGGGCCGTTAAAAGACAATGAACAATCCGAAACGCCGCAGTCGATCCCGATGCGCTTCATGATCGGAAGAAAAGCGCCGGAGGAGTGGAGGGGCCGGTATGCGCCGGCATCCGGTGCGAGTGAAACCGGAAAGCCGGCCAGAGCGCCACTTCGAGCGACTATCCGATTTCAGGGCAGTGCCGGCGATTCACCTGTGGCGCATCCGCAATTCTTCTACACTGGATTGCATGGAGGCTGGCCAAGTCAGCAAGACGGCCCTGCGCGTGGCGATTCGCCGCGCCGCCCACCAGTTCGCGGAGCATCCGCGCGTTCTGGACGATCCCATCGCAGTGCGGCTTGTCGGCCCCGGCTACGCCCGCGACCTGGAGCGCGCCATGCACCCGGTCGGGCGAGACTTTCGCGCCTTCATGGCCGTCCGCAGCCGTTACGCGGAAGACCGGATGGCGGAAGCGGTTTCCACGGGCGTGGCGCAGTACGTGGTTCTCGGTGCGGGCCTGGACACCTTCGCCTATCGCAATCCCTTTCCATCGCTGCGGGTCTTCGAGGTGGATTTTCCCGCTACCCAAGAGTGGAAGCGCGGACTGCTGCGCGAAGCGGAGATTCCGGAGCCGGGCAATTTGACTTTTGTGCCGCTGGATTTCGAGCGGAAGACGCTGGCCGCGGGACTGGCCGAGGCGGGCTTCGATGCCCTGCAACCGGCCTTCTTCGGCTGGCTGGGGGTGGTTCCCTACCTCACCCTGGAAGCCTTTCGCGCGACGCTGGAAACCATCGCTCGACTTCCGGCCGGGAGCGGAGCGAGCTTCGACTATGCGCTGGAACCGGAGACCCTCAGCCCGGTCGGGCGCAAAGCCTTCGACGCGCTGGCCAAGCGCGTTGCCGATGCCGGTGAACCGTTCCGGCTCTTCTTTACCCCGGAGGCGATGGAAGTGGAGTTGCGCCGGGCCGGTTTTCACCGCGTCGAGCAGTTGGATTCGGACCGGCTCAACGATCTCTATTTTCGAGACAGAGCCGACGGACTCAAACTCTCCGCCGTGAAGCTGGGAATGCTGGCGAGCGCGTGGGGTTGATTGGGGGATGGTGGCGCTGTTTCCGAGTTGGCATCCATAGACCAAAACGCGCAGCAGCTGATTGCGGGCTATCTTCGGAAACAGACTCCGTGTACCAAGGAATCTCTGCGGGAGTTTTCCCTTGGAAGGGGTACGGCTTTCGCTGTGCGGTAGGGTTGAGCAATTGCAATGCGGCTTGAGACGCTGAGGCGACGCTCGGGGCTTGTCCAGCGCTTCCTTGCGTCAGTGCATCATCACGGGAGCCATCGTCCCGTCGGACCATTTGTCGGCCAATACGAACAAAATCGTCACCCGCTCTTCAGGGTCGTTCGCGGCCATCACCGGCGAGTCCGGCAGATCTGCCCCCCAACTCTTCGTCGCATCGCCCGCAGCGAAGAACATCATATGCGGGTGCCAGCTCATGTCGCGGTCGCTCAAGTACTGTTGTTTCGACATCATGTAGGCCATTGCTCCCGGCTCCAGCGGCGGCAGTTCTTTACGGTCCAGCGCGGATGCGGTCGCGTTGAGTATCTCCGTCTTCGACTTGCCTGCCAGCGCCAGTTTGGTCTTCATCAGGTAAATCTGCAAAAACGTCCTGGCTGCCTGCGGATTGAAGCAATGGGGCGCGCGCATTTTCGGATTCCAGAACTCCGCGTCGTCGGTGGCCTTGCCCCACGATCGCTCGACGATACATACGAAGCCGTTATTGCCCTTCACCGCGATCGCGTAGCCTTCCCGCCGCAGCACCATCACCTCGGCGGCAGCAGAGATAGACGCCGGAGCAGCGCTGTGGGCCAGCGCAATCTCCGCGCTCTCCGGCATCAGATACTGTCCGAGAGGGGCCATGTCCGGATACCGAGACTGCGCGGCCTGTGCCTGTGCGTAGCAGTTCAGCGAGGGAAAAGCGACCTGCAAAAGGAACGCTGAAGCGATGATCTCTATACGGGCCTTCCGCATAAGATTCTCCGGACAAAGCCATGGGGCGGAATTCAAACTTTCTCCAGTATGGCACAGGTTCAGTCATTGTAACTCTGTCATCTCGACCAAACTAAAGGGGAAATGAGCGTGTCGGCAGGGTCGCCAGTTCGATGAGCGAATTATCGCCGATTCATATATCCGGGGCTGGCGAGTGCCAGGCTGGGGTTCCGGGCGGATCGCCGGCAAACCGGAAACTACGCCGCGACCTGTCGGGCTTCCCTGCACGGCTGCGCGTTAAGATGAGTCATGCGCCGGCTCACTCTTGCCCCGATCACTTTTGCCCTGCTCTCGCTCGCCGGATGCGGGTATCACACCCTGGGCGCGGCCACCCACCTGCCGCCCGGAGTGCGCACCCTCTCTATTCCGGTCTTCGCCACGCAGACCGATGCCTACCATACCGAGACGGCTATGACCGGCGCGGTGATCCGCGAGTTCGCCGCGCGCAGCCGCTTCCGAGTTACCCCCAAGGAAGACGCGGATGCGGATGCCGTCTTGCGCGGGACCATTCTCAAAGAGTACGCGGCGCCATTGACCTACAACGCCACCACCCAGGAGTCGTCCAGCTTCCTCATCACCGTGGCGGTCTCGGTGACGCTTACCGGACGCGACGGCAAGGTTCTCTACGAGAACAAGAACTATGTCTTTCGCCAGCAGTACCAATCCACCACCGATCTTCCCACGTTTTTCGAGGAGAATCCGGCGGCTATCGAGCGGCTCTCGCGGGAGTTCGCGCGGCAACTGGCGGCGGATGTGCTGGAGGGGTTTTGAGGGGTTGGTGCGGCGTCTACAAAATCTCCATACAGTGCATGGGCATTGCAAACATCAGGTTCTTCGACTCAGCCTGGCGCAAAAAGCCGCGCCAGACTTCGCTCAGAATGACAACTATTTGTATAGCCATTTGAGAAACAGCGCATTGGATGCGGACGGCGCGGAGTCTTGCGTCTCCGCGCCGCCGGGCGGTTCGGGGAGGGAACCGAGTTACCAATCGGCGCTGATGACGAGATTGTAGGCGTTAACGCTGCCGATGCCGGTTGCAAAATCCCATCCTGTTGCGGTCTTGTAGGCTGGGGAGTAACTCTTGGACGAAGTGGAGAGCGCCCCATTGGCGGTGCCGTCCAAGTAGCAGTTATAGGGGGTCGAAGCGCTTTTGCTCCCCTTCCCACTGACCAGTGCGGCGCAGTTGACGTCGATATCGCCCAGGGTCACGTCATGGAAGACGCAAGCGGAGCCAATGGCGTTTCCGAGGGTGGAGTTGCAGGTAGAGCGGCCAGCGGCGCCATACTCGGAGGCCGCGATCGCATAATAAACGGGATTGGGATTGCCTTGCCGTCCCCACTTCTCGGTGACCAGCGCTTGAATGCCGGCCAGGATGGGCGAGGCGAAACTGGTGCCGCCTGCACCGGACCAGCCGCTGGGCGCTCCGGTGCAGGGCGCACCGCCTTGGTCTTTGGCCGGGTCGCTGTAGCAGAAGACATAGTAATGGCCCCAGACGCCGTTGGCGGCAAAGAGGGAAATGTCGGGAATGTCGCGCACACCGTCTTCGGGCACTCCCACGAGCGATTGCCAGGAGGGCTTGGGGTAGCCCTTGCAAGTGCCGCCGACCACGCCGGAGATGCTTGGGGTCCCGGTGGCACAGCCGCTGGGTCCGCCGCTTCCGGCGGCGGTGCTCAGGAAGTCGGCAGTGCCCGTGGCGCTATTGCAGAAGCCGGTCGATCCGAAGGTTGTGGCAAAGCCCACGTATGTGGAGATCAGTTCGCTGGCGCAGGAGTCGTTCCAGGGAATCTCAGGAATGTAGCTCACGGCCGAGGCGAAGGTCTTTGTATTGTCCGGGTTCCAGTAGGTGGAATCGATTCCAGCGTAAGTATCGCCGAAGTCGGTTCCTCCGACAGCCACGTTGTATGGCGTGGAGGCGAATGCGCTGACCCCGATACCGTGGGTAGCCGTTGTCTGGTCGGCATCGCAACTGGCGGCGCCCTCGTCGCCGGCGGAGACAAAGACGGATACGCCCTCGGCAACCGCTTGCTCGTAAGTGGCGTAGTAGATGGCGTTGGCGGCGGCCCCATTTTCAGCCTCGCACTCGCCGTAGCTGATGCTGACCGCGGCCGGCGGCCTGGCGCTGGAGTTGAGGAGGTTTTCGAGGGCAATGAGGCCGCCGAAGGTGGTCGAAGTGTCGGTGCAGGAGTAGAGTTCGATGGCGGCGTTGGGGGCCGCGGCCGAAGCGTATTCGGCATCGAGGATGGCTTCGGCGTCGTTTCCCACCACCACGCCGGGATTGAGGCAGTTGTTGTTTCCACTGGGCGGCAAGGGATGAACCTGAGTGAACGATCCGAAAGAGTAGCCGGAGAGACCAAACTCCTTGCGGAAGGCGGTCCAATCGGCGGCGGTATAGACGTTGGTGTCTTCGATCACGGCGATGGACTGTCCCTTTCCCGTGTAACCGGCGGCAAAGAGCGGATTCAGGTTGTAAACCGTGGCCAGGTCGGGCGGAGTGACGGCGTAGTAGGTCGATCCGGAGTTGGTGAACGTGTAGTCGGGCCTGGGCTTGCGCAGGGGATGGGGCATAAAGTCGTGGAGCGAGACAATGCCCGCGACCACCGGCGCGAGCGCGGCTGGAATTGTCGGATCGCTAGCGTTGGCGATATGTCGCGCGCCGTCGACCTCATAAGAATGAATCTCGGTTCCGAAGGCCTCCCGGACCTGCGCCGCAGTGCCGGAGAAATCGATGAGCACACGGTTCGGGTAAACCACATTGACGATGAATCCAGACGACTTGAGCCAGTCCACCACTTGGTCCAGATCGGACAGGGCCACGCCGTAGTTCTCGCCTATCAGCGTCGGCGCGATCCACTTTCGATAGTTGGGAGAGCTTTTATCGGAGAGGCTTGCCACATAGGCATCCAGAGCCGCCTGCCGGGCGGGAGAGCGGCTGAGAAGAAGCTGCATATCCTCGAGCGGTTGGCTATCGTCCACTTGGCCGCGGTCGTTGGCGGCTGTGGCTTCGGGGCGGGTGTTGCCCGCCAGAGTCACGCGCGCCGCATTGTCGATGGGCGCGAGGATACGCGCATTGGGAGCGACGGTCTCGGACGCAGCGGAAACACCGAGACCGGAAACCAGGATCGTCATCGCAGCCAGACACAACGATCGGCGTGGATCATTCATAGACCTCTCCTTGGCAACATGGGGATTCCCGGAGACAGAACCGCGCTCTTATGTGGCGTTATTTCTTGCTATGCTTTCGGGGAAGGCCGAAAGGAGGCGACTCCGTTTTCCGAGTTGATGGACAGTTTAGCATGAACTTACTTCAGCGATAGAGAGAAAAGGCGCGGTGAGCGGGGCTGGATGTCCATCGGGACACGATCTACATCTTTATGAAATTGGCCCGTCGAGGGGTGAGAGTCGGACCGTCTTCGATCGGTGGCGGTCGGGCTGATAGCTATGCGACTTACCCTCGCAACATTTGAGCGACGGCGACAAGCAGGCCGGGAAGATCGAAGGGATTTGCCTCGGCGGCGGGTTCCCAACCGAGATCGCGCAGGGTCTTGCTGGCAATCGGTCCAATGGATACGGCTGGAACGTCAGCGAGAGGCCAGGCGATCCCGGCTACGCGCGCGGCCTCGGCCAAGTTGGTTGCGCTCGAGGAACTGGTGAAGGTCGCCGCATCGATTCCCTGCTTCGCCGCGAGGCGCAGCAGTTCGGGCGCATCTGCGGGCAGGACATTGCGGTAAGCGTCCACGACCGAGACCGTTGCGCCAAGTTCGCGCAGAGCATCGGGAATCAGATCGCGGGCAACGGCGGCGCGCGGCAAGAGAACGCGCTTGCCGCGAACGCTTTCACCGAGCGCCGCGACCAAGCCCTCGGCGACTTGGGCCTCGGGCACAACGGCCACGCAAAATCCGCAATCCCGCGCCGCCTCCGCCGTGGCTTTCCCAACCGATGCCACCTTCAACTCTTCCGCGCCGGCTGGATTTATGCCTAAACGGGCGCAGCGGGCGCTGATCGCATGGAGCGTGTTCGCGCTGGTCAAGATGAGCCAGTCGAATCGCTCCAAATGCGACAAAGCATCGTCCAGCGGCGCATAGGAATCGGGCGGAACGATCTCCAGCACCGGGACCTCGACTGGAGTTGCGCCCAGGGCGCGCAGGCCTTCGCTTAACTTCGTCGCCTGACGCACGGAGCGAGTGACCAGGACGCGCTTTCCGGTCAGCGGCGCGTTCATCGCGCCTCTCCCAGCAGCGCGCCCGCGCCGGCTTCCATCAGCTTTTGCGCGGTGAGAAGGCCCAGCGCGGCCGCGTTTGCGCCAGCGCGATTGCGGCGATGGAAGACGCGCGCGGCGGAGCCGGTCACCGGAGATGCGACGACGGCAAAAATCTCCCAAAAGCCTTCCTCGTCGCCCAGCCCCGGCCGGCAGTGAATGCCGATGGGAACCTGGCAACCGCCGCCCAGTGCGGTCAGCGCCGTCCGCTCGACGGTGACGGCAAAGCGAGTGGGCGCATCGTCGAGGAAGGCGACGGCGGCCATCGTGGCCGCATCGTCCCGGCGCGTTTCGATGCCCAGAGCGCCCTGGCCGGCGGCGGGGCAAAAATCCTTCGGCTCCAGCCGCTCGCGGAGCCATTCGGTTTTTTCCAGGCGATCCAGGCCGGCCGCGGCCAGCAGAATCGCCTCCACTTGCCCCTCGGCCAGCTTGCGCAGGCGGGTATCTACATTGCCGCGAAACTCGACCGGCTCCAAATCCGGCCGCAGCGCCTTCAACTGCGCTCTGCGCCGCTGGCTGCTGGTTCCCACGCGCGCGCCTAGCGGCAGCGCCGCCAGATTGGCATGATTGACGGAGACGAAAACGTCCCGTGGATCGACTCTCGGCGGCGTGGCGGCGAGAGCGAACGGCTCCGGCAGTTCCGTCGGCAGGTCCTTGAGCGAGTGGACGGCCAGATCGATGCGTTCATCGGCCAGCGCCTCCTCGATCTCCTTGGTAAAGATTCCCTTCAAGCCGGTCATGAACCCAACCTGAGCGAAGGTTGCCTCTTGCATCCGGTCGCCGGTAGTCTTGACGATCTCGATCTCGACCGCGTGCCCCTGCCCGCGCAGCAGACCGGCAATATGGTTGGCCTGCCACAGCGCCAGTTGCGAACCTCGGCTTCCGATGCGAAGTTTCATCGCTCTCCAGTCCCGCCGCTCTCGTTCACAGGCTCTCCCTCGGTCATGAGACAATGCAGTCTTTTCCAATCCAGGAATGAGCCTGAAGGGCTAGTTTGAGGCGGGCATCTTCGGATGGCTCCTTTCGGGATCTTTTCATATATGTCTCGTAGTCGTCGTGGCGGTGGGAATGTGGAAAT
>Ga0181520_10001579_pt1 | contig 45825 bp, 40 predicted proteins | sample PEATcosm2014_Bin_29_FD_132451 | JGI IMG/M metagenome (GOLD analysis project Ga0181520, IMG submission 132451) | Peatland microbial communities from MTU Mesocosm Facility, Houghton, MI, USA - PEATcosm2014_Bin02_30_metaG | ecosystem: Environmental > Terrestrial > Soil > Wetlands > Peat | place... | reverse complement strand
TTTCCATCTGCTTGAACGGCATCGCTTCTCCACCTCCGCGCGAGCGGAAGTGTAAAGGATGTCCAGAGACAATGTGTAAAGGATGTCATGGAACTGAACAGCGAGGGACCGGGGGCACCCTCAGCTTGATAATGCGCGGCATGAGACCAGGGCCACCCGCCAACTTCGGAATGAGGAATTGATATGACCACGTTTCGTTTTCTTGCAGTGTTCGTAAGTGCGACTATGGCGTTTGCCAGTTGCTCAATTTCCCTGGAAGCCCAGACCGCTCCAGCAGCTAACCAATCGGATTCGACCTCAATTCGTATTGAGGTCCAAAAGGATCACTTCGCCGCTGGAGAAAAGCCCATCGTCATTATGACGATTAAGAACATAAGTCAACACGAGGTATGGTTTTCGACTAATCCATCTCTCCACCGTATCCATGTAACGAGGAGAGATGGCGAGCCGCCGAAAACGGAATTACATCGTCACCTCCTTGGCGATTTTCGTCCTGGAGATGGACCGGAACTTATGCCTGGTCCTGTGATTAGTCGGCCCATCGCCCCCGGCTCGTTGGATTCGCAACAATATGATTTGGCGCGGTATTATGATCTAAGCGCGCCTGGAGACTACAGCGTTTACCTAGAGATATACGACCCCGCTGGACCAAAGGACGGGTCCGGGCACTGGTTGCGCACGAACACTGTGAAGTTCGAAATGCAAGCGCCCGCTCAATAACACGGAGATGATATGGCTGTTGTTCGCCAAAATCCCATCCGGGCGCAAATAGGCATCGTCCACCAACACCACACCGCAGGTAGTGGCCGCCACGCCCCCGCCGCCGCCTACCCCGCCACCACCGCCGCCAGCAGGAGCATGACCATGGAAGATGAGAAATATCGAAAAATCGCTTTCGAGCTTGAACAGGATGAGAATGGGTACCCGCCTGACAGATGGGAAACCTTATGGGCCTATGAAACAGAGTCGGGCATCTATTGCGTGGATAACATACCCTTTTACGTGAAAGGAATCAGCAGCGAGGACTTGGTGTCGGCGGAAAGTGATGGGGAGCAACTGATCTTCAAGAATCTAGTTCGTCCCTCTTCAAACAGTGTCGTTCGTTTGTATGTCTCGGATGCTGCTGACGTGCAGGCAGCGCGAGACAGCTTTAAGGCGCTTGGGTGTGAATCAGAACTCTCGAATTTACCCAAACTGGTTGCAGTGGAAATCCCCGGCAATGTTAAGTTCGAACCTGTCGGAAATCTTTTGGCGGAGGGGGCAGAGATCGGGCGCTGGGAATATCAAGAGGGTGTTCTGCGCCATCAGGTCACTAGCTAATCTGCGTGGATGTTTCTACGCGAGCCGCTCTTCGAGGCGGCTTGCTTGCGTCTGGGGCTTCTATCCGGCAGCATCGGCGCCGCGGGCGCAAAGCGCCATGCTTGCGCATGGGCAGGGGATAGGGACACGTCATGTTGGGTTTAGGCCACAAAGGGTAAGTTTTAACCCACGACCGCCGCCCATTGTTTCCATGGGCTTACATGGGGCAAATGTCAAATCCAAATTCAAAGCCCCAGGTTATTGCGCCAGTTCCTCAAAACTCGCCCGATTCTGTCGGGCGGGTAGTGCGGGCGAGTCGATAATCGCGGACTGAAGGCGATTGGGATCAAGAAATTGTCGATATTTCTTGTAGTATACTTGGGCAAGAAACTCATTCATCATACAGATATATATAGAGTTACATCGGAGCAGTGATTCTGAAATGTTGCCAAATCGCCAATGGGCTCCTTGAAGACTGGCTCTCTCTAAAATCGGCAAAGCTGATCCTATCGCCATCCATTGCGGGGAGTAACCCTGCAATCTCCTCGATCTTCGATTGACTTGAAGCTGCCTGTCAATGCAGCAGCACCGCCACGCGATAGGACGTGAACGAATCGTCGCGCGCATCGGCATCCTGGGGCGCGCAACTGCCCACGGCGGCGCGGCGATAGCCCCCCGAGGCCAGGCGGTCGGAGAGTTCTTGGGGCAGTTGCGTCAGGTCCGCGCCCTGCCAGAGAAAACCGTATTCGGAGCGGCTGACGGCGCGGTCGCCCGCGGCGCAGTAGGCGCGGGCATCGGATGCGTTGCCGAATGCCGTGACTCCCTGGGCGCGGAGCAAGCCGGAGATCGTAGATTCCACCTGCGCCTGCGTCATCGCTGGAACGGCGCGCTCGTAATCGGCCACCGCATAGAGGCCGTGACGTCCGGCCACCACGGCCACGCCCACCCGGTCCACGGCGGGGTTGAGCAGGTTGGAGCGATGGCCCGGAGAGCGCATCCATGCATCGTGAATCTCGGCGGGGGTGGGAGCGATGGCCACGTTCTCTTCGATCAGGCTGAAGCGCGCGCCGGCCTGCGCGGCTCGCTTGGAAACATCCGGTTCGCCGGCGTATTGGTGGGAAATGGGACCCTCGGCTACCATGCGCAGACAGTGGCGGCGGGCGGCCGTGGCCAACGCGGGGTTCCAGAGAAGCGGCCCGGCCCCTTGCGCGGCGCGGGCCTGATTGGCCAACTGGAGAAGCTGCCAGGCCTCGGCCTGAATCGGATAGTTTTCAACCTGTGAGCACAGGGCCGGAGTAGCCGGCGCAAGAAACAACGAAGCAACCACGGCCAGAATCGAAGACTGCTTCAAGAAGCCCATACCCGATTAGAACCCACGTTCCTTGCCGGCGTCGCGGTATTCTTGACGTGGCGATGATCTTTTCCCGTTTCAGTTCATTCCTGCCCTCCGGCAAACGCATCCGTCGCCAACCGCTGGCCGCGGTGGGGGTGCTGCTGCTGGGCGTTTTCGTACTGGCAGGGGTGGCCGCGCCCTGGATCGCCCCGCACGACCCAGCCTCCATCGACTTGCGCCACCGGCTGGAAGGCTCTTCCGCCCAGCACTGGGCAGGAAGCGACGAGTTGGGTCGGGATATTCTGTCGCGGCTGCTGTGGGGAGCGCGGCTTTCGCTGGCCGTTTCGGTGAGCGTGGTTGCGATCTCGCTGGCGCTGGGGCTGACAGTGGGCGGTCTGGCCGGTTTTCTGGGCGGCTGGGTCGATACATTGCTGACCACCTTCGCCATGAACACCTTTCTGGCGCTGCCGGGGATTCTGCTGGCCATCGCCTTTGCCGCGTTTCTGGGGCCAGGTTTCGCCAATCTGGTGCTGGCGCTGTCGGTAGGCGGCTGGGCCGGATATGCGCGGCTGGTACGAGCGCAGACGATGGCGGTGCGTGAACTTGAGTTTGTGGATGCGGCGCGGGCGCTGGGCGCAAGCGGCCTGCGCATCTTCTTCCGGCATATTTTGCCCAATATCGCGCAGCCGATTCTGGTGCAGGCGGCCATCGGCATGGCCGGTGTGATTCTGGCCGAGGCAACTCTCTCGTTTCTGGGGCTTGGCATTCCCGCGCCCGCGCCCAGTTGGGGAGGAATGCTCAACGACGCGCGACTGCATCTCTTCGACTCGCCGCATCTGGCGCTTTTTCCCGCCGCGGCCGTCGCCGGAGCCGTGCTGGGCTTCAACTTTATCGGCGATGCTTTGCGCGACCAACTTGATCCGCGGACGCGGCTGGAGTTGGGGCTGTGAGAATCGCTGTTATCCGCTCAATGCCTGAGCGCCCCGCTGTTTTATCGCCTCAGAGCATTTGGGGAATTGTGTAGACCGAAATTTGGTGGGTTTCCCACCCGTTCCGCAGAAAAACGCGGAATGGATGGGGCACGGAAGTTTACAGTAAATCGGAAAACGCTCCAATCGGAGGCTCCCTGATGGGATCCGCTTCGGCGCTTGTCTCCGCATCGCCCTGGGGCTATTCGGAAAGTTGAAACTGTTGGACCAGGCCTTCAAGGGTTTTGGCGGTGACTAGCAGATCGCCCGCCGCGGCCACCACCGCCTCAGCGCCGGCCTCGCTCTCCTTGGCGCTGGCCGCCACTTTGCACACCGTATCCCGCAGCGTATGCGCGGCCGATTCTTCCTCTTGCGCGGAGCGGGCGATCTGTTCCATTCTCCCGTCCACTTCAATCGCCAGTTTGGCTATCCGTTCAAAGGCGCTGCCCAGGCCGGAGACGGCCGCGGCGCCCTCCGAGGCATGGGTGCAGGCGGCCAGAATGTCGCAGGAGGCCTGCCCGGTCTCCCGCTCGATGCCGCCGATAAGGCTGCCCACTTGCTGGGTTGCCTGGGCGGTGCGTTCGGCCAGGCGGCGCACCTCGCCGGCCACCACGGCAAAGCCGCGTCCATGCTCTCCGGCGCGGGCGGCTTCGATGGAGGCGTTGAGCGCCAACAGGTTGGTGCCGGCCGCGATCTCCTCGATCACCCCGACGATGCCGCCGATCTGCCGGGTTCTCTCGCTCAATGAGGAGACGCGGCTGGCGCTCTTCTGGGTGTCGTCGGAGAGTCCCTGGATCAACGCGACCGTCGCGGCCACCTGCTCGTTCCCCTGCCGCGCAGCGTCGGCCGCCGCCCGGGTATGTTCCGAGACCTCGTTGGCGCGAATGGAGGCAGTGACAATTTCGCTGGACAATTGAGCGACGGCGGTCGAGGCATCCTCCGCGCACTGGCGCTGCTCGGCCATGCGGGCCACCGCGCCGTGGGAGATGCCGCGAATCTCGCCGGACTTGGCCGTTGCGGCCGCCGAGCCGTCCCGCACCTGGAGCATGGTTTGCCGCAGCCGCAGCACGAACTGGTTGAAGCCTGCCGCCAAAGCGCCGATTTCGTCGCCGCGATCGAACTCGATCCGGGTATTCAGGTCGGCGCTGGCCAGCCGCTCGGTCAATTGCAGCACCGGGCGCAGCACCTGGCGGTCCATCAGCACGAACTGCAGCGCGACGATCAGGCCCACCATAATCGCCGTGGCTCCGGCTAACGCTCCCAAGATATTCAGCAGCCGCGCGGTAACGTCCGAGTTCGGATAGGCGGCCAGAACCGTGTAGCCCCAGTCCGGATAGCTCTGCTCGTGGATCGTCCAGCCGGCGGGGTCGCGGCGCAGTTGCTCCAACGCCTCGGCGGAGATTTGCTTGCCTTGGAAGACGGCCGCCCCCGATGGCTTGAGCAGGGCCACAAATCCGTGATCGAGAATGCGGGCCTCCTCGATGACCTTGCCCAGCGAGGCGAACGAGTCCAGCCGAAAGCCGGTGTACCAGGCTCCGGCCAGCTTGCCGTCCCGGTCGAGCATGGGCGCGTAGCTGGTGGTGTAAGGCGCGCCCAGAATATCCACCACGCCGCTGAAAGGCCGACTCCGGGAGAGAGCCGCATAGGCCTTGCCTTGAGGATCCAGCGCCGTGCCCACCGCTCGCGAACCGTCGGGCTTGAGCACATTGGTGGTTACCCGGATAAAGTTGGAGCCGTTCCAGACAAAGAGCGTTGCCGTGCCGCCGGCCAACTCCTTTACGCGGTCCACCATGGCGAAGTTCATCGCCTGCGATTCCGTCCCCAGGCGAAGATCGGGAACGGCCTTGCCGGCGACGGAGGCTGTGCCCCCAACCGCGGGCGCGCCCTTGAGCCTGCTTTGGTCTTGCAGGATGCGCATAGCGCTGTCCACCTGCGCGCGAGAGAGTTGGTCGATGGTTGCCAGGCGGCTGAGAACCTCCGCTGACTGGCCGACGGCCTCCTGGGCGGCCTCGCTATCGACTCGCGCTGAAACGACGCGCCAGGCAACCGCGGCAAAGACCACGCAACTGACGAAAACCACCGCCAGCGTGGAGACAACCAGACGCACGGCAATCGAAGAATGCTTCATGAGGAGAGGATACCTTTCCAGCGGCCGCGCCGATCGTCCCTTGAACTCTCCCTTGAACTCAAGGATAAGGGCACACGCATGGAGGGGTTATCGGCAACAGGAAGATTCGCTTGAGGGTACGGGGATGCGAACGCGCCCTGCTGGGAGCGCGCCTGTGGCGCCGGAACTCCGGCAAGTATCTCCGATCGAGCGATCAATCCGCGCTTGCTTGCCACGGTATGTATATGGTGCGTGAATGCGCCTCATGTCACCGCACACCGGATGCGATTTGCCCGTGCCGCCGTTCCTGATTGCATGGATATGGCGCGGCGCGGCAGGGTGAGGAGACGGGTGCGCAGTTGGCCGCCCGGCATGGCCGGGGTTCCCGCGGACAGGTCCTCGTCCGTGGGGTGGACGGCGTGGCGCGCCGGTTAGCCGGTCTCGCGCGAGAGGCGCGCCGGTTAGCCATGGGACCCCAACGCAACACCAATTGCCCCTTTTGGATGTGTTGCACTGGTTCTTGAGCGTTGCGGGTGTTTTCGAGCGTGAAAAAGTGTTAAAAATTCAACAGGACTATGGGAAAACTTGCAACGCCGCCAGGCTCGGTCAACCTTCGCACACTCTCCCAGCATCTGGAGCTTTCCCAGACGACTGTCTCGCTGGTTCTGAACAACTCTCCCTCCGCCAAATCCATCCCCCAGGAAACACGGAACCGGGTCTTCGAGGCGGCCCAGCGGCTCAATTACCGGCCCAACTACTTCGCCCGTTCGCTGCGCCAAAGCCGCTCGATGTGCGTGGGCGTGCTAGCCCCGGACCTGAGCGAAGGCTACTTCACGAACGTGATGAGCGGCGTGGTCGCGGAGCTGACCGCCGCCCACTATTTCTATCTCACCGCCTGCCACGACTGGAAGCGGGAACTGATCGAGCTGTACCCGCGAATGCTTGTGGATCGCGCCGTCGATGGCTTGTTGTTGCTGAACACCCCATGGCCGCACATTGAAGTGCCGGTTCCGGTGGTGGCCATCTCCAGCCATATCGCGGTTGAAAACGCTACCGACATCGTGCTCGATCACTGTCTCGCCGTGGTGCAGGCTCTGACGCATCTGCACTCTCTCGGCCACCGGCGCATAGCCTTCATGCGCGGGCCGCGCGCCATCCCGGACTCGGAGTATCGTTGGGCGGGTATACAGAAGGCGGCAAAAGAGATCGGCCTCCGGCTCGACCCCGCTTTGGCGGTCCGCATCGATGACGCCGGTTGGTCGACGAAGGCTGGCCACCACCCCATGACCCCGGAGATCGGCTACAAACCCATGCGGGCCTTGCTGGAGAAGACCAGGGAATTCTCCGCCATCTTCTGTTTCAACGACATTGCGGCCATCGGCGCCATGCGCGCGCTGATCGACGTGGGCCTCTCGGTGCCCGGCGATGTCTCCGTGGTGGGCTTCGACGACATTCAATCCGCCGTCTTCACCACGCCTTCGCTCACCACCGTGCGCCAGCCTCTGTTGGAGATGGGCAGACAAGGCGCCCGACTCCTCCTGGAACGCATCTCCCATAAAGAAGAAAAGTATCCGGCGGAGATCGTGATGGCCCCTGAATTGGTCGTCCGCGAATCCACAGGGCCAAGAAAAGGGAGCGGAGAGTCGGGAACGGGGAACTGAGATGGGTTGAGTCGGCGATGTTGCTTGGAAGCGCCCGCGTGGCGAACGTCAGCGAATATGCGCTCGATTCCTTGGGATGTCGCTTGCCAAGAGGACATCCACCGAATTGGCGGGAGAGGACTTTCCGCGATCGGTGCAGTGGGCCGTCGCCAGGTGAAGCCAATCTACAGATTGAAGAGTTCGCGCAAGCGTTTGGTTTGGGCGCGGCTGACGGGGATTTCGGTCCGCTTCTTGTCGTTCATGCGCAACTGGTAGCTGGACTTGAACCACGGGACCACTTCGCGGATGTGATTGAGGTTGACGACAAAGCCGCGATGAGCGCGCCAGAACAGAGCGGCATCGAGCAGTTCCAGCAACTCTTCCAGTGTCCGGCATTTGGAGTGGCCCTCGAAGCTCTGGGTGACCACGCGGATCACGCCCTCGTCGATGGCCGCGTAGCAGATGTCGGCTTGATCGACCAGAAGCAGGCGGCTCTGCGCCTGCACGATAAGCCGGGCCGGTTGGGGAGCGCGCGGGGCGTCCTGGGGCCTGTTGAGCAGGCGCATCAAGGCCTCGAGCTGCGACTCCGGCAGCGGGACGGGCGCGCTGCCGGGCACGGCGGCGCCCATGCGGCCGCGGACCCGCTCGACTGCCTGCTCGACGCGGGCGCGGTCGAATGGCTTGAGCAGGTAATCGACGGCGTTGACGTCGAAGGCGCGTACCGCGTACTGGTCGTAGGCGGTGGCAAAGACGATGTGGGGCAAAGCGATGGCCTCGCTTCCCGCTCCATTGCGCTCCATGAGGCGCCTGATAACCGCAAAACCGTCCAGACCCGGCATCTGCACATCGAGAAAGACCAAGTCGGGCCGATGCTCCTCGATCAGATCGACGGCCTCGATGCCGTTGCTTCCGTGGGCCGCCACCTCCACGCCCCCCACCCGGTCGAGCAGGAACTGAAGCTCGTCGCGAGCCAGTTGTTCATCGTCGATGATTAGCGCGGAGAGAGTCATATGGGCAGGAAATTCGATTCGAGTCTCGATTGTAGGCAGGCGGCGCGGCCCAGCGCAACTTTGCGCCCGCATCGGCGGTGGCCCAGGCGTGTGCGCATCGATAAATGCCGGCCGGGAGCAATCCGCGTTTCCGATCCCCGGTTGCAATCGTCGATTTCAATGCGCCAGAAGATAGACCCCGATGCAGACCAGCACGGCGGCGGTCCAGCGGCGGCGGTCTACGTTTTCCTTGAGGAAGAGCTTGGCGGCGACGGCGTTGGTGACCAGCGTGAGCGAGGCCGAGGCGGGCGCGACCAGGCTCAGGTTCAGGTGGTTGAGCGCAAAGAGCAGCGAGAAAAAAGCCAGCGCCAGAAAGCCGACTCCGGCAAAGAAGAGCGGGCAGGCAACGACGGCGCGGATGGCGCCCATCAGTCCCGCGCGCGCGCGAATCTCATCCAGGTCGCCGATGGACTTCATGGCCGCGGCGGTCAGCACTTCGCCGGCCGTCGAGCAGAGAACGATGGCGGCGATCATGGCGGTTGCGGCCCAAACGCTCGGTGGCGCGGCGGAAGCGGGAATGGTCATCGCGCCCGCTCCTCGGCGATTTGAATGCCCGGCTCCGCGGCTTTGGCGCGGGACGGGTCTTTGGGAGCGAGTCTCTCGGTTGCGGCGCTCTCAATGGCCGGCCGCTCCGTCAACGACGGGCCTTGCGCCACGAAGCTCACGCCGACGGTAATCAGCACGATGCCCGCCCAGCGCAGAAGCGAGATCGGCTCATGCAGCCAGAAGCGCGCCAGCAGCGCAACGATCACGTTGCCGAAAGCGGTGGCGGGAAGCACATACGTGAGATCGGCCCACGAGAGCGCGGTCAGATAACTGGCGAAGAAGCCGATGAGCAGCGCGATGCCCAGGGCTATCCAGGGCGTGAAGACAGCCGCGATCACCGTCGCCGGGCGGTCCATGGCGATGGCCGGCATACCGGTCATTCCGTGCGCCAGGCAGCTATCGCCGAGCGGCGCGCATATGGCAACCAGTCCCAGGATTGCGTATTGCCGCGTCGAGAGTCTGTCGTGAGCCATCGGGGTTTCGGAGGTTCCTCCGTGCCAGGAAAAAATAGATCGAGGGCGAACGCGAGCGCCGCCCTCGTTGGGAAACTGCGCAAACGGCGATTACGCTCCGGCGCTTGCCGGGGCGGGCGGTTCAGCCGGCCGACTGCGCGCCACCTTGACCATCTTGTTGCGCTGTGAGCGCAGCTTGAGAAAGGCCTTGGCTTCGACGTACAACCGGGGCAGATCTCGGTTTACGAACGCTTTCCAAACCACGCGGAAGGCCGCCCTGGGCCGGAAGTAATACTCGTCGTAGAAGCGATGCACCATCTCCAGCACGTAGTCGGTGGGCAGGCCGGGATACTCGATGTGCGCCATCTGGTGGCCGCCTTCGTCCATCATCGCGGCAGTGTTGACGATGAAGCCGTTGGCCTTGGCATAGTCGTAGAACTCCGTGCCGGGATAGGCGTGGGCGATGGAGACTTGAATCGTCTCCACGTCCAGCGTCTTGGCGAAGTTGATGGTGTTGCGGATCGACTCTTTGGTCTCGCCCGGCAGGCCGAGAATGAAGTCGCCGTGGACGGTCAGACCGAGGTCGTTGCAATCCCGGGCGAAGGCGCGGGCGCGCTCGACGGTGGCGCCCTTCTTGATGTTTTTGAGAATCTGCGGATCGCCCGACTCGAAGCCGACAATGAGCAATCGGCAGCCGGCATCCTTCATGGCCTTCAGCGTTTCGCGGTCGGTGGTGACGCGCGATGTGCAACTCCAGGTAAGTCCCAGCGGCTTCAGTTTCTCGCATAACTCGACGGTGCGCGCCTTCTGGATATTGAAGGTATCGTCGTCGAAGAAGAACTCCTTCACTTCGGGGAAGTTCCGCTTGGCCCAGGCTAACTCGGCGGCCACATCGTCCGTGGAACGCTTGCGCCAGGCGTGGTCGCTGAGCGTCTGCGGCCACAGACAGAAGGTGCATTGCGCCGGGCAACCGCGCGTGGAGTAGAGCGCGATATACGGGTGCAACAGGAAGGGCACGTTGTAGCGCGTCACATCCATGTCGCGCTTGTAGATTTTGGTGGCCCACGGCATGGCGTCCAGGTCTTCCACCTGTGGGCGGTCGGGGTTGTGGAGGATCTGGCCGTCGCGCTTGTAGCTGATGCCGAGAATCTCATCGAGCGGCTTGCCCTGGGCAAACTCGACCACCGAATAATCGAACTCGCGGCGGCAGATGAAGTCCAGCGCGGAGCATTCGTTGAGAGCCTTTTCCGGCGATGTGGTCACCGGCGGACCGACAAAGGCGATGCGCATCGACGGATTGGCCGCCTTGATGGCTTCGGCGAGGCGCTGGTCGCCCTCCCAGCCCATCGTCGAGGTGAAAAGCACCAGAAACTCGTAATCCTTGCAGATTTTGATGGTCTCCGCGGCTGAAACGTGGTGCGGAGGCGCGTCGAGCACCCGCGAACCCTCCAACAGGCCGGCGGGGTAGGTCAGCCAGACCGGGTACCAGTAGGACTCAATCTCGCGCGTCGCCGGCCAGCGCGAACTCGCGCCTCCGTCGAAGTTTTCGAACGAGGGCGGATTCAGAAAAAGCGTCTTCAGGGGCATTGTCATCCCTTTCATTCTAACATTCAGACGATTGTGGGGCCGTTTCGATTCAGGTTGAAGTCCGGGGCGGCTTTTTGCGCTGGACTGCGTCGAAGAACCAGCCGTTTGCAATGTCCATTTCGGCAAGCCCAGCCTGCCCCAGGCGAAGAAAAAAGCCCGCCATGCGCCGCCTCCGAAAATGCAAACGTTCAGCATTGGCCCTGACAGACTCGCGCGGCAAGGCTTTCCACTGGCAACCCGTGCGCGGCACATAAACGATGGCGGAAAAGATTTGGCGCGACGGCATCGGCGGCTGACCGCCGCCCGGCTAGCGAAGCTGAACGCGATCCGCCCACCGCCGCGGAAGAGGAATCGAAGATTCATTCTTCGCCCAAAACGGATACTTCCCACAACTTGATCTGTGCCATTGAGAAACAATGAACCATTCTCGGTGTTTATTCAATGTCTATTTAAGGATAAGCACTAAGGTTCCTCGTGTTTATTCTCAAATGAATTGCCCGTAACAACGTATGGCCGCGCGGAAAACCGCCCGGAATTCCGCCGGCACAACCTCCGCCAACCTGCTAGAATCGATTGAATCCACTCCTCGGAGAGGCAATGCAGGCAATCTTGGCGCTCGAAGACGGGCGCATCTTCCGTGGCCACGGCTATGGGCACCCCGGCGAATGCCTGGGCGAAGTCGTTTTCAATACTTCCCTTACCGGCTACCAGGAGATCGCCACCGATCCCTCCTACGCCGGCCAGATCGTCATTCTCACCAACCCCCAGATCGGCAACTACGGCACCAACCAGGCGGATAACGAGTCGGCCAAGCCCTATATCGAGGGCCTGATCGTCCGCGAGTTCTCGCCCATCAGCTCCAATTGGCGCTCCGAGCAGGTCGCCGACGAGTACATGGAGCGCTATTCCGTTCCGGTGCTAGCTGACATCGATACCCGCGCCCTGGTCCGCCATCTGCGCACCCACGGCGTCATGCGCGGCGTGATCTCGACTGCTGAAAGGAACACAGACCTCCTTGTCCAAAAGGCGAGAAGCCTTCGCAAGATGGACGGCACCGATCTGGCCCGCGTCGTCTCCACCAGGTCGATCTATACCTTCGACGCGAGCGATAGCCGCAACCAGACGGGAGACCCGCTTCTGGCGATCGGTTTCAAACAGAGCGACAATGCCGGGCACCCCATCCTTGACGCAGCCTCTTCGCGGCAAGGGTGGGAGACCGCGAAACTCCATGTCGTCGCTTACGATTTTGGCATCAAGCGGAACATTCTCCGGATGCTGGTGCGCGAAGGCTGCCGCGTGACGGTGGTTCCGGCGGAGACCACGGCCGACGACGTTTTTGAACTGAAACCCGACGGCATCTTCCTCTCCAACGGTCCCGGCGATCCGGAGCCGGTCGATTACGCCGTGAGCGCCATTCGCCAATTCCTGGGTCGAGTGCCGGTCTTCGGAATCTGCCTCGGCCATCAACTTACCGGGCTGGCTCTGGGCGGGCGTACTTACAAACTGAAGTTCGGCCACCACGGCGGCAACCACCCGGTAAAGAACACGACCAACGGCAAGGTGGAGATCACCGCCCACAACCACAACTTCGCCGTCGATCCCGACTCGATCGACGCCAACGAGGTCGAGCTGACCCATGTTGACCTGAACGACCAGACGCTCGAAGGCTTGCGCCACAAGACGCTGCCGTTGTTCAGCGTTCAGTACCACCCCGAAGCCGCTCCCGGCCCGCACGACTCGCATTACCTCTTCCACGACTTCCGGCGGATGATGGAGGAGTGGAAATCATGAGTGCTCTGACTACAATTAAGAGCATTTTTGCAACCTAGCGGGGCCAAAGCTCCGCTGTTTTTTGGAAACATAGAAATTCAATCGATTGTCATTTGAATCTCCAAGTGTTTGTTGATTTGAATGCGAGTCGAGGGATGATTTTTCGATTAGGAATCCACATCATGGATTTATTGACATCAATTGACCAACTCCCACTCCAGCATTTGGATATGCTTTCGCGTATAGGCGAGGCAGATGAATTCTTACTGCAAAGGTTCGATCAAAAGATGGTGATTAACCGTGATCTGGACCGAACGTTGGTGAGCTTCCAGGCAAATCGAGAGGAGATTGGGAATCGATGGTGCAAATACCGTGAGGGTTTTTCGGCTTCCCTTGTTCGATATTTATGCGACAAAGTTGGTCTTGTTGAAGGAAAGGTTTTGGACCCGTTTGCGGGAAGTGGAACGACTCTCTTAGTCGCTGCGGAACTTGGAATCGATTCAGTCGGAATCGAATTGCTGCCAAGCGGAGCAGAAATCATTGAGGTCAGGAAGGCCGTCTTAAGCGCAAACAGACTTAAATTAGCCAAACAACTTCGAGAAAGAGTCGAGGCCCGAAAATGGGTTCAGCCCGGCGAACGCGTTCTTTTTACACATCTCAGGATAACCAAGGGCGCTTTTCCGCAAGAAAATGAACAACTACTTGAGCGGTTTCTATTCGACGCTTCATTGGAGAATGATGAGCTAATATCGCGGCTACTTCGTTTTGCGGCTATGTGTGTGCTTGAAGAGATTAGTTACACACGGAAGGATGGACAATATCTGCGTTGGGACCATAGATCTGGGCGTTGCCTTGGGAAAAAGGTCTTCGATAAGGGGCGAATAAAGTCATTCGATGAGGCAATCTGCGATAAACTCTCACAGGTTGCCGACGATATGGATGGTAGTAAGGACCAGACGATGCTTTTCCCTTCCGAACCTAGCAATAATCGCGGGAATATCGAATTGAATCGAGGCTCGTGCCTCGATATTCTTCCCACTATGAAGACGAATTCAATTTCCGGCTTGATTACATCTCCACCTTACTGCAATCGATATGACTACACAAGAACTTATGCTCTGGAGCTTGCAATGCTTGGAGCCAGTGAAATTGATGTGCGAGCACTACGACAGACAATGCTTTCTTGTACTGTCGAGAACAGAGATAAGCCTGACTTGAAAGAGAAGTTTGGGCGAGATGTTTTTGATGCCGCTTCGACCGCATTTGAATCACAGGAAATGCTTGGACTTGTGCTTCAATACCTTGATATTTGCAGGAGAGACGAGACCATCAACAATCCGGGCATCGTCCGTATGGTGAAGAATTACTTCTTCGAACTTGCATTGTTGATCTTTTCAAGCGTGAATGTGCTAAAGCGTGGAGCGCCGTTTGTGATGGTAAACGACAATGTCAGGTACCAAGGTGCACACTTGCCTGTGGATTTGATCTTGTCAGATTTTGCCGAACAAGCTGGGTTTGATGTCGAAGCAATTTGGGTTCTAGAACGAGGTAAAGGGAACAGCAGTCAGCAAATGGGACTTCATGGCCGACAGGAAGTCCGGAAATGTGTTTATGTTTGGCGGAAGAGGTAGGCAAAATGGGAGTTGCATATTTGAAACATCTGAAATCTAGCAAAGACCTCAGAACCAGTTATGAGGCAATTCGAGCAGGTTTTGTAGCTCTCGCTCTTGAAAGGAATCATCGAGCCACCCCGTATGTTGCACAAGCACAATCGTTAAAGATGGCTGCCTCAGTTACGAAGAATCCAGAAGAGTTATTGGAAATCGTGCAAATCAGACCAGCACTGATCACTGCAGCCGGATTGTCCGATAAGGCGTTGAAGTTCATGAATGAGGATGACAAAACAAAAGCCATTACAGGTCTGATCGAAAAATTCCTTAAACCGGCAGGCTCGGACTTTGTGGAAGAACTTGTCTTTCGCTTTCTTCTGACTAGTGGAGATACGCTTGGCGGATCGATGAGAAATGTGGGAGGTTTCCTGGCGCAATGCAAATTATCTAGATCCTTGATTGCTTTTTTAAGACTCGGTTCCGGACCGATATTTGTTCAAACTAAAAGCTTGAAAGAGTGGCGTCAGTTATCAGAGGATGACATCGATATTGAGAGGAATTTGCGCGGACTGAGTTGGACATTGGGAAAGAAACACCGCACACTCATTATGAATTTGAATGTTCCGATTGTTGATAAGAACGTTGACCTTTGTTTGTTAAATTGCGCCCCAGATAAATTTGTGCCGACTGGAGTGAAAGACTCGGAAAATTATGTCGCGCTTGGCGAACTTAAGGGTGGAATTGATCCAGCAGGTGCGGATGAACACTGGAAGACAGCCTGCTCTGCGCTCGGAAGGATACAAGATGCATTCGACAGCATTGGAATGAAGCCACATCTGTTTTACGTAGGTGGTGCGATTGAGGCTTCGATGGCAACTGAAATATGGGATCGCCTTGAAGACGGAAGATTAGAGAACGCTGCTAATCTCACGAGTGCTGACCAGATTAGTTCTATTGCACAATGGCTTTGCTCTATTTGAACCGATTCTATGTTGTATCTACCAGTTAATCAAAGCTTGATGATCAAGTTTTGAATCAAAAAATGAAATGCGAACAAGAAGGGCGAAATCATGCCACGCAGAAATGACATTCAGAAGATACTGGTGATCGGCTCGGGGCCGATTGTGATCGGCCAATCGGCGGAGTTCGATTACTCAGGAACGCAGGCCTGCAAGGCTCTCAAGCAGGAGGGCTACGAGGTGGTGCTGGTCAACTCGAACCCGGCCACCATCATGACCGATCCCGACCTGGCCGACCGTACTTACATCGAGCCGCTCACCCGCGAGTATGTCGAGGAGATCATCCGCATTGAATCGGAGATGCTTACCTCCGATCCAGCCTCCGGCAAGTTTGCGCTGCTGCCCACTGTCGGCGGACAGACGGCGCTCAATCTGGCCGTCGATCTGGCCGACGCGGGCATTCTAGACCGCTTCAACGTCGAGCTAATCGGCGCAAAGCTGGAGGCCATCAAGAAGGCCGAAGATCGTCTGCTTTTCAAGGATGCAATGCTTCGCATCGGTCTCGATGTTTCCAAGTCGGCCTTGGTGAACAATCTTCGCGACGGCCTGGAGTTTGCCGGCAAGTTAGGCTTTCCGGTTCTCATTCGCCCCAGCTTCACGCTGGGCGGCACCGGCGGCGGCATCGCATACAACCGTGAAGAGCTGATGGAGATTCTAGCTCGCGGCCTCGACCTTTCGCCAGTCCATGAATGCTTGATCGAAGAAAGCGTCCTCGGCTGGAAAGAGTACGAACTTGAAGTCATGCGCGACTTAGCCGATAACGTCATCATTGTTTGTTCCATTGAAAACTTCGATCCCATGGGTGTGCATACCGGCGACTCGATCACCGTGGCTCCGGCGCAGACGCTCACCGACCGCGAGTACCAGAAGATGCGCGACGCGGCCATAGCCGTCATGCGCGAGATCGGCGTTGAGACCGGCGGTTCCAACGTGCAGTTTGCCGTCAATCCCGTCGATGGCCGCATGACGGTGATCGAGATGAACCCGCGCGTCTCGCGCTCCTCCGCGCTGGCCTCCAAAGCTACCGGATTTCCCATCGCCAAGATAGCCGCCAAGTTAGCTGTAGGTTATACTCTCGACGAGATTCCAAACGACATTACGCGCAAGACCCCGGCCTGCTTCGAGCCGACCATAGATTACGTCGTGGTCAAAATACCCAAGTGGCAGTTCGAGAAGTTTCACGGCTCCGACGAAACGCTCGGTCCGCAGATGAAGTCGGTCGGCGAAGTGATGGCCATCGGACGCACCTTCAAGGAATCGCTGATGAAGGCCTGGCGCGCGCTCGAAACCGGCAAGAAGACAGGCGCCGAGATTCTGGAGCCGCGCCGCCTTACGCAGCGACTGGTAACTCCGCAACCGGAACGGCTCAGTTACATTCGCTATGCCTTTGAACGCGGCATGAGCGTACGCGAAGTGGCGCGGCTCACGACCGTGGACCCGTGGTTCCTCCATCAGTTGCGAGAGGTAGTGCTGGCGCAGAGCGCGATAGCCGAAACGACTCTGGAGACTGTCTCGACCGAGCAACTGCGCCAGCTCAAGCGTCTTGGACTGAGCGACGAGCGCATTGCCGCGGAGTGGAAGCTCGAAGGCCATGCGGGTACGCAGCGGGTGAGGGAACTGCGCGAAGGGAAGGGAATCAAGCCGGTTTTCAAGTTAGTGGATACCTGCGCCGCCGAGTTCGAATCGATGACTCCCTATCTCTATTCGACTTATGAAGAAGAGGACGAGGCTCCGCCGACCTCGACGCATAAGATTGTCATTCTAGGTTCAGGCCCGAACCGGATAGGGCAGGGAATCGAGTTCGATTACTGCTGCTGCCACGCGGCCTTCGCTCTGAAAGACGACGGCTACGAGACCATTATGGTGAATTGCAATCCGGAGACGGTCTCGACCGACTACGATACTAGCGACCGGCTTTACTTCGAGCCGCTCACTCTCGAAGACGTTCTCGCGGTTTACAACCACGAAGCTCAATCCGGGGCCCCCATCGGCATGATCGTCCAGTTCGGCGGGCAAACGCCGCTCAATCTTGCCCAGCGCCTTCGCGCCGCCGGCGTGCCTATCGTCGGCACTTCGCCGGAGTCGATCGACTTAGCCGAGGATCGCAAGCGTTTCGGCAAGTTGCTCGATGAGTTGAAGATTCCGCAGCCCGCGGGCGGAACGGCGAGCAGCGTCGAGCAGGCGCTGGCCATCGGCGAGCGCATCGGCTATCCGGTGTTGGTGAGGCCGAGTTATGTTCTGGGTGGGCGCGCCATGGTCATCTGTTACGACGGAGAAGCGGTGACTCTTTATATGCGCGAAGCGGTCGAATACTCCCAGGAGCGGCCCGTGCTCGTCGATCGCTTCCTGGAAAGCGCCATCGAAGTGGATGTCGACGCGCTCTGCGACTCGGAAGACGTAATTGTCGCGGGCATCATGCAGCACATTGAAGAAGCAGGCATTCACTCCGGCGATTCCTCGTGCGTACTGCCGGCAGTGAGCATCCGGGAAGAGACTCTGGAGACTCTGCGCACTTATACGCGCAAGCTGGCCTTGGCGCTCAAGGTCGTCGGTCTGGTCAACCTGCAATTCGCCATTCAACGCGACGCGGAAGGCCATGACCATGTGTATGTGATCGAGGTCAACCCGCGCGCCTCGCGCACCGTTCCGTATGTTTCGAAGGCAACGGGAATTCCACTGGCGAAGGTCGCCGCCCGACTGATGACCGGCCGCAAGCTGAGCGAGTTATTGCCAACCCAACTGGCAAGCGGCAAGGATATGGAAGTCGGCAGTTACTATTACGTCAAGTCGCCGGTCTTCCCCTGGTCCAAGTTTGCGGGAGTCGATACCGTTCTTGGTCCGGAGATGCGCTCCACCGGCGAAGTTATGGGCGTGGCCGCCACCTTTGGCGAAGCCTTTGCCAAGGCGCAGCTTTCGGCCGGACAGATTCTGCCCACTGGAGGCACGGTCTTTTTCAGCGTCAACGACCCCGACAAACTGGCCGTCGTCGATCTGGCTCGCCGCTATCTTCATCTTGGTTTCAAAATAGTGGCCACCGAAGGCACAGCCAACGTGCTGGAGAAGGCTGGCCTTTCCGTTAAACGAGTTTTCAAAGTCAAGGAGGGCCGCCCGAATGTAGTTGACCTCATCAAAGGAGACAGCATTCAGTTGATCGTCAACACTCCGCACGGCCAGGATACCTTCTTCGACGAGAAAGCCATCCGCAGGGCCGCTGTGCTGGCCAGAATTCCAAGCATCACGACTATAGCCGCCGCGCAGGCGGCGGTCGAGGGAATCGCGGCCATGCAGACGCGGCAGACCACGGTCTACGCGCTCCAACAGTTGCACGGCATGACCGTGCCTTTACAATGAAGTCATGCTGATTGAGGGCATCTTTGCCGCCGTTCCCACGCCGTTTTATCCTGACGAACGGGTCTATTATCGCAAGCTGGAAGCTAACATGGCCCACCACTCCCGCAGTTCGCTGGCGGGAATGCTGGTGCTGGGTTCCACAGGCGAGGCGCCGATGCTCGACGATGCCGAGTCTCGCGAGGTATTGCGCGTAGCCGGCGGAGCTGCCGCGCCGGAGAAGGCGCTGATCGCCGGAACCGCGCGCGAGAGCGTCAAGGCCACACTCGAGTTATGCGAGGCGGCGGCTCTGTTCCAGTACGACGCGGTTCTGGTCCGCACCCCCACTTACTACGCCGACCAGATGACTCCAATCGCTGTCCTGAATTACTTTCGCAGCGTGGCTGACCGCTCGCCTCTGCCGGTCCTGCTTTACAACATTCCCCAATGCGCGCCCTACGATATTCCCATTGGGCTGGTGTCTGAACTGGCGCGGCACCCCAATATCGTCGGAATCAAGGATTCAAGCGGAAGCATCGAGCGGATTGCCTCTACGGTCGAATGCACACGCAACACCCGCCGCCGCACTGTCGCGGTGACGCCTATCTTTGAAGCGGTAACTCAGCGTATGCGTTCTTCGCAGGTCGATAACTCAGGCTCCTTTGTTTCCGCCGATGCTTTGGCGGGAGGCGCAGCCGTCGCCGTTGCGCCTCCTGCCGCGCCTCTCAAGACGCGCGCCAAAGATGTCGGCTTTCAAGTGCTCACGGGCGCTTCGGGCAAGCTGCTGGAGTCGCTTGAGGCAGGCGCGTCCGGAGCCATTCTAGGCTTCGCCGCCTTCGCGCCGCAGGCTTGCCTTGAGGTCTATCTTGCATGGAAGGACCACGACTTGAAGCTAGCCGAAGAGAAGCAGCGACGCATCGTCGCTGCCGGCCGACGCATCGTCGGCGAACTTGGCGTCAGCGGCGTGAAATACGCCTGCGACTTCAACGGCTATTACGGAGGACGCGCTCGTTCGCCGCTACTGCCGGTTACCGCGGCAGAGAAGGCCGAGATTGAGGGGCTACTAGCGGGAATCCGAAATTGAGATTCATCATGTCCGATAACAGATATTCTGTATACTCAAAACGCGCGATTGCGACTTTAAGATATGTGTATGAGGAACTCTCGCCACGCTCTAGTACTCACTCACGTTGCTTTTGAAGACCTCGGTTCCCTCGAACGACCGCTTCGCGAGCGCGGTTTCGAGATCGAGACCGTCGATGTGCCCACGGCGCACTTTCCGTTGCCGCAAGCCGCGTCCTGCGATCTGCTGGTGGCGATGGGCGGCCCCATCGGAGTCTACGACCGGCAGGATTTCCCCTTTCTCGACAACGAGATTGCCTGCCTCAGGCAGCGGTTGGCGGAGCGCAAGCCGGTGCTTGGCATCTGTCTCGGCGCGCAACTCATGGCCGCCGCGATGGGCGCTCGCGTCTACCCTGGATCGCGCGGTTCGGAGATCGGCTGGTTCTCGATTCAAGGCGCTGCGAATGCCAATCCGCCGGAGTGGTTTGCCCCTCTGCTCGCACCTGGACTGCGTCTCCTACACTGGCATGGTGACACGTTCGATTTACCGTCTGAAGCGAAGCATTTGGCGAAGACAGAACTCTACGAGAATCAAGCATTTGCGGTCGAAAACTTCGCGCTGGGGTTGCAGTTCCACCCGGAGGTCACGGCGACTGGCCTGGAGCGCTGGTATGTAGGCCACGCCTGCGAACTGCGCCATGCCAGCATTTCCGTCCCTGGACTTCGCGCCTCCACCCGCGAACACGCTCCCTCGCTTGAAGCGGCGGCGGCTCGATTCTGGGAGCTCTGGCTCGACTACATCTTGTAGCGGCCCAGATCCTCGTCGTTCAAGCCCTCAAGCCAGCCGCGCAACTGCTCCGGGGACGGCCCTTCGGGGGGGCCTGCAGTGGCAGCCTGCATCACCTGCTCGGAGACGTAGATAGGGCAATCGGAACGCATCGCCAACGCGATGGCGTCCGAGGGCCGCGCGTCGACGGTGATGGACTCTCCTCCCTGGCGAAGCCACAAGACAGCGTAAAACGTGCCATCTTCCTCTTTAAGCTCAGAAATTACAATACGTTCCAGTTGGACATTCAAGTGCCGGATAAGGTTTTTCGTCAAGTCGTGGGTCATCGGTCGCGGAAAGGCCACCTTTTCTATCTCCATGCCGATGGCCTGGGCCTCAAAGGGCCCAACCCAGATGGGCATGACACGATCTGAAGCGACATCCTTGAGCACCAGCACCGGCATATTGGTTGTCTGGTCGATCATCAACCCGCGTATTCGCACTTCAACATCCATAAATTTCCTTTCCGCGTTCGCTTTCAAACTAGACGGCCTCGCCTACCAAACTGTTCGGATGCGTAGCCGTAATCCTCACCTCCAGATAGGTGCCCGGAGCGGGTGCGATAGGTTGAGAGCAGGTAAAGTTGACAGGTTTGTTCTGGCTGGTGCGTCCGATCACCTGGCCTCGCGCCGGATTGAGACCTTCAACCATCGCTTCCATAATTTGCCCTAAGTGCCTGGCATAATTGACCCGTTGTATCTCCCGTTGACGGTCGAGCAACGCTTGAAGCCGGGTCGCTTTTTCGGCCTCGGAGATGGAGTCGATCATGGCAACCGCCGGAGTATTGGGCCGGGGCGAGTACTTGAATCCGAAGACGCAATCGTACTCGACCTCGGCCAGAAGGTCCATGGTCTGTATGAAGTCGTCCGGGGTCTCGCCGGGGAAACCGACGATGATGTCGGTAGAGATGGAGATGGGGCGGCGCGCGGCCTCGATCCAGGCGATCCGCTCCAGATACCACTCGCGGGTGTACTCGCGGGCCATGGCTTTGAGGATCCGCGAAGACCCCGATTGCACCGGCAGATGCACATGGTCGCAGAGCGTCGGCACGGCATCGATGGCATCGACAATATCGCGGGTAAAGTCGCGCGGATGACTGGTCATGAAGCGAACCCGGCGAATGCCGGAGACCTGGCCCACGGCGGCCAGCAATTCCGCGAAGCTCCGCTTCCCTTCCGGGTCTCGGTAGCTGTTCACATTTTGGCCTAGCAGTTGAATCTCGGTATAGCCGAGATCGGCGATGCGGCGAGCCTCGGCCAGCACGGAAGCCGAGCCGCGGCTTCGCTCCTTGCCCCGCGTGTAGGGCACAACGCAGTAGGCGCAGAACTTGTCGCAGCCCTCGATGATAGTGATATAGCCTCGGTATGGATTCTGGCGGGAGGTAAATTCGGTCTCGAAGGTCTCCTCGGTCTGCCGGTCGTCGAGGCCTGTGATGCGGGTCTCCCCTGCTTCCAGGCGAACCAGCATCTCCGGCAGTTTGCGGTAAGAGGCCGATCCCGAAACCAGCGAGACGTAGGGGGCGCGCTCGAAGATCTTTTCGCCCTCCTGCTGGGCCACGCAACCCAGCACGGCGAAGCGCTTGCCCGCTTTGTGCAGCTTTTTACAGTCGTTGAGCCTGTTGAAGACCTTTTGCTCGGCTTTGTCGCGGATGGAGCAGGTGTTGTAGAGGATCAGGCCCGCATCCTCTTCGCTTTCCACCTGCCGGTAGCCTTCGTGCCGGAGCGTGCCGATGACCTTCTCGGAGTCATGGGCGTTCATCTGGCATCCGAAGGTCTCAAGATAGAAGGTTTTTTCGGTTGCCATGGCAATCCTCAGTATACTGCGATTCCGATTGGATCAAATCGTGACAGATTCGATTCGCCATCCCAAATCCGTCCTGCGATTGATTTCCGAGTACCCACCTCCAACCGGATGCTGGTCTACGGCGCGAATCGACCGAGCAAGAATATCTTTGACGATCTTCGGATCGATGGATTGAGGGAATAGACGCGAGTGGGTTGTCGGCTGTTCCAGATGGAAGATAAACCTAATCTTAAGGAGCAGTACTGCGCTGCCCCAGAGACTATCTGTATTTAAATTGCCGGTTTCCCCGGCGTTGGCCCGTCCCGCCATCAGACAAGCTAAAGTGCCACGCGCTTTTTCTGCCAGCTCCCGCCCAACGGACAATTTCTTTTCCCGCTGGTGCTGTCTGTAATCTTTTGCTTCAATCAGCCATAGTGTGCGGGAGTCCGGTTCGTAAGCGACTACATCGACAGCCTTTGTTCCACCTGCAAAGTCCTGGAAATGATTCGAATAAAAAGTCGACTCGTCGAATTTGACGGCAATCCAAGAGTCTGGAAAGCGATACCTGAAAGCGCCCTCGTCCACATATGGCATCTGCTCTCAACCCTCCTGGAGGTAACGCTCGGTCTGTTCAATGTCCTCATCCAGCAGGACAAGAGGGTGAATATCTTCAAGACTCTCCGAGGAGACAACGGTTACGGATTGTTGGTCCAGGTCTTTCGATATGCCGATAAAGCAGGCCGCGGGCGATCTTTCCTTTCGTTTCTTAGAGGCTTCGGCGAGTATTCGTATTTCACGCAAGAGAAAGAGACTGTGCGTCGCCAGAACGATCTGAAACCCGTGTCGTCCAAGCGTGAAAAGAGCGGCAGCCAAGCTACGAATCAATTTTGGATTCAGGTTGGTTTCCGGTTCATCCCAAAAAAGAGTGCCTTTATTGCTCAGTGAGCCGTTGCGGAGAAGGAATGTTAGAGTGGCCAGCTTGCGAACTCCTTCCGCCAAGAGGGAAGCTTCGAGCTTGCCTCGACTGGGTGCAACGAGGTAGAACCGTCCATTATCGAGCACGATATGGCCCTCGATAAGTTTTTCGAGTTCCTCGATAAGCAATACCACATCCTGGGGATGGCGTTTTTTGGCGGGAGAATCGAGTGCCTTGGCGAGGTCGTAATATGTTTCATCGAACTCTAGGTGATGCTCGTCGTAAAGGGAAATGAAGCCAGGAAACATGGAGAGCATCTCGTGCGACGGGAAAAAAACCGGACCTGCCATATGCGGCTTGACCAGAAAGGGGCGACTAACCTTGACTTCCAGAGAATTTGTCGCAAATCTGAATGCAAAGCCTCGGGACAAGGATTCCACTAAGTCGATTTTGACTTCGCAGCGATTTCTACCTTGTTGCCGAGAGACCAATCGTCCTAGAGCCTCCGGCTTGCAAACTGCAACCAGCTTGTTCGCTATTTCTCGCTGTAACGCAACTTTGTCTTGCCGTGGAGCATGGAGAAACCTGCTGCCAACGTAGGAGACCGCGTAGGCAAGCCGCATCAACTGGCTTTTCCCGGTTCCATTCTCTCCGACAATGACATTAAGACCGCGCGACCAGTTGATCTCGGCGTGAGAAAAGACTGTGAAATTCTTGACCTCAAGACGCTTCAGCATATCGAAATCCCTTGTTTGAAAGAGGTATGTACGACAAAGGGCAAGTAGCGAGCTAAAGCAACTCTATATCACCACGCAGCTTCCGAAAAGGCACGGAATCAAATAGATCAACGCCTCACCGCAAATCTGTGTGCAGATAGGCCACCAGCGCGGCCATCTGCTCCTCGGTAAAGCGTCCAGCAAAGGCGGGCATCATTCCCTTCCCCGCCAGCACCACGCGGCGCACTTGCGCATCGGTGGCGGCGGCTCCGCTGGGCAAGTTTGCGCGGGAGAAAAGTCCGCTCAGGTCGGGCGGAACCTTCTTCAGCGCCAGATCGTTGTCCTCGTGGCAGTGGGCGCAGCGAACCTCGTAGAGGTGCTTTCCCTCGGTCTGCTGCGCAGTGAGCTGCGGCCCGGAGCGGCAACCGGCCAGCCAGAACGCCAACCCAGCCGCCGTTCCCAGAGGCAGCAATTCCCTTCTCCGCTGCGTTGGCGAACCACCCACTCTCATGCGTTCAACCGCCTACGCCTTCCGCGCAAACTGTCCGCTCACGTAGTCCCAGTTAAGCGCCTGGAAGAAGGCCTTCACGTACTCGGCGCGCCGATTCTGGTACTTAAGATAGTAGGCGTGCTCCCACACGTCGATGCCCAGGACGGGCTTGTAGCCGACTGAAAGCGGGCTGTCCTGGTTTGGGGTGGTCCAGACGAGGACCGTTCCATCGGGCGCCTTGACCAGCCATGCCCATCCGCTGCCAAAGACGCCTAGGGCCGCGGCGGTCAGCTTGTCCTGGAAGGCGGAGAGCGAACCGAACTTTGCGTCGATGGCCTTGGCCAGTTCGCCGCTGGGCGCGGAGGCCGCCCCGCTGCCGGGTTTGCCCAGCGTCGGCCACCAGAAGGAATGATTGGCGTGACCTCCGCCCTGGTTGCGAATGGCGGTGCGAACCGATTCGGGCAGAGCGTTCAGGTCGGTCACAAGTTCATCCACCGGCTTGCCCGCCAGTTCGGGATGACCGGCGACGGCGGCATTCAGGTTGTTCACATAGGCCTGATGATGCTTGTCGTGGTGCAGGCGCATGGTCGCGGCGTCGAAGTAAGGTTCCAGGGCATCGTAGGCGTAGGGCAGAGGCGGCAGCGTGAACGGTCCGGTTGGCGGTGTCGGGGCTGGCGTTGCGGCTTGGCCGCCTGGGATAGCCTGGCCGCTCAGGGTTTCAGCCAGAAGCAGCCCGCCGGCCGCGCCGCCAAGACGTTTGATTGCGGTTCTCCGGTCCATCATGTATGAATGACCTCCATTGCGTTCGATGCGCAAAGACGGAGAAAGTCTGCGCGGAAATCGCGGCCGTCGCCACTCGCAAGACAGCGGCAATCTCAAATAAAATCGCGCATCCGCGCGTCAACCGCGCACTTTAGGATAAAGACGATGACTCCAGCGGACGAAAACCTGACCCCCATGGCGCACTCCGCGCGGAACCGCTGCTTCGGCTGCGGCCCGGCCAACCCGATCGGTCTGCATCTTGAGTTTCTGCTTGCCGAGAACGGAGCCGTGGTCTGCCTGGCCACGCTTCCGCAGCACTTCGAGGGCCATCCAGGCTATGCGCATGGCGGCATCATCGCCACGCTGCTGGACGAAACCATGAGCAAAGCGGTTCGCGCCAAAGGCTTCACGGCCATGACCCGCCAGATGGAGATCGACTACCTCCGCCCGGTTCCCTCGAACGCCGCGGTGCGCATCGAGGGCCGGGTGCTGCGCGACGAAGGCCGCAAGCATTGGACCGAGGCAAAGATTCTGAGCGCGGGCGGGATCGAGTTGGCGCGCGGCAAAGGGCTGTTTATCGAGGTCCGCATCCGATAATCGGGCTTTCCGCTCGATCTTGCAGCTTTTTTCCTCTCGATGCGAAATGCCCCGCCCCGCGCAAATCCACGCGAAGAGGGGCATTCGCCTTGTCTTGCGGAATGGATCGCGGTCCGCCCCGCGCATGGATCAGTGAATCATGTTGATGGTTTCCTGGGTGATGGTGTCGAAGGTGGTCACAGCTTTGGAGTTGGCCTCGAAGGCGCGCTGGGCGATGATCAAGTCGGAGAACTCGGCCGAGATGTTGACGTTCGAGGCCTCCAGCGAACTGCCTTCAAGCGTGCCCAGGTCGCCCGTTCCCGCCACCCCCACGGTGGCCTGCCCGGAGGCGGCGGTGGTCTTGTACTCCGTCGATCCCACGTCGGCCAGTCCCTGCTCGTTGCCCACCGAGGCCAGCGCCAGTTGCCCCACGTTCTGCGTCTGGCCATTCGAATAGGTGGCCGCCACGGTGCCGTCCGAGCCGATGGTGAAACTCTGATACACGCCGCTTGTGTACCCGTTCTGGCTGGTGGACGAGGTCGAGGAGGCGGCCGCGGTCTGGCTGATGTTTCCCGTCCCCGCCGCTGCGTAGAGATCCCAGGTCATGTTCAACGGCGCCGCATCGTCGGAGAGGCCGCCGAAGGTGACGTTGGCCAGATCGGTGGCCGGAGTGATGAGGTTGCCGCTCGAATTGAAAGCCAGCGTCCCGCTGCTGTTGGCCGAGCCGACGGCATCCTGAATCAGGCTTCCGGAGGTCGAGACGTTGGCTCCGGTAATCGACAACTGCCCGGCCGCGGTGGCCGTGACCGTTACCCCGGCGATCCCCGCCGTGGTCAGGGCGTTGGAAAGCGCCGTCGCGTAAGCGATCAGCGTCTCTCCGCTGGTCACCGTGGGCGCCGCGGTGGTTGCCGTGGTTCCGCTGGTGGTCAGTCCGCTGATGGTCAGATTCGTCTTGGGATCGACCGTGCCCACCTTGCCGCCGCTGACTCCGAAGCTGTAACTGATGGTGGTGGCCGTCAGATCCTGACCGGCCGAGCCGGCCGTCTTGAGCGTCGCCGCCGGTCCCACGATCGACAGTTGTCCGCCCGTCGCGGTCACCGAGACCCCCTCCGGCCCGGTATCGATGCCCGCCTTGGTCAGCGCATTGGTCAGCGCCGCGGCATATTCGGCCACCGTCTCGCCGGCAATGACCGTCGGCGCGGTGGTGACTGCCGTCGGAGGCGCGCCGCTCACGGTCGGCCCCACGATGGTGATATTGGTCGACGGATCCACCGTCGCCGTGGAACCGAAGTTGTAACTGATTGTCGTGTCCGCCAATCCCTGCTTCACCGAGCCGGTGGTCGAGACGTTGGCGCCTACGATGGACAACTGACCGTTGCCGGCCGTGACCGTCACGTTGGCGATCTTGGCCGTCGCCAGCGCCGCGGTCAAAGCCGCGGCGTACTGGGAGATGGTCTCGCCGGAGGCTACCGCCGGCGCCGCGATGGTCGCCGTGCTCCCGCTGGCTGTCTCTCCGCTAATGGTCAGATTGCTGGTCGGATCGACTGTCGCATTGGCCTCGAAGGCGTAATTGCTGGTCGTTCCCAGCATATTCTGGCTTACGCTGCCAGCCACCGTCACGCTATCCGGCCCGGCGATCGTCAGGACGCCGTTGGCCGTGGTCACGGTCACTCCGGTAACATTGGCCGCCGCCAGCTTGTTCTGCACCTCGGTGGCATATTGCGCCAGCGACTCGCCGGCCGGGTTCGACGGCGTGACCGTCACGTTGGCCGTTCCCCCCGTCGTGGTCGGCGCGGAGATCGTCAGACTGCTTGTGGGGGCCACCGTGGCCGGCGCCGTCAATCCCGTATTGGGGTCGGTGTAGGTGCCGAAGTCGAAGCTGGTCTGCGCTCCGGTGAAATCCTGATACACCTTGCCGGCGATCGACATATCGGAGGGTCCGGTGATAGCCAGTACGCCATTGTTGTCCGCTACCGTTACGTCTTTGATGCCATTCGAGGTCAGCGCCGACTGCAGGGAGCTTGCGTAGCTCGCAACCGACAGATTCGAGGTGAACGCCGGCGCGGAGACGGTCGTGACCCCTTCGGTGATGGCCAAATTGGTCGTCGGATCCACCGTGGCCAGCGCGCCGTTGCTGGAGACGAAGTTGTAGTTGGTGGTCGTCAAGGCCACATCCTGTTCCACCGCGCCGCTGAGATTCAGGGTTGCCGTCGGCCCGGAGATGACGATCTGGTTCGGGGATGGATTCGTGATCGTTACCCCCGCGAACTTTCCGACCGCGGCATTCTTGACGTCGTTGTAGAAGGTCGCCACCGATTCGTCGGGATTGGTCGGCGGAACGGTGATGGAGGTAGTCGGCGGCGGACCGCCGCCGGCGGTCGGCCCGACGATGGTCAGACTCGTATTGCCGTTGACCGTCCCGGTGGCGGCGAAGGTGTAGGTGGCCGTCGTCGTCCCCGGAACCGTGGTCGTGTCCGAAGTTGCGGTCACGGTGGAGGTGCTGGGCGTGGCGGCAACCGCCGGGGCCGGCGCCAGTTGCGTGGAAGCGGTGGCCAGCGCCGGAGCCGTGGGCGAAACGGAACTGGTAACCGTCGTGCCCAGAATGTCTTGATTGACGTAGCCGGCGACGGTCATGTTCGAGGGGCCGGTCAGCGACAGTACCCCGTTCGCGCCGGTGACCGTTACCCCGGATATGGGTGGAATCTGCGCCGCCAGCGCATTGGTTATGTCGGTGGCATACTGCGCCACGGTTTCGCCGGCGGGATTCGACGGCACGACGGTGACCTTCGTCAATGCGCCGGAGGTGTTGGGCGCGGTAATGCTCAGACTCGAGGTCGGATCGACCGCCGCCTGCGTGGCCAAACCCGTGGCTGGATCGGTGTACGAACCGAAGGTGAAGTCGGTCTGCGCTCCCGAGAAATTCTGCACCAGGGTGCCGCCGGTCACCATCGTGGTCGGCCCGGTAATCGACAACTGGCCGGTCGCCGGCGTGAATCCCACCGTGACGCCGGTGACGCCCGCCTGCGTCAGCTTGGCTTGCAGAGCCGCCGCATAGGTGGCCGCCGTCTCGTTTGCATTGACCGCCAGCGGACCCACGGTGGCCGTGCCCCCCGAGGTGGTCGGTCCCTTCACGGTCAGGCTGGTGGTGGGATCGACGGTGGCCAGCGCGCCGTTGCTGGTCAGAAAGTTGTAATTGAGCTGGGTTCCACTGAAATCCTGGCCCAGGTTGCCGGCCGCGGTCAGAGTGGCCGGTCCGACGATGGACAATTGGCCCGCGGCCGGGGAGTTGATGGTCACCCCGACGATGCCGGAAGCGGTCAATGCGGTATTGAGGTCGGTTACATAGTCCGCGAGCGTCTCCGGCGCCGCCCCGCCTCCGTAGGTGAATGCCACCGCGGGAGTGGTCACAGCGGGAGGCCCCCCGGCGGTCAACCCGGTCAGCTTGAGCGTCGAGGCGGGATCGACCGTGGCCAGAACTCCGTTGCTGGTCGGGAAGTTGTAGAGGAACGTGCCGGCGGGAGATCCCGGTTGGGCCGTCAAAATATCGTTCGTCACGGCGGTCGCCGCCGGCGCCTCCGGGTTCAGGGTGGGATTGGTCGTGACAGTGGTCGGCGCAGCCGCTGTGACCGGGTTGATGACCGTGGTCGCCGGCTCGGCTTCGGTGGTAGCGGCCGTCACAATGGTCGGAGTGGGCGTGGGCGGCGTCACCGGCATATTCGCCACGGCCGCCGCCGGAGTTGCCGGAGCCGCCGTCAACGTGTCCGGCACCGCGATGTTGTAGCTCCAGGTATTGTTGCCTAGATTGGTATAGGTCACCGTGGCCTGATAGGCCTTGCCCAGCGAGTCGTAGATGGTGATCGGACCGGTGGTTTGCGTGCCGATCGGCGAGGCGGAATCGAGATTCTGGGTCATGCTGAACTTGGTGGTCGCGGCCGGCTGCATCACCTGCCCGGTGGGAATCGCTATATCGCTCAACGCGCCGCCGGTATTGATGACCCCGTTCACCGCCGCATACCCCATCACCGCCAGGCCGCCGGTGGTTTCAAGCGTTCCCGTGGCGCTGGTCTGGAAGTTTCCGTCGCGCGTGTACAACTGGCTGCCGTTGTTGTCCAGCACAAAGAATCCGTTGCCGTTGATCGCCGCGTCGGTCGAAATTCCCGTTGACGAGATCGAGCCGCCGGTAAAGTCCGTGCTGTTCGAGGCCACTTGCACACCCGTGCCGACCTGAATCCCGTCTCCCGATCCGGTCGTCCCCACCGCCTGGTAAAACAAGTCGCTGAAGTTGGTCGTCTGCGCTTTGAATCCCGTCGAATTCATGTTGGACAGATTGTTGGCGATGGTGTTCAGCGCCGTGGAATCGGCGTTGAGTCCGCTCAGTGGAATGTAAAAACTGGGCATGGTGAATCTCCTCTCGAAAGTCGATGCGGGCCTCGGCGGCCGGCGGGTGAACGAGCTTCATTGCGCGCTGGGCAGACCGCTGGGGATCGACGGCGTCCGATGCCGCCCGTCCAGAGCGTGGCCTACGCGATTGGCCGCTGGATTGGCGGCGGGAATGCCGAGATTGCCGGCGGCGCTCTGCGTTGTCGGCGCGCCGGCCGCCGCGGCGCTCAGGGCGGAGGACTGCGCGCTCGCCCGGTGCGCGACGCCATGAAGATGCGGGGTCGCGGCCGCGGCATTGCCGCCGCCGGTCGGGGAGGTTGCGGAGACCGCCTGGCCGGTGGCCGAGCCGCCGCCGGAAGCCGCCGTCGAGGCGGTTGAATCCGCCGTCAACGTCTGGTTGATATCGATCAACTGCTCCAGGCTGTTCACATTCACCAACTGGTTGATGTATTCGTTGGGGTCGGTATCCGCCGTCGGGTCCTGATTCTGCATCTCGGTCACCAGGAGGGTCAGAAAATCGTTGGCCGAGATGGTGGCCGAAGAGCTGCTTGCGCCGCTCGAACCGCTCGTCCCGCTCGTCGAACTGGCCATGGGGGATGCCCCCGCGCCCGTCAAGGCTTGGCCCGTCGTCAGGGAATGATTGTGATTCAGAATTCCCGCCATTGCCGCCATATCCCTCTCCTTCTCTCCGGCCTCTTCGCCGGCCGCTCCATTTTCATTCGCGCTTCCGCGTCCGCCCTTTGCGCGTCCTAGCTCAGGCGATCACCGAGATGGAAACGCCGTCCGTCCGCATCGCTTGGGTTGCATCCGACTCTCGATTCCCATCCGAGGCATTCGGGGCGGCGATCGCTTGCGCTCCGGTTGGCGCGCTCGATTGCGGGAGCGCGCGCGCTCCCCCTTCGGCCTCCTGTCCAGAGTTCCCGCCGGTTCCTGGCCCCATCCCCGGGTTGGCACCCGAATCGCTTCCCTGCCCCGCGCCCTGCCCCGCTCCCTGTCCGGTTCCCGGCCCGGTACCCGGACCGGCCCAGCGATCTTCCGGCGCCGCCACTGTCACCGACTCCACCGGAGCGCGATGTTCCGCCAGATAGGAGTTCAATCCCGCCATTTGGTTGCCAAGCTCCTGGGCCGCCTGCGAGGAGCCGGGCACCACCGCGGCATGAATGCCGCCTCCGCCCAGCTCCGCCCGCACTCCAACCCAGCCGAGAGCGGGGTCCTCGTACCCCGCCTCCGCCCGTCGCGCTCCGGCATGAATCCAGGTCGTCGCGCTTGCGGCTTCCCGCGCATCGAGCGCCGCGAAGGGATCGTTGCCGTCCGGCGACGCGCTTGGCGAAGCTCCAACCGCCTCGCCGGGTGCGCCGATCATATGCAGCGATGCGCGAGATTCCGCCGAATCGAGCGTCGGCGCGGAGGCCTCCGTGCCTGGGTTGTATGAAACCGAACTGTCTATCGGACCGCCGGGAACTCGATTGCCTGGCGCGACTGAATCCGTTCCTTGCCTCCGCTGTGCCGATCCCTGCGCCGCGTTCCCGCCGCCGGTCCTGGCCGCCATGGGCGCGCCCGTTGCCGAGGGAAGCGATGGCGATAGAGCCGCATAATCGGCTGCAATCGCTCGCTGCGCTCCGCCGCCGACGACCGCCGCGGCCGCCATGCTTTGGCCGGTGGGCGGCGCCTCGATCGAACTCCAGCTTGAGTCGGGCGGCGAGGGCCGAGCTTCCTCCCCGGCGCGTGTCGAGGGTCTGCCCTGTGCGGTGGAAGCCGCTCCGCTTGCGGCGGCATCGCCGCCGGAGACGGCGACGCTCTGGATCGCGCCGGACCCGGTCGCCGGCGAGGCGGCGATCGGAGTGCGCTTCCCGTGCGCGACCGGCAAAGCCGCCTCGGCGGTGGGCCGCGCGGTGGGTGCGTTCGAGACTCTCGGCAGCTCGCCGGAAGGCGCGGCGGAGAGTGCGAAGGTTTCATCGCTCTCCACGACCTGTTCTCCGGCGGCGATCGAAGGCGTCTCCAATTCCTCGGACAAGAAAACCGAAGCCGGCGCGGTGAATGCCGCCCCCGAGGCGCGATTCTCGCCCGCGCTCACGGATTCGTTGGCCGTCAGCTTCGGCGAGGGAACCGGTTCATCGGGAGCCGGCGTTGCCACTGCCTGCAACCCCGAAGTTGAAGAGGAACGCAAGCCCGGCGCGTCCCCATTGGACGGCGCGACCGAAGCCGGCGCCAGGAGGGCCGCCCCCCAGGCGCGATTCTCGCCCGCGCTCACGGATTCGTTGGCCGTCGGGTTCGGCGCAGGAACCGATTCGTCGGGAGCCGGCGTTGCCACTGCTTGCAACCCCGAAGTTGAAGAGGAACGCAGGCCCGGCGCGGCCCCATTGGACGGCGCGACCGAAGCCGGCGCCAGGAGGGCCGCTCCCCAGGCGCGATTCTCGCCCGCGCTCACGGATTCGTTGGCCGTCAGCTTCGGCGAGGGAACCGGTTCATCGGGAGCCGGCGTTGCCGCTGCTTGCAACCCCGAAGCTGAAGAGGAACGCAGGTCCGGCGCGGCCGCATGGAACTGTGCAACCGGGGCCGGCGCGGTGAATGCCGGTTCCGCGGCGCGATTCTCGCCCGCGCTCACAGTCGCATCGGAGACGGTAAGGGACGGAACCGGAGTATCGGGCGCAACCTGCGCGGCAACCGCTCTCGAAGCTCGCGCGGCGGCACCGGAACGATCCGAGGCCTCCGGCGCGCCCGACTCTTCGCCGGTTCGATCGACCGGCGCGTACAAGGCTCCCGCCGCGGCGCTGGAAGCAAGCGGAGCGCTCGATGGCGCCCCGGAGGGCGCTTGCTTCCCGCCGCTCGCCATGTCGACAATATCTGTCGACGAGAGTCGCGGTCTGGATTCCGCGGCCGTCGCAACCGGAGTTGCCGCTCCCGACGAGAGATTCGCGTTCGCGCCAACCGGCATCGGCGGGGGAGGATTCTCGACCGTCGCAGCGGCTACTCCCGGTGCCGTTGCCCCCGGGTCGGCTTCCGCCTTCTCGGTCTTGCCGGAGCGAGCAGGGCGCGCGCGGTCGGCGGACTCGCCCGCATGAACCTTCGCCGCGCCCCTCGCAACGGTCGGCGCGGCGGTTTCCGCCAATCCCGCCGGAACTCGCAGCCAAGCGGCGATGCCGGCGGGGACAATCGCCGGAGACGAGTTCGTCCATCGACCCGCCGTCCCGATTCCGGAATCCGGCTGCGGTTGCAGGGGACGCGCCGAGGCGTTGGCTGGCCTCAAGATCGCCGCGGCAATCCCCCCGGACGAATTGGGCAAAGCGTTGGGCAAAGCGTTGGGCAAAGCGTTGGGCAAAGCGTTAGGCAATGCGTTAGGCAAAGCGTTGGGCAATGCGTTGGGCAATGCGGTCTCGGCGGAAGCGTTGACGGCAGCCGCCTCCTTGCCAAGCGCCTCGCCTATCTCGTCCCCACTCGCGTCGAGCGATGCCAGCAACGATTGCATTCCGGCCCGAAAGCTCGCGGCCCCCGAGGGGGAGGCCGGCGAAAGATTCCCTCCGACCGCCGGCGACGATCCCAAGCCTTGCTGGAGCGCGGACGCTTTCGTCGCTGTCCGTCCCTGCCCGGAAGCGGCATGGATTCCCGCCCCAACTTCGATTGCCGATGCAACGGTCATGCGGTGAGTCGGAGCAGATGATGTGCCAAAGGCGGCGGAGGAATGGTTAGAGCATTGTCACGAATGGAACTGGAATTCCGAATCAGGAAACCTCGGCGCCCGCCGGTCGATTTCCTCTAAAGTTTCTCCGTCGCGTCTTCGTCGCGAGTTGTCGCTGGCACCGGCGCGGTCCGCTCCGCACCCGCTTCCGTCCCTTCCCTATGCATTCGGTTCCGGAACCAGTCGTCAAGAGCCTGCTGGACGCGCCGCTCGGCCACGACGGCATCGCGCGCCTCGTTCTCCTCGATCAGGGTCTCGGCCTGGCGGCGTTCGACCCGCTTGATGAGAAATTCCCGACGCAGCTCGCCCACCTCGCGCCTGGCCTCCGCGATCATGGGCTCGAGCGCCACGGCGCGCCGCGCCGCCGCATATGTCTCCTCGATCCCCGCCAGCCGGTCCGGCAACTCGCCCGAGCGGGCGCTGGCGATCACCAGATTCCGGCCCCGGCGGCCAAGATCGACGGCGGCCGCCAACGCCTGCTCCAGCCGGTTCAACTCGCCCTGCGCGGATTCCAGCGCCAGCTTGCTCTGCTCCTCTTGAATGTCCCGAACGCGCAGCAGCCGGCGCATGGCGCGCGATACGGCCATCGCTCAAACCTCCGCGGCCAGAGCGGCCAGACGGCGCACACAATCGCCAAACCGTACCCGCTCCTTGGCATCCTGGGTCATGAAGGCGCGCATCGCCGCGCGGGCGCGCAAGGCGCGGTCCAGGTTCGGGTCGGAGCCGGGCTTGTAGGCCCCGATGCGCACCAGGTCCTCGGAACGGGCATAGACGGCCATCAGCCGACGCAGCAGCCCGGCCTGCTCGCGATGCTGGGCCTCGGTCACCGCCGGCATCAGCCGGCTGATCGAATCCAACACCTCGATGGGCGGATACCAGCCCTCGGCGGCCAGCGCGCGGGAGAGCACGATGTGTCCGTCGAGCAAGGAACGGACCGCATCCACCAGCGGATCCTGCTGGTCGTCGCCCTCCATCAAAACCGTATAAAATGCGGTGATAGATCCGACCCGAAACTGGCCCGTGCGCTCCACCAGCCGCGCCAGGCGGGTGAAGACCGAGGGCGTATAACCCTTGGCGGTGGGCGGCTCTCCGGCGGCCAGGCCGATCTCGCGGGCGGCCATGGCGAAGCGGGTCAGCGAATCCAGCACCAGCAGCACGTGCTTGCCCTGGGCGGCGAAGAACTCGGCGATGGAGGTGGCGGCCAGAGCCGCCCTCATGCGCAACAGCGGCGACTGGTCGGAGGTCGAGACCACCACCACCGAGCGGGCGCGCCCCTCGACGCCCAGCGAATCCTCCAGAAACTCGCCCACCTCGCGGCCCCGTTCGCCCACCAGTCCGACCACCGTCGCATCGGCCTCGGTGTTGCGGGTCATCATGCCGATCAGCGTGCTCTTGCCCACCCCGGAGCCGCCGAAGATGCCCACCCGCTGCCCCCGGCCCACGGTCAGCAGAGCGTCGAGCGCGCGAATGCCGGTGCCGAGCGGGGTCTTGATGGGAACCCGGTCGAGCGCCGGCCGCACCGCGCCCTCCAGCGGCAGCGTGGCGGAGACCCGCGGACGCCCTCCCTCGTCGATCGGTTCCCCCAGCGCGTTCAGAACCCGGCCCATCAGCGCCTCTCCCACCTCGATCTCGGGAGTCAGGCCCAGGGCCGCCACCGAGTCGCCGTAGCGAATCCCCTCGCTCGTCTCGACCGGCATCGACAGCACCGTGGAGCCGCGAAATCCGATCACCTCGGCCAGATGCGCGCGGCCCGCCTGATCCAGAATCTCGCAGCACTCGCCCACCGAGGCCGGCGGACCCGCCGACTCGATGGTCTGTCCCACCGATTCGAGCACGTGCCCCCGCCAGCGCCAGGTCTGGCCGCGCCGCAGCCGGGCGAAGTAGGGAGCCAGCAAGGCCGTCATGGGATCGCCTCCCGCAGCGCGTCGCGCGCGGCCGCGGCCGGCGCGGCAACCTCGGAGCGGCGATGCCCGGCGCGGTCGAAGAAACCGCATTCGATCTCGCCCAACTGGGCGCGAATCCCCAGGTCCACCGATCCCATCTCGGTTTCCACGGCGCAGTCGCCCAGCCGCATTCCCTCCCCGGCCATCACCGTGGGCTTCGCGGCCAGATTCGGCAAGAGGGCGATCGCCTCGCTCCACAGGTCGAGTTCGGACGCGGGCACCCGCAATCGCACCTGGGTGGAGCCGGATATCTGGCCCAGCGCCACCCGCACCGCTCCGGTCAAAAGCAGTGGGTCCATCTGCGCCTCGCGGCGCAGAATCCGCGCCGCAACGGCCAGCGCCAGTTCCACCACCTCGCGCTCGGCCGCCTGCAGATAGCGTTCGCGCGCCTGCGCGAAGCTTTCGACCAGCTCGGCGGCTTGCCGCGCTCGCTGCGCGCGTTCGCCCGCCTGCGTCTCGCGCTCGGCCTGACGGCCCTCGGCCCGACCGCGTTCGCGGCCGGCCTCGAAGCTCTTGCGCGCCTCATCCGCCAGACGGGTCTCGAACTCGCCCCGCAGGCGCGTCTCCACGGCTCCGCGCGCCCCATCCCGCGCCGATTCCGGTCTCGCGCCGGCCTCCAGCGACCCGCCCCAGCCTTCCCAACTGGCCTGCGGCGGCGCATTGGGATCGGACGCATACTCGAAGACCTCGATGCCTTCGGTCTTGCCCTCCGCGGTTGGCGATCCGGTCTCTCGCACGGCTTCCCCCAAAGTCAGGCAATAGGCAATGGAGGTCAGGGATCGGAATTCCGCGATCGTCCGAACGCGGGAACCGCATCCGGTCCCGTCTTCATCGCCCACAATTGGCGGCCGGGATTCCGCTTTCAACCGCGCCCCGACCGCCAGTCCCCAGTCCCCAGTCCCTAGTCCCTATTGCCTAGTCCCTTGTCCTCATCACGCCAGCATCTCGTCGCCGGTCTCCAGTTTGAGAATGACCTTGCCCTCGGCCTCCAGCCGGCGGGCCAGGTTGAGGATCTCCTGCTGGGCCTGCGCCACCTCGCGCGAACGCACCGGGCCGAGCACCTCCATGTCCTCTTTCAGCATCTCCACGGCGCGCGAACTCATCGACTTGAATATCTGGGCGCGCAGTTCCTCGTTGGCCCCGCGCAGGGCCAGCGCCAGTTGCCGCTTGTCCACCCCGGAGACGATCTCGCGGATGGTGGCCGACGGCACCGTCACCAGGTCCTCGAAGGTGAACATCAGATTGCGGATCGAGAGAGCCAACTCCGGCTGGCCGTCCTCGATGGTTTCCAGAATCTTCTTCGACTCCTCGGCGTTGAGGCGGTTGAGCAGATCGGCCACCGCCTTGAAGCCGGAGTAGCTCTTGCGTCCGGTATCGCCGACGTTTTCCAGGCGACGGTGCAGGATGTGGGCCACCTTCTGCGCCATCTCCGGCGAGAACTGGCGCATCTCGGCCAGCCGCTGGATGGAGACCACCTTGTGTTCCTCGCTCAGATTGTCCAACACCAGCGAGGCCCGCCGCGGGTCCAGATGAGCCAGCACCAGAGCGATGGTCTGGGGATGCTCGCTGTCCAGCAGCTTGCCCAACTGCTGCGGATCGGTGCGCTGCAACTTGGCCAGATTGCCCTGGGCGGCCTCCTGGGAACGGCGCACCAGCGACAACAGGTCGTCGGCCCGCTCCTTGCCGAAGGTCTCCACCAACAACCGGCTGGCGTAGTCCAGCCCGCCGTGAACCATGAAGTTCTGGGTCTCCAGCAGCTCCCAGAACTCCTCCAGAACCTCGCCGGAGAGCTCCGGCGTGATGCCGCGCAGATCGGCCAACTCCTCGGTGATCCGCTGCACGTCCACCTCCGGCAGATCGCGCAGAATCTCCTTGGCCAGGTTTTCGCCGACGGCCACCAGCAGCACGGCCGCCTTGCGCGCTCCGCTCAGATTCGCCGCCAGGCGGCGCCGCTGTCCGTTGTCGTTGCCCTTCTCCGCCAAGGTTCCGGTCCCTTCCTTGAAGCTCTCTCTCGCCCCCGCCCCGCCTTCTTGCGGCGACGCTCGTGGCCGATCGGACGGTCTTCCCGACTCCGAAGCCCTCGGCCCGGGCGACGGTCAATCGGAGTGAATCCAACTCTGCAACAGACGCGAACTCTGCACCGGCTCCCGCTTGAGGTGGTCGCTCACCTGATCGAATATCTGCTGCACCCTGATTCGTTCCGGATCGAGCTCGACCGGCTCCGGAGGTTTCAGCGCTGGCGGCGGCGCGCTGACCGCGAACTCCTTGGCCGCCTTGACGGATTCCCTCGCCCGAATGCCGGAGCGCGCCCGCCCCAGCGCCGGACGCACGCCCAGTGCCAGCACCAGCAAAAGCCCGGCCAGCAAGGCGGCGTACTTGACCAGCAGCGGCGAGTTCTCGGCCCTGGACAGCACATCGCCGGTCAGCGAAGGCGTCTGCGTCGGACGGTTCTCGTCGAAGGCCAGATCCTCGACCGTCAGAAGATCGCCGCGCGCCGCGTCGTAGCCCACCGAGGCCTGCGCCAGCGCGGTAAGTTGGCGCAACTCGTCGGGCCCGCGCGGCCGCCAACTGGCCGCCTTGCCCTGCGCCGCCGCTTGGGCCAGACGGTCGTTGACCACGATGGCCGCCGTCAAGCGCCTCACCCGCCCCGGGTTCTCGACGACGTGCTTGACCGTCTTCGAAGAAACGTAGTTGCCGGATTCGCTTTTGGCCGTCTGCGGCGGCGAGGTCAGTTGCGGATAGACCGGCAGGGCCTGGGAGTTGGGCGCGTTCGAGGCGGTGCCGGGAACCCCGGCGGCCACCGGCTGCGCGCCCGTCGTCTGTTCGGAGCGCTGCATCGATACGGTCACGGTCTGATCCGGGTCGTAGGTCTCCTGGGTCTCCTCGGTGGCCGCCGGATCGTAGTCCAAGGTCACCGACGCGCGCACGTTGCCCGCGCCGGTGACTGGCTCCAGGGTGGCGATCAGTTTTTCTTCGAGAGCCTGCTCGGCGCTCAATCGCAGCGCCTCGGGGGTCTTCGGACCGAGCGGCAGATGCCCGGCCGCGTCGACCAGCGCCACCCGCTCCGGGGCCAGTCCATCGACGGCCGAGGCCACCAGGTTGCGGATCGCCTCCGCCTCCCCGTCGGCCAGCGCGCGATGGCGCGGCTTGAGCACCACCGAGGCCTTGGCGGGCCGCTCGGAGTCGCGAAAGAGCGAGTCGTGGGGCATCACCAGATGCACCCGCGCCGACTCGATGTCGGCCAGGGTGCCGACGGTATGTTCCAGTTCGCCCTCCAGGGCGCGCTGATAGTTGACCTGTTCGTCGAACTCCGAGCCGACCCAGTTGGGTTTGTCGAATATCTCGAATCCCATTCGCCCGCTCTTGAGCGCGCCTTTGGCGGCCGTCACCAGCCGGGCCTTGTCCAGTTGCGGCGCCGGAACCAGGATTCCCGCGCCGTCCGAGGTGGGTTCAAAGGGAATCTGCGCCTGGGTGAGAACCTGGCCGGCCAGGCGGGCGTCCTCCGGGTCCATGTTCGAGTAAAGAACGCGCCAGTCGGTGCGCGCCGCGTACCAGCCCAGACCGCCGATCATGGCCGCCAGCAGCGCCGCCGCCAGCAGCGCCCAACCGCGCTGCGCGGGCTGCATCGCCGCCCACGCCACCCGCGCCCGGGCCAACAATCCAGCCGCCCGACCACCAAGTCCGGGCTGCCCCGGGGTGGCCGGCGCGCTCTTCTCCAACTGTGTTCCGGTGGCCATCGTCTCCGTGTCCCATCGCTCTCAGGCCGCGTACAAACCCTGATTCCAATCCTTGGCTGACATCCCCCAGTGCAACGTCGAGAGCGCCAGGGAGCGGCGCCCTAAAACTGCATTCCGATCACCTGCTGGTAGGCCTGCACCGCCTTGTTGCGCACCGCCAGCGCCAGTTCAAAGGCCATCGAGGCCTTTTGCGTGGCGATCATCGCCTGATGCACATCCACGCCGGAGCCGGTCATCAGCCCGGCGACGGCGGCATGGGCCTGGTTTTCCAATTGGCTCACATCCCCGACCGCATCGGTGAACAGGTCGGAGAACGGGGCCAAGGAGGAGGCCGTTGCCCCGCCGGAAGCGGCCCTCGAAAACGACGCGCCGGTCTCGGAAAGAGCCGGCATCGTCGCGGCGATCGAAGTCACATGGTTCATCGCATCCTCCCTGCCCCTTGGCGCGCTGACGTCTCCCGCGCGGACGATTCCCTGCCCGCCTACGACTTGGCAATCTCCAGCGCCGAGGAGATCATGCCCTTTTCGGCCTGCACGGCGGAGCTATTCAGACCGTAAGCACGTGTCGCCCCCATCAGGTCCACCATCTCTGTGAGGGGATTAATGTCGGGATAGGAAACGTACCCATCGGGCCCCGCGTCCGGATGCCCCGGATCGTAGCGCTTGAGCGACTCCGAGGCATCCTCGACCACGGCCGCGATGCGCACTCCCGGCGCCGCCGGTCCGGCGCCGCCGTCCGGAGCGGGCAAGTCCGCCAACGGAAAGGTTCCCGGAGCCGCGTTTTGAACCGGGTTTGCCGCTCCACCCGCGCCCGAGGCCGATACCAGCGACTCCAGAAACTGCGGGTCGCCCCGGTTGGCGGCGAAGATCACGTGCTGGCGGCGGTAGGGGCCTCCAGTCGCGGTGCGGGTGGTCTCGGCGTTGGCCATATTGGCCGCCACCACCTCGGCCCGCATCCGTTCGGCCCGCATGGCCCCGCCCGAGGTCTCCATCAATCCAAACAGGTTCATCGGCTTCTCTCCTTTGGAACTAGCTCTTAGCTTCTAGCTCCTAGCTTCTAGCTTCTAGCTTCTAGCTTCTAGCTCCTAGCTTCTAGCTCCTAGCCGCCCGCCTCCGGCCTCTGATCCAGCCCTCGGCGTCTCTTCCCTTCAATTCGCCCTGAACTCCATGCAAGCCATCCGCGAGACGCTTCCATCCGCCAGCAGTCGGAAACTAAGAGCTATAAGCTAGCAGCTAGAAGCTAGCAGCTAGCAGCTAGCGGCAGAAGCTCTCACTTGTCGGAATGGATGGCGTCCAGCACACTCTGATTTTCGCCGCGCAAGAGGGCCACGCCGATCTTGAACTTCAGTTGCGCCTCGGCCAGATTCAGCCCCTCGCGGTCCATGGAGACGTTGTTGCCGTCGGGCCGCGCGATCAGCCCGTCGACGGCCTTCAAGCGCACCGGCCGCGCGGCCTTTCCCTGGTCCGCATCCGCCATCGCCTCGCGCATCTCCGCCTCGAAGTCCATCCCCGCGGTTTTGTACCCCGGGGTGTCGATATTGGCCATGTTGGCCGCGGTCAACTTGATCTGGCTGGTGGCCAGATCGAGATAGCGGGCCAACTGGTCGCTCAACCGGGTTTCAACCTGCATCTCCATGGCAAGCTCCCTCGCTCAGTTCACCGGCGATCCGAAGTCGATCTCCCGCGCCGTCACCGCGGCCTCGTCTCCGGCCAATATGGCGGCCCGCTCCAGCACGTGTTCGAGTTCGCGGACGTTGCCCGGCCAATCGTGCGCGGCCAGTTTGGCCAGCGCCGACGGCTCCACGCGCTTGACCGGCTCCTCGCGCCCCATGGCCTGCATGAAGTGCTCCACCAGCAGCGGCAGATCCTCGGCATGGGCGATCAGCGAAGGGGTGCGGATGAGGAAGACGGCCAGCCGGTAGTAGAGGTCGGAGCGGAACTTGCCCGCCTGGGTGTGCTGTCCTAGCGGTTGATGGGTGGCGGCAACGATGCGCACGTCCACCTTGACGGTCTCGTTGTCGCCCACCCGCTGCAACTCGCCGCATTCGACAAAGCGCAAGAGCTTCGATTGCAGCGCCAGCGGCATCTCCCCGATCTCGTCGAGAAACAGCGTTCCGCCGTCGGCCGACTCGATGCGCCCGATGCGTCCCTGCACCGCGCCGGTAAAGGCGCCGCGGGTGTGGCCGAAGAGTTCGGCTTCCAGCAAAGCCTCGGGAATGGCGGCGCAATTGATGGCGACAAAGGGCTTGCGGCTTCTCGGCGAGAGCCGGTGCAGGGCCTCGGCCACCAGTTCCTTGCCCGATCCGGTCGGTCCCTCTATCAGCACCGGCGTCAGCCGCGGCGCCACCAAGCGGATGCGGCGGCTGACTTCGAGCATACAGGGGGCGTTGCCGATCAGCTCCGGCAGCCGCTCGGCGGCCGTGGCTTGACTGGCGACGCGCGCATCCGTGGCCGGAGCGAACTCGGCGCGTGGGAGTGTGTCAGCCGCGCCACGGTCCGCGCCCGTGGCGCGTGGCGAGCGGGCCGGAAGCGGCGGATCGGCTGGAGACGATCCCGGACGCGGAAAATCGGATGGCGGGATCGGACGGTGGAGCGCCGGCGCCGCATTCCAGGCGGCGGTGTCGGTATCCTGCGAACGGCGCAGGGCGTACAGCAACTCCTGGCGATAGGGTCCGCGCGGACTTTCCTGGGGCGAGGAACCGCCCGCGGTAACCAGGTCCACTTCCGGGAAGCTGCCGCGAAAGTCCCTCAGGAATTCGGCCATATCCAGATCGGGCAGCCAGGAATCGACGATGATCGCCTCGGGCAGCGCGGACCGGGCTTCGGCCCAGGCTTGCGCGCCGCCCTCGGCCTCGCGCACCTGCCAGCGCAGGCCGGTAAGCGTTTCGTTGAGCCGTTGGCGGAAGCTGCGGTCGGCGCTGGCCACCAGCGCGGTTCTGGAACGGAGGCGAATGGCGGGAGGAAGAGCGGGCACTGGAAGCGATAGCATGGTGAATTCTCCGGGATGACGAAAGGGTTGAGATCGAGCCTGTGAAATACCGTTGGGTATGGGAGAGCGCGCTGCCTTCGGGACGGCGCGCCCTAATGCACTTCCATAATCGAAGCGGCGGCCGGCGGCGCCGCCGCCGCGGCCAGCGCGGGAAGAACGAGATCGGTCTCGCAGGGCACCATGTATCCCTGCCCCCGCACCGTCCGCAGCAGATGACCGGGCGGCGGGTCTTTGAGCTTGCGGCGCAGGTAGTTCACGTACACATCCACGATGTTGGTGGTCTGCGCCGGCTCCAGGTTCCAGACCGAGTCCAGCAACTCCACCCGCGATACGCATTGGCCGCGGTTGAGCATCAAGTGCTCGAGCAGCGCGAACTCCTTGTTGGTGAGCGGAATCGACGCCCCGGCGCGGCTGGCGCTATGGTCAAGACGGTCCAGTTCCAGATCGCCGGCGCGCAGTTGCAGCCGCGCCTCCCGCTTGCGCCGCAGCAGCGCCCGGCAGCGGGCGCGAAGTTCATGCAGGCTGAAGGGCTTGGTCATCAGATCGTCGGCGCCGCGATCCAGGCAGCGAACGCGCGTTTCCACCTCTTGCCGGGCGGTCAACACCAGCACCGGCAGGTCGGCGTCCAGCGCCCGCACCTGCTCCAGCACTTGTTCGCCGTCCATCGCCGGCAAATTCAGATCGAGGATGGTCAGGTCGGGCAGATCCTGGCGGAAGGCCTCCACCGCGGCGCGACCGTCCTGGGCAACGCGGACACGATGTCCGTCGGCCTCCAAGCCACGGCTCAAAAACAGCCCCAACGCTTTATCGTCTTCTGCAATCAACAATCTCATGGCGGCTTCTCTCTCCGGCCTCGCCCTCAACCTCGCGCTTCGCCCTTCGGTCCGCTCTAGACGGCCCGCTTAACGTGCGCTAAGACGCGGCTCCCCTCTACCTTCTCGCGGGGAAGATGGGAGCGCAAGATTGGAAGAACGAAAGGTGAGGGAGGGATTCCTGGATCGGAATCGACAGGGGAAGCTGTCCTAAAATGGGGCAGACGCGCGAGCGTCTCTTCCCACCCGCTTCTGGCGGCAACGGTCGCCGAAAGAATCCGTTTCCTCCCCTTCGCCAAGCGGCGATATCCGCGCCATGCGGCGATCCGCGCGCCAACATAGAGACCTATGCGCCATGCGGCGATCCGCGCGCGATCCAGATGCCTTTGCAGGGAGATCGCGCCTCCTCTCCAATGCGGCGCCCGCAAAAGCGATCCAAACCCGAACGGCTCTTTCGTTATCGGACGATTTTCTTCGGTCTTTAACCCCGTTGGGCGCGATCGGGCTGCCGCCGCGCATGAAGAAATGTTTGAAGTACCGATTCATGCCGCTTCTTCGCGCCCCGCAAAATATGTTGCCATTCGCTCTTTATTCGCTATAATGCTTGCATGGCTCTGACACGAAGACAAAAAGAAGTGATCGATTTCCTGGAATCGTTTGTGGCGCGCAACGGCTACAGTCCGTCTTTTGAGGAGATAGCGCGGGGCATGGGGCTGAAGAGCCTGGCCACCGTGCATAAACACATCACCAACCTCGAAAGGAAAGGGCTGCTCGACCGCGTCCACAATCACAGCCGCTCCATCGACGTGCTGCCGCCGGGAGCGCACAGCCGATCGAGCGACCGCCTTCCTCTCATCGGCCGCATCGCCGCCGGTTTGCCTATCGAGGCTTCGGAAACCTCCGAGACCATCTCCCTGCACGATGTGGTCGGCAATCGCGATGTCTTCGCTCTCGAAGTGCGCGGCGACTCCATGCGCGACGAGCACATCGTCGGAGGCGATTACGTATTGGTTGAACGCACCCGCACCGCGCGCCAAGGCGAGATTGTCGTGGCCCTGGTCAACGGCTCGGAGACCACGCTGAAGCGGTTCTACAGCGAAGGCAACGTGGTGCGGCTACAGCCCGCCAATGTGGAGATGGAACCGATTCGCGTTCCCGCCGCCAATGTCGCCATTCAGGGCCGCGTCTTGGGTGTGTTGCGCAAGTACAGGCGATAACGGAGAGCCGGAGAACGGGAGAAACGGAGTGTCGCCGGCTGACCGCCGGGAGGAACGATTCCCTTCCGCGGAATCCGACGCGGGTGTTTGAGAATCTCGCCAGTGGCTCAAGCGAACGGTTTCGATGCCAAGGCGCGCGAACGCGGAGAAAAATGTGGAATCTGGAGATGCGGCGGAAGCGGTCTCTCGACCGCTTCCGCCGCGTTCCAACAGTTGGCTGAATGCCGACCGTCGGCTTAGTTGACGGTGCAAGGCGATCCGTTCAGCGTGAACGTTGTCGGGATCGCATTGGTGGTTCCGTTCCAGGTGCCGTTGAAGCCGATGCCGGTAAGGCTGGCGCCGGCCGCGATGCTGCCGTTGTAACTCTCGTTGGTCAATGTCACGGTCGCGCCGCTCTGGGTTTCGACGGCGTTCCAGAGCGATGAAATCGTCTGGCCGTTGGCAAAGGTCCAGACCAGCGTCCAACCGGCGATCGCGGTGCTGCCGTTGTTGACGATGGTGAGAGTGCCGCCGAAGGCGTTCGAGCTTTGCGGGGTTATCGCATAGTCGACCGTGCAGCCGGCGGAGCTAACTGGCTGGGTAACAGTGAGGGGGATGGAGGCGGTGGCAGTCAACGAGCCGGAGGTTCCGGTAATCGTGACTGGATAGGTTCCCGCCGCGGCCGATCCGCTGGCCGCGAAGGTAACTACGCTGCTGCCGGTGGTGGGATTGGTGCCGAAGGCGGCGGTAACTCCCGAAGGCAGGCCCGTCGCGGCAAGAGTGACGCTGCCGGTGAATCCGCCCACGTCGGTTACTGTAACCGTGTCAGTGCCGCTGGCGCCCTGGGCGACAGACAGCGTGGAGGCGGACGGAGCGAGGCTGAAGCTGCCGCCGCCGGTGGTGGGCGCGGTGATGACAAACGCCTGCGTGTAGGTGCAGCCGCTGATCGTGTAAGTCGCGGTGTAAGTGTTGGCGCCGGCGCTCAGCGCGATGTTATCTATCTCGCGAGTGCTGGCGGTGAAGCCGTTCGGTCCGGTCCAGCTCCAGGTTCCGTTCTGCGGCCAGGGGCCGAGGCTGACCGGAGTCGTGGTCGAAGATACCGTCGCCGTGCTCGAAGACGGGGTGATCCAAGTGCCGCTCACTTCGATGTAGGGAACGATCGGGTTGGTTGTGCCGCAGCTGCCGGTGCCGCTTACCGTGATGGTGAACGCCTGCGTGTAAGTGGTTCCGCCGGCGGTGTAACTTGCGGTGTAAAC
>Ga0181520_10001578_pt1 | contig 45826 bp, 38 predicted proteins | sample PEATcosm2014_Bin_29_FD_132451 | JGI IMG/M metagenome (GOLD analysis project Ga0181520, IMG submission 132451) | Peatland microbial communities from MTU Mesocosm Facility, Houghton, MI, USA - PEATcosm2014_Bin02_30_metaG | ecosystem: Environmental > Terrestrial > Soil > Wetlands > Peat | place... | reverse complement strand
TGCCGTGCGGCTGCAGCATCCCCACAAACCCCGCCAACAGATCGAAAACAACAACCTCACGCTGCAGCCTCCGACTCCCGCCCTCTCATACCGCCAAAAACGTCTCTCGAAGGGCCTTCGTGAGTAATGCAGGCTAGGGTGCTATACGGGTGCTGAAAGGAGTTTGTGTGCGCCTTCAGCGCCATCAGTGCGCTGTAGAATCAACGAGTTGCGATTGGTATTTTTGCCCAGCCGTGGAAGACTTCGCGAGCTTGAGTCCGGGAGTCCGCGTCAGATTCTAAATGACTTAAGCCCGATCTGGCATTTGCCAAATTGAGAGCGGCCCCGTGGCAGATTGCTTGCGCACTGGGTCCTGGGCTGGCACAATGCTAATATCTCGAAATCTTTAAATTCCAATAGGGCTAACGAATGAAGACCTGCCCGCATTGTTCCAGCGGCTATCATGACAGCCACACCACATGCCCTACCCACGGCGTGTTGCTCAACGAGATCCGTGAGCTCAAGCCTGGCATGCTGATTCACAACACATATCAGATTGTGCGGAAGCTCGGCGAGGGCGGAATGGGGATTGTCTACCTTGCCGAGAACATTCAGATGGACAGGGAACCGCGCGCCCTCAAATTCCTCTCTTCCAGGTTGAGCAGCGATGAGTCATTCACCAGTCGCCTCAGGCGAGAAGTGCGGGCCCTGAGAGAGGTTCGCAACCAAAACGTGGTGGACTGCAACGACCTGGTGGCCGCCGAGGATGGCTCGCTCTTCTTTTCCATGGAGTTCGTCAACGGGCCGGACTTGTGCGGCTTCATGCATGGAGCTGGACGATCGCTCAAGGTGCCGCAGGCTTTAGCCATTATTCGTGGCATTGCCCTGGGCTTGGGCGCAGCCCACGCCAAACAGATTGTCCACAGGGACATCAAGCCGGAGAACATCTTGATGGCTCCGGAGGGCGACCATTGGATTCCGAAGATTGTGGATTTCGGCATCGTGGCCACCAAAGAAAGCAGCGAGACCTACAGGACAACTCGCGGCACGCTGCTGACACCGCCCTATGCGGCGCCAGAGCAGTGGCTCGGAGTCAAAGCGGCGCTACTTGACGGGCGCACTGACCTCTACGCTCTGGGAGGCGTGCTCTTCGAGATGCTGACCGGGGAGACCGTGTTTCAAGGCGAAAGTTACGAGGAGTGGGCCGAACTGCACAAGAAAGCAGCCCCCAGAGCGCCCAGCCTGATGCGGCCAGATTTGGCGCGGTGGATCGGGCTCGATGCCCTGGTTCTGCACCTGCTGGCTAAGGATCGCCAGTCCCGGCCTGCGAACGTGGCGGAGTTCCTGAGAGAACTCGACGCAATTCGGGAACGGTCCGTGCCGGAACCAGTCCCGATCCCGGTAGAGCGGATAACACGGGTTGAGGAGTTCGTGGACAAGAGGGCAGTAGCCCAAGTCCATGCGGCAGAAAAGAGCGTCAGTCAGGAAAATAGGAAGACCCCGGAAATTGACCCGCTTGAGAAATGGCGGCAAGACACCGCCGGAAAGAAAACGGAACAGGCTAAGGGAGTCCGCCGCATCGGTTGGGTATTGGTAGTGATTGCCGTGGTCGGCATCGGCGGATACGGGCTTTCCCAATATTGGCCGGATTCTACCTCTCCGGCGCATTCAGCGGAGTTCGGCGGTAATGCCAATAATCAGGCCCAGGTTCCGCCCCGAGTGATCGACGACCCTAAACCCAAACCTCAGCCCCAGCCGACTGAGGCTCTGCTCTCGGTTTCATGCGATCAGGCATGCAATTGGACTCTCAATGGCGCCCCAGAAACCAGGATCGAAGCTGGTGAATCGAGATCGGTCAGTTCTCGATCCGAGGGAACCGCCAATGTGGTTGCATGGGCTGTTGGTGGTTGTTCGGGCACGCAGCAGAGGCAAGTCACAATGTCTCTGGGCAGGCGAGCCGATGCTCGATTCGAGTTCAGAACGGTAGAGGAGAGATGCCAGCAGCAACTGATCGCCAACTTGATGCAGCAGGCTGAGAGAAAAGACAAGAGCGGGGACCTGGCTGGAGCTGTTCAGGATTACCGGAAAGTGCTGCAACTGAATCCGCCCAGAGATGTGGCGGACCAGGTGAGAACGAAGATCGAAGAGATTCAGAAGGTCTGCGGAGGGCTTGGCCTCTCCTGCTAATCGAGGGCGACCTTGTGCGGTGCTCCGTGCGAATGGTGCGAGTTCCGCTTCAGGCGCGGAGTCACAGATTCGAATAGGGAGAACGTTCGATGAAATACAGTCCGGGAAAGTCCGGGAGCGCCAGAAGAAGGCCGCCTGTCTCATGGACTCAAGGCAGGACTGTGCTCAAACACGCGCTGCAAACTCTCTCCGCATTGGCAATTGGCTTTGCCAGCATGGCGCAGGCTCAGACGGGGGCGGATTGTCCAGTCAAGCACAAGCTCTCGCTTGAACAGGTTGCGGGATTCATCGAGCGCAAGGTACCGGAAGAGCGAACAGTCGGCCTGATCGAGAGCTGCCATGTGAGCTTTTCACTAAACGCTGCCGCGCTAGAACGGCTGATCGCAGCCGGAGTCTCCGGCGATGAACTGCAGGCTCTGAATCGGGAGACGCTGGAACTCCTGACGGTTGAAGAGGCGCATGTTGAAGTTGGCGGATTGGAACAGCACATTGCCGATTCCAATAAGGCCATGGACGCTGAGCGGGACGCGGCCTTGGAGAAACTGAACGCAGAGTTTCAGGCCCAGCGCGCGAGAGCTGCTCATATGGAGCCACGAGGCGAATTCGAGACGACCCAGGAGTTCAACGTTCGCAAACAGCAGACCGAGCACGCGGTTGCAGCCTTAGAGCGAAAGCACGACGAGGACTCATCGGGACTGACGGCCATTTGCTTGGCAAAGGCGAATACAAAGGCGCAACCCTATCAAGCGCGCATCGCCTATCTTGAACAATCCGTTTATGCTGACCCGGCAAGAGCGGCATATTTGAGGTACAACCCCGACCAGCAGGAACTTACGGCTGCCATCGCTGGCGAGGAGTACCTGTTCCAAGCAGTACCTCCCGCGTCAGCCCGTCAACTCGTACAGAACTGGAAGAACGTGACATTGGCGAGGCCCTTTCGCGAAGACGAGGCCAAGTCGAGGCTGCTACGGTTGCCGGCTGCTCAGATTGCAATCAAAGGGCAATCGCGGGCGGCCCTCGATGCCGCCAAGGCTGCGGTCATCAAGACAAAGCTGGACGAGGCGGCTCATCAAATTGCACGGAAAGATTTTGACGGCGCGCTACGGACCTATCAAGAGGTTCTCGCACTCGATCCAGGCAATAAAGCTGCAAAGAATGCCGTCGAAGCAGAGCAACGGCGAAGGGCAGATCGGCAAAGAGACATTCAAGTTGCGGCCGACAAACTTGCTCGCGATCCAAAACTGATTCAAGGTACATGGTTCGACAGAGAAACACGGCTGCTGTGGATCGACAAGGATAACGGGAGAGGCGTGATCTGGGAGGCTGCCGGTAGTTACTGCAGCGCGTTGCGGGTCGGCGATTTCTCCGGCTGGCGTTTACCTACGCTCGACGAATTGGAAGGCATTTACGACGCATCGAAGAACCACGCGAAGATGTCGGGGAAGAAAGCGTGGGATTGGCTTAACAGCACCCAACCCAGCAGCACCGTTCTCCCCGGGTTGAGTAGCTATCACATAAAGGGTGACATTCGACTGAGCAATCCGTTGTTGTGGAGTTCAACAATCTCCTCACCCAATTCAGGTCAGGCCATGGTCGTTTATTTCGATGCCGGCAAAAAGGGGCCCGCCCCAATCGAAATGAAGGAACCGCGTGTCCTGTGTGTGCGGGCGGTTTCGGATGCCGAACTTCCTTCACGACTTTTGCCTGGCAGGGGGAGCACCGAATAAGGGGCGTTGTGGCCTTTAGTTGGTATGCACGGCCGTCGGGAAGAGTCGCGATTTCAGGTTACGCGCGGCGGGCGAAGTCTGGAAGCCGGTTGCAGGTTTGGTTCGATTTGCAGGATGAAAGAGGGCATCCGCATGGTTTTGAGACAACGGAAGTTGATGGCGTCGCTGGTAATCCTCTTTATGGGTGCCGTCGCGTCGCAGACTCAGGTGCGGGCGGATTGTCCAGTGAAACACAAGCTCTCGCTGGAGCAGGTCGCGGGATTCATCGAACGCAAGGTGCCGGAGGAGCGAACGGTGAGTCTGATCGAAAGCTGCCACGTGAACTTTTCACTGAATGCCGCCGCGCTTTCGCGGCTCAATGTCGCGGGTGTCACCGATGCTGAATTGGAGGCCTTGAACCGGGAGACACTGGCGCTGCTGACGGTGGATCTGGCGCATGACGAGGTGTCTGACCTGGAGCGTTACATCTCGGATTCCAACAAGACTGTGGCAGCCCGCGGCGCTGATGACTTGGCAAAACTGAACGTGGAGTATCAACTTAAACGCGCCAAGGCCGCGAACATTCCTCCCAAAGGCCCCTTCGAGACGACGCAGGAGTATAACCAGCGAAAGGAGCAGTCAGAGGCGGCTCTGGCCGCGATGGACGCGAGCCACGAACAGGAAGTGGCGCGCCTCACCGCCCAATTCGCTGCCCAGGCAAGGACGAAAGCACGTCCCTTCAAGGCGCGCATCGAGTATCTGCAACAAGCCGTCTATGCCGACCCGGCCAAAGCGACGTATCGAGATGGGGGATATGACGCTGATAAGCAGGAACTGACGGCATCCATCGCCGGCGAAGATTATCTCTTCGAGAGGGTGCCTCCGGAAACAGCCCGGCAACTGGTTGAAAACTGGAAAAACGTGACCGTAGCGAGGCCCTACACAGAAGGCAAAATGGGGAACCGCGTGCTGCGCCTGGAAGCCCGTCAGGTGTCCATTGGCGGGCAATCGTTGAAGTTGGTGCTCTCCATGAGACGCGAGCAGACGATCGACAAGAAGATCCGTGAAGCAAACGATCGCGCATCCCGAAAGGACTATGAAGAAGCAATCGATCTCTACCAGGATGTCCTGAAGCTGGACCCGAACAACAATGCGGTTCGTGAAGCGGCTGCCGCTACGATGGCTGCGAAGCAGCTTAGGGATAAGTTGGTAAGCGACGGTGTGTGGGTCGATTCCCGCACCAGTCTTATGTGGACAGCACAGGACAACGTCGGCGATATAACATGGAAGGGCGCGATCGATTATTGTCAGGCATTGCGCAAAGGCGGATTCACTGATTGGAGCCTTCCTCCCATCGAGGCGCTGGAAGCGCTGTACGATCCGGCGTCGACACGTTCTACGCCGCCCTTGCCGGCCGATGAGGAGTGGTTTTCCTGGGGAGACGGGAAATCATATTCTCTTTCGAAGGGAGAGTACTGGCGCTATCACATCGCGGGAGGCATCGTGCTCAACAGACCGACAGTGTGGAGCACATCCCGGTCCACCATCAGGCAGGATAATCTCACCAAGACTGTGATCTATGTCGCCGATTTTAGTAAAGTCCCGCAGAAAGAACGCCGGGTTTATGACTTCCCGAGTGAAAAGCACGTGAACCGTGCTCTTTGCATGAGGTCGTCGTCGAACTCCGGTGAGATCGCGCCTGTCCCCTTGAGGGTGGCGGAAGAACCAAAGGGAACAGATCGGCAGCAGGATTCCGAGGGCAGCCAAGGTCAGGATAGCTGGTTGGATTCAAGAACCGGCCTGCGGTGGACAAAGAACGACAATGGGAAAGACGTGACTCATAAGGACGCCCTGACCTATTGCCAGGACCTTCAAACCGAAGGGTTGTCGGGGTGGCGGGCGCCCACAATCGACGAGTTAGAAAAACTCTTCGATCTGTCTTCGGTGCAGATCGACACCAAGAATAGGAACTACCACATTGCGCGCGGAATCAAGCTGACTAACTCCTGGTCCTGGAGCGCAACTCCCTCCAGTGCAACTGGCTTTTGGGCATTCGATTTTGAGAAAACGGGCAAGAGGTTTGCAGCCGCCGGCGGTCCTTTCTCTCGCCTCCCAGTAGTCTGCGTCCATGATTGAGAGGTGCGGGCTGCATGAGTAGGGAATGGCGATCAATGGAATTCTCTCGAGTTTGGAAGGGAACTGCGCTCAAGACGTTGGCTTGTGTGGTTCTCAATTGCCTGGCGAGCGCAGTGTGGGCTCAATCAGGGGCGGATTGCCCTGTGAAACAGAAACTTGCTCTTGATCAGGTGGTTGGATTCATTGACCGCAAGGTGCCGGAACAAAGAACGCTGAGCCTGATTGAGAGCTGCCATGTGAGCTTTTCTCTGAATGCGGCGGCACTGGACCGGCTGACCGCGGCCGGAGTTTCAGAAGCTGAACTGGACACCCTGAATCGGGAGACGCTGGCGCTGCTCACGGTGCAGCAGGCGCATGACGAGGTTGCAGGATTGGAACAGCACATCGCCGATTCCAACAAGTCTATCGCGGCCGGGCGGGACGCGGCTCTGCAGAAACTGAATGCAGAGTACCAGATCCAGCGCGAGAAAGCAGCGCATATCGAGCCAAGAGGCGAGTTCGAAACGACCCAAGAGTTCAACGCTCGCAAACAGCAGGCCGAGGCTGCGCTTGCAGCCCTGGATCGTAAGCACGACGAAGACACAACCCGGCTGACGGACGCTTACTTGGCAAAGGCAAATGCAAAGGCGCACCCCTTTCAAGCGCGCATTGCATTTCTTCAGAATGCCGAGTATCCCGAAGCGGCAAAGGCAAGTTACATCGAGGGCGCATATAATCCCGACACGCAGACCCTTCCCATAACCATCAGCGGCGAGGAGTATCTCTTCGACAACGTGCCGCCCGCGACAGCCAGGCAGATCATCACCAACTGGAAGGGAGTAATCATTGCCAGGCCCTATGTCGAAGATGAGGAGAAAACAAGAGAGCTTCTCCTAAAGCAAAGCCAAATCGCCATTAGCGGCCAGTCTCGCTTGGCGAAGGCTGCGCATTTGATCGAAGAAGCGCGCAGTTGCGCCAATCGTCAAGATTACGTGGGGGCAATTGACAACTATCGAAGCGTTCTGGCCTTCGATCAGAAAAATCAAATCGCCAAAGAGGGATTGGAGGCGATGCAGCAGGCGCGCCAGCAGCAGATGGAGGAAACTCAAAAGCGACAGCTGGATGCCGTGGGGTGGGTCGATCCCGCCACGCATCTAATGTGGATGAAGAAGGACAATGGCCAGAATATCGACTGGAACAGCGCTTTGGCTTACTGCAGGGCTTTCCGGGCTGGCGGAGTCTCCGATTGGCGTGTGCCGACCATCGACGAGCTAACGAGTCTCCACGATTCGCATGCGACCAGTGTTACCGCGCCGACTTCTTCGGAATGGAATGGCGCAGACAGAGGCCGCAGCTCGACGGTCGCAAGGGGCACAACCTGGACCTATCACATCAAAGGCGGCATCGTCCTTTCTACCGGAAACGTATGGACATCGTCACAGAACGGATCGAGTAACGAAGCTGTGATCTACAGCTTTGTTGAGGGAAAGCTGTGGCAAAGATACCTCGACGGAACATTCCAGCGGGCGCTCTGCGTGCGGTCAACTGGCGCTGCGCCGGAATCGTCGAGTCTCCCTCCGGTGGTTCTTCCAAAAAAGTCGAAGCACTCGGACTCGAGCATCGAGGTGTTCGAACAAGCGATTCAGGCTTGCAACGCAGGCAATGCGGAAAGCTGCGAGTTGGCGGGAGCCTCGTACGAAAAGGGCTTTGGCGTTGACAAAGACAAGAGTATGGCTCTGCCCTATTACGAGAAGGCTTGCTCGTTGGGCCGCAGCTCTGGCTGCTTCATGGCGAGGGTGTTGCGGGACAGTCTCGCCAAGCAGAAATAACCTGAGCGGGTGGCGCGCCTGCCGGACTCAGCGATGTTGATGGCCGGCGTGATTCAATTAACCCCTCCGACTTCGTCCCTTTTGAACCCTAATTGAGTGCAACCGAGAAAAGGGGACTGCAAAGGAACTAACCTCACAATCATCTTCGACTTGGAATCACAATGGTTAAGATGCTGCCTGTTCTATTCTTGCGTTTGATCGGTCGCTGAAGCGAGTCACGTTTGTTCACGGGTGCACGATGTCTACGATCTTTGCATCGGGCTGGGTCCAGGCCGCGGGGCCTGTATGGGTGAACTGGTGCTTCGCATCATCCCAGTGCAGCTTGGTGGCGGAGCCCGCACCATGCTCATAGGAATATGTGGTCCCGTCGTCGGAAAAGAGCATGAAGTCCGCGTCCGCTCCTGGGTAGACGCGCACGGCCGCAATTGCCTGCGCCTCGTGGGTGCTCAAAACCGGGGCTCCCAGCGGAACAATCGACCCCGCTCGCACGAAGAGCGGAATGGTGTCGATCGGCGCTTCGGCGTTGATGGTTTGGCCGCCCTTGATGCGTGCATTGGTCCAGTAGTTGTACCAATCGCAGCCCGCTGGGAGGTAAACACCGCGGCTTGTCGCCCCCTGTTCCGTGACGGGCGCTACCAGAAGGGCGGGACCGAACATGTATTCGTCGCGAATGTCGGCCACATTCGGATCGCCAGGAAAGTCCATGAAGAGCGCGCGCATGAATGGAGCGCCAGTCTGGTAAGTGCGGTAGGCCTGCGAGTAGATGTACGGAATAAACTGATAGCGCAGCCGCAGATACTTTTCCAGGATCGGCTCAGCCTCTTTCCCGTACGACCACACTTCGTTGTGCATCCTCTCGCCATGCGCGCGCATGACCGGTTGGAAAGCTCCCCACTCAAACCAGCGAACAAATAACTCGGGATAGTCTTCGTAGTTCCCCACGTTCTCCTGTGCGTCCGAGGCATCGATCAGAGGCTTATGAGCCGCGTGGTAATCGGCGGGGATTTGCGGTGAGAAAAAACCGGCTATATCCGTGTCCCAATAGGGCATGCCGCTGGCTGTAAAGTTGAGCCCGGCGGGGATGGAACGCTTCAGCATGTCCCATGTTGAGAAAATGTCGCTGGACCAGAACACGGTTCCGTTTCGCTGTGCTCCCAGGTACGCCGCCCGCGCCAGGATCATGACCCTCCGGCTCTCACCATAATCTCGCCGGAAGCCCTCGTACACCGATGCCGTGTGGAACAAGGGATAAGCGTTGTAGTAGCGAGTTCCCGAACCGATCCAGAAGACATCGTTCGCTGGATCGACATCCGGTTCTGTCTCATCCAGCCAGAGGGAATCGAAGCCATAGGGCTTCACATAACGATCGCGAATCTTCTCCCAGAACCACTTGGCTGCCTCGGGGTTGGTTGTGTCGAGATTCGGGCCGATGACACTCTTGGCCCATCCCAGGTCCGGCTTTCCATTCGGAGTATGCACCAGCCAGCCATTTTTCAGCAGCATGTCATAGAACTGGGTGCCCTCGGAGTAGTGCGGCCACACGCTGAGCAGGGAACTCACACCCATGGAATGAAGTTGGTTGTTCATTGCAGCGGGATCGGGCCAGCGGGCCGGGTCCAGATCCATCTCGCCTTGGCGCGTCATGTTCAGGAAGTCCACGACCAGCACATCCAGCGGCAACTGGCGGTCGCGATATCCCTTGGCAATACTCAACGCCTGTTCCTGGGTGGGATAGATGGCCTTGCTCTGGATGTAGCCGTAGGTGGACTTGGGCAGAAGGTGCGCAACCCCCGTAAGCTGCCGATAGCCCGCGTAGATTTCGTCGCTCTTGCCGCCGGCAATCACAAAGAAGGAGATGCGGTCGCCTACCTCAGACGACCACACATTTTGCTGGTTAAAGCCGAGATCGATGGTCGTTTTGGACGGATTGTCCCAAACAAGCCCGTAGCCGCGACTGGACACCATGAAGGGAACGCATACGTTCTCTCCTCCAATTCCGCCGTAATCGTGCCAGCACTGAATGCGGTGATCGCGCAGGTCGAGAAACCCCTGCTGTTGCTGGCCGAGGCCGTAATAATGCTCATCTTGCGGCGAGTCAAAGGTGGCGGAAACGCGGTATCCCGAGCCTTCTTTACTACCATCGCCTGCATTCGCAGGCGATGCACCGGCGGAGTTGGGAACCATTGACCATCGCCGCATCTTGAGGAGCGGTACGCCGGAGGATGTTGCAACAGAAATGATGTTGTCACGTGGCCCGTTTCCGTTCTCGCCGCCACCAAAGTAGTGATCTCTTAGCGTCCGATTCATTGCATCCAGCGGGAAAGCGTGAGGGGGCGGTACGCTTTTGGGAGCGATACGGACGATCAGGCTGCTGGAGCGGATGAGGTCTGTGCCGTCCGGTTCCCGCTGCTGGCTCCATCCGGTCATTGAGGGAGAACCCACGATTCCATATCCGGGCGTTCCAAGCGCCTCGCTCTTCGCGGTGCTCAGAGTGATGCGAACGATGTTCTGCGCATAAGGCTCCAGCACAACCGTTCTGTCATCTCTCTCCAAAACGAATCTGCTGGCTTGGCTCTGAGCTCTGCCGGGTGCAGCCCCCGCAAGCAGGATCAGGATGGTTGCACAAGCGCACAGAATTGGAAACAGTGAAGACCGGGTCGATTCATGGCCGGCCCAAGCAGAGGATTCAGTTCGAGATAGCCATCGCATGCGCACAATCTCCCGCAGCGCCCATTGTGTAGGGCGCCTCTGTCTCTAGGACTGGAAAACACGGAAATCGTAGGTGGGTTGTCTTCATCGTGTCAATCGAGGAAGGTGGGAACGGACTTGATCGCGGAGAATGCGACCGGCAACTTCGTGAAGGTCGTACAAAGGATTCCGGTCCGGATCAAGCTTGACCCCAACCAGGATGCGCTGGATCGGTTGCGGCTTTGCATCAGGCCAAGGGACGGAGCATGCCCTGAGCTTGTGAGCGGAGGCGGCAATTCGCCTCCAATTCCATCGATGATTGGACGTCAATATATGCCGGGCTAACCTGTCTGCCCATGCCGTCTATGTCCGATAACGTATATTCTGTACAGTGGACCCTACCGCTGTGAACTGCCTTTCTGCTCGTGCTTCCCATCGCTCAGGAGCGCTTCCCTACGACGGAAGGCCTACATCTTGTATCGCCCCAAATCCTCATCGTTGAGGCCTTCGAGCCAGCCGCGCAATTGCTCAGCAGTGGGGCCTTCAGGCGGCCCAGAGGTGTTCAGCTTTGCAGACTGCATCACGGTCTCCGAAACATAAATCGGGCAATCTGCGCGCAAAGCCAAGGCGATTGCATCTGATGGCCGGGCGTCGACGCTCATCATGTCCTCTCCATGCCGAAGCCACAACACAGCAAAGAAGGTATCGTCTTTCAGCTCATTGATCACAACACGATCCAACTGCGCATCCATGTGCCGGATGAGATTGCGGGTTAAATCGTGCGTCATGGGACGCGGAGCAGCAACCTTTTCGATCTCGATGGCGATGGCGTTGGCCTCGAAGATTCCCACCCAGATGGGCATGACCGTCTCTGATCCAACGTCCTTGAGCACCACGATGGGCATGTTGGTAGCTGGGTCCATCATCAGCCCGCGAATCCTCACCTCGATATCCATGGCTCCCCTTTCCTATGATCGCCTCTATCTTAGACGGCTTCGCCCACCAAACTGTTCGGGTGTGTAGCGGTGATCTTCACTTGCAGGTAGTTGCCGGGTGCTGGTGCAATCGCTTGTGCGCAGGTGAAGTTAACGGGTTTGTTCTGGCTGCTCCGGCCGGAAATCTGTCCGCGCGCCGGGTGCTGTCCCTCGACCATTACCTCAATAATCTGCCCTAAGTGCTTGGCGTAATTGACCCTCTGAATCTCCCGTTGACGGTCAAGCAATACTTGAAGCCGGCGCGCTTTCTCCGCTTCTGGGATCGAGTCGATCATGGTCAGAGCAGGAGTATTAGGCCGGGCCGAGTACTTGAACCCGAAGACGCAATCGTACTCGACTTGCGCCAGAAGGTCCATGGTCTGGATGAAATCGTCAGCCGTCTCGCCGGGAAAGCCTACGATGATGTCGGTAGAGATCGAGATTGGCCGGCGTGCCGCCTTGATCCAGGCGATGCGCTCCAGATACCAATCCGCTGTGTACTCCCGAGCCATGGCCTTCAGTATTCGCGATGATCCCGACTGCACCGGGAGGTGCACGTGATCGCAGAGAGTGGGAACGGCATCGATGGCTTCGACGATATCGCGGGTAAAGTCGCGCGGATGGCTGGTGGTGAACCTCACCCGGCGAATGCCGCCCACCTCGCCCACAGCGGCCAGCAATTCCGCGAAGCTCAACTTCCCTTCCGGATCGCGATAGCTGTTGACGTTCTGACCAAGCAGTTGAATCTCGCTGAACCCCTGATCCGCGACTCGGCGAGCCTCGGCCAGCACCGACGCCGAGGTGCGGCTGCGCTCTTTGCCGCGGGTATACGGCACCACGCAATAGGAGCAGAACTTGTCGCAGCCTTCGATGATGGTGATGTAGGCGCGATAGGGATTTGTTCGGGCGGTAAACTCGGTGTCGAAGGTCTCTTCGGTCTGGCGGTCGTCCAGACCGGTGATGCGCGTCTCGCCAGCCTCCAGCCGGGCCAGCATCTCAGGCAATTTGCGGTACGAGGCCGATCCCGAGATCAGAGACACGTACGGCGCACGATCGAAGATCTTCTCGCCCTCTTGCTGGGCGACACAGCCCAGAACGGCGAAGCGCTTTCCTTCTCGATGCTGCCTCTTGTATTCGTCCAGCCGGTGGAACACCTTCTGTTCGGCTTTGTCGCGGATGGAGCAGGTGTTATAGAGAATCAGCCCGGCGTCAGCTTCCGTTTCGACCTGGCTGTACCCCTGATGCAGGAGTGTGCCGATCACCTTCTCGGAGTCATGGGCGTTCATCTGGCATCCGAAGGTCTCTAGATAAAAGGTTTTCCCGGTTGCCATAGTAAAGACAAGTATAGCGTGATTCTGGTCACTTGTTCTGCCTCGGCGCACTGGGCCGGACCAGCTCGTTCGCCCCATCGTCCGAATGTGGACACCATCGCGCTGAAAACGGACGCCTGCCAGCCGCCTGGGTTGAATCGGCCAAGCCGTATGAATAACTTACAAGCGACAGTTCCGGCCACAAACGTGCTGGCTTCCTTCTCAGGTTCGCTATTTAACGCGCTCCTGCCCTGCCCGTATCCCCTCGGAAAAGAGAGCCTCGCCATGCAAAGCCTGCTTCAGGATCTTCGTTACGGCTTCCGGCAATTGGTCAAAATGCCGGGTTTCACGCTGACCGCTGTCATTTCGCTGGCACTCGGCATTGGGGCAACCACGGCAGTCTTCAGTGTGGTGTACGCGATTCTGATGGACCCATATCCTTATAAGGATCCAGACCGGATGATCCACATGCGGCTGGCCACGCCCACGGGAGGGACGCGCGGATTCGGTCTCACCGGCTCGCAATGGCAACAACTGCGCAAGTCGCCAGTTGTGGAAGACACCTTCCTGGAGGACGACTGGAGCCTTACCGTCACGGGCGACGATCTGCCCGAGGATGTGCAAGGGGTCTACTTCACTTCGAACGGGTTCGACTTCTTCGGTGTTCCCCCGGCGCTCGGGCGCGGGTTGCAGCCCTCCGACGCCATCGACGGCCAGGACCCGCAGCCGGTTGTTGTCCTCAGCTACAAATTCTGGCAGCGGCACTTCAACGCGAATCCATCCGTGCTGGGACAGACCATCCAGATGGTCCACAAAAACTACACCGTAGTGGGAGTGGCCGGTCCGCGCTTCACCTGGGGGGACGGTGACGTTTACCTGCCGCTGAAGGTCACCCAGGACACCGTCAAGAACTTCTATGCAGGAGTGCGCCTCAAGCCAGGCGTCAGTCACGCCACCGCCGATGCCGCTCTTCAGCCGCTCATCGACCAATTCGCACGGGAGACGCCCAGACACTTTCCTACCGACCACCTGCGCCTTCACGTGGAGGGACTGAACGAAGACTTCATCAAGCAACTGGGCGGAACGCTCTATCTGCTCTTCGGCGCGGTGTCCCTATTGTTGTTGATTGGTTGCGGCAACGTCTCAATTCTGCAACTGGCCCGCGCCACCGCGCGGAGCCATGAATTTGCCGTGCGCTCGGCCATAGGAGCCAGCCGCAACCGCATCGTCCGGCAATTGCTTACCGAATCGCTGATTCTCTCGCTTACTGGAGCCGCGCTGGGAATTCTGCTGGCTTACAAAACCGTCGGCGTTATCGTCGCCAATCTGCCGGAATACTCCTTCCCCCACGAAGCAGCCATCCAGATCAACCTTCCTGTGCTCTTCTTCAGTGTCGCGATTGCCGTTGGCACCGGTGTTCTCTTCGGACTTTGGCCTGCCCTTCAGCTCTCCCGGCCGGAGGTGAGCCAGGTGATGCAATCGAACACCCGGAAGACAACCACGGGTGTACGCGGCCGCAGAATGCACGGCGTGTTGATCGGCGGCCAAATCGCCCTCACGCTGCTGATGCTGGCAGGCGCCGGTGCGGCCATTGAAGGGTTCGTACGACTGATGCACGCACCCCTGGGCTACGATCCTCACAACATCATGTCGGTCGGAATTCCCATCCACGACGGCACGTACAAGACCTGGCCGGAACGCGCAGCCTACTTCGAGCAACTCCAGGCCAAGGTCTCCGAGGTTCCCGGCATCGTCATGACGGCGGTCTCCAGCAACGCCACGCCGCCCTCCAACGGCCGCAACACCAAATTCGAAATCGAGGGAAAGCCCTCCGGCGAAGATCAGACCTTCCGCTTCAATATGGTCAGCCCGGAGTACTTCCCGGCGTTGCGCATTCCCCTGTTTCAAGGCCGCATCTGGGATCGGGCGGAGAATCATCGCGGCGCTCCATTGATTGTGGTCAACCAGACCTTTGCTCGGCGCTACTTCCCTAACGGCGACGCAGTTGGGCACACCATCAAGGTGCCGGAACTCAGAGCACAGCCGCCCTACTTGCTGACGGCCCCCGAAGTCGAAGACGGGCTGTTGATCGTAGGCGTCATCGCTGACAAGCGCGACGACGGCCTCTCCAAGCCGATCCTTCCCGAGGGCTTCGTTCCCTACACCGTGGCCATGGGGATGTACACGCAGATTCTCGTCCGCTCGCAGGTTCCGCCGCTCACCTTGCTGCATGCCATTCGCGCAAGAGTGAACTCCGTCGATCACGATCAGCAGACGAGCGGCGACGTGCACGATCTGGAGCACTGGATCACGAATGAACCGGAATGGGCGCGCGGACGGCTGGTGGCATGGCTCTTCGGCGCGTTTGCCGCTTTGGCTCTGGCGCTGGCGGCTGTCGGGCTCTTCAGCGTCGTCTCCTACTCCGTGGTGCAGCGAACCAACGAATTCGGCATCCGAATGGCCTTGGGGGCGCCTCGCGCTCACGTCTTGCGCATCGTTTTCTCTTCTACGGTGGTCAGTGTGGGTGGCGGAATCGCTACGGGCCTTGTGCTCAGCATGGCTTTGAGCAAGGTGATGGCACACTGGGCAGAGGAGAGCCAGGCCGCATCCCACGATCCCCTGCTCTTGGCCGGGGCTACGATCACGCTGGTGCTGGTGGCGGCCGTGGCTTGCGCCGTGCCAGCCAAGCGCGCCGCAGCGGTCGATCCGATGAAGGCAATTCGCTACGAGTAGCCGCAAAACGGGGTCTCCGTCGGCGGGACTCCATGCCGGGTGCTCCAACCCCGGCTGACATCCTGTGCAAGCGAAGCGAGTCGAAGGACCCGCTTATTGAACCTTTGCGCCAACGGAGGAAAACACGAACTGCAACCAAGCACTTTCATCGGGAAGATGCGGGCCAATCTCAGCGCAGGCCGGTATGCAAATACGCCAGTAGCGCGGCCATTTGTTCCTCAGAGAAGCGTCCGCTGAATCCGGGCATCAACCCCTTCCCAGTCAACACGTTCTGCCGTACAGCTTCATCCGTTGCTGGAACTCCGCTGGGCAGCGTCTTGCGGGCGAAAAGCCCATGCAGGTCTGGCGGGACCTTCTTTAGCGCCAAGTCGTTGTCCTCGTGGCAATGGGCGCAGCGAACCTGGTAGAGATGCTCCCCTGCCGCCTCCTGCGGCGTGAGAGCCGTTGCGGAATGGCAACCAGACAAGCTGGTCGCCAAGCTGAGGACGAGAACGGTCGAATACAAAAAGTGCATGGTAGGCGTCAGTGATCTTCAAGACCGATTAGCGCGACGATCGCAGCAATCCCGGACCATATTGTCCTCATAATTCGAGAGCCATTCTTGAACTCCTCGGAAGGAAGACCGAGTTCCGAGACAACATAACGAATCCGAACATACAAGATGAACCCCATGCTGCAGAGGAACAACAAGCAAGCAATCAAGCAGGCAATTTCGATCAGAGCCTTCCACATGACGTAAATCGTGCTCCGTCAGCATTGTACGTCCTGCCGGATGCCCGTCCGTATCACTGGCTCGTTCGTCCTATGCCTTCTGGGCAAACTGGCCGCTGACGTAATCCCAGTTGATCACCTGGAAAAACGCCTTCACATAGTCGGCGCGCTTGTTCTGATACTTCAGATAGTAGGCATGCTCCCAAACGTCCACGGTGAGCACCGGCTTGTGACCGAGGGTGAGCGGACTGTCCTGGTTGGGAGTGGTCTCGATGCCCAGAGTGCCGTCCGGAAGTTTCACTAGCCAAGCCCACCCGCTGCCGAAGACGCTGAGAGCCGCGGCGGTCAGCTTCTCCTGGAAGGTAGAGAGCGATCCGAACTTGGCGTCGATGGCCTTGGCCAGCTCGCCTTTCGGCGCAGCGCCGCCCTTGCCAAGCGTGGGCCACCAAAAGGAGTGGTTCAGGTGGCCGCCGCCCTGGTTGCGCACAGCCGTTCGAGCCGATTCGGGCAGGCTATTCAGGTTCGCCACCAGGTCTTCAACGGATTTTCCCGCCAGCTCGGGGTGAGCGGCCACGGCCGCATTGAGGTTGTTCACATAGGCTTGATGGTGCTTGTCGTGGTGCAGGTGCATGGTCGCGGCGTCGAAGCTGGGTTCAAGGGCATCGTAGGCATACGGCAATGGGGGAAGCGTGAAAGGCCCGGTCGGGGGTGCGGGTAAGGCTGCCGCGGGCGTCTGGCCGAATCCCTCGGCAAGCAAAGTTTCAGTCAAGAGCATTGCGCCGGCTGCTCCGCCGAGGTGCTTGATTGCGGTTCTGCGATCCATCATGGGGTAAAGAGCCTCCACTTGTTTCGATGCGAAAAGGTCAAGAAAGTCTGCGCGGAATTGGACGGCATCGTCAAATCTGGGTGAGGAACGGTCTCTCAGATATTCTGAATTCATGCAACTACCTTCTCTCGCCCAGATCCGCGAAGCGCAATCAGTGGTCTATCGCCACATGGCGCCCACGCCTCAATACAATTGGCCGCTGATCAATCAGCGCCTTTCGGCTAGCGAGGGGCCTGGGACCGAGGCCTGGATCAAGCACGAAAACCACACCCCGGTAGGCGCATTCAAATTGCGCGGGGCGCTGGTCTATCTCGATTGGCTGATAAGCACGCAGCCGGGACTCCGGGGCGTGGTGGCGGCTACGCGGGGCAACCACGGTCAGGGTGTCGGCTTGGCGGCGCGCATCTTCGGCCTGAAAGCGGTCATCGTCGTTCCGTATGGCAACAGCAAGGAGAAGAACCGCGCCATGCTGGCCCAGGGAGTTGAACTGGTTGAGCACGGAGCGGATTTTCAGGAGGCGCTGGAGTTTGCCCGCACCTTGGCCGAGCAGCGCGGCTTCACAATGATCGATTCCTTCCACGAAAAGCTGGTCATGGGCACGGCCACCTACGCTTTGGAACTCTTTGAGGCTGCGCCCCAGCTGGATACCGTCTATGTCCCCGTCGGCCTTGGATCGTCCATCTGCGGTGTTGCCGCGGCGCGCAATGGGCTCGGACTCAAGACGCAGATTGTCGGCGTGGTGGCCGCTCAATCCCCTTCTTATGCGCGCAGCTTCATCGAGCGCCGGATCGTCGAAGCGCCTTCGGTCACTAAAATAGCCGATGGTTTGGCCTGCCGCACCCCCAACGCCCAGGCGATGGAGGTCATCTGGGAGAATGTGGCTCGCATTGTTGAGGTCACCGAATGTGAGATCGAGCTGGCGATGCGCGCCTATTATCAGGATACTCATAACCTGGCCGAAGGCGCCGGAGCAGCCGCTTTGGCCGCTGCGCTCCAGGAGGCGCAGAACCACCGGGGCCGGCGGATTGGAATCGTTCTGACTGGCGCCAATGTCGATGCGGAAACCTATCGGGAAATCCTGGCCGCGAAACCATAGAAAAGGAAATATGACAACAACAGACGAGCACCTGACGCACCTCGCCCACTCGGCCCAGAGCCGCTGTTTTGGATGCGGCCCGGCCAACCCTACCGGCCTTCAACTCGATTTCTTTGTGGCTGGGGATGGCATGGTGGTTTGCCTGCCGACGATTCCGGAGGCTTTTGCAGGCCATCCCGGTTATTTGCATGGCGGCGTGATTGCCACCCTCTTGGACGAGGCCATGAGCAAGGCAGTGCGCGCCAAGGGCCTGACCAGCATGACCCGGCAACTGGAGGTCGACTTCCTTCGGCCTGTTCCCTCGGGTGCGCCGATTCGCCTGGAAGGCTGCGTGATCCGCAGCGAGGGCCGCAAGAGTTGGGCCGAGGCCAGGATTCTTAACGAGGCGGGAAAGATTCTGGCCCACGGCAAGGGTCTGTTTATCGAGGTGAAGCCACGATAGAAAGGCCGTGGGGCGGGTTTACGGCCGCCCCGTCCTGAATTAGTGAACCATATTGATGGTGTCCTGGGTGACCGTGTCGAATGTGGTGATGGTCTTGGAGTTCGCCTCGAAGGCACGCTGTGCGATGATCAGGTCGGAGAACTCGGCCGAGATATTCACGTTGGAAGCCTCAAGGGAACCATCTTCCATCGAGCCCATTCCAGAAGTTCCCGAGGTGGCGATGGACGCCGTTCCGCTAGCCAGCGTGGTTGCGTAGTCCCCGTTGCCCAGGTCCTTCAACCCTTGAAGATTTGCCATGCTGGCCAGCGCCAGTTGCCCCACATTGAGCTTTTGCCCATTGGAAAACGTCGAAGTCACTGTCCCGTCGGATCCAATCGTAAACCCCGAATACTCGCCGCTGGCATAGCCGTCCTGGGTGTAGTTGGAGGTTCCCGAAGTCTGGTCGACCTGATTGATGCTCCCAGTACCGGTAGCGCCGAAAAGATCCCAGGTCATCTTCATCGTTGCCGCCCCGTCGGAGAGCCCTGCAAACGTGACCCCGGCTACATTGGTCGAAGGACTCACCAGGTTGCCGTTGGCGTCGAACGTCAGCGAGCCGGTCGTGTTGGCCGACGGTACCGGGTCCTGGATGACGCTGCCGGAGGTGGTGATGCCTGTGCCTGTGATGCTCAACTGCCCGCCCGCAGTTGCGTTTACCGTGACTCCTTGAATGTGGACCGCGTTCAAGGCAGTTGTTAAGTCGTTGGCGTACGTGGCCACTGACTCCCCGGCGACGATCGCCGGCGCCGTAATGGTCGCCGTAGAAGTAGCAGTCGGACCGGTGATCGTGAGGTCTGTCCCTGTGTTCACCGTGGCTTGCGTGGCTCCGCTGGAGCCAAAGTTGTAATCGATGGTGGTCACGCCGGCCGCAGTGCTGGAGTTGGCCGTCAGTGTGTCCGGCATCGAGATGCTGTAGGACCAGGCATTGGTTCCCGTCTTGGTGTACGTGACGGTAGCTTCGTAGCTATTGCCCAACGAGTCGTAGACCGGTACCTGGCCTGAGACACTACTGCCGATGGCCGCCTGGGAGTCGAGCGTGGCGTTCATGCTGAAGGTCGTCGTGGCCTTGGGCGGCTCAACCTGATTCTCGGGGATATTAATCGCCGCCAGCGGAGCATTGGTGTTGACGACCCCGTTCGTGGCCGGGTACCCCATCACGTTGAGGCCGTTCGAGGTGATCAGATTGCCATTCGAGTCCAGCGAGAAGTTGCCCGCGCGGGTGAAGACGTTCGTGCCCCCATCGTTGACAACGAAAAACCCGTTGCCCTGCAAGGCCACATCGGTGTCAACGCCGGTTGAGTTCGGTGAACCGGTGGAGAAGTTGGTCTCGATTGAGGCTACCTGGGTGCCGGCGCCCAACTGAAGCAAGTCGCCTGAGCCGGTCGAACCGAGCTGTTGGTAAAATAGGTCGGCGAAGTTGACCGATTGCGACTTGAATCCGGTGGTGTTCATGTTGGCCAGGTCGTTGGCAATGGTGTTCAGAGCGGTCGAATCGGCGCTGAGGCCAGTAAGGGGGATGAAGAAACTTGCCATTAGAGCTCTCCTCCTGGATGAACGAGTTGAGCGCTGGCCACGCAGGCCAGCGGATGAACGAACATTCAAGTGATATTGGCGCCCTGCCGGATTTCTACCGGGCTTGAGGCGTCCCGGCCAGAGAGTGGGCCACACGGTGCGCCGCAGGCCGATCCTCGGGAATACTGAGATTGCCCTGAACTTTCGTGTTCCTCGCAGAGAGGTCCGACTCAGCTCTGCCAGCCGTCCTGCCGGATGCCACTGACTGAATTGCGGAAAGCAGATTGCTCTTCTGACCTGACCCGAGGCTCTGCCCGCCGGTTCCGGCCACGGAATTGGCTGTGACTCGGGAATTCGAGGTAGTGGCTTGGCCTGAAGCCGAGCTACTAGAAGTGCTGCCAAGATCCGTGGACAGGGTTTGATTGATGTCGATCAGTTGCTCCAGGCTGTTTACCTGGACAAGCTGGTTGATGTACTCGTCGGGATCGGTCGCGGCGGTCGGGTCCTGGTTCTGCATCTCGGTAACCAGGAGTGTAAGAAAGTCGTTTGCCGAGATCGTGGCCGAGTTGCTGCTTGAGCTGCTTCCGCTGGCCGTACTTGTCGCCGATGAAGTGCCAGCAGCCATCGAAGATTGGCTTGACGCCATGATCCGATTCCAGATTCCCGGTGCTGTTGCCATAGTGCTTCCGCCTTTCGTTCTCTCTGGCTGGGTTCGGGATTCAGGCCATTACCGACACGTATGTGCCCCCTGGCCAGGCTGATTGCGCGTTCGGTCTCGCCGGTGTGCCTTGTGACGGGCCCAGCGAAGAAGCAGCCGAAGACCGTTGGGGCGCACTCCTATCTGGGTTGAAGCATTCTCTTGCCGGGGATTCCTGTGCCTCATGTTGTCCGGTTCCCTGCTGCATGCTCTGTTGCGAACTTCCGCTCAAGAACGCTCCGCTTTCCATGGCCGCAGACGCCGCCAGAGTCAAGGTTTCGACCGGCGTTCGATGTTCCGCGAGATAGGCGCTCAAACCCGCGATGTGATTGCTGAGCACCTCAGCCGCGTCTCCCGAGCCGGGCACCAAGGCGGCGTGAATGCCGTTTCCTCCGAGGTCCGCACGCACGCCGACCCAGCCAAGGGCCGGGTCCTGAAATCCCGCCTCGGCATGGTGAGCCCCGGCTTGAATCCAGGCCGAAGTTCCTTTGCCTGGTTCGGCATCGAGGGCAGAGAAGGTCTCTTGCGCGCTCGCCCCCGCTGATCCGCTGCTCGACCCTCCCGCCGCGCTTACAGGCGCAACCGGCGAACCTGTTTCACGGGCCGAATCGCGTCCTAGAACCGGGTTGCTTCCATCCTGACTTGCGGCATGCGGCTGGTTCATCACGGAGTGCAGTTCATGCGGGACCAACTCGACGGAGTTATTGGGCCGGATTGGCCGTCCCGGGTTCGTCGCAGAGGTCATTCCGGCCTTTGTTGAGGTCACATCCCCGTCGACAGTAGCCGCCCCCGGGGTGTGGGTGGACTGAGAAGAAGAAACAGCAACCGATACTTTTTGCCCTTCAGTTTCGCTTGATCGCAACTGGGCCTCGAGAGGTCTGAGATGGCCTGCCGTTTGTAGCTGTTCCTGGGCGAGAGCGGGCATTAAGCCCTCAGCCGACGCAGTGCTCCGCACTGGCGAAACCGGCTCCGCCTCCTCTGACCCTGTATTCGCCTCGACGGCAGAACTTTCAACAAATGCGGTCGAAGGTGATCCGGCAGGCAATCCCGGATACGCCGCTTTGGCAACTGCGGATTCCGCTCGCGCGGTTTCCCTCGACAGTCCACTTCTTGTGGAACGCTCCGAAACGGAGACCTGAGAGGTCTTCCGGACCGGATCGGGTAACCCGGCCGTCTCTTCGCTTTCGCTCCCACCCGGGCCTGACAGGGCGGTAATGGCGCCGCCGGAATCTGAAATTCCAGGTTGGCTCCCGACCGGGAGCGGTGTGCCCATCGCCAAGGCTGCTGGAATAAGTGCGGCTCCCGGCTGGTTGTTGATTTCCGCATCCGGCTCGGCTCTCATTCCCCTCTTCGCCTCGCGTGTATCGTTCGCAGATTCAGCTAAATGCGTGCTTCTCACCAACTTCGTCCCTGAACCGCCCGCGATTGTTGGCGCCAAGTCAGGCGCCAATAATCTGGAAGACTTTCCGTGAGTCAACGGGGCCAAATTGAGAGCCGCTATATCCGGAGGTTGTGAGGCACCCTCCGTCTGTTTTCTCAGCGTTGACGCCGGCGCTTGTCCGCCGTTCAAGGCTGCGATCTCGTGAGATGCCCGGTTTGCATTGCCTTCTGCGTGCACATCCGTTTCGCTTGGAGCCTTCGCAAATTCCCCTTGTTCTTCGCTCGCGCTTTCTGCACCACTCCCGAGTGAGGCCATCATCGATTGCCATACCAATCGAAACGCCTGTCCAGCAGAGGCAGGCTTGAAGGCTGCAATGCTCCCCGCGGTACCGGATGATTGAACGAACTGGGAGGTGCGAACGGGAGGCGTGTTCAAACCTACGGCGATCTGAACTGCTTCAGCAGCGGTCATGCGGAAGGTGGGAGCAGACCATATGCCAAAAGGCAGGGGGCGCGGGTTAAAGCCTTGTCAGGAATGGAACTGCAAGACTCGAATCGGCAGGCCGTTTCGACTTGGAGGTAGGTTTCCTCTCAAGTCTCTTTTGACGTTCGAGCGCCGCTCACGGCTCCCGGTTCAGAATTGAGAGCCTCCGACTCAGCCGGATGGTGCGCCTGCCTGCTGGGCTCCTCGCGATACAGTCCGGAGCGGTACCAATCGTCCAATGCGCGCTGGCCGCGCCGCCCTTCTTCGATTGCTTCCTTGGCCTCGGCCTCCCGGATGAGCGTCTCGGCCTGGCGCCGTTCGATTCTCTTGGTTAGGAAATCCTCGCGGAGACCTGCCACCTCGGCTTCAGCATCCAGAATGCGGTGTGTAAGAGAGGCCGAACAGCGCTGAGCTGATCGTGTCCCTTCAAGGCCGGCCACTCGATCCGGCAACTCTCCGTTTTGGGCGCTTTTCTCCACCAGCCTGCGACCGCGACGTTCCTGGTCGAAAGTGGCGCCGAGCGCAATCTCAAGACGGCGAAGTTCGCTCAACGCTGACTCCAGTGCCAACCGGCTCTGTTCCTCTTCCAGATCGCGGATACGTAACAAACGGCGCATTGCGCGCGAAACTGCCATCGATCACACCTCCTGGCTGAGAGCGGTCAGACGTTTCAGGCACTCGGCAAATCGAACCTGCTCGTGCGTCTCCTGGGTCATGAACGCCCGCATCGCTTTCCTGGCGTTCAAGGCACGGTCCAGCTCCGGATCTGACCCCGGCTTGTAGGCTCCGATGCGCACCAAGTCCTCGGAACGCGCATAGACTGCCATCAGCCTGCGAAGAAGAGCCGCCTGCTCGCGATGCGCGGGCTGGGTCACAGCGGGCATCAGTCGGCTGATTGAGTCCAGGACTTCAATGGGAGGATACCAACCCTCGGCAGCAAGAGCACGAGAGAGGACGACGTGACCATCGAGCAGCGAGCGGACAGCGTCCACCAAAGGGTCTTGCTGATCGTCACCCTCCATCAGGACGGTGTAAAAAGCGGTAATTGATCCAACGCGGAATTGCCCTGTCCTTTCAATTAAACGAGCCAGCCTGCTAAAGACTGAAGGCGTGTAGCCCTTGGCGGTCGGTGGTTCGCCCGCTGCCAGGCCAATTTCTCGAGCCGCCATGGCGAATCGGGTCAGGGAGTCGAGCACCAGCAGAACATTTTTGCCCTGGGCGGCGAAGTACTCGGCGACAGTGGTGGCAGTGAGCGCCGCCCGCATGCGCATCAGGGGCGACTGATCGGAGGTCGAGACCACTACCACGGAGCGTGCCCTTCCCTGAACTCCAAGCGAATCCTCAAGGAACTCGCCCACTTCCCGGCCCCGCTCGCCCACCAGCCCTACTACGGTAATATCCGCTTCGGTATTGCGGGTCATCATGCCGATCAGTGTGCTTTTGCCAACTCCAGAGCCACCGAAGATTCCCACCCGCTGTCCCCGGCCCACCGTCAGCATTGCGTCGAGAATGCGAATACCAGTGCCCAGCGGTGTGCGAATCGCGACCCGGTCGAGCGCTTGCCGGACAACCCCATCGAGCGGCAGAGCCGTGCCCACAACCAGGGGTCCGTGATCGATCGGCGCGCCAAGCGCGTTCAGAACTCTCCCCATAAGCGCCGGTCCTACTTCGACCTCCGGCTTCACTCCCAACGCCGTCACGCGATCGCCAAAGCGAATTCCCTCGGTGCTGTCGACAGGCATCGACAATATGTTGGAGCCGCGAAATCCGATCACCTCTGCCAGGTGAAGTTGCCCAAGCCGATCCTGAATCTCGCAGCACTCTCCCACCGAACTGAGTGGTCCAGCCGACTCAACCGTTTGTCCCACCGATTCAAGAACACTTCCGCGCCAGCGCCAGGGCTGGCGGCGGCCGAGTTTTGCGAAGTAGCCTGCCAGATGCTTGGTTTGCTGCCCAGTCATCGGCGCACCTCCGGCTCTCCGCCCGCAACCGCCGCTGTGCCTGCTTCGTGAACCCCCACACGGTCGAAGAATCCGCGCTCGATCTCCCCCAATTGAGCGCGAATCCCGAGGTCTGCTGTTCCCAGTTCGGTCTCAATCACGCATTCACCCAGGCGCATTCCATCCCCAGCCACAACCACAGGCTTCACAGCCAGATTCGGAAACAGGGAGATGGACTCCGTCCAAAGGTCCAACTCGGCCGCGGGAACAAGCAGCCGAACCTGTGTTGTTCCAATGAGTTGACCCAATGCGACGCGAACCGCCCCAGTCAGCAGGAGCGGGTCCATTTGCGCCTCGCGGCGAAGGATGCGTGCGGCGATGGCCAACGCCAGGTCCACGACCTCGCGTTCCACCGCCAGCAGATACCGGTCGCGCTCCTTGGTGAAGTTCTCAATCAGCTCGGCGGCTTGCCGGATGCGCCGCTCCTCTGCCGCGGTGTGAGCCGAAGCCTGTGCCTCGCGTTCGGCAGTTCGACCCTCCTGCTTGCCCTTTTCGCGTCCGGAATCGAAGGCGCGGCGCGTCTCCTCGGCGAGCCGACGATCGAACTCGGCCCGCAAGCTACTTTCGGTTGTCTCGCTGGACTTCTCGTGCGCAGCCGCAGTTGGACTAGCCAACCCGCTCTCCCATTCAAAAGACAACGGCGCTCCGGGATCGCCAGGATACTCGTAGACTTCCACGCCCACCGGCGAGCCGGCCCGAGTTTGTGTGCCGATACCTTGCAAGGATTCCTTCCTTTACTCCAGCGATCAGCGTTTGGTTGTCGGCGCTCTGTCTTCAATTCTCAGTTGGCCGCCTGAGAGACGGCCGTCATTTCCAACTGTCGAAAACAAGTGGGTAAATACCTGTCCCGAACAGACTGCGGGATACAGATTTCTGCCCCCGAGCCCAGATCCCTGTTATGCCAGCATTTCGTCCCCGGTTTCCAACTTGAGGATCACCTTGCCCTCGGCCTCAAGCCGCCGGGCGAGATTGAGGATATCCTGCTGAGCCTGCGCCACTTCGCGCGCGCGCACCGGTCCCAGCACCTCCATGTCCTCCTTCAGCATCTCCACGGCGCGCGAGCTCATGGATTTGAAGATTTGGGCACACAACTCCTCGTTGGCGCCGCGCAGGGCGAGAGCGAGTTGCCGTTTGTCCACCCCGGAGACGATCTCGCGGATTGTGGCCGGCGGCACCGTAATCAGATCCTCGAAGGTGAACATCAGGTTTCGAATGCTCAAGGCCAGCTCCGGCTGGCCCTCTTCGATGGCTTCCAGAATCTTCTTGGCCCCCTCCGCATTCAGCCGATTCAGGAGATCGGCCACCGCCTTGAAGCCGGAATAGCTTTTGCGGGCCGTGTCTCCTACGGTCTCCAGACGCCGGTGAAGGATGTGGGCAACTTTCTGCGCCATCTCTGGCGAAAACTGACGCATCTCTGCAAGCCGCTGGATTGAAACTACCTTGTGGTCTTCGCTCAGGCAGTCCAGCACCATCGAAGCCCGCCGGGGATCAAGGTGCGCGAGCACCAATGCGATTGTCTGTGGGTGCTCGGTATCAAGCAGCTTTCCCAACTGCTGCGGGTCTGTGCGCTGCAGCTTGGCCAGATTTCCCTGGGCAGCCTCCTGCGACTGCCGCACCATCAGCAGCAGATCGTCGGCGCGTTCTTTGCCAAAGGCCTCGATCAGCAACCTGCTGGCATAGTCTAAGCCTCCATGGATCATGAAGTTCTGAGTTTCCAGCAGTTCCCAGAACTCCTCCAGTATCTCTGCAGAGAGGTTCGGTGTGACGCCGCGCAGGTCGGCCAGTTCCTCGGTGAGCCGTTGCACGTCTGCCTCCGGCAGGACACGCAGGACCTCTTTTGCCAGGTCTTCGCCCACGGCGACCAATAGGACCGCAGCCTTTCGCACTCCCGTCAGGCTTGCCGACAGGCGGCGCTGCGCTCTCTGGTTTTCATTTCCCTGTTCCGGCACTGCAAACCCCCTCCCTTTCGCCCCCACCTGTCTTCATTTGCGGCGGGATTGCCGGCTATTCGGAGTGAATCCAACTCTGCAACAGGCGCGAGCTTTGTGTAGGCTCGCGCTTCAGATGCCCGGTGACTTGTTCGTAGATCTCTTGTGTCCTGAGCCGGTTTGCGTCCACTTCGGCTGACTCAAGCGCAGCCAAGTCAGGTTGTTGGGCGGCAGTTGCGTGAGCTGATAGCTCCTTGGGCGCGCCCTTCGGCGCCTCTCGAGGCCCAAACCCGGCTCTGCGGAAAGCTGGGCGCAATCCGAATGCCATCACCAACAGAAGTCCCGTCAAAAGCGCGACATACTTGACCAATACCGGGAAGCTCTCCACAGTAGCCAATGCCGCACTGGGCAGCGAAAGGGGCTCCAAAGGCCTGTCTTCGTCAAACGTTAGGTCTTCAACGGTCACCAGATCGCCGCGCGCCGGATCGAACCCCACTGCTGCCTGGGCCAGAGCGGTCAGATTCCGCAACTCCTCGGCCGAGCGCGCTTTCCACAGAGCCGCCTTGCCCTTGGCCGCAGCCTGCATGAGGCGGTCGTTCACCACGATGGCGGCGGTCATTCTCCGCAATCTTCCCGGACTCTCAAGCACATGCCGCACCGTTTTTGAAGCCGCATAGGTCCCGGACTCGCTCTTCGCGCTCTCTGGAGGCGTAGTCTGCTGAGGATAGACGGGTAGAGTCTGAGAGTTGGGCGCATTTGAGGCCGTGCCTGGGACGCCGGCAGCCACTGGGCGGGCGCCAGTGGTTTGTTCGGTGCGCTGCATGGAAAGCGTCACCGTTTGGTCCGGATCGTAGCTCTCCTTGGTTTCCTCGGTCGCAGCGGGCTCGTAGTCCAGGGTTACCGAAGCGCGAACGTTGCCAACACCGGTTACCGGCTCCAGCGTTGCGATCAGCTTCTCCTCCAACGCCTGCTCGGCATTCAGCCGTATGGCATCTGCGGTCTTTGGTCCGAGCGGCACGCGGCCCGCGGCGTCCACCAGAACAACCCGATCGGCCGACAAGCCGTCTACCGCCGAGGCCACCAGATTGCGAATAGCCTCCGGCTCTCCATCGGCCAGAGAGCGATGACGCAGCTTGAGCACCACAGAAGCCTTGGCCGGCCGCTCCGCCTCGCGAAAGAGCGAATCGTGGGGCATCACCAGATGAACACGGGCTGACTCTATGTCTGCCAGGGTGCCCACGGTGTGCTCGAGTTCACCCTCCAGAGCCCTCTGGTAATTGACCTGCTCGTCGAATTCGGAACCCACCCAGTTGGGCTTGTCGAAAAGTTCAAAGCCCAGCCGCCCGCTTTTGACCCCGCCTTTGGCCGCTGTCACCAGCCGGGCCTTGTCCAACTGCCCGACAGGAACCAGAATGCCCGTCCCGTTCGCTGTCGGCTCAAACGGGATTTGCGCCTGGGTTAGAATCTGGCCGGTTTGCCGTGCGTCCTCAGAGTCGAGATCCGCATACAAGGTGCGCCAGTCGGTACGCAGGGCGTACCAAAGCAGGCCGCCTGCCAGTCCGGCAAGCAGCACAGCCGCCGCCAAGGCCCAACCGCGTTGCCGTGGTTGCATCGCCGCCCAACGGACCCTTCCCAAACCCCAGAGTCCGGCCAGCCGGTCGGTCAGCCGGAACTGGCCCGGAATGGCTGGCGCGCTCTTCTCCAACTGTGTTCCGGTGGCCATGTTTTCCGTATCCCGACGCTCTCCTCGCCCTGATCAAGCCTGACTGTCGTGGTCAGTGCGCCTTGCACCCTGGTTGAGAGGCCCCTACACCCTCGGCGGGCCTCTAAAACTGCATACCGATGACTTGCTGATAGGCTTGAACGGCTTTGTTGCGCACCGCCAATGCCAGCTCAAAGGCCATGCTCGCCTTTTGCGTGGCGATCATCGCCTGGTGAACATCCACCCCGGACCCAGTCATGAGTCCAGCTACCGCAGCGTGAGCCTGATCTTCAAGTTGATTGACCTGGCCGACCGCCTCGACGAACAGCGCAGAGAAGGGGCTGACCTCCGCGCTCTGAGACGAGGTCGATGTCAAAGCCGGAACCGCGCCAGCCAGCTCGGAATTTGCCTCACTTCCAGGGAGCATGGGACTTATTGCCATGGGCATCGGGGCTCCTTTGCGGTTTTGCGCATATCGTGCTAACTGGTGTGCCGGGCCCGCTGTCTGGCGGTTACGTCTTGCCAATCTCCAGGGCAGAGGTGATCATGCCCTTCTCGGCTTGCACGGCAGAGCTATTCAGACCGTATGCACGCGTTGCCCCCATCAGGTCCACCATCTCTGTGATTGGATTAATGTCCGGATATGCGACATATCCATCGGCGCCGGCGTCGGGATGCCCTGGGTCGTAGCGCCTGAGCGGAGCCGCCGGGTCCTGGACGACCGCTGCAATATGAACTCCTTGCGCCATTTGCGCTGAGCCCGATGTTTGCAAAGAGGGCAAGATGCCCGCGGTCCCATTTGCAGCCAGATTCAGCGAGTCCGCAAAGCCGGGCGCACCCTGGCCGGCAGCGAAGACCACATGCTGGCGCCGGTAGGGACCACCGGCTTGGGTTCGAGTCGTTTCGGCGTTGGCCATGTTGGCCGCCACCACCTCGGCGCGGATTCTCTCAGCCTGCATCGCGCTCCCCGAGGTCTCCATCAATCCAAAGAGGTTCATTCGCAGCGCCCCTTTCGCGGATTGCGTTACTTGCTATCGGCGTGAATGGCATCCAGAATGCGCTGGTACTCCTGGCGGAGCAAAGCCACTCCGGTTTTGAATCTGAGCTGAGCCTCGGCAAGGTTCAGGCTCTCGCGGTCCATGGAGACGTTGTTGCCGTCCGGACGAGAGATCAATCCACCGATCGTCTTCAGGCGAACCTGCCGGGAGGGCCGCCCACGCTCCGCGTTTTCCATCGCGTACCGCATCTCGGCTTCGAAGTCCATGCCCACGGCGCGATAGCCCGGAGTATCGATGTTGGCCATGTTGGCCGCAGTTAGCTTGACCTGGTTCGTCGCCAAATCGAGGTAGCGCGCCAAGAAGTCGCTTGTTCTGGTTTCGACCTCCATACCCCTCATCCCTCCTCTAGAACTCAGTCCACAGTCGTCCCAAAGTCGATCTCCCGCTCGGTCAGAAGCACATCGTCCCCGGCTAGGATCGCTCCCCGCTCGAGGACATGTTCGAGTTCACGAACATTGCCCGGCCAGTCATGCGAGGCCAGCTTAGCCAATGCGCTTGCGTCGACCCGTTTGACCGGCGCCTCGCGGCCCATTTGCTGCATGAAGTGCTCCACTAGCAGCGGCAGGTCTTCTGGGTGTTCGGCTAGTGACGGAGTGCGGATAAGAAAGACGGCCAGACGGTAGTAAAGGTCGGCGCGAAAGTGGCCCAACTGGGTATGCTGGGCGAGTGGCTGGTGGGTCGCGGCCACGATACGCGCGTCCACCTTCACTGTTTCGTTGTCGCCCACGCGCTGCAATTCGCCGCTCTCGACGAAACGCAGCAATTTGGATTGCAGGGCAAGCGGCATCTCCCCAATCTCGTCCAGAAACAACGTGCCCCCGTCTGCGGCTTCGATGCGCCCGATACGCCCCTGCACTGCTCCGGTAAAGGCGCCCCGCGTGTGGCCGAACAACTCAGCCTCAAGAAGCGCTTCAGGAATGGCTGCGCAATTGATGGCGACAAAGGGCTTGCGGCTTCTCGTGGAAAGCCTATGTAAGGCCTCCGCAACCAGCTCCTTGCCCGAACCGGTGGGACCCTCAATCAGAACAGGCGTCGATCGTGGAGCCACCAAGCGGATGCGGCGACTCACCTCTAGCATGCAGGGTCCATTCCCAACGATCTCCGGCAAGCGTTCGCAGAGCGCCGGAGCGTGGCCACCTAATGAAGAACTGCCAACGCCAATTCGATCTTGCGTCGGCCTGTCATGGCCTTGGATCGGACCGGGGACACCCTCTTGCCTGTTGCCGCCAGGTTGAGCCACGGCAACCGCCGACGCTTTGACCGTCCTGGAATCAGCCGTCTCACAGTCGGCAGCCGGGTTGGCTCGGCCCAAATCGGGAGCTGTGTTCCAAACCGCAGTGTCGGTGTCTTGACTGCGCCGAAGGGCATAAAGCAGTTCCTGGCGATATGGGCCGCGTGGACTCTCCTGCGAGTTGCTTCCCCCAGCTGTCAGCAGGTCCACCTCTGGAAAGCTGGCTCGGAAGTCTTTGAGAAACTCGGAGATATCCAGGTCGGGCAACCATGAATCGACAATGATCGCCTCGGGGGGAGCGGCCTCCGCCTCGGCCCAGGCCTGTGCCCCGCCTTCCGCCTCGCGCACCTGCCAGCGCAGGCTGGTGAGCACTTGGGTCAGCCTCTGGCGGAAGTTGCCGTCGGCGCTCGCTACCACGGCGGTTCGCGGCCGAACGCGGAAAATGGGAGGGAGAACGGAAACAGGAACAGCCTGCATGAAGAACCTCCTGATGGGATCTCGGTTTCGTCCTAGCTCTGAGAACTATTGGACGCGAAATGTCGGCCCGCTTGCGACCGGAGGAATCGGAAGCGCGGGCAAAGCAGGGTGAAGCGGGAGCGCGAGCTGAGTTTCCAAGGGCACCATATACCCCTGGCCACGTACCGTGCGGATCAAGTGCCCGGGGGGAGGATCCTTGAGCTTTCGGCGCAAATAGTTCACGTAAACATCGACGATATTGGTTGTTTGAGCCGGCTCCAGTTTCCACACGGCCTCCAGAAGTTCCACACGGGAGACGCACTGGCCGCGATTGAGCATCAGGTGCTCAAGCAGCGCAAATTCCTTATTGGTCAGCACAATTACCTGACCGGCACGGTGTGCCGTATGGTCCAACCGGTCCAATTCCAGATCGCCGGCGCGCAACTGGAGCCGGGTTTCCCGTTTGCGGCGCAGCAAGGCCCTGCATCGGGCGCGCAATTCGTGCAAACTGAAGGGCTTGGTCATCAGGTCGTCGGCGCCAAGGTCGAGACAACGGATGCGCGTATCCACTTCCTGGCGTCCGGTGAGCACCAAAACCGGCAGGTCGGCGTCGCAGCCACGAATCTCCGCCAGCGCCTGCTCGCCGTCCTTAACCGGCATGTTCAGATCCAGTATCGTCAGGTCCGGCATCTCCTGGCGAAACGCCTCCACTGCGGCAGCGCCATCGAAGACCACTTTGATGCGATGTCCATCTGCTTCCAGCCCTCGGCTCAAGAACAACCCCAGAGCTTGGTCGTCTTCGGCGATCAGCAACCTCATGGCAAGTCCCTCCTCAAAGCCCGCAACCAAAAGGGGATGGCCGCCGCTTTGCACAGCGAGCCGGCATGCTGTGGAAAACGCGGCTCATAACTACCTTCCCGCAGCGCGAGAAAGGACTCAAGATAGCAATGGGAAAGATGAGGGGCAGATTCCGGATTCGGAACGGACTGGGGAGAACCTCCCAAAAAGGCAGAGATCTCCTGAAATCACGTCGACGCTTCAAAGGAAAAAGGCGGAACGGCCGTAGTAAAATCCGTCTCCGCCAGACGAGCAGTATCGGTCCGTTCTTGCCCCAATTACCGCATCGCTGCTTTCCCGGTTGCTTTGGAAGCTGCCTTGTGCTTGTACATGTCCGCATCGGCACGGTCGATCAGGCTCTTCGATGTCTCGCGTGGCCTGTGTTCCGCCAATCCGATGGAAGCACTGACCCTCAATTTTACGGGGCCGGAATTTCCATTGACCGTGTAGTTGCCGCAGACCCACTCGTGCAGGCGCTCGATCTGAGGCTTCGCCTTGGCCAAGGGGCAATCCAGGAGGATGATGAATTCGTCGCCGCCCCACCGCCCGATGAGATCCGTTGTACGGCTCCTGGACTGGAGTTCCGTGGCGAACTGCTTGAGCAGTTCGTCGCCGATCAGGTGACCGTACTCGTCGTTCACCTGCTTGAAACCATCGATGTCTAGGATGGCCAGGCAGAACGGCGCGGACGATTCGATCCTGCGCAGGATCTGGTTTTCAACGCAGCGCCGGGTGAACGACCCGGTCAATGAGTCGCGCAGTGCAACTTTTTCCGCTTCCTCGAGTTTTGCCTGATAGCTGGTGATTTCCCCGCGAAGCTGCTCAATAGCCGCCTTCCCTTCCTCCGTCATTCGATCAATGGAAGTCTTCAATTCCGAGGCGCTTTTCTCGATCGAAGCACGAATCTGGGTCAGGTCCTCCAAATTGGCGATGGTTTTTAGACGGGTGGTGACATCCGTGATCTGCTGGGCGCAGCGTTGATCCCTAGCCCCCACGGACTCGGCCGTATGCGCCAGAACCAGCAGAATCTCCTTCACCTCGTTGGTCTTCTGCTCGTAGTGGCCGGCCGCGCGCCTGCCCCAATCCTGTATCTTCTCCCGAACGGATACCTCCGCCGAGGCAACTTTCTCATTGGTGAGGTCTCGGGAAAGAGATTCTCCGACGTTTGCCAGTTCCTTTTTGAGTCCTTCGCCGAGGGCAGGACAAGCGTCCAAGCTGCAACTCCCGATCTCCTGTAAGGCAGAGCGGTAAGCGAAGACGGTTACAGGAAGGATGTTCTTGCCATCCGGCTCCGACTGCGGCGCTGTGCCGGGATGCTGAGAGTCGAGGTACTTCTTGATTGAGATCATTTTTCCTCGGGACGGGACACCATGGGAGTCGCAAGAGCTTCAGCAGCTCACCTTGCACTATCGGCACTTTCAGCTCCTTCGTTAACCTCGTCTGGTGTGCATCGTGTATTTTTTCAAGCAGATCGCCCGTGGTCCAGGTTCTTCTGGCTCTTTTTGTCGATGAACCATCCGTGAGGTTTAGAATTCAAGCGATCGGATACTTGGCGGATTACTTCGTTCCGAGACGAACCAGCAGTGAAACGCAAACATCCGCAAAGACGATGCGTTCGATGCGGAAAGCCGACTTCGAGTCGGCGAGCCGGCCGCCCCACGTGCCTCTTCTGCCGGGTGGTGCTGACTGAGCTTGCCGCCGACAAGGAAATGCGCAAGATGGGCAAATTGAAAGGCACCCGCGGGCGTTGTTGAATTCCTGGGACGATGCGCGCGGGCGTAGGAGGTCTTGACGATGAACGAAGAGGAACGCAGCGCAATGGTGGCCAATATGGTCCACTGCAAGACAATGGGCGAAAAAGCCTACGACGACATGTACGAGGCCCATTCCTTCGGAGACGCCAACTGCTGCTACCGAGATGCCAAGGATTTTTTTTACGAAGCCATTCGCCTTGCCGGCGAGCTTGGTCTAGCCGAAGAAGGGGAATCCCTGAGCAAGCGGTTGGAGCACATCAAGGGAGTCTTCAGAAGCCAGTTTGTCCAGTAACCGATTAGATAGCGCAGTTCCTGGTTGGCATGTTGGCAACTTCCGAAAGAAAAGCGAAAACAATTGTTGCAATTCGCTTTCTATTCGCTATAATGCGCCCATGGCTGTCACACGAAGGCAAAAAGAAATCCTCGATTTCCTCGAGACATTTGTTACCCGCAACGGGTATTCCCCATCCTTTGAAGAGATTGCGCGTGGCATGGGGTTGAAGAGTCTAGCCACGGTGCACAAGCACATTACCAACCTGGAAAAGAAAGGCATGCTCGACAGGGTGCACAACCGCAGCCGGTCGATCGACGTGCTGCCGCCGGGCACACGCACCCGATCTAGCGACAGACTGCCGTTGGCCGGCCGAATCGCCGCCGGGCAACCGGTGGAGACCACAGAAGTCCCGGAAAGCATCTCGCTGCACGATGTGGTTGGGAACCGCGATGTCTTCGCTCTTGAAGTCCGCGGCGACTCGATGCGCGACGAGCACATCATCAGCGGGGATTACGTGCTGGTTGAACGAACCCGAACGGCCCGGCAGGGAGAGATCGTGGTGGCTTTGGTGCATGGCGCTGAGACCACGCTGAAGCGCTTCTACACAGAAGGCAATGTGGTCCGTTTGCAGCCGGCGAACATCGAAATGGAGCCCATCATCGTACCTGCCGCACAGGTGGCGATTCAGGGCCGGGTGTTGGGAGTGCTACGGAAGTACAGGTGAACCTTACATTTCACCGCGGCTTAGGCTTACCTTCGGGGTGCCAAAGGCTTTGGTCGGCATGCTCCAAGAACAGTGAACAGAGAGCTTTAGGTCCAAATCCGGAGAGAAAGTTGAACGGTTCTTTCGATTACGATTCCATTGCCAAGATGATCGATCACTCCCTGCTCAACCCGTCCCTGACTGTTGGGGAGCTGGAGGAGGGCTGCGCGCTGGCGGTCCGATACAACGTGGCCAGCGTCTGTATCCTTCCCTATTATTTGGCCAGATGCGCGGAGTTGCTTGCCGGGGCAACGGTAAACGCAAGCACAACCATCGGCTTTCCGCATGGTGGGCACACCACGGCCATCAAGCTTGCCGAAGCCCGCCAGGCGCTTACTGACGGCGGGCAGGAACTGGATGCGGTCATCAACATCAGCAAAGCGCGCAGCGGGGATTGGCAGTACGTTCGCGCGGAGATCGAAGAGCTGACCGAGTGCATTCACGCGGGCGGTGCCAAGATCAAGGTCATCTTTGAGAACGCCTATCTGGACGATGCCGCGAAAATTCACTTGTGTGCAATCTGCGGAGAGATCGGTGTCGACTGGGTGAAGACCTCGACCGGGTACGCGCCGGGTGGAGCGACTCTTGCCGATCTGGAACTGATGCGGAAGCACAGCCCTGCACGGGTGCAGGTAAAAGCTGCGGGGGGCATTCGAGATCTGGATACCCTCTTGGCTGTGCGTGCCATTGGCGTTAGCCGCGCGGGCGCCACGCGCACCCAGACTATGCTGGAAGATTGCCGGCTGCGGCTGGGCCTGGAGCCCATTTCCCAAATCAGCTGTTGAAGCGATCAAGAAAAAGCCCGGCTCAGCGGCCAGGCTTTTCTCTCTGAAGGAACTTGCGGGATCCCGTCAGTTCAGAAGTCGCTTGATCTTCTCTTCGATCACATCCTGAGGCACGAAGCCCACCACCTGGTCGGCCACCTTGCCATCCTTGAAGAAGAGCAGCGCGGGAATGCCGCGGATGCCGTAGCGCGACGGAGTGGCGCCATTCTCGTCCACATTCACCTTGGCCACTTTGATCCTGCCGGCGTATGCTGCGGCAACCCCATCCACGATGGGCGCAATGGCCTTGCAGGGACCGCACCAAACCGCCCAGAAATCCACCAGAACGGGCTGCTCGCTGCGCAGAACCTCCTGGTCGAACGTTGCATCGCTAACTTCCAAGACTCCCAAACCTGCCATGATCCTCCTTGCGGCGTTGCACTTTCTTAAGTGTACCTTCTGCCGCGCACTCATGGGATGCGGCAAAGGCCTTGAAAGTCGCAAGCTGCGCCTGAATCGTAAACGCAAACCGCCGCCAGAACGGCTCTTCAATCTCCCGTAAAAGCATTTAAATGTGGTGATTGCGGAATATACTTCTAGCGTCACTTCTAGACAGAAGCGCCCATGATCCCTGCAGGACCACAGGCGCTAGAGCAGCCCTCCCCCAGAACTGCCCACGCAGCGAATTTAGGGGTTCAGCTTTGGAATGGCAAGGAATCTTCGGTAACGAAGCTCAGGTGACTGGCTTCTGAGGTACTGATTTTGCGATGACAGTTATCTCAAACTTAACAGCCCCTACCAATGTGTGAAGGCAGTTTGACGACAACGGAGAGGCAAATGCATTAGGCCTGCAAACGCTCCATGCCCTGGATTGCTCCCAAAGGCGAGAACCGGCAGATCAGCAATTCCGGCTCTGGCAGCCCCTTCAGTGCAATTCGGATCGCGGACGAGGCTTGCGCCACACTGTCTTCGCTGGCTGTAATCACCAGAACAGATGGCCCGGCGCCGCTCAATGCTGCTCCCAAAATGCCGTGGCTCCCCGCAAGCGGCAGTAAACGCGGGAGTAACGGGCAGATTGGTGCACGGTAGGGCTGATGAATCCGGTCCTGCATGGCAACGCGGAGCAGGTCTGTCCGCGCCTGGGCAAAAGCCAGTCCGAGCATGGCAACCGATTGGATGTTCGTTACTGCATCCAATCGGGAGTAGCTGCTGGGCAATACAGCGCGGGCTTTGCTGGTGGGCAGCGGGTCGGGCTGAAGAACAACAATGGCTCGCCACTCGGTTGGAGGGAGAACTCGCGCCACATGCACGGTCCTGCCCTCGCAAGCTGCGGTAACAAAACCGCCTAGCCAGCAGGCGGCCGCGTTGTCCGGGTGCCCTTCAAGGATGCACGCCTCTTCGAGGATTTGATCGGAACTCCAGCCAAGCTGTCCAAAATGCACCGCCAAGGCAATGCCTGCCAATCGTCCAGCAGCCGAGGAACCGCAACCCATTCCCAAGGGGATTCCATTGTTCATGCGAACAGCCAGCGGAATCTCCGGCCTGCCATTCTCCTTGAGCAGCCTCCTGTAGAGGTCGAGGATCAGGTTCGGCTCGAGGCGGGAACAGCGGTCCCGGTCACGCCCCACTGCTGCGATGGAGAACTCCGCCGCAGGTTCGGCCTCGATTTCGAGAAAGAAATCGAGAGCGATGGCAGCGGCGTCAAATCCAGGCCCGAGATTGGCGGAGGTGGCTGGCAGACGCAGCCTGATCCGACCTGCATTTCCGCTTGAGGCGAAGTTCATCCCACACTGCCCTTCAATGTGCCCAGTACGGCAGCCGGGGTCGCGTCGACGACCACTGCGTTGCGCCGCAGGCCCTCGATTTCGGCCTCCAAGCCCACTTTCTCTTCCTCTTTCAACAACGTTCCGCGGTGGAAGTCGATGGTGTAATCGGCGTCCTTGAGGGTGTGCCCAGTCAGCACCAGGACCACTGAGTCGCCAGAAGCGACGAGTCCTTGTGCGCGCAGCTTTTTCAGGCCCGCGAGCGTCACGGCGGAGGCCGGCTCGCAGCCCAGGCCTTCCCTGCCCAGTTCGGTCTTGGCGACGGCGATCTCGGCCTCGGTCACATCCAGGCACCAGCCATCGGTGTCTTGAATGATGCGCGCGGCCTTGCGCCAGGAAGCGGGGTTGCCAATGCGAATGGCCGTGGCCCGGGTGTGCGCCTCGACCGGCTCCAACGATGCGCCATGGTTTTCAGCCAGGCTGCGGACCAGTGGGTTGGCGCCTTCGGCCTGAATCACTGAGATACGCGGCATGCGCGCAACCAGTCCAAGCTCGTACAACTCGCGGAAGCCCTTGCCCAGGGCGGAGCTGTTGCCCAGGTTACCGCCGGGGACGATCAGGTGGTCGGGAACGCTCCAGTCGAATGCTTCTGCGATCTCGAAGGCAGGGGTCTTTTGCCCCTCAAGCCGGTAAGGATTGACCGAGTTAAGCAAATAGATTGGCGCTTCCCTCACGATTTGCGTCAGCAATTCCAGGCAACCATCGAAGTCGGTCTTCAACTGGCAGGTGATTGCGCCGTAATCCATGGCCTGCGAGAGTTTGCCCCAGGCAATCTTGCCGTCGGGAATCAGAACCAGGCTGCGGAGGCCAGCACGGGCCGCATAGGCCGCCATGGCCGCTGAAGTATTGCCTGTCGACGCGCATGCCACCCACTCGAATCCTCGCTCCTTGGCTACGCTCAAAGCCGCGGTCATGCCCGTATCTTTGAACGAACCGGTGGGGTTCATGCCCTGGTGCTTGGCGAAGAGCTGGTCGATGCCCAGCGCCTTGGCGGCGCGAAAGAGCGGATAAAGCGGGGTGTTGCCCTCGCGGAGTGTAACGGCATTGCCGAAGTTGTCGAGAATCGGCAGCAGCTCGCGGAAGCGCCAGACGCCGGAGTGATCCAGTGCCTCACTGGAGCAGCGGCGCTCGCGCCACAGCCACTTGAGCGCGCCTGGATTGGGCCGGTCATTTCCTTGGCGGTGCCCCCAGCCGGGATACTCCACTTCAAACAGGTCCCCACACACGACGCAGCGAAAATCCGGCTGGGCTTCTGTCCCGGAGATCCGCGCCCCGCAACCAAAACAGCGCAATTGATGCAAATTGTCGTTCATGCCTGGTTTTAGCCTACCAGACGCATCGAAGGGAAACACTACCTGCATGGCTGCGCCCCGCCGAGCCCTTCGCACCAGAATCCTCAGCTGGGAACGGCCTCAACCGGCCCCTTGGAGGCCAGAGCCGACGTTGCTGGGACGGCCAAGGGGCGTCTCCCCCGCCGCCAGCGGCTGTCTTTCCTGGCCATTCAAAAACATTCACAATGCTGCAGAGGAATCCGACGTACCATCGAAACTGTTAAGGCTCTTCCCTTTTTCACATCTCCGCCGCTCCGCAAAACAACTGGAGGGACGCATGTCAATTCACGAGATTCCGGGATGCATGGTCGCGGAATGGCACGATCAATGCAAGGCTGTTTGTGACACTTGGACCAACTACACGTCAAGACCGAATAATTCCGCGAAGCCATCCTGCAGAAGGAACTCGCTTTTGCAAAGAGCCACGGGGCGATAGCCATGGGTCATGGACGCTCGAAATGCCAAGGGCGCGTTTTCGCAAGAGATTCCCGTCCTGATCCAAGACGATGTCTTCAAAGCGTTCGCTGTCGCTGGAATCAAGTACTTCATTACGCTCAAGTCGAGTTCCGCCATCACCAACAGGACGATCAATGCCTACTGTGTGCATGCAGGCCCGGCGGGGCTCAAACTGGTCGATCTGCCCGACATGCCCAAAGCCGTCGAGTGGCTGAAAGCGCAGAAGTAGTCTCACGAGACGAGAATGCGAGCCTGAGTCAGCTCCGGCTCGCATTTTTCATGCTCGGTTCTTGCTTAGAATCCCACCATCACCGGCTCCATTTCCAGCCGAACGCCGAAGCGGCTCTCGACAGCGCCCGCAATCTGGCCGGCCAGAGACAATATCTCTCCAGCTTTCGCGCCACCCTTGTTGATTAGCGCCAGGGTGTGACGGGAAGAAACTCCGGCCGCACCCAGGCTGTAGCCCTTGCCAAATCCCGAGTGCTCGATGAGCCACGCGGCGGGCACCTTGACCCGTCCCACGTTCTCGGCGTCTGCGCCGGCGGGAAAGCGCGGCGGTTCCTTCATGCTTCCGGCCGCAATGCGTTTGAGTTGTTCCTCCGTGACCAACGGATTCTTGAAGAAGCTCCCCGCGCTGCGGCAATCCGCGTCGCCTTCAACCATCAACATACCCTTCGTTTGGCGCACACGGCGTACTACGTCGGCCACCTCGGCTAGCGACGGCTGCACGCCCTCAGGGAAAGATCGTTGCAGGTCGGCATAGCGCAAAGTTGGCGCACCGTCCTGCGTCAGCCGGTAGTCCACTTGGGTAACGACGTACCGTCCTCGATCAATTGAATTGAAGCGGCTGCGTCGATAGGCGAACCCGCATTCCTCGGTTGAAAACTCGACAAAGGCGCGCTCATTCAGGTCATAGGCCCGCACACACTCGATGGACGAAGCGACCTCCTGCCCGTACGCGCCGACATTTTGCACAGGCGTGCCACCAACCGTGCCGGGAATGCCGGCCAGGCACTCAATCCCGGCGCAGGAGTCCTCTGTAGCCCGCTTCACGAAGTGCTCCCAGTCTTCGCCAGCGGCGGCTCGATAGATGGTTTGACCGTGCTCTTCTGGGGTACTGCAGCCGGTGATGCCGCGCAATGCCACGTGCAGCACCAGGCCATCGAATCCGGCGTCTGAGACCAGCAGATTGCTGCCGCCTCCCAAAACAAAGAGCGGCGCGTTGCGCTCCTGCGCCCAAGCGGAGGCCTCAGCGATCTCGTCTTCGTTCGTGGCCTCGACGAACCAGCGGGCCGGGCCGCCAATGCCAAAGGTGGTGAATGGAGCGAGCAGGGTGTTTTCGAGCAGGATCATGAAATAAAGGCTACCTCACCGAACTTGGTGCATCTAAGAATCAGGCAATTCCCCTGCCGGAGGCAAAATGTATCCAGAATTGATGGTAATTCCCATGCGCGAGGAACTTGTGCGCGCTGGTATCGCAGAAGCCCGCATCGCCGAGGACGTCGACGCGGCGATCTCACAGCCGGGCACAACCATGGTCGTGGTGAACTCGATTTGCGGTTGCGCCGCGGGAAAGATGCGCCCAGGCGTGCGGTTGGCTCTCGCCAGTTCCGCCAACCTGCCCGACCGCAAGATCACCGTCTTCGCCGGGCAGGACTACGAGGCCACCGAGCGCGCCCGCAGCTACTTCGAGGGCAACCCGCCCAGCTCCCCGGCTATCGCCCTGCTGCGCGACGGCAAGCTGGTTTACCTGATGCAGCGCTTCGTCATCGAACAGTCCACCGCGCAGCAGATCGGTGCCGAACTGGTCCGCGCTTTTGACGAATTCTGCGCTAAGGCGACGGTGTAAAGAGAGCCATATGCAGTGATTGAGAAACCTCCAGCACAGGTCATCGTCATCGGCGCGGGAATCGCCGGTTTGACCGCTGCACACCTTCTTGCCGCAGCAGGGATGCGTGTTAAGGTGCTGGAGGCCTCAGGCCGTGTGGGCGGACGGATGAACACCGGCAGGCTTCACGGTTTCCCCTTGGACCGCGGAGCCCAATTCTTGTCCACCGAGTACTCGCTACTGCTCTCCCTTGCAAGAGAGGTTGGGCTGGATGAGACCCTGTGCGCCACGTCTCAGTGGAACGCGATTGTCCGCCGCGGCAAGATCCGCCGTCTATGCGGCGCGGGACCGCTGAGCGCATTGACCAGTGGCCTGTTTGGGCCGTTTTCATGGATGAAACTTGGGTGGCAGTTATGGCGCCACCGAACGGCGCTGGCGACGTTGCCGCTCAACGATTACAGCCAATGGTCGGGCTTCGACCGGGAGACGATTGCCAAGTGGGCAGATCGCACCCTGGGCTCCTCGATTCTTGAATACCTGATTGAGCCGATACTGCACGGTTTCTACTTCCAGGAGCCGGAAGAATCCTCGCTTGCGCTGGGTTTGATGCTGTTGGCCTTCGGGTCGAGGCGAGGACGCACGATGGCGCTGGCGGGCGGGCTAGGTTCGCTTCCCGAAGCGATTGCGGCCCGGCTGGATGTGGGTCTTCACTCGCCGGTTGGTTCAATACACTGCGGCCCCAGTTCCGTGTTTCTTCAATCGGAGGCCGGCCAATTTGAAGCAGAGCATGTCATTCTGGCCGTTCCTGCGCCCGAAGCGAGACTCCTCTTCTTGAGCGGTGGTGAACCGGCCAACCGCTTGATGGCTGTCCCTTATAGCGCAACCATCAACATTTCCGTGGTCACCGAAGGCGGTTTCCACTTGCCCAGCTCGCTCCGCGATGTGTACGGCCTGCTCGTGCCGCGCCTTGAGCGTAGGCACATCGCCGCGATTTGCATCGAGGCCAACAAGAACCGGGTGGCAAGGCAGGATGGACAATTGTTGAGCCTTCTGCTCTGTCACACCTCGGCGAAAGCAATGATGGAGTTGCCTGACGATGAAATTGCGTCAGCGGCGTTGGTAGATGCGGAGCGGTTCTTGCCTGGTCTGGCCGCGCAGAGCATTGCAACGCAGCTCAATCGCTGGAGACACGCGGAGCCCTTTTCGCAGGTGGGTAGAGCCAGGGATATTGCCAAATACAGAGACCCAGAATCCACAAAGGGCAGGCGGGTTTGGCTGTCAGGGGACTACATGAGCATGCCCTTCACCGAGGGAGCGGCTGAGTCCGGCAAGTGGGCCGCAGAGGCGATACTGAAGCGAGCTGCCGGGATATCCTCCACCGAACGAGCTTTCTTCGCTGTCTGATTTCCAGCTTTCAACCCTTGAACGCAGAACAGCCTCCCATCGGGAGGCCGTTCTGCGCATCCACCTTCTTCAGCAGACCATCAGTCGCCCTCTTGTGCTCCGGTCAGCTTCTGCACCCTGCTGTGCTTGACCGAATAGGTGAAATAGATGATCAATCCGCAGAACAGCCAGCCGATCATTACTGCCCAGGTAATGATCGCCAGCCGGCTCATGAGATAGAGCGCGGTGAGTATACCTAGAATCGGCACCAACGGCACCAGCGGCGTTTTGAATGGCCGGGGCAGTTCAGGATTGCGCACCCGCAAAACCCACACTCCCGCACATACGATGGTGAATGCCAGCAATGTGCCAATATTCACCAACTGCGAGAGCTTGTCGATCGGCAGGAACGCCGGCATGATTGCCGCGAACGATCCGAAGACGATCGTCGTAATCCACGGTGTGCGGAACTTCGGGTGAATCGCGGACGCCCATTTGGGCAGCAGGCCGTCCTTCGACATGGAATAGAAGACGCGTGTCTGACCCAAGAGCATGACCAGCATCACCGTGGCCAGGCCGAAGACCGCGCCGACTTTTACCAGCATCGAACCCCAACCGACTCCCGTGGCGTCAATCGCTAGCGCCACGGGCGCCGAAACATTCAGCGTCTTGTAGCTCACCAGTCCGGTCAACACCAGCGACACCAGAATGTACAGAACGGTGCACACAACCAGCGAGCCGAGGATGCCGATGGGCATGTCCCGCTTGGGATTTTTCGCTTCCTGGGCCGCCGTAGACACGGCGTCGAATCCGATATAGGCGAAGAAAATCGACGCTGCGGCAGTGGGAATGCCTCCCCACCCGAAGTTTCCGTGCCCATCCGCAGGCGGAATGAAGGGATGCCAGTTCAGCTTGGCCACTTCAGGGTGACGAAAAAGAAAGTAGCCCCCGACCACCAGGAAGATGCCCACAATGCCGAGCTTGATGATCACAATCGCCGAGTTAAAATTGGCGGATTCCTTGATGCCGATGACCAGAATGGTGGTGATCACCATGACGATGAGCACCGCAATGAGATTGCAGATGCCTGTCACATGTGGCAATCCTGCGTCGATCACGCCCGGCGGCCGAGACATCCTGTCGATCCACACACCCTGATACTTCACCAGCACATTCCCCGTCGTGGTCGTAAACGCAGGAGGAAACACGATGCCCAATTGCCGCAACAGGCTGTTGAAGTAGCCCGCCCAACCCGAGGCCACCGTTGACGCGCCAAATGCATACTCCAGCGTCAGGTCCCACCCGATGATCCACGCCACCAGTTCGCCCAGCGTTGCATACCCATAGGTATAGGCCGAGCCCGCAATCGGAATGATCGAGGCAAACTCTGCATAGCACAGACCGGCAAACGCGCAGGTCAGTCCGGCGAGCACGAAGCTGAGCGCCACGGCTGGTCCGGCATGGAGAGCGGCGGCCTGTCCGGTCAGTGTAAATATGCCCGCACCAATCACGGCTCCAATACCGAGCGTGACGAGGTTCAGCGCGCTCAGTGAGCGCTTGAGAGTGTGTTCACCCGTTTCACCGGCCTCTTGCGAGAGCATCGACATGGGTTTGATACGTAGCAGCCTGGACATGGATGAGGGACTTCCTCCCTAGAGGTTTGTATGGGGTTGCGTGTGTTCGTCTGGAGCTTGTTTTACAGCCCGGTGCGACCAGAAGAGATAGACAGGAATACCGAGCAGTACCAGTACCAAACCCGGCCAAGTGTATTGGGGCTTGTACCGCAATAATACGATACAGATCCAGCCTGCCAATACGATATAGAGCGCGGGCAACACCGGGTATCCCAGCGCCTTGTAGGGTCGAGGCGCGTCCGGCCGCTTGAAGCGAAGCACAAACAGCCCCACGATGGTAAGAATGTAGAAGACCAGCACAGCGAACATGATGTAGTCCAGCAACTGTCCATAGGAGCCGGAGAGGCACAACAGGGTGGCCCAGACGGCCTGGACGATCAGCCCGGCAGCCGGCGTCTTGTAGCGCGGGTGCAACTTGCCGACCGACTTGAAGAACAGCCCGTCCTGGCTCATCGCGTAGTAGACGCGCGCCCCGGCCAGCGACATGCCGTTGGCGCAGCCGAATGTGGAGATCAGGATGGCCGCGGCCATCAGATACGCGCCGCCGGAGTGAAATATCTGCTCCAACACTGCGGTGGCCACGCGATCCTCCGTGGCATGCTGGATGCCACGAGCTATCACCGAGGTTCCGCTCGCATCGCCATGCATTGGCAACACCAGCAGGTAGCCCAGCGAAACGAGGAAGTACACCGTGAGCACAAACCCGGTGCCAAGGATAAGTGACAACGGGATATTCCGCTTCGGGTTCTTCACTTCCCCGGCGGTAAAGGTGATGTTGTTCCAGGCGTCGGCTGAGAACAGCGACCCGACCTGCACCACCGCCAGAATCACCAGCAGATTCACCAGCACCGTTGGTCCGCCGATCCCCACCTGGACCGGATGCAACGTGCTCCAGCCGGCGTTTTTCCAGAACTCTCCCCAGCCGGAACCGAAATTTGCCTGCCACGCCATGGCGTTGTGCCCGAAGGTGTAAGCCAGCAGGATCAGTGCCGCCAGCGATATGGCTTTGGCCGAAGTAAAGACGTTCTGGATGAGCGCTCCCAGCTTGACGCCAAAGATGTTCACAATGGCCAGAAAGAAGACAATGACGATTCCGGTGAGGTTGGCGGTGCTGAGGCCGATTTCCATGTTGCCGAGAACCATCGGACCCACCTGCAAAGCGGGAACATGAGCGATGTGCCACAGCCAGTGGGTGGTCGAAATGGCCGGGAAGAAGACGCCGAGAAACTTGCCGAAGGCTACGCAGACAGCGGCGATCGTGCCTGTCTGGATGACCAGGAAAAGCGTCCAGCCGTAAAGAAAGCCCCACAGGGGCCCCAGCGACTCGCGCAGGTAGACGTACTGGCCCCCAGCCTTGGGCATCATGGCCGCCAGCTCGCCGTAGCTGAGGGCGGCCGTCATGGTCAGGATCGCAGTCACGATCCACGCGCCCAGAAAGAGCGCTGGCGAGTTGACGCCCCGGGCAATGTCGGCATCGACGATGAAGATGCCTGAGCCTATCATCGAGCCAATCACGATGGCGGTAGAGCTGAACAAGCCAAGGCTCTGCACCAACTTGGGAGTATTGGCCGACGCGGCGTCCGGGGGACGGGAGCTGGAATTCTGGGTCGTCAATTTCAAGATTTCTACCCGATTTCTCTTTGGATGTCTTCGATTCTCTTCAATATCTTTCGGACAACAGTCCTGGATGCCCCATCCTTGCGTGTCTTTGGCGCGAGCATGGGAGGGTGCGAGATCCGGCCTTTCAGCTTAAGTGAGCTCCTTCATCCATTTACGGAACTCAGCCGCCGGGTCCGGCTGGCGGAAGATCGCCCCGGCGATGGCTACAACCGAGGCCCCGGCCTCAAACGCGGCGGGTGCGGTGGCAAGCGTAATGCCGCCAATCGCCACCAGTAC